>Ga0182017_10002047_pt1 | contig 15468 bp, 16 predicted proteins | sample 712E3DmetaG_FD_120492 | JGI IMG/M metagenome (GOLD analysis project Ga0182017, IMG submission 120492) | Permafrost microbial communities from Stordalen Mire, Sweden - 712E3D metaG | ecosystem: Environmental > Terrestrial > Soil > Wetlands > Permafrost | place: Sweden: Stordalen | collected... | reverse complement strand
TGCCGCCGCTACTCCATTCGCAGGGCGGTCGTCGGCCCGACCCGCGCCGCGCGGCGGGCGGGGACCACGATCGCTACCAGCGTCGCTGACAGCAGCACGAACGGAACCGCGATGAGAGTGATCGGATCCGTCCCGCCGACGCCGTAGAGCAGGCTCTCGGCCAAGCGGCCGACGGCCAGGGAAATCGCGAGGCCGATCGCCAATCCGACCCCCGTCAGCATCAGACCCTGGCGCACGACCATCGCCAGCACGCCGCCGGGCTCTGCGCCCAGCGCCATGCGGATGCCGATCTCGCGCGTGCGGCGGCGCACCGAGAAGCTCATCACGCCGTACAGGCCGATAGCCGCCAAAATCAGGCCGACGGCGCCGGACACACCCAGCAGCGTGGCGGAAACCTGCGGTATCAGCAAGGACTTGTCGACGTGCTCCCGCATGGTCTCCGTGGACAGAATGGCCAGGTTGGGATCGAGCGCCGCGATCCGGTCGCGCACCGGCCTCGCCAGTGCAGCCGGGTTCCCCGCCGTCTTCACCGCGATCGAGATTCCGAAGAAGGAGAACGCCTTGTCCGGGTTGGCCTCGACAAACAGGTAGGCGCAGTCCCGCGGCTCTTCGCCGAGGGTGCGCGATTTCGAGTTCCGCGCCACGCCGATGATGGTGTACGACGTTTTCTGGCCGAGTTCGTCGCTGAGCATCTGCCGGCCGACCGGGTCCTCGTTTCCGAACGCGTGCCGCGCCAGCGTCTGGTTGACGATCGCGGCACGATCGTCGCCGGTCTTGCGGCTGAAGTCGCGGCCCCGCAGGAGCGGGATTCCCATCGTCTCCCAATACCCGCTGCCCACGTTGAATGTGTCCGCGACAAGGGTTTGCTCGGCGCGGCCCTTGCCGCCCTCGATCCTGAAACCGTAGTTGACCCCGCCGATGCTGAGGGGAAGGCTGTCGACGAAACTCATGGAGCGAACTCCCGGCAGCGCCGACACACGCTCCCGAAGCTGCTCGAGGAACTGCTGCGTCTTCTCGCGCGAATACCGGTTCAGCTTGGGATCGACGGCCATGAGCAGGACGTTGTCCGGCTTGATGCCGATGTCGATCGAAGATGCGTTGCGCAGGCTGCGGAGAAACAGACCCGCCCCCACCAGCAGCACCAGCGACAGCGCGACCTGGACCACCACCAGGGCGTTGCGCAGGCTGAACCTCCGCAGGCGGCCGAAGACCGGCGACTCGTTCTTGAGCGCCTCGACCAGGTCCGGGCGTGTCGCCCGCAGCGCCGGCGCCAGGCCGAACAGAATGCCAATCAGGATGGACAGGCCTCCCGTGAAGAGGAGAACTCGGAGGTCCACGTTGAAGTCGAACACGACCGGGAAAGGCAGCGGCAGCCGGAATTGGGAGATGGCGGCGGCCGCCGCGGCGGCCAGCACGAAGCCGGCCGCCGCGCCCGTAACGGCCAGCAGGACGCTCTCGACCAGCAGTTGGCGAATCACCTGGCGCCGGGTTGCCCCGATCGCCAGGCGTATCGCGATCTCCCGCTGCCGTCCCGTGGCGCGGGCCAGAAGCAGGTTGGCCACGTTCGCGCAAGCCACCAGGAGGACCAGGCCCACCACCACCATGAGAACGGTCATCATCCCGAGCGCCGGAGTGGCGCCGCCGCCGATCATGCCGCCTGCCGGATCGAGAGTCACGGCCGGGGCGTGCTGCTTCTCGTCTTTGCGCCAAGTGTCATCCAGACGCTTCTTGAGCACGTTCACCATGGTCACGGCCTGCGCGCGGCTGACGCCGGGCTTGAGACGGGCGTTCAGCAACAACCAGTGCATGTCCCGCTTGCTTCGCATCGAGTCTCTGTTGAGGTCGGGCATGAGCTGCTCGGCCATCGATAGCGGCGCCCAGAAGTCCGGCTGGATGCCGCGGTCCGTGCCATAGAAGCCCGTGGGCGCGATGCCGACGACGGTGTAGCGCTGTCCGTTCAGCACTACCGCGCGGCCGGGCACATTCGGGTCCGAACCGAAGCGGCGCTGCCACAATGCATGGCTGAGCACCACCACCGCGGCGCTGCCCTCAGCCTGGTCGTCTTCGGGCAGGATGCTGCGGCCGAGCACGGGATTCACTCCCAGGAGCCGGAAGTAGTTGCCGCTGACCGTCTGGCCCCAAACGCGCTCGGGCTGCCCGCTTCCACCGATGCTGGCGGGGATGAAGGGGAAGTGGGCGGCGACGCCCTCGAAGACCCGCGAGGTCTGGTCGCGATAGTCCAGGTAGTCGGGATACGAGAAGGAATTGCCCTCCGAGAACATCACCATTCGCCCCGGGTCTTTGACCGGCAACACACCCCACAGCAGGCCGTTGGCCACGCTGAATACGGTGGCGTTGGCGGCGATGCCCAGGGCCACGGAGACGACGATGGCGGCGGTGAAGCCGGGGGTCTTGGAAAGAGTGCGAAGGGCGTAACGCGCATCTTCGAGCAACGGCAACATGGATAACCTCCCTGCGCTTGGATCGAGGAACCAGCCTCAAAAAGGATGACGAGCTTGCCAGGCTGGTATTTCACGCAAAGTGAAGCGCGCCCCACGCGCGACTGCAAGCGGGCGACTTGCCGTGCGGGACTTGCTGCGCCTGCGCTCCCTCACCGCCGTTGCCCGGCACGGAACCGCGCGCGCCAGGCGAGTGGACGCTCCGCCGCCTCACGCCACCCTCAACGCTGCCATCGGGTCGACCGAAGTGGCGCGGAGGGCCGGCAGATAGCAGGCCGCCAGCGCGGAGGCCAGCAGGACCGCCGCCACCGCGGCGAAGGCCCTCACATCCAGAGCCCCGATGCCGTAAAGCAGGCTCTGCATGGCACGGCCCACCAGCCAGGCGCCAAGCAGTCCCATAACCAGACCGGCTCCTGCCAGCGCCATGCCCGGACGGCGGCAGGCCAGTCTGTTATATGCTGATTAAGATCCCAGTATCGGAAACTGGATTGTTGACTCCCAGAAAGGAAAGAAACTCGATGGATTGTCCCAAATGCGGCGTGGCGGTAGCGGATGGCTCGGCCTTTTGCTCCGCGTGCGGAAGCCCTGTCGCCTCCGGCGAGGGTAAGAGCCCGAGCGAAATCAACCGGGACTGGCTGGGCGAGGTTCTAAGACGAGCGGGGTACGAGGTCACGCCCGCGGAAAAGGACCAGGATGCCGTCCTGGCGAAGCACGCCAAGCGCATGAATGTCGTCGTCACAGTCCGGCGCGGGATCGGCCTGATCACGGCGAGCTCCTTCTGGAGCACGAAGAAGGGATGGGGGCAGGAGAAGGCCATGCTCACCGCCCTGAATGCCGCCAACGCGAGATCGTGGTTCAACACGTTCTCCGTGGACAAGGACGGGGACGTCAACGTCAGCGGCTACATCGTCATGGCGAACCGGGTCTCGGAAGCGGACGTAGTGAAATTCCTCGAGCGGGCGTCCGACTCCTTCTTCGAGACCATCAAGGCCTGCGGCCTGATGGAGTTCTTGAAGTAGTCGCCCGAGGGCCACATCGCGCGGCCGCCTGGGGCGGGCCGTTTGGCCTGCCCCACGGTGCTGCGCCTCACTTCGCGACGTTGCCGCCCCATTGGATGGCGGGGCCGATCGAGATGCGGACCGTGGTTCGGGCGTCTTTCAGAATATCTTTGAAAAGATGGTCCCGCACCAGGTCCGCTTGCAGCCGAAGGCCCCAGTGCTTCGTGAACAGCACGTCGGCGCCCCCTCCAAAGCCGTAAAAGAGAACTGTGTTGGTTTTGGTCCCGGAGGGGACCAAAGTATTCACGACGCCAGCGGCGAACCAGTCTCCAGCCGCAGGGTTGGGGACGGCAACTTCATGGATCGCGCCCGCGGAGGGCCGCACGAACAGCGTCAGATGTTGCCAGTGGCGCCAGGCGGCCTGCGGCCCTGCGGCGAACGTCTGCGACGTCGAACTGGCCGGCACCGACAGCACATACGAGGCAGAGAGCTTCCCCGCGGGTGAGCAGACGACGGCTTGGCAGGTTGCGATTTCCCCGGCCAACTGCGTCGCCAACGCGGTTGGCAGCAAGTCCGGAGTGAGCGTCAGGTCACCGGTCGCCCGGCTGTAGTCCAAGCCCAGAGACAACCAGGAGACTACCCTCACGCCGGTCTGCAGGTGGAAGCCTTTTTCGCCGAGCTTGACGTGCGGGCTGTCGAGGTACGTAAAACCCCCGAAAGCGTCAAAGCGGCCCACGTAATCCTGCTGGCCGAGAGCCGGCGACACCAACAGAAGCAGCAGCACCAAAAGGCCGGCGAGAACTTGAAGGAAGCGGCATGCTACGCGGCAGGCCGCTGATGCGTTTTGCATTGAGTTACCTCTTTCTCCTCGCCAAAAGGCTGACTCCTCCGCTGGTCGAGTAGTTCAACAAGCATAATGTACAGTCGCGTCCGAAGGCAACGAAAAACTGAAATCGCGTCCGGGAATGTCGAAAAGGGCCGGGGAGGGAGGTCAGGGGCGCGGCCGCGGGAGGCCGGGACGACCCACGGTTGGAGGCGGGGGGCACGGCCGCGCGCGGCCGGACCGGCGGGCCGCACGGCGGTCAGCGGAGGGCCCGCAGGACGGCCCGGGCGGGCGCGCCATCCCCACCGACCACCTTCAGCGGCAGGCAAACCAGCTCGTAGCGCCCGGGGGGCGCCGGGGAGAGGTCGAGCCCCTCGATGATCCAGATGCCGGCCCGAAGCAGGATCCGGTGCACCTCGTCCCCCTCCTCGCCGGGCGCGCCGATGGAAAGATAGTCGATGCCGACCGCCGCCACCCCGCGCAACGCCAGCCAGGCCGCCGCCTCCGGCGCCAGATAGACATAATCCCGGCAGAACCCCGCCGCGCGCCAGCACCGCCGGGAATTGCGGGTTCGGAACAGAATCCTCTCGCCGCGCCGGATTCCGGGCGCCTGGATGTCGCGCACCCGGATGACCTTCGGATCGCGGACGCCAACCACTCTGGCGGGCCCGATCAGGGCGCCGGGCGGCATCTCCGCCACGCCCGGTCCGCCGGCCAGGAAGTGCAGCGGCGCGTCCACATGCGTGCCCGTGTGCAGGCACATGGAAACGGCCGACAGGTTGGTTGCCTGGCCGTCCTCGATGGCTGAGATGCGCTCGATCCGCACGGGTGGGTCGCCCGGCCACACCACCATCCCGTGGTGGAGGGGCACGGAGATGTCGATCCAGGGGCGGCTCACCGTGGCTCGGCGACGTCATAGGCGAGACGGCCGAGAAGCAGGTACGCGGCCGCCCGGTCCGGAGCCTTGGCGAGCGCGGCGGGAGCCAGATCGGCTTCGAATCCGCTGGCGCCGGCGCCCGCCAGCTTCGTCACCAGGCGGGTCAACTCGTCGGCGCTGCCGGTTGCCGGCGCGGCGACCTCGAAGAAGAACGGAGCTCCCTTGGCGGGCCTGGTTCCAGCGGGATATGGGGCCGCGTATCGTATCGGCAAGCCCGCGCTGGCGGCTGGGCCGGCGACGCTCTGCGCGTATGGCTGAACCTCGATGGTCACCCGCCTTCCCGCCTCCTGGACCGCCCGGATGGCGTCGGCGGCCAAGTCCGGGTCCATCCGAAGCTGAACCCCGCGGATGCCTGGACAACTCGCCAGCACTTTCACGAGCGCGGCATAGATATACACGCCGTCCGTCGAATGCGGCATCCAGACGCCCAGGACAAAGTCGCTGCCGTACTCGGCAGCGGTGTCGGAAATGAAGCGCAGGGCTTCCAGGTTCCGCTCCGCGCCCGCGATCGGCGCAACCTGAGGGAACTCCGGGACTGAAACCAGACCGGCCAGGTCCGGGACCGCAAGCTGGAACCGGTTGAAGCGGTCGAGCGCCAGTGTCTGGAACAGGAGCGGCCACCGCTCGCGGTCGTGGAACCACTCGAGATCGCCGGCGAAATCCTGGATCACTACCCGCACCCCGCGGATCGTCATGCCGGGCGCCGCCTCGGTCTTTTGTAGCCGGCCGGTCCGGCGGACCTGGTCCGCGGCTTCGAGCAGGCCGTACATGAGGCCGCGCAGGTCGCCGCCCGTAACCACACCGGGAGTGATGCGGTAGGACTCCGGGGGATCGATCGCCACCTCGGTCTTGATCTGGAACAGGCGAGGGTTGAGGCGGCGGGCGGCGATGGCACGGTCCAGCTCGGCGCGTCCGAATTCGATCGGGCCCGCCAGGGCGGCGCCGGCAAGTGCGAGAGTGGTGAGAAGTTTATTCAGCAACGGAGCTCCAGCCTCGGTGGGAGAGATCCCAATATATAACGGCTCCGGCTGCCATGCCGGTAGCGATCATCGACAGGCCCAGGCCCAATTCGCCCAATACGACTTTGCCGATGCCAAACAACCAGCCGTAGATCAGCACGACACCGCAGATCCAGTCCAGTCCATTCCGCCAGCCGGCCTGCGAGGGCCTGACGTCGGGCGCCATGGCCGCCACCGGGCGCCATCCGGCCAAAGACGGACGCGTCCGCCGGTAGAAGGCCACCAGCGTGTCCTGGCGCTCCGGCGGCGTCAGGAAGGTAACCGCCAGCCAGACAGCCGTGGTGACGGAAACCGTAATGATCATAATCCAGGCAAAATCGCGCGGATTGTCGCTGTCGAAGCCTCGCAAGTGCAGCGCCGTCGAGACTGTGAAGGCGGAAATCATGGCGGAGACCTCGCTCCAGGCGTTGATCCGCCACCAGAACCACCGCAGCAACAACACCAGTCCCGTTCCCGCCCCTATGCCCAGCAGCAACTTCCAGGCGCTGCCGATGGATTCCAGGTAGAAGGTCACCGCCGCCGAGACGATGGTGAGCAGCACGGTGGCCCACTGCGAAGCCCGGACGTAGTGCCGCTCATCCGCGGTCTTCCGCAGGAAGCGGCGATAGAAGTCGTTGACCAGGTAGCTGGCGCCCCAGTTGAGTTGCGTGGCGATGGTGGACATGAACGCGGCGGCGAAGGCGGCCACCATCAACCCGCGCAGCGAGGGCGGCAACTCGCTCATCATCACCCGGATGTAACCGGTCTCCGGGTCCTTCAGGCCGGGGTAGAGAATCAGCGAGACCAGCGCCACCAGGATCCACGGCCATGGCCGGAGCGCATAGTGCGCGATGGCGAACCAAAGCGTTGCCAGCAGCGAGTGCCGCTCGTCCTTGGCCGAGAACATCCGCTGCGCCACGTAGCCGCCGCCGCCCGGCTCCGCGCCCGGATACCACGTGGCCCACCAGCTCATCGCGATGTAAACGAAAAAGGCGATCATCGGCATCCAGGCGGAGTTGAGGTCGGGAACGAAACTCAGCAGCGACCCATGGCCGGGCGGTGTGAGCGCCGCCACCTTCGTCTTCATCGCCCCGATGCCGCCCACCGCCCGCACTGCAAAAACGGCCAGCACAATGATCATGCCCATCTTGACCGCGAACTGGAACAGGTCGGTCACCAGCACGCCCCACAGGCCCGAGAGCGTCGAAATGAACGAGGTCAGCGCGATGATTCCCAGCACGATCAGCAGGGCCTGGAGCTTCGTGACGCCCAGGATCAGCATGAGGATTTTCGCCATCGCAAGATTCACCCAGCCCAGGATGATGCAGTTGATCGGCAGGCCCAGGTAGATCGCACGGAAGCCGCGGAGAAACGCAGCCGGCCGGCCCGCGTACCGGATCTCGGCGAACTCGACGTCCGTCATCACCCCGGCGCGGCGCCAGAGACGGGCATAGAAGAACACCGTGAGCATCCCGCCCACGGCCATGTTCCACCAGATCCAGTTCCCCGCGATGCCGCCCCGGGCGACCAGGCCGGTGACGGCCAGCGGCGTATCGGCCGCGAAAGTGGTGGCCACCATCGAGGTGCCCGCCAGCCACCACGGCACGTTGCGACCCGAGAGGAAGAACTCGCCGACGCTCTTCCCCGCGCGGGTCTTGTAGTAAAAGCCGATCGCGAGGTTGAACAGGAAGTAGAGGGCGACGATGGACCAATCGAGGGCGGTAAGCCGCACCAGAAGATTATAGCGAACACCCCGTGCGGATCAACGAACGAGTTGGACGAAGTCGCCGTAGGCCGCGAGCGCGTGATCGGCGGTCAGGAGAATCAGGTTCTCCGCACGGGCCTGTGCGGCCAGCATCCGGTCGAAGGGGTCGCGATGATGCCACGGCAGCCGGGCGACGTAGCATGTCTGAGCGGCCGTCAGCGGCAGGTTCTCGAAGGCCTCCGCCGCCAGCTTCCGCTCGAAGCCGGCGGGCAGCCGCAGTTTGCCCAGGCTCTCCTTCAGCCAGATCTCCCAGAGACTCACCGCGCTGACGAACACGGCATTCTCGGGATCGCTTATGAGCGACCGGGCCGGCGCGGAGAGAGACCGGTTGTTCGACAGCCACCACAGAAGCAATTGCGTGTCGAGCAGAATTCTCACTTCCGTGGCTCCCGAACGCCAAACGCTTCCGCCATGTCGTCCGGAAGCGTATCGAAGTCCGGAGCGATCCGGATCTGCCCAGCCATCGAGCCCGGCTTCCGGGGGCCGGCCGGGCCGCGGTAGGCAACCAGCCGGGCGACGGGCTTGCCCGCCTTAGCGAGGATGATCTCGTGGCCCTTCTGCACCTCTTCGATCAGCGCAGAGAGCTCGGCCTTGGCTTGGGAGATGTTGCGCACCATCATGGCTTGAGGATAGCACGGACCAGACCAGATCTGGTCCGATTTCCGAAGGAGATGGCCGCTGGCGCGAAGTACAGGATTCTATGTCGATGTCGCACCACCTCCGATACTCAGAACATAGCTTCCTACGTATTGCGTAGAATCAAGTGTTTAGCGGATTTGCTTGAGTAGAATTACATGTGTAGCGGATTTGGAGGATTTCTAGATGCCTGATCGCAGCGATGGAGCGGATGCTGAAACGCGAATCCTCAGCGTCATCAGAGAAGCGATCAATCTCAATGCGATGGAGGAAACGGAGCGAGCAGTCCAGCTGTTAACGCCAATGCTCTCGGAATTCCCAGAAGAACCGGCTGTACACCTGTACCTCGCCTGGTACCTGCGCGGCTGTCATCGTTTTGAGGCAGCGATCGAACATGCCCGGCGGGCTGTTCAATTGCTGCCAAAGTCCTCCAGGGCGTCCCTTGTCCTATTCCTCGCCCTTTGGGAAGCTGGCTACAAAAACGACGCGATTGAGGAGATCCGGCGATTTGTGCCCATCCGTTCCACGGAGAGGTATACCTCCCACTACCTTGATATTCTTAAGAAGTGGGAAGCTGGAGACACTGGCGAAGGACGTCATATCAGCCCAACTGATGACATCGTGAAGCGACTTCTTCAATGATTGTGAATAGCTGGGGACAGTTGTCGGTCGCCACAATCGAATCCGGAGCAATCCCGAAGGTGTTCGGTCATGTTGAGGTCACGGCTTTGGGCAAGATCCGGCCATCCCGCCGAGGACGGTGGAATCGCGGGGCGCGTTCGGCCCGGCGAGAGTGCATGAGGAGGGCACGTAGAGATCGCGGGCGACACATCTGCCGCGCGCAGCGGTCGGCCTGCGATTGTTTCGACGTCGGCTTACGCCCCAGCCTTCCACACGTACCGATGGTCCAGACCGCCCACTCGCGGCAGCGAACTCAACTCAGCGCCGGCTGGTCTGGCATCAACTGCCCGGCCGCTCGGAGTATCCTTGCCCACCCCATCGTGGGTGCGGTCCGCGTGGTGGTAAGCCAGGTACTCGCGGGCCAGGCGCCGGACATGCGCTTCGTCCAGCGCGATCACCTGATCGAAGCACTCGCGGCGCCGGCGGCGCGCTGCAATCCATCAAAGGCCTGCACGGCAACACGCTGACGGTCACGGCGGCGGGCATCACCAGCAGCACGGGGCTTTCGGTGCCCTTCGGGCGTCACGGACACGGCCGGATCGCCTGGATCGCAGACGCGCTGGGGAACTGGTACGGGCCGCTCTATTTCCCGGCCACCAGCATCCGCGCCGCGATCACGAGCAGGAACCCCGCGTAGAGCCGCCGAATGACTTGCGGAGGGAGACCGACCATGATGCGTGCGCCGAAAAAGGCGCCGATGAACAGTCCCAGCGCAATGAGGGCGGCGTACCGGATGTGAATGTACCCCTTCGTGTAATACTCCGCCGCGCCCAACAGGCCAACCGGAGGGATCAGCGCCGCCAGGCTGGTTGCGATCGCCTCCACCTCGCTCAGCTTGAGCACGAAGATCAGGGCCGGTACGATGATGAGCCCGCCCCCAATGCCGAACATGCCGGCGAAAACGCCGGCCACCAGTCCTATCGCCACGAGAGCCACGTAGGTCATTTGATGCCGAGTCTAGCAGAGGGGTCCGGCCGCGTGCTCACTGGCCGGGCCGGGACGGCGGAGGAGTCCCCAGCGGCAGGGGCAGGCGACGCCTTTCGTGACAGGCCAAACGGCGCGCCCCACGAGCGGCGTCCAGCCAGTCAGACGCGTGGGCGTTCCGGTTTGCGGAGCCACAGATAGCAGGTATTGCCGATCTGCCCCGCCCGCGGCGTTCGCATCAGAAAAAGATCCAGATAGCGCACCGGGGCGAAAAGCCAGCCCAGCAGGAAGTGGACGCCGGCGCGCCAGAGGCGCCAGGGAAACCAGAGTTTGAAGTATTCGATCAGGAAGAGAAGGATGGTGGCGGTCGGTCCGGTCCGCCAACCCTCGTCCACCACCTCCAGCCGGCCCGCCATCAGCTTCAGGCCGTCCAGCGTGAACCGGCGGTAATCCGCGGGGTAGGCGTGGAAAGGGTGGCAGAAGGGCGTGACGATGTGGGCGTAGCCGCCGGGCGCCAGCACGCGCTCGATTTCGCGCATCACCAGATCGGGCCAGCAAACATGTTCGAGCACCGCGTCGCACTCCACCCGCGCAAACAGGTCCGGCCGAAACGGCAAGTGCTCGGCATTCGCCGCCACGGTGACGCCCGGCCCCGGGGAGAGGTCGAGATTCACGTACCCGTCCGTGCGGCATCCGGCCCCTCCGATGTAGAGATTCCACCGCCCCAGGGGGAAGTCGCGGGGTTCGCGCGGATTGGCGAAAAATGGCTGCGGGGGCTGGATCAGCCGCCACAGGCGGTAGCGCCATTCCTGCGAGGCGCGTTGGTTGTAGAGTTCCTGAACTTTGCCTTGCACCCTGTGCTACTCTGCGTGCTCCATCAGCCGTCTGAAAACCATCTGAGCCGCTGTCTGCCCGGCGCTCTTCTTGGAGTCGCCGTCGGCCTGGGCGGCCAGGTCGCTCCCGATTGCGACCTCGACCGTAAACCGGCGCGCGTGCGCCGGCCCCAGTTCCTGCACCACCGTGTAGCGAGGCGAAGGCAGATTCAGGGAGCGCGCGATTTCCTGCAACGCGCCCTTGAAATTGGTGAACGGAGAGTCGATGCTCTCCCCGAGTTCCTGCTCCGCCCCGAGAATGTGCCGGACCACGAACTGCCGCGCCTCGTCGATTCCGGCGTCCAGGTGGATGGCCGCGATCAGCGCCTCCACGGCGTCCGCCAGCAGGCCCTTCTTCACCCGGCCCCCGCTGAGTTCCTCGCCCCGGCCCAGCAGAAGGAACTCGCCTAGCCCGACCTTCTGCGCCACCTCGTGCAGGTGCGAGGCGCTGACCAGGTAGTTCTTCAGGATCGAGAGCCGCCCCTCGTGGTACCCCGGATAGCGCGAGACCAGCGATTCACTGACCAGAAAACCCAGGATCGCGTCGCCGAGGAACTCCAGTTGCTCGTTGTCCTGGGACGGAGGCTGGCTCTTCTCGTAGGCGTGAGAGGTATGGGTGAGCGCACGGATCAGGAAGTCACGGTTGCGAAACACGTGGCCGATCGCGGTTTCGAAAGCCTCCAGATCCGTGCGCATCGAATCGCCAGCCGGGTCAGGGCTGCGGAGCGGCTGCGGGAGCGCTTGGGGTCGCGGCCGGAGCCGGAGTCGCGGCTGCGGCCGGCTTGGCGCCGCCCTTGGCCTGAAATGCGCGGGCCCGCTCGGCCTGCGCAACCTGCCTGATCGCCACAGGCACGTCGGGAACCGCCATCACCTGGGTGCAGACCGCAATGGCTTCGTCGAACTTTCCGGCCTTCTCATATGCGACCGCCAACCGCACCTGGGTGGCGGGCTCGGGAGTCTTGGTGGCTTCGAGGGCAGTCTTGAACTCGACGATCGCCTGGTCGTAGTTCTTCCGCACCATCTGGTCCATGGCCAGAACCGCATGCACGTCGGAGGTCATGTCGGCCTTGGCCGTATCCCACTGTTCGTCCGTCAGCGCGGGATTCGGCTTCGACATGGTCTTCAGCATGTCGCTGACTCCGTTGGTGTACTTTTCGACCTTCGCCAGCTTCTCCTCCTTGTCCAGATCGAATTCACCCGTCTTTGCCACCAGGGTCTGCGCCATCAGGATGAGCGTCTGCATCTTTGTGCCGTCGTCGGGGTTCGCGTCCAAAGCCTGCTCGCCGAAAACGATCACCTGCTCGGTGTCCTTCTTCTGCAGGTAACCCTGAGCCTCTCCCAGGAAGGCCAGCGCCTTGAAATCGGACTTGGGAAACTTGGCGATGAAGTCCTCCGCGGCCGCGATCTGCGCATCCGGCGTGGTCGCCTGGAAAAGCGCCTGCAAAGCCTTCGCCTCCGCCTGGGTCTTGGGGGCGCGCGGTTTCTGTGCCGGCTGGGCCGACGTCTGTCCCTTGGGAGCGGCCGCCTGCTGGCCCGCCATCGCGCCCGCGGCCACTGCCAGCGCCAGCGCACTCGTTAAGAATATATTCCTCATTCGATGACTCCTTCCTCTTCCTTCACGAATCTCTTCCGGCCCGCCCGCCAGCCAGCCGGACAGTAACGGTACAACGCTACGCGCGCCCGATGGCGTAGTTCTCACGGCGGTCGTACCCGCCTGCCAGCCGGAAAGCAACGGTGCCAACGCTACTGATGCTTCCCGGAGACCTTCTCGATGCCCAGGCGGGCGGCCTGCCGGGCCTTCTCGGGCGCTCCCTCGATCGCCAGCGCGAACTGATACCGTTCGATGGCCCGCTCCCGCTCCCCGGCCGCCTCCGACAGCCGCCCGAGGTACACCGCGGTCCACGCTTTTGTCTGCGGATCGGGTTCCGACTCCAGCGTCTTTGCGAGCAACTGCTCGGCAGCGTCCGGATCGTTCTGGCGAAGCGCGACGCGTGCCAGTCCATAGTACGCCTTCGCCTGAAGCGGCTTGTCCGTGGTCTCTTTCAACAGTTGGAGGTAGCCGGCCTTGGCATTCTCGAGATCGGGGGGCTCGGCAAAATAGAGTTTCTCGGCTTCTTCGAGCGTCTTGCGCGGCCCCGTAGGTTCGACTACCGCCCGTTCAATCATCCTGGTCTTCGGGGCCGGGCGCTGGGTGGCGAACTGGACCCTGTCCAACCGCACCGTTTCCCGCTTCAGGTCGATACCCGCCACCAGGGCCGGATAGTAGAACCGCAGCGATTGCTCCTGTTTCTCGTATGCGACGAGCCCGTCGGCAAACGCAGGCGTCAGAACGAACCCCTGGCCGAGCGCCTGGGCGATCATTCCCTGCCGCGCGGATGCCGGAGCGAGGCGCGCCTCCACAGCCTTGATGAGGCACTCGGTGGCGAGCCGCGGGAAGTCGGTCTTGTAGTAATCCTCGAGGAATGGCGCGCCGAGCGCGAAGTCGATTATCGGCCTCTTCTTGTCGAGTTCCTGCGCGTACCTCACCGGCAGCGGGTCCAGCATGAAATGCAGATAGGCGTGACGCACGCTGTCGATGTCCGGTTCGGCCGCCGGCGTCACCACGACAAAGTATTCGTTCCGGTAACTGCGGGTGTGGACCTGGTTGGGAGCGGCGAGCAGGTCCACGTAAATCTGGAAGCGGCCGCCGAGGGTCCGCCCTGTGGAACCGCGCATATAGGCGTCCACCAGCGTCAGGGCGTTCAGGACCGGGCCGTGGTAGCGCGCGAGCGCTTGTTCGAAAGCCGGCTGTGCCTGGCGCCAAAGCTCCGCGATGCCGGCTTCCCCATAGAACCTCGCGAGCAGTTCCGGAAACCCCTCCAGGGATTCCACGTCCGGCGCAAGTTCCCCCGTCCTGTAGCGCCAGCGGAAATCCGGCGGTCCGTCGACGCACAGCCCTAGCGAGATGTACTGGCTGAGGTTCGCGGCCGCGTCCGGCTGACGGTGCTCGGCAAAGAAGCGCCTGAGCTCTTCAACGCTCGGCGGCGCCTTGGCGGCGACGGCGCGCCGCACCGCTTCCCGCAGAGGCGAGTTCGAGGGGGAATCGAGCTCCGCGTCGTAGCCCGCGGCATTGATTGCCGCCATCACGGTAAACAGGGATTCGCTCGCGTCGAGTTGCCCCTGGTTGCCGGACCCGGCCGCCGTGGCTTCGGGCCGCGACTGCCCGCTGGCGGCGGGCGAGACGATCCAGGTTGCAAGGAAGAGAACTGTCAGAAAGCAGCGAATCAATACCGCCCGCCTTGATCCAACCCTGGGGCCGGAGTCCTGTCCGTTTTCGGCTTCCGGACCGCGGAAACCCGCGCCAGCGGGTTCGCGGCTCGGCAACGCCTTGTTACAGTGTAGCCCAGGCGTGCGTCCGAAAACAGCCGGACGTTTCTGATATTCTGGCGTTGACGGGCCATGCCTCCCACCCAGCGCGGGTATAAATCCACCGGGCCTCCTTCCTACTACCTCCCTCCGGCGGTGAAGTGGCTGCTGATCGTCAACGCGGCCCTCTACGTGGTGGACTTCATAGGCCAGGCCTGGTTCGGGGCCGTACTATTCGAGCCCTTCTATCTGGTGCCCGCCCAGGTCCTGATGCACGGCAGGATCTGGCAGTTGGTCACCTACATGTTCCTGCACAGCGTCATCGTGTACCACGTCCTGTTCAACATGCTATGCCTGTGGCTATTCGGCATGGACCTGGAGCGGGCTTGGGGCACCGCGCGCTTCCTGCGGTACTACTTCCTGTGCGGTGTCGGGGCCGGCGTTTGCGTGGTGCTGGTGGCGCTGCTGCGGCCGATCGACATGAACATGGCTACGCTGGGGGCTTCCGGCGCCGTCCTGGGACTGCTGCTGGCCTACGGCGTGATGTACCCCGACCGGATCATCCTTTTCATGCTCATCTTCCCGCTGAAGGCCAAGTATGTCGCCATGATCTGCGGAGCGATTGCCTTCTTCGGGTCGTGGCAGGGAGGCAGCGGGGTCAGCCACGTGGCCCATCTGGGCGGGATGGTGGTCGGGTATATCTATTTGAAGACGCGGCTCAAGGTCACCCTGCCCGGCCCCTTCGCGACCCTGCGCCGCCAGTTCCGAAACTGGCGGACGGAGCGCGCCCGCAGGAAGTTTCAGGTTTACCTGCGCAAGCGCGGGCCGGGTGGCGACGGCTGGGTGAACTGACGCCCCCCGCGCGGGCGGAGAATCGCGGAGGAGAGCGTTTGGCCGGGCCGGACAGGCAGGGTGTTTGGCCAGCCCGGACAGGCAGGCGGAACCGCCTGCCCTACGGCAGCCCACGCGGGCGTAACGACTGGCTGGCCCGGAGCGTCAGACTCAGGGTGAGGTTTCGGCATTTTGCTAT
>Ga0182017_10002046_pt1 | contig 15470 bp, 14 predicted proteins | sample 712E3DmetaG_FD_120492 | JGI IMG/M metagenome (GOLD analysis project Ga0182017, IMG submission 120492) | Permafrost microbial communities from Stordalen Mire, Sweden - 712E3D metaG | ecosystem: Environmental > Terrestrial > Soil > Wetlands > Permafrost | place: Sweden: Stordalen | collected... | reverse complement strand
TGGATAGCGTGGCTACGGATTGCTCGAGCTCGCTCTCGGGGATCAGTTGCCGTTCACTCATTCCTTCCCCATCGTCTTGATCTCCCGCTGGTGACGGGACAAGTCGAGTGCTCCCGATTCTTAAAAGAAATTTAACTACTGCTCTGCTATCATATCGTGTATTCACCGATAGAAATATTCAGGTCGGCGGAGGCGCCTTCCTTCAGGAATAGGAGGTCTCAAAATAGCATCTACCAGCGACTTCAGGAACGGCCTGGTGCTGGATATGGACGGCTCTCTCATGAGGATAGTCGAGTTCCAGCACGTGAAACCGGGCAAGGGCGCGGCATTCGTCCGCACGAAGCTCAAGAACGTGGAGACCGGGCAGGTCGTCGACAAAACCTTCCGCGCCGGAGAGCGCGTCGAGGAGGCCGTCCTCGAGCACAGGAAGATGCAGTACCTCTACAACGACGGCGGGAACTACATCTTCATGGACACCGAGAACTACGAGCAGGTATCCGTGCCGCCGGCGGTCGTGGGTGACGACTCGAGGTTCCTGGTCGAGAACCAGGAGGCCAGCCTGTTCCTGCTCAAGGGCAAGCCTATAACGATGGAGCTGCCCGCGGCCGTGAACCTGAAAGTCACCAGCGCAGAGACGGGGCTCAAGGGGGATACGTCGGGGGCGGCGACCAAGCCTGTCACGCTGGAGACAGGGTTCCTCATCCAAGTCCCGCTATTCGGCGAGGAAGACGACGTCCTCAGGGTCGACACCAGGTCCGGCCGCTACATCGAAAGGGTCTAGCCGCCGATGGGCGATTCGAGCAGGGGACGACAGAGGCGCAACGCCCTTCGCATCCTCTTCGAGATGGACATCAACAAGACCGACCTCGAGGAAGTCGTCAGGAACAGAAAGATGGTCGGCGAGGTCGAACCGACGGAGTTCACGCTTCAACTGGTCAAGGGTGTGACCGAGCACCGGACCTCTCTCGATCTGATGATATCCCGCTACGCAGAGGGTTGGGACCTGGAACGGATGCCCCGTGTCGACAGGAACATCCTCAGAATAGCGCTCTACGAGCTGTTCTACGTCGAAGACGTCCCGCCAGGCGTCGCGATTGACGAAGCGGTCGACATCGCGAAAGAGTTCTCGACGAAGGACTCGGGCAAGTTCATCAACGGCGTGCTGGGTCGGGTCAATCGCGACAGTGAATCAGGCGGTATCGAAGTAAATTGATCGTGACCCTGAAGGAGTACCTGCGGAAGAACTGGTGGAGGATCGCCCTGCTGGTCGCTTTCGTCATCCTGATGGCTATCGCGATCTCACGGCACGAGCCCTTCACCGACGAAGGCCAGGCATGGCTTATCGCGCGTGACGCTTCCCCATGGCGGGTCATGTTCCATTTCTGCCGTTACGAGGGACACCCTTGTGCCTGGTACCTGTTACTTATGATACCGGCCAAGCTCCACCTCTCATATGTGGCGATGTCTATCATCTCGGGGGTCATAGCCACAGTCAGCGCCTACCTGATCCTCTGGTATGCGCCCTTCCCGGCGTACGTCACCGCGCTGCTTCCTTTCACTTACTTTTTCTTCTACCAGTACGGTGTCGTTGCCCGCGGCTACGTTCTTGGCGCCCTGTTACTGCTGCTGGCGGCCATGAGATACAGGTTCAGGTACGAGCACCCCTATCAGTTCATCGCGATTCTCTGCGTGCTGGCTAACGTCACGATTCCCGCGACCTTGATCTCAATAGGGATACTCATCGCGAGCTCTGTGGACTTGCGGAGGCGGTGGGGCGACCTTGGGAGAGCTACCAGGAACGCCCAGAAGATCTGCTACCTGATATTCGCGGCGAACCTCGCTTTTGTGATACTGCAGATGTGGCCCGCTGCGGACTCGACGACAAACCCGGTGACCGTCGTTAGCGCCGGCAACTTCTGGAACATCTTCATAAACTACTTTCTGCGCGGACCGTTTACTCAGTACTGGTTTATAACTCTACCGGCACTTATCGTTTCCCTTGTGTGGTTCTGGAGGAGGAAGCTGCTGCTACTGTATCTGCTTCCAACAGTTTTCCATTTCGTATTCATTGCAGTGAAACCGGCGAGTATCTTCAACCATGGTCTTTTCTTCGTGTACTGGATATTCGTGCTGTGGGTCAGCCTGGTCGGGCTCGATAGGGCGTTTTTCACCGACAGGGTGAACCTCTGGTTGCGCCGCCTGGTCGTGATCGTGATGCTTGTGGTGATCTGCATCCAGATATCCTGGAGTGTTCAGGCCTTCCGAACCGACTACTCCAAGAGCTATTCCGGTACCTATGACGTCGCGCAGTTCATCAAACAGAACAAGCTCGAGGGCCAGAAATTCTTTATGGTCGGCCAGCAGCCGCCGACCGGAGTCAACCTCTTCTTTGACCGTAACATCTTCGCCAACAACAACGGTGGAGGCAAACCGGCGTTCTATGTATCCACAAAGAGCAACAAAGCACCGGCGACTCTCGATAGCAAGACGCTCGAGACCATCGAACGCGAACGGCCGGGGCTGGTCGTAGTCTCATTGAGCGCGACCCCTGAGAAGACCCTCGGCCAGCTCAGGAACGACACCGAAGCTATCGGATACGGGGTGATTGGTCCGTTTGAAGCGAATATGCTCTGGGAGCAGAGAGCTTTCGTCGAGCACACCTATTCGTTCTTTGTGCTGTACGACAAGAGCAGGTTCACTCTCGGGCAGTAGCCGACCCTGTCCGTTCTGTCGGACTATACCACCGCCTTTTTTGGCCGCTTTCCTTGAATAGCTCGATCGGAGATGCTATCCTTCATATGGCCTTTAAACTGGTCCTGAGAGGCTGGAAAGGGGAAAGGCAGATGCGAAAAGAACAGACGACCGTGCTAGAAGCAGCGGTCGTTTTTCTATTTGCGCACTCACCCGGCCCGGCCGGAAGGGAGCCGCGCAGATGACTTTCAAAGCCCGCGCCCGCGTTCTCGACACAGAAGATATCGCCCGCATCGTCAAGCGGATCTCCCATGAGATCCTCGAGCGTAACAAGGGAGCAGGCGGCCTCGCGCTCGTGGGAGTGCACACGAGGGGCGTCTTCCTCGCGCAGAGGCTCGCAAACACCATCGATTCGATAGAAGGCAACCATGTGGAGATGGGCTCCCTCGACGTGTCCCTGTACCGGGACGACGTCGCGATGCGGCCGGCGCCGAAGGTGGAGGTGACGCGCATCGACTTCGACTTTGCCGGGAAGACGGTCGTGCTGGTCGACGACGTGCTGTACACCGGCAGGACGACCCGGGCCGCGATGGACGCGATGATGGACTTCGGGAGGCCGGAGTCCGTGCAGCTGGCCGTTCTGGTCGACAGGGGGCACCGGGAGCTTCCCATCAGGGCCGACTACGTCGGCAAGAACATACCGACCTCCGGAAACGAGAAGGTCAAAGTGTCACTGCAGGAGGTCGACGGGGTCGACATGGTCGAGATAGGGGAGGAGGAGCAGTGAGCGCCCAGGCCGCGGGGCTCGGAGAGGTAGAGGCTCAACTTCACGAGGCGGCGCGCAAGCACCTGCTCGCGATAGCGGACCTCCAGGGCGATGACATCATCCGCCTTCTGGACTCGGCCCGCTCTTTCGCGGAGGTGTCGACCCGCTCCATAAAGAAGGTTCCCGCCCTTCGGGGGCGCACGATAGTCAACATGTTCATGGAGCCCAGCACGCGGACGAGGATGTCGTTCGAGCTGGCCGCGAAGCGCCTGTCGGCCGACGTCATCAACTTCTCGCCGAGCACCAGCAGCGTGTCCAAAGGTGAGAGCCTGAAGGACACCGCGAAGACGATAGTGGCGATGGGCGTGGATGCCGTTGTCATAAGGCACAAGAGCGCCGGGGCGCCGAAGAAGCTCACGGAGTGGCTCGACTGCTCGATAGTCAACGCCGGAGACGGGATGCACGAGCATCCGACACAGGCCCTGCTCGACCTCTTCACGATGAGGGAGAGGATGGGCCGCCTGGAGGGTCTCAAGGTCGCGATAGTCGGGGACATCGACCACTCGCGCGTGGCCAGGAGCAACATGCTCGCCCTGAACAAGGTCGGCGCCAGCGTCCTGCTCGTCGCACCGCGCTCGCTGCTCCCTGAAGGTATCGAGAAGATGGGCGCGGAGACGACCGGGTCGCTCGACGAGGCGCTCCGATGGTGCGACGTCCTGTACCTGTTGAGGATCCAGATGGAGCGGGTCAACGAGTCCAGGTTCCCGTCGCTGAGAGAATATACGCTCGAGTACGGGCTGACCGAGCAGCGGTGGGAGTCTCTCGAGAGAAAGCCGCTGGTCATGCACCCCGGCCCGATGAACCGCGGAGTCGAGATCGCGTCGAGCGTAGCGGACGAGGTCGAGTCTGTGATTACGGGCCAGGTCGCGGCGGGGGTGGCGGCCAGGATGGCCGTGCTCTACGACGTGCTGGGAGGCAGCCATGAATGACTCGATCGTCATAAAAGGCGCGAGGCTGCTCTCATTCCCGGAGGGCTTCGAGGGTGAGATGGACGTCCTGGTGCGCGACGGCAGGGTCGCGGAGAAGGGCAGCGGCTTGAAGGGCGGGAAGGTGGTAGACGCGCGTGGGCTCATCCTCGCGCCGGGCCTGATCGACATGCACGCGCACCTCAGGGAGCCTGGCATGGAATACAAGGAAGACGTCGGCAGCGGGAGCCGGGCCGCGGTGATGGGCGGTTACTCCGCCGTGTTCTGCATGCCCAACACGGAGCCGGCGATAGACAACTCCTCCGTGGCCGAGTACGTGTACGATCTCGGGGTGGACCGGGGACTGTGCCTGGTCCTGCCGCACGGCGCCGTCACGCAGGGCAGGGAAGGCACCGCGCTCGCCCCGATGGGAGAGATGGGCTCGTGCCGCGCCGGCGTGCTGGGGTTCAGCGACGATGGCAGCCCGGTTGCCGACCCGGAGATAATGCGTCGCGCGATGGAGTACGCCCGGACCATGGGGGCACTCATCATCTCGCACAGCGAGGAGGAGAGCCTGACCGCCGGCGGCCATATGAACGAGAGCTACTACTCGACCTTTCTCGGCATGCGGGGCATGCCGTCCGAGGCGGAGGAGATAGCCGTGTACAGGGACATCTGCCTGGCCGGCATGACCGGCGCGCGGCTGCACCTGGCGCACCTGTCGACCGCCCGCTCTCTGGAGCTGGTGCGCTCCGCCAAGAAGCGCGGGCTGCACGTCACCTGCGAGGTCACTCCTCACCACTTCTCGCTGGACGACTCGCTTCTCCTGGGCTACGACACGAACTTCAAGATGAACCCTCCTCTCCGCTCGAAGGATGACGTGAACGCGGTGCTGGAGGCCCTGGCGGACGGCACTGTCGACGTCATATCGACAGACCACGCGCCGCACGCGTCGCACGAGAAAGAGACCGAGTTCGACGTTGCCGAGTTCGGGGTCGTGGGCCTCGAGACGGCTCTCGGCCTGGCGCTCACGAATCTCGTCGACGCCGGGGTGCTGCCGGTCGAAGAGGTGCTGAGGAAGATGACCGAGACGCCGGCGGGGATCATGTCGATGCAGCGGTGGGGATACTCAGCGGCTGTAGACGAGGGTGTCGTGGCGAACCTTGTCCTTATAGACCCTGAAGCCGCCTGGCAGGTGGACCCCGCGAGCTTCGAGTCGCGTTCGAAGAACACGCCCTTCGGCGGATGGAATCTCAAGGGGAAGGCCGTGAGCGTCCTGTTCAGGGGCGAGTTCGTGATGAGGGACGGGGTCGTCATGGAGCCGGGCTCTGAGCCGGAGAACCGGAGCAAAGGTCCGAGCAGGACCGGGACCGCCGGTACGCGCAATCCCGTGGCGCGGGCCGCGAAGGCGGCGGGGGAGGCCGGATGACCGGAGCGAAGAGGGAACCGGCGCTGCTCGTCCTCGAGGACGGGCGCAGCTTCAAGGGAATGAGCCTCGGAGCGGCGGGTGAGTACGTAGGCGAGGTGTGCTTCAACACCAGCATGGCGGGCTACCAGGAGATACTGACCGACCCTTCGTACTCCGGCCAGATGGTCACGATGACCTACCCGCTCATCGGAAACTACGGCGTGAACGACGAGGACTACGAGTCGCCCTCGATATACATGGGCGGATTCATAATGAGAGAGTCGTCCCGCGTGCGGAGCAACTGGCGCTCGAGCGGGGACCTCGACTCCTTCCTGAAGAAGTACGGAGTCGTCGGGATCGAGGGCATCGATACACGTGCGCTGACCAGGCACATAAGGAGCAAGGGGGCGATGCAGGGCTGCCTCTCCAGCGTCGACACAGACGAGGTCAGCCTGCTCGAGAAGGTGAAGAAGTCGCCCGGGCTGGTCGGTGTCGACCTCGTCAAAGACGTGACCGTATCCGAGCCGTATCAGTGGGATTCGAACGGGGAGGACCATTTCCACGTTGTGGCGTTCGACTTCGGCATCAAGCGAAACATCCTTCGGCTGATGGCGTCACACGGCTGCAGGACAACCGTGGTGCCCGCACACGCGACGGCGAGACAGGTCATGGCACTTAAACCGGACGGTGTCTTCCTGTCCAACGGGCCCGGGGACCCGGAGCCGGTGACCTACGCGATCGAGACGATAAGAGAGCTGATCGGCAGGAAGCCCGTCTTCGGAATATGTCTCGGGCACCAGCTCCTCGGGCTCGCGCTCGGCGGCCGCACTTACAAGCTGAAGTTCGGGCACAGGGGAGCGAACCAGCCGGTCATGAACGGAGATACCGGCAGGGTTGAGATAACGGCCCAGAACCACGGCTTCGCGGTGGACCCCGATTCGCTGGGTGAGTGCACCTTCGGCCAGGTCGAACGCACGCACTGGAACCTGAACGACGACACGTCGGAGGGCATGTCCTGCCCCGAGGCCGGCGCGTTCTCTGTCCAGTACCACCCTGAGGCGTCGCCCGGCCCGCACGACTCGCGGTACCTTTTCGAGAAGTTCATGAAGCTGATGGGAGAGTGGCGTTAGTGCCGCGCAGGGAAGACATCAAGAAAGTACTGCTCATAGGCTCTGGCCCGATCGTCATAGGGCAGGCCTGCGAGTTTGATTATTCGGGGACGCAGGCGTGCAAGGTGCTCAAGGAAGACGGCTTCAAGGTCGTGCTGGTCAACAGCAACCCGGCGACCATAATGACCGACCCCGAGTTCGCAGACCGCACGTACATCGAGCCGATCACGCCGGCCGTCGTCGCGAAGATAATCGAGAGGGAGCTTCCGGACGCGCTGCTCCCTACGCTTGGCGGCCAGACCGGCCTGAACGTGTCGGTCGCGCTGGCGGAGAGCGGCGTGCTGGACCGCTTCAACGTGGAGCTGATAGGCGCGAGGTACGAGGTCATCCGCAAGGCCGAGGACCGGAACCTGTTCAAGGCGGCGATGAACAACATCGGGCTGGAGGTGCCGGACAGCGACTTCGCCTACACGATGGAGGAGTGCTTCGATATCTCGGAGAAGCTCGGCTTCCCGCTGGTCATCAGGCCCAGCTACACGCTTGGAGGGGGCGGAGGCGGCCTCGTCTACGACCGCGACGAGCTCGAAGAGGTATGCAGGCAGGGGCTCGACCTGTCACCCATTACCGAGGTCCTCATCGAGAAGTCGGTGAAAGGGTGGAAGGAGTTCGAGCTCGAGGTCATGCGCGACAAGAAAGACAATGTCGTCATTGTATGTCCGATAGAGAACTTCGACCCGATGGGCGTCCACACCGGCGATTCGATAACTGTCGCGCCGGCCCAGACCCTGACCGACCGCGAGTACCAGATGCTCCGGGACGCCTCCATCGACATCATGAAGGAGATCGGCGTCGAGACCGGTGGCTCAAACATCCAGTTCGCGATAGAGCCGGACACGGGCAGGATGGTCGTAATCGAGATGAACCCGCGCGTCTCCCGCTCGAGCGCGCTCGCCTCCAAGGCGACGGGATTCCCGATCGCGAAGATAGCGGCCAAGCTGGCTGTCGGCTACACGCTCGACGAGATTCCTAACGACATCACGCGCGAGACGCCCGCCTGCTTCGAGCCGACGATCGACTACTGCGTGGTCAAGGTGCCGCGCTGGGCCTTCGAGAAGTTCCCGGACACCGACACCCTGCTGACGACCAGGATGAAGTCGGTCGGAGAGGTCATGTCTATCGGGCGCACGTTCAAGGAGGCCATGCAGAAGGCCGTACGGTCGCTCGAGGTGGACAGGTACAGCCTGCGCGACCTCGAGGATACGGATCCAGCCTCGCTGCCCGGGCACTTGAAGCGGCCGAGCCACTTCAGGCTCTTCTACATATACAGGGCGCTGCAGGAAGGGATGAGCGTAGAAGAGATCTACGAGCACACGATGGTGGACCCCTGGTTCCTCGACAACATGTTGCAGATCGTGGAGATGCAGGACGACCTCGAGGGCCGAAGCCTCGAAGACATCGACGACGAAGAGCTGTTTGAGGCCAAGAGGTTCGGCTTCTCGGACGTCGAGCTGGCGAGGCTCACCGGCACGGACGAGCTTGTGGTGCGCGGGGAGCGCAAGAAGCGGGGCATCGACGCGGTCTTCAAGTCGGTCGACACCTGCGCGGCGGAGTTCGAGGCCTACACGCCGTACTATTACTCCACCTACGAGTCGGAGGACGAGGTGCGCGAGGGCGATAAGCCGAAGGTGATGATCCTTGGAAGCGGCCCGAACCGCATCGGCCAGGGGATCGAGTTCGACTACTGCTGCGTCCACGCATCTTTCGCGTGCAGGGACGCAGGCTACGAGACGATCATGGTCAACTGCAACCCGGAGACCGTCTCGACAGATTATGACACGAGCGACCGGCTATACTTCGAGCCGCTGACCTTTGAGGACGTCATGAACATCGTCGAGCGCGAGAAGCCGGTGGGCGTCATCGTGCAGCTCGGCGGGCAGACGCCGCTCAAGCTGGCCATCCCGCTGGAGAGGGCGGGCGTGCCGATACTGGGAACCTCCCCCGACGCGATAGACGTGGCGGAGGACCGCGAGAGGTTCGGCAACCTGCTCAAGGAGCTCGGTATACCCCACGCACCGGACGGCAACGCTACGTCGTTCGAGGGGGCGCTCGAGGTCAGCAGGCGGATCGGTTACCCGGTGCTGGTCAGGCCCTCGTACGTGCTGGGGGGCCGTGCTATGGAGATCGTCTACTCCGACGAGATGCTCGAGAAGTACATGGCATCCGCGGTGAAGGCGTCCCCGGAGCACCCGGTCCTGATAGACAAGTTCCTCGAGGAGGCCATCGAGATAGACGTCGACGCGCTCTGCGACGGCAAGGAGGTCTTCGTCGGCGCGGTCATGGAGCATATCGAGGAGGCGGGCATACACTCCGGCGACTCCGCCTGCGTGATCCCGCCGCACACGCTGGCAGATGAGACGATCGATACCATAAAGGCATACACAGGCACGATGGCCATGAAGCTCGGGGTCGTCGGCCTCATCAACGTGCAGTACGCGGTCAAAGAGGACATCGTCTACGTCATCGAGGTCAACCCGCGCGCGAGCCGTACTGTCCCGTTCGTCAGCAAGTCCATAGGTCTTCCCATGGCCAAGCTGGCGACCAGGATCATGCTGGGGGAGAAGTTGAAGGATCTCAAGATCCGCAAGGAGACTCACCTCGAGCACTTCTCCATCAAGGAGGCGGTGCTGCCGTTCAGGCGTTTCCCCGGAGCGGACGCGGTGCTCGGCCCGGAGATGAAATCCACGGGCGAGGTGATGGGCATAGACTCAAGCTTCGGCGTCGCCTTCGCCAAGTCGCAGATGTCCAGCAACACGACGTTTCCGACCGAGGGCATAGCTTTTATCAGCGTGAACAACCGCGACAAGCGCAGCGCCATTCAACTGGCTAGGGCGCTCGAGGACCTGGGCTTCCACATACTGGCCACGTCCGGGACCGCGGACGTGCTCGATAAGAACGGCATAAAGGTCGAGCGCGTTCGCAAGGTCGGTGAGGAAGGGGAGAACGTCCTCGACCTCATCCGCAGCGGTCATATCGACCTGGTGATCAACACGCCGCTCGGGAAGGGCGCGCGCGGGGACGGCTACCACATCAGGAGCGAAGCGACGATGAGCGGCGTCCCGTGCATCACCACGATGTCGGCCGCGTTCACACTGGTCCAGGGGATATGGGCGCTCAAGGACAGCGGGGTCGAGGTCAGGAGCATCCAGGAGTACCACGCGGACATAAAGTCGGGGGTCCGGGAAGAGGAGGCCGGTTGAGCCCGGCTGGAGGGCCCGTGGACGGCGAAGGGACCGTGACTCGCTCGATCGAGGTGACGCCCGGTAACTTTCTCATAGAGATGGCAGTTGAATCCGTGGGGCTGCTGCCTTCGCCGCGGCCGGGGCAGTTCTACATGGTGGATTGCTTCGACGGCGAAGGCGGAGGACGGGAGCACGTCCTGCGCAGGCCGCTCAGCGTCAACGAAGTCCCATCGTGGATGTCCGGGTCCGCGTCAGTCTCGTTCCTCGTCGAGGTGACGGGCGCCGGGACGCGCTCGCTGTGCTCGATGCCGCCGGGGTCCCGCGTTCGGTTGCTGGGCCCGCTGGGAGTGGCCTTCGACATCTCGAGCGCGCCGGTACTGATGGTTGCGGGAGGCATGGGTATCGCGCCACTGTTCTTCGCGGCGAGAGTCATGGACGAGAGAGGAGCCCCCTACGAGCTGATGGCCGGTTTCAAGACCGGCGCATCCGTCTACCCAAGGCTGGGCGAGCTCAAAGGCGAGTTCCAACTGTGGACGGACGACGGCAGTGAAGGCGTGGTCGGCATGGTCTCTGACGGTGTAGAGCGCAAGCTGAGTAAATCGGACTTCTCGTCATGTCTCGCCTGCGGGCCGGAGGCGATGATGGCACACGTCGCCGCGCTCTGCGAGGAAGCAGGGGTGCCCTGCCAGGTCTCCCTGGTGTCGAGGATGGCGTGCGGCACGGGTGCCTGTCGCGGATGCGTCCGCGCGGCGCGCAGCGAAGGCAATATCTGCGTCTGTTCAGAAGGGCCGGTGTTCGATTCCCGCCGGGTCGTCTTTCACGGGAGTGACGAAAGATGAGCGCCGACCTGAATGTGGACCTCGGCGGCCTGAAGCTCGAAAACCCGGTGCTGCTGGCAAGCGGCACGGCAGGATATGGCTTGGAGGTAGAGCGGACCGCGGACATAGGATCGCTCGGCGGGGTCATCCTGAAATCGGTCACGGTGAAGCCGAGACAAGGCAACCCCGCGCCGAGGGTCTGGGAGACGGCGGCGGGGATGCTCAACTCGATCGGACTCGAGAACGTTGGGCTCGACGAGTTCTGTGAGACGACTCTGCCGCAGGCGGCCGGGCTGGGTGTCCCGCTGGTCGCGAGCATAGCCGGTACCACGGTCAGGGAGTTCGCATCCCTCGCGGCCAGGATCCATGAGACAGGCCTCGTCAAGGCGATCGAGACCAACGTGTCGTGTCCCAACGTTGAGAAGGGCGGCATCCAGTTCGGGGTTGATACCGGGGCGATCCAGGCGGTCGTAACCGCGGTGCGTGAGAACAGCGACCTTCCACTTTTCGTGAAGCTCTCGGCGGCCGTGAACGACATCGCGCACCTTGCGCTGGCCGCCGCGCAATCGGGCGCGACCGGACTCTCGCTGATCAACACGGTGCCCGGCCTCGCGATAGACGCACTGAAGCGGCGACCAAGGCTCGGCGGGGTCACCGGCGGGCTCTCGGGGCCCGCCATCAAGCCGATCGCCTTGAAAGCGGTCTGGGAATGCCACAGGGCGACCGGGCTGCCCATCATCGGAGGCGGTGGGATCTTCGATGTCAATGACGCGCTGGAGTTCATCATAGCCGGCGCCTCGGCGCTCGCGATGGGGACCGTCCTGTTCAAGGACCCCTGCAGACCCGCGGCTGTAGCACGGGAGTTGGCAGGAGCTCTTGAGCGGATTGGCGCGACCGGCGTCGCGAGCCTGGTTGGTACACTCAAAGTGGAGGGGACGGGAAAGGAGTGCGGCTCTTGAAGCCTGAAGCGATAAGCAAGATGAGCCCGCTGATAATGGCGCTCGACATGGACGACCTCGACGCGGCGAGGGGTGCCGCGGAGCTTGTAGCCGGGAGCGTCGATGTCGTGAAGGTCGGGCTTCAACTTTTTGCCAGGTACGGCCCGGAGGCCGTAAGATCTTTGAGGTCCGACGGCTTCGAGGTGTTCCTTGACCTGAAGTTCAGCGATATCCCGAACACGGTGTCGTCCGCGTGCCTCTCCGTCTGCGCGCTCGAGCCGCTCATGATGACCCTGCACACGATGGGCGGGCAGGAGATGATGAGGTCCGCTTCGGCGGCGGTGAGGGACCACTGCTCCGATACAGGAACGCGGTCGCCGGCACTCATCGGCGTCACCGTCCTGACGAGCATCGACCTGCTGGCACTGAAGAAGATCGGCGTCACCTACTCTGTCGACGAAGAGGTCATCAGGCTGGCTACGCTCGCGGCCGATTCGGGCCTCGACGGGCTGGTCGCCTCGCCGCTCGAGGTCACACCTGTGCGGAACGCCGTCGGTGACGACATGGTGCTGATAACGCCCGGTGTGAGGCCCGCGGGAGCGTCCGTCGACGACCAGAAGCGCGTGGCGACACCGGGGGAGGCACTTGGAGGCGGGGCCGATTTTATAGTAGTTGGAAGGCCGCTCACCAGGGCGGACGACCCGGCCGAGGTGGCGAAGGGGATACTCGAGGAGGCGGGCATTTGACTGACGAGCTGGACATACTCGAAGAGCTGGAGCGAACCGGCGCCGTTCGAAGGGGTCACTTCAGGCTGTCCTCCGGGCGCCACAGCGACACCTACGTCCAGTGCGCGCTGCTGCTCCGCGAGCCGTCGGTCGCGGACGCTGTCGGGGAGCAGCTCGCAGGCGAAGTCGGAGACGTGGACCTCGTCCTGGCGCCGGCGCTCGGAGCCCTGCTGATCGGCTACACGGTCGCGAGAGCGCTCGACCGCCCGATGATATTCACGGAGCGCAGCGAGGGGAGCATGAAGCTGCGGCGCGGGTTCTGGATCGAGCCCGGGTCACGAGTGTTGATCGTCGAGGATGTGGTGACGACAGGTGGCTCAGCTATGGAACTCGCGAAGCTGGTGGAGGAAGCAGGCGCTATAGTGGCCGGGTTTGCCTGCGTTGTGGAGAGGGGAAGTCTCCCGGAGGGCAACCGGTTGACCTCATTGGTAAAACTCGAGGCGAGATCTTATGAAGAGGCCGAGTGCCCGCTCTGCGCTGATGGAGTGCCGATCGACGCGCCCGGAAGCCGATATTCCTCGAAATGATCGACCCACGATTCAAAGACGTTGAAGGCAAGAACTACGACTGACGACCGACAGGGTGGTAAGCGACACTTGAAAAAAGGCAGAGTCTTCGTGATAGCCGGGCCTTCAGGGGCCGGAAAAGGCACTGTGACAGGCCTGGCGCTCGAGAAGATGGGAGCAAGAGGCACCGACTTCCACTTCTCCGTGTCAGTGACGACCCGTACGAAAAGGCGTGGCGACATCGAGGGGCGCGACTATTACTTCGTTAGCCGAGAGGATTTCGAGAGGCTCATCGGTGAGGGTGGCCTGCTCGAATACGAGGAGGTCTTTGGCAGCTATTACGGCACGTTGAAGCGCGAGGTCGAGGGCTTCGTAGAGTCGTGCCAGGACGTGATACTGGAGCTGGATGTGAAAGGCGCGTTGAACGTAAAAGCCAATATGCCCTCCAGTCTGCTAATATTTATCATGCCGCCGTCGATCGAAGAACTTCATGCGCGCCTGCTGAAGCGCGGCAGGGAGACCGACGAGGAGATGTCCGGAAGGCTCGAGGAAGCTCCCCGGGAAATGGGGGAAGCCGAGCGTTTCGACGTAATAATAGTTAATGACGATGCCGACAGGGCCGCTGACGAACTGGCGAAAGTACTGGGAGGAGAAGCCGGGACATGGAAGAAAAGCAATCGATGATCAATCCGAAGATCGAGGACCTCCTCGCTCACACGGAGAACAAGTTCACGCTGGTGATAGAGGCTTCCAAGCGGGCGCGCCAGATAACGAACTTCCAGAAGCGGCTTGGTGAGGGTATCGGCGGGGTGGCCCCGATGCGCCTCGACGACATCTCGAAGAAGCCACTCTCGGTGGCGCTCGGAGAGATAGCCAAGGGCGAGATCGAGTACATCCGCCCGGGTGTAGATGACGATGATGAGGACGAGGCGTTCCACGTCGACGGCGAGGGGCACGTGAAGGAAGAGCACGTTTGATCTGAGGGTGACTACCTGTCGTCCGTTGGTTGAAGGCGGGTCACGAGCCCGCCCTCTGATCCAGGGGTTAAAATGCCCGAGCTTGACTCTCACATGATAATCCTCGGTATCTCAGGCGGTATCGCCGCATACAAATCCGTCGAGCTCGCGCGCCTGATGATAAAGGCCGGCGCGGACGTCATCGCAGTGATGACCGAGGCTGCCGAGCACTTCATCGCGCCCCTCACGCTGCGCACTCTGACGGGCAACCCGGTCGCGTCGACGCTCTGGGCCGATCCGTCTTCGCCGGTGCCGCACATCTCACTCTCCGATGCCGCCGACCTGATCGTCGTCGCCCCAGCGACTGCGGACATCATAGGGAAGTGCGCGAACGGCCTCGCCGACGACCTGCTGTCGACCACTCTCCTGGCCGCGTGCTGCACAGTGTTGCTCGCCCCCGCGATGAACGAGCGCATGTACATGCACCCGGCCGTGCGCGAAAACCTGAGGAAGCTGCAGGAGCGCGGTGTCGTGGTGGTTGACCCCGGCACCGGCGAGCTGGCCTGCGGCTCCGAGGGGGTAGGCCGTATGTGCGAGCCTGCGGAGATCATGCGACACGTCGTCAGTGCCCTCTCCGCTTCGGGCAGGAGGGACCTCCAGGGAAGGCGCGTGATCGTGACTGCAGGGCCGACTCGCGAGGCGATAGACCCAGTGCGCTTCATATCTAATCCATCGACGGGTCTGATGGGCTTCAAGGTCGCCGAGGCGGCGACCAGGCGTGGCGCGGACGTCACGTTGATAGCCGGTCCGACCCACTTGAGCCCTCCGGCGGTCAAGAACTTCGAGAGCATCGTTACCGCGGCGGAGATGAAGCGGGCTGTAATGACCGCGACCGGGAACGCCGACGCGCTTGTGATGGCCGCCGCGCCGGCGGACTTCAAGCCTGCGGAGACCGCGGGTTCCAAGATCAAGAAGAGTGACGGGGTACCGGAGATAACGCTAGTCCAGGCCGATGATATCCTGACGGCGGTCGAGCAGTCGGGGAGGAGGCCGAGGGTCGTGGTGGGTTTCGCCGCCGAGACCGACTGCGTGACCGAGAACGCGAAGAAGAAGCTGGCCGGCAAGCGCCTGGACATCATAGTCGCGAACACGGTCGATGAGCCCGGGTCCGGCTTCGGCTGCAAGACCGACCGGGCTTGCATCATCTGCTCCGCCGACGAGGACGCGTCGCTCGAGATGACGACGAAGGCTGAACTCGCCGAGCGCCTGCTCGACGAGGTCGCCAGGCT
>Ga0182017_10002045_pt1 | contig 15474 bp, 12 predicted proteins | sample 712E3DmetaG_FD_120492 | JGI IMG/M metagenome (GOLD analysis project Ga0182017, IMG submission 120492) | Permafrost microbial communities from Stordalen Mire, Sweden - 712E3D metaG | ecosystem: Environmental > Terrestrial > Soil > Wetlands > Permafrost | place: Sweden: Stordalen | collected... | reverse complement strand
GTGTTCACCCGCGTGGGTGCAGGCGACAACCTGGCACGCGGCGAATCCACCTTCTTGCTGGAGATGCGCGAGACCGCGCACATCTTGCGCCACGCGACCCGCAAGAGCTTGATCATCCTCGACGAGATCGGGCGCGGGACATCGACCTACGACGGCGTGTCCATTGCCTGGGCAGTGGGCGAGCACCTGCACGACGTGGTCGGCGCGCGCACCCTGTTTGCCACCCACTATCATGAGCTGTGCGACCTTCACGATTCACACCCGCGCGTGCACAACGTCAGCGTGGCTGCGCGCGAATGGAAGGGCGAAGTCGTCTTTCTGCGCAAGCTGACCCCGGGCGGAACCAGCCGGTCGTTCGGCATCGAGGTGGCCAAGCTGGCCGGCCTGCCGCCCGCAGTGGTCGGGCGTGCCCGCGCCATCCTCGAACACCTGCAGCTCGGCGCCGCAAGCCCGCGCCGGCCTGACGAGCCACACCCGGCGGTGCCTGGCCAGGGAGAAACGTCTCAACTGGGGCTGTTCGAGCCGCGCGGGCAGAAGTCCCTGTCGTCCGGGACGGATCCGTCGGGCGCTGTGCCGGAGCCAAATGCCGGAACGGAGCGGGAGGTCGCGGCCGCGTTGCGGGCCGCTGATCTTGACGGCCTGTCGCCTCGTGCTGCCTGGGATCTACTGGCGGAATTGCGAAAGAAGTTGACGGATGGCGGTCCCACCCGCCCATGATTAGGGGTCGTGGTTGTAATACGCGCGGCGCTCGCGCTCCTGCTCGCTCCCCTTTCCAGCATCGTTCTCGCTGCGCCGGCTCGCGCGCCTGACGGCGGAATGGGCCAGCGGCCGGCTTTGGCAAAGACCGTCGGGCCGAAGCGGTCTTCAACCAGCGTCAAGAAGATCAGGCCGCAGCGCAACCCGCCGGTCGAGCTCTTCCAGATCAACACCAAGGAGACATTCATGCTGCGTTTCGCTGATGAGCGCGGCCGTCCCATTCAAGGGTGGCAAAAGCGATTGCAGCGCTTCCTGCGCTGCCACCACACCAACACCCAGCACAGGATCAACCCGCGCCTGCCGCACCTCCTCTATCAGACGGGACGGCATTTTGCCGGGCATCGTCTGGAAGTCATCTCCGGCTACCGCAACCCCAAGGTCGCGCGCAACCCGCGCAGTCCCCACAAGCAGGGACTAGCCTGCGATTTTCGTGTCGCGGGTGTGGCCAACACGACTCTGCGTGATTTTCTGCGTCAGACGTTCGACCATGTGGGCGTCGGCTACTACCCCAATTCACTCTTTGTTCACCTGGACGTACGTAAAGGACCGTCCGCCTTCTGGATCGACTACTCTGGGCCGGGCGAGGGCGCCGCCTATTCGGGAAATCCGCACGAGGACCTGCGCACGGGCAAGGTCGACTGGTACAGGCCAGCTACCGGCGAACGGGTTTCCTCGAGGGCTGAGCGCGCCGAAAGCATAGACGACCTGATGGAATCGGTTGTGAAGGGACGGGGAACCTCGGCCAAGCCGGGCGGCGACGCCTCGAAATCTGCAGCCGCAGCGCAGCGTCTGGACCAGCCACATACCGGTGCGCCGAACTAGTTGCCCTGGCCTTTGGCGATTGTCGAAACCAGGCCGGCAGTGCTAGAAGGCTACCAAGTACCGTCCACGGACAAAGACATGTTCGCCCTTGCTCGAGGCCATCAAGGGCCGGCACGGGCGCGAACGCAGAGGAGAATTGCAGATGAAGAAGCTCGGTGTTTCCTTGGTGGCAGCGCTCTTTGTGTTGGCGTCCGCACAGCATGCAATGGCGGCCAAAGCAGCAAAGAAGGCCAAGGAGGAAAAGCCCCGCGGGCCCGCTCCCGTGGCCAAGGCTGACGCCATCACTGAGATCAGGGGCGATTTCAAATGGGGGATGACCATGCAGCAGGTCATCGACAAGATCGACGCACGCATCGAGGCGGCATACAAGGACAGGATCGCCAGGACGGCCGCTGACCCGAACCGAAACGACAAGTTGCGCAAGGCTATGCGTGATGAGAAGGCTGTGGCCAAGAGGAACACAATCAAGTTCGACGGTCAGAAGGGCCCGTGGGACGTGTCGATCATCGATCAGGAAATCGTCCAGGGACAGGGCCTGTCCATGCTCTACATCAAAGAGTCGAAATCCACCCGCTACTTCTTCTTTTCCAACGACAGCCTGTTCAAGATGTTCATCGCTTTTGACAAGGAGATACTGGAAGGCAAGAACTTCAAGGACTTCGGCGCCGCGATGCAGACGAAATTCGGCAAAGCGCAAGAGGTCTACGTCAACCAGAGCTATCTCGGGGTCAAGGAGAAGAAACTCGATCACCTGCTCTGGCGATCGACCACGGGTGACGGGCTTAAGTTGGTGGACCGGTCCGAGTTCTATGACGTGTTCTGCCTGGTTCTGTACGACGCCAGCATCGAGCAGCGCATGGGGGCTTTGCGCAAGGAAGCCGAAGCCAACCGGCCCAAGGGCGACATGCTCGATAACGTGGTCGGGGGCAAGCAAAGCGATCGCGACGAGAACGACAACGTGATCGACCGCATCACGGGAAAAGAGGTCTTCAAGCCTGGCGACCGGCGCGCCGCGCAGCAGAACATCACCGTGCCGGCCCCTGGCGCTCCCCCTGCCTCCCGTGGCGTCGAAGACAAGTAGTCCGGCGTCGGCAATCGGAGCCCCCGAACGCGGTGTTGCTTGACAGCGGCAGGACCGATCCGCAGAATGCGCTCCTTTCCAAATGGCCAACATCAAGTCTGCTAAGAAGAAGAACCGACAGCGTATCCGGCGCCAGGCGCGCAATTCGGCCCAGAAGGCGGCGATGCGAACGACGGTGAAAAGGCTGCGCGCCGCGGTTGCGGCCAAGGACGCACAGCAGGCAGGCGCACTGCTCAAGTCAGCGACCTCGCTCATCAGCCGGCTCGGCGGGCGGGGCGTGATCAAGAAGCGGACCAGCTCGCGTCACGTATCGCGGCTGACGGTCGCCGTCAACGCGCTGGCCAAGTAGTCGGGCAGCGACGGCCCGGATCTTCGAAACGGCACGCTCCCCGGGCTTGACCGAGGGGCACGCGGCTGGCCCACAGGGGCGACCGGCCTTCCAAGCCAGCGCAGATCGGCCACCGTGCGCGGTAGCGTGAGCGACCAGCGGAAAGCGGCCTGCGTGGCCGACTGGCGTGCGCGTGCGCGGTAGCGGTAGCGTGAGCGACCAGCGGAAAGCGGCTTGCGTGGGCGACTGGCGTGCGCGTGAGCGGCACGCGGCACACGATCCGTCTTCCGCGTCCCGCCCACGAACTCGCTCACGCCCACGCTCCCGCGACCCGCGATCCGCGATCCGCGGGCCGGCCTTTCGGCCGGCCCGGCCCGAGACAGGCTCTCGCTACCTTCCAGTCACGAGCTGGAACTCGGTTCGGCGATTCTTGGCCTTGCCTGCCTTCGTCTTGTTGTCTGCGATGGGCTTCTCCAAGCCGTAGCCGACCGAAGTCAGCCGCTCGGCCCTGATGCCCTTCTGGATGAGGTAATCCTTCACCGCATCGGCGCGCTTCTGCGACAGCTCCTTGTTGTACTCGTCCTTGCCGACGTTGTCGGTGTGACCGCTGATCTCGAACCTGGTGTCTGGGTAGTCACTGAGGACCTGGACGGCCCTGTCGAGCACGTCGTAGGACTTCTTGGTGAGGTTGGCGGAATTGGTCTTGAAGTTGATCCCTTCGATCACGCCGGTGAACCTCTTCAGGGCGGCGGGTATCTCGTCCGGACAGCCATCCTCATCCTGGTAGCCGTTGAAGGTTTCCGGCTCGTTCGGGCACTTGTCAATGTTGTCAGGGATGCCGTCGCCGTCGGTGTCCTTGGGCGGTGGGCAGCCGTTCTTCGTGGGATCATCGCTCCTGGGACCCGGCTCGGTCGGGCAGGCGTCGCTGACGTCGGGGATACCGTCGCCGTCGGTGTCCTTGGGCAGCGGACAGCCATTCTTCATTGGGTTGTCGCTCTTGGGACCTGGCTCGGTCGGGCAGGCGTCGCTGGTGTCGGGGATCCCGTCCCCGTCAGTGTCCATGGGCGGCGCGGGCGCCGGCGGAGGCGGAGGCGGAGGCGGCGCAGCCCGTGTCGCGCCGAACGCCAGGTATGCGGAAAGCAGGATCTCGTAATCGGGGCCGTGGAAGTGCGACTCGTTGTACGAACTGTTGTTCACAAACGCGGCGGGTGGGAACAGGATGCGGCCGTCGAGGCGGAGCCCGAAGTTGTCCACAATCGGGAACTTGGAGCCCACTCCAACGTGGAACATGTCATCGGTGTCCCGGGGTATGATGTTGGTGTACCTTGGGAACAACGACATGGCACCCCATCCGACAAGTGCGAAGGGCCGGACGTAGCCGGTGTGGATGAAGTTCCCAATCACCTGGAGGCGGTAGCCGAGGATATTTTCGCGCATGCCGCCGTTGGCGTCGCTATAGCGCGTATGAGTCGGCGAGATCAGGCCTTCGCCTTCGACGCCCACCCAGCGGCAGAAGTTGTAGGTCAGGCGCAGACCGAAAGCCCCGCCCGTGTCAGGCGAAATGCCTTCGGGGTCGTTCACGTGGCGGCCGAGCCCGCTTTGTTTGTCATAGAAATGGAGGCCACCAAAAAGCCCAATCTCGAAGGGCTGTACCAACGGATCTTCCTCCGCGGCCAGCGCGCGCGGGGCCGCGGCGCCGGCGAGACCGGCCAGCAACCCGACGGTTAGGACACCTGACCTAACTAGGAACCTGTCTGCTCGACTTTTCATGCGATTTCCTTCCTTTTCGAGAACGCCATTATCTTTCGGCCACCGCGTCTCGCCTAACCCTGGGTCCGGCGATTCTCAAGACACGGGCGCCTGGTGCGAACAGGTGGTTTTCTCCCCTCGCATCATTTGCCCAAGAGAATGTCCCAGTACGGTTCGCGCGTCAACTGCTGCGTGCCCTGCACTCAAACCCTCAGCGCCGGGGAGCTGCTTCTTCCGCCAGCTGGCGGACCAGGCGGGTCAACTGAACTTCCGGATCCACGCGTGACGACTTGAATGCGCGATCGGCCTGGTACAGGCGTTCGAAGCTGCGGCGAAGGGCAGCGACGGACATGCGCCGCGCGGGCACCAGCGCGTCGTCGAGGAAGAAGGGCGGCAGCCCCACTGCAGCGGCCATTTCGGCCCGGGACACGTTCGCGGCGGCCAGCTCCTTGGCGCGCCAGGTTTGACGAAGCTGGCGCAGCAACATGGCCTGAATGCGCAACGGCGGTTCGCGGTTGCGGAGCATGTTGGTGACCAGGCGGAGCGCCCGACGGGCGTCGCCCGATCCGATGGCCTTGGTCAGCTCGAACACACTCCGCTCGCGCGATTCTGGCACCAGCTCTTCGACCTGGGCTCGGCCTATCCGGCCGGCCTGGCCGACGTAGATTTCCAGTTGTTCCAGTGCCTGCATCAGGCGGCCCAGATCGGGGCCGGCTGCGCTGGCCAGCGCCTCGGCCGCGTCGCTGTCAATGGTCATGCCGCGTGCCTTGGCCTCACGGGCGATGAACGGACCGAGGTCGCGATCCTTGAGCCGTGCAAATTCGTGCAAGAAACCAGCCCTCCGCAGCGCCAGAAAGGCGCGCAGACGGCCATCGACCTTTTCGGCCAAGAGCACCAGGCAGGTGCTGGGATTGGGATGGGCGGCGTAGGCAATGAGCGGTTCGAGGGCGTCGGCCTTCACTTGCTCTAGGCCGCGGGCGATCACCAGACGTTGCTTGGCGAACATGGGCAGGGTGCGGGCTGCCGCCAGGACCTCGGCCAGGGCGACTTCTTTCAGGTCGAAGAGCTCGCAGTTGAGCCCCGAAGTGTCTCCCGCCGTCGCACCAAAGATCCTTCGGCGCAGGGCCGCCACCGTGCGGTCGACGAGAAAGCGCTCGGGGCCGTGCAGACAGTAGATGGGCGCGATCTCACCGCGCTCGATGGCGCGCAGCAGATCGGGCTCTTCCCGCGCAGGCACGAGACGGATTTACCACATCCAAGCTATTTCAGAAGGCGGATGCTGTCGCCGTCGACGACATAGATGAGAGGCAGATCGACGCGGCCATGGTCAGGGCCGAAACGGATGTCGCCGGTCGTCCCCTCGAAGCGCCCGCCTGACATCAGGCGCAGAATATCGGCGCGGGTGCGCGCGCCGCGCTCGACAGCCCCGCGCAGGATCGACAAGCCGTCGTACCCATAGGCGTCGGCAGCCGTCGGGCTGGTGCCATAGATTTCGCGGAAGCGGGCAACGAAGTTCCCGCTGCGCGCGTCCTCGGCCGGATAGTAGCCGGGGCAAAGCATGGCGCCCTGGACGTAGCGTTCGGCATTCCGGAGCAGTCGCTCGGAAAGGCTCAAGGCGGTGGAGAGCAAGAGCGCCTCACGTCGCCTGGCGATCGGCGCGGTCGGCGACGAAGGCGTAACCGGCAAGCGCGGCCGGCGGGGCCAGATGCCGGCTGCGGCCAGGGCCGGTGCCACGAGCTCCAGGCGAGCCGCCTCGTCGGGCACGAACAGGGCGTCGAAGGCAAGCCTGCGCAGCTCATTCACCTGCGCGGAGAAAGACGTGGCGCCCGCGACGTAGGTGATGTGTGCGACCAATGCGCCACCGCCGGCCGTCAGGGCATTCTTGAAGGCGCCGGCCAGGCGCTTGCCTGAGGCGCTGTCTGGCCCCAACACCACGAAACGGCGCGCGCCCATCGCCAGCGCCTGCTGCGCCAGCGCCATGGCACGCGACTCGGGCGCATGGATCAGCTGGAACGCGGTGGTGCGGGCACCCGGGGCATGTTCGTCGAGCAGCAGGAAAGGGACGCCGTCACGTGTAGCCAGTTCGATGCTGCGCGGATCGGGCGAGCCCACAAGGCCGATGACCGAGTCCTCACGCGCCAGCGACCAGGCCGCCGCGCCTACGCCCGCGGTCCCGGCGCGCTCGGCGGGAGCGGCGGCATCGCGGACCATGAGCTGATACGAGGACGAGTCGCCCGAGGGCGTGGGCTCAGCCATCACCAACATCGCGCCGCGCAGCACGACCTCGCCCAGACGGGCTTGCGCGCCCGACTGGGGAACGGCGAGGCCGAGCCGAAGCGGATCACCAGTTGTCGTCCCGTGCAGGCCCGGGTCGAAACCCAGGTTGCGCCGAACCAGGCCGATGTCTTGCTCCAGCCGGACGGCGCTGGCTTCGTCTCCTCGCGCGCGCAGCACGGCCACGGCGTGCGCCCCCAGCAGTGCGCGCACGAACGGAGCGCGTGGGCTGCGCAACGCGGACAGGGCGGTCTCGCCCGGAATCTTCTCGGCCACCTCTTCCGCGCGGCGGCGCGCGTAGGCGCGCTCATGCTCCCGCGTCCCGTCGATGCTGCGGTATCGATCCCACTGCTCGATGGCAGCCACCGGATCACCGGTTTCAACCAGGGCCTCGGCCGCAGCGGCACATAAGAGCAGTGGGGCATCGACGTCGGTCAGGCCTCCGACCAGGGGCGGGCCGGACGCGAGAAACGGCCGCAGCAGCGCGACCGCCAATACGGCGTTCCCCAGCCGGCTGGCGGCGATTCCGAGAAGGAAGTCGAAGTCAGGCGTTCTTCCGCCCGCGTCGGCTTTCTCCAGCGTGGTCTTGGCGCCGGCTGTGTCGCCCGACACGATCTGAACCCGCGCCAGAAGGGCGAGGGCAGCCGGACGCTGGCGATGGTCTGGATGGCTGGCCAGGAAGGCCTCCAGCGCACTGCGCGCCGTGGCCGGATCCGACGCGAAAGCCTTGCTGGCAGCCGCCCGAAAATCTGCGTCGCCCCCGCGATCCTCGTGCCGCGCGCCATGCTCCGGGGCCCCCGCCTCAGGTGAAGTGGAGAAGGGGCCCTCTTGGCGGGCTTGCACCTGACCGCTGGCACAGCCAGCGAGCAACAAGGCGGCGAGCACCCACGCGCGCATGGGGTGGGTTTTACGACAGTCACCCGGGAGAGTCGACTGTCGCAAAACCGATCTCCGCCCCGCGCCCCCGCGCGATCCGCAGATCGGGCGGGGGCCGACGGCCCGGACAGGCCGGGCGTAGGCGGGCACTCCTCGCCGGTGCCCGCCGCGGGGAGGTGCGGTCCTTCCACGGTCCGCACCGGATCTCAAGATCTTCGGCTGCCGGCTAGTTCTGCCGGTGCGCACGTCGGGTCCGCGCTTTTGTCTCCTCTTCTAGACCCTCGGCCGCAAGAACCGCACGAAGCTTCCTCACCTCTTCGGGGCTCAGGCGGGCCAGGTTTGCATCCCTTCCCTCGTTGATCGCGTCGTTCCAGTCAACCGATCCCGGACGGATGTGCCGCAGCTGCATCGTCTCCCTCCCTGGTTCTTGTTCGGTGGCACCATTTCTCAACCGCCACTTCGCCTTCCCAACCGTCGTGAACGAGAAGCTATTCCAGAATAGTTACAATCACATTTTCCCAGATCTTCCTGGGCTGCGATAGTCGAAATCGTATATCGCATTGTGTCCTCAGCCAGAGGACATCTGCCTTGTCTTGCCCCGCGTATGTTATGAACCCCGACGATGCGAATCTCAAAGACCCTGATCCCGACGCTGAAAGAGGCCCCTGCCGAGGCTGAGGTGCCGTCCCACATTTTGATGGTTCGCGGCGGATACCTGCGGAAACTGGCCGCCGGCATCTATTCGTTCCTGCCGCTCGGTTGGCGCGTCGTGCAAAAGATCACCCGCATCATTCGCGAGGAGATGACGCGTGCCGGGTCGCAGGAGGTGTTCTTGCCCGCGGTCATCCCGGGCGAACTCTGGCAGGAATCTGGACGCTGGGATCGCTACGGCGACCAGCTTCTTCGTTTCAAGGATCGCAAGGGCGCTGACTTCGTCATCGGTCCCACGCACGAAGAAGTGATCGTCGATCTGGTCCGCCACGACGTGCGCAGCTACCGGCAGTTGCCGCTCAGCTTGTTCCAGATCCAGACCAAGTTCCGCGATGAGCTGCGCGCGCGCGCCGGCCTTATGCGCGGGCGCGAGTTCATCATGAAGGACGCCTACTCCTTCCACACCAGCGAGGAAGATGCCCTGCGCGAGTACAAGAACATGTACGACGCCTACACGCGCATCTTCACCCGCTGCGGCCTGGCCTTCCGCGCGGTTGAAGCCGACACGGGCGCCATCGGCGGCTCGCAGTCGCACGAATTCCAGGTGCTGACCGAGACCGGCGAAGACGCCATCTTGGCCTGCGACAAATGCGACTACGCCGCCAACGTCGAAGAAGCCAAGGCGCGCTCGGCAGCCCCAGCGCCGGCCGCCTCCGCACACGCCCCTGCGATCGAGAAAGTGTCGACGCCGGACAAACGGACAATAGAGGAAGTCTCGGCCTACCTGGGCTGCCGGCCGCAGGATTTGGTGAAGACGCTGGTCTACCTGGCTGACGGAAAGCCGGTCGCCGTGCTGGTGCGCGGAGATCGGGCTGTGAACGACGTCAAGGTGAAGCGCGCGCTTGGCTGCGCCGATCTGGTGCTGGCTGCGGACAAGGCGGTGGAGGAGGCCACCTCAGCTCCCGTCGGCTTTGCCGGTCCGGTGGGCCTGCGCATTCCCATCTACTGCGACCATGAGGTGTGCGCGATGCCGTCCTTTGTGTGTGGCGCGAATGCTGCGGACTTGCACCTGCGCAACGTCGTGTCCAAGCGCGATTTTGTGCCCATCCAATGTGGCGACTTCCGCCAGGCGGCGCTAGGCGATGCCTGCCCGCGCTGCGAGGGCGGCCATTTCACCGGCTACCGGGGCATCGAAGTGGGGCAGGTCTTCTTCCTTGGCACCAAGTATTCCTCGCCCATGAAATGCAACTTCCTCGACGCCGACGGCAAAGAGAAACCGATGCTCATGGGCTGCTACGGCATCGGGGTGACCCGCATCGCGGCTGCGGCCATTGAACAGAACCACGACGCAGACGGCATCATCTGGCCGGTGCCCATCGCGCCTTTCGAGGTCAGTCTGCTTTCTCTGCAGGTTGGCGACGCGCAGGTGACGGCGGTTGCCGATCGCCTGCACGACGAATTGCAGAAGGCAGGAGTGGACGTGTTGTACGACGATCGCGACGAGCGACCGGGGGTGAAGTTCAAGGACGCGGATCTCATCGGGATGCCGTATCGGATCACGGTGGGCAAGAAGGGCGTGGCCGAGGGAGTGGTCGAGCTCAAGGCGCGGCGATCGCCCGAAGTGGTGAAGGTGAAGATCGAAGACGTCGTCCGCGTGGTTGCCGAGAAGGTCGTGCGCGAGCGGGCAGGGGGTCTGGCGTGAGTGCGAGCGCGCTTCCCGCGCGCGAGCGCGTGATTGTCGCGCTGGACGTGCCTGATCTGAAGGCGGCCGGGGACTTGCTTGACCGGCTGGAAGGTCAACCCGCTTTCTACAAAGTGGGCCTCGAGCTCTTCGTGGCCGAGGGTGCGCGGGCCATCGAGGCGGTGCGCAGCCGCGGAGGCAAGGTCTTTCTCGACCTCAAGCTGCACGACATTCCTGAGACCGTGGCCCGCGCGGTTTCTTCGGCCATGGCGCTGGGTGCCGAGTTGCTGACCCTGCACACGGCGGGCGGCCTCGCCATGATGAGGCGAGCTGCGCAGGCGGCGCAGGGACGGGCCAGGTTGCTGGGCGTGACTGTGCTGACCAGCCTGGCCGAGGACGATCTGCGCGCGGATGGCATCGCGGGTAGCATGTGCGACGCGGTCCTGCGGCGGGCGAAACTGGCGAGCCAGGCTGGGATCGCGGGCGTGGTGTGCGCGCCGCAGGAGGTGGCTGACGTGCGCCAGGCGTGCCCGTCGCTGCTGTTGGTGGTGCCCGGGGTGCGGCCCGTCGGTGCTGATGTTGGCGACCAGAAGCGCGTGGCCACGCCGGCCGCGGCCATAGCGGCTGGCGCCGACTACCTGGTCATCGGCCGGCCCATCCGCGACGCCGACAGGCCGGCAGCAGCCTTTGCCGCGGTGGTCGCCGAGGTCGCGACCGCGTTGGCCGGAAAGTAGGCGCGTGGCAGCGGAGCGATCGTCGCGGGTCGTGTTCGGTATCCGGCCGGTCGAGGAGCTGTGCCGGGCGCGGCCACGCGAGGTGGCGGTGGTCTATCTGGCCGAGGGGCACCGTTCACGTGAGATCGACGTGGCAGTGGCTGCGGCCAAGGATCGTGGCATTGCGGTCGAGATCCGTCCCCGTGCCCTGGTGGCCGGGCTGGCCGGGGCGCCGGCCCATCAGGGCATCGTGGCTGTTGCCGGCGAATACCACTATGGCCGCATCGAGGACATGCTGGCTGCCGCGCAGGAGGCGTCCGAGGCGCCGCTGCTTCTGCTGCTCGACTGCATCACTGACCCGCAGAACTTCGGCGCCCTGGTGCGCAGCGCGGAGGTGCTGGGCGCGCATGGGGTGATCATCCCTGACAAGCACGCGGCGCCAGTGACCGGCGCGGTGGTCAAGGCCTCGGCGGGCGCCAGTGAGCGCATGCGCATTGCGCGCGTTCGCAACCTGCTCGGCACCATCGACTGGCTGGCGGCGCAGGGCGTGCGCGTCTGGGGCGCGGCAGCCGAGCGGGGCCTGCCTCTGGCCCAGGCCGAGTTTACCGGCCCCACGGGTTTGGTGGTGGGCGCAGAGGGCCGCGGCCTGCGTGAGGCGGTGGCTCGTCGCTGTGCCGGGGTCGTGCAGATTCCCCAGCGCGGGCAGGTGTCGTCACTTAATGCCTCGGCCGCTGGCGCGATTCTGCTCTACGAGGCTACGCGCCAGCGCATGATTGGGAGGGGCTAGTGCGCTTCCATTTCGGCCGCTGCCAAAAGGATGGCGCACAGGCCGTGGGAGGAGTTCGTGAGCTTGTTCTGCCCGACGTAGCCGGCGTAGTTGTTCTGTACGTTCATGCCGTTGACAGCACCGGTGATGCTCGGCGTTCCAGAGGCGTCGGTGGTAACTTTGGTTTGCAGCCCCTTCCAGCCACTGTCGGCTACCGCGGAATAGCTAGAATCGATGTATCCGCGGTTGACCGCGACCTTCAATGCGTAGACGAACATTCCGCTGCCCGAGGTTTCGGTCCAGTTGTCAGTCTTACTCCCCTGGTCCATGACCTGGTACCAGAGCCCCGTCTTCGCGTCCTGCGTGGTCTTGAGCCCGGCCGCCACGCCAGTGAGAATGGTCAACAGGTCGCTGCGACCCGTCTGACTGGCAGGTAGATCACCCAACGTGTCCACCAGGGCCATCGCATACCAGCCCATGGCCCGGCTCCAGATGCAGGGCGATCGGCCGTTGGCATCGGCCCACGCGGGCTTGGTCGTACCGGTGGGGTTGTTGTCCCACCACGCGTGGTAGTAGAGGCCGGTCGCTGTGTCCTGGGTGTGCGCTGCAATGAGAGTCGTCTGTTTGACGACCGTGTCGCCGCAAGTACTGCAGTTGCCAAACACGGCCCCATAGCGGGCGAGGAAAGGCTCGCCCATGTAGATGCCATCGAGCCACATCTGGTTGGCAAGCGCCTGCTTGTGCCAGTACCCTCCGTCGCCATTGGTGGGAATATTCTTGTAGAAAGCCTGAACGCTGTCCGCCGCGGTCTTGTATTTCGCCAATCCGGTTTCTTGGTACAAGAAGGGCAGCAATACTGACGGCTGCATGCTGTCGAAAGCGCTGAAGGTTGTCCCAAGGTTGTTGACAACGCCACTGGCGCTCACATTCTCGTCGATGTACTTCTGAATGTACGTCAGATAGCGGGAATCCCCCGTGTGACGGTAGACCTGCTCGATTCCCCGCAAGATGATGCCGTGGTTGTATTCGAAGCCGGCTGGCGTGGTCATGCTCGCTGGATCAGGCCATTTGCTGAGTATCATGTTGGCAAAGCGCACCGCCAATGAGTCGGACGCAAGGGTACCGGCGTCGCCCCCGCTCTGGCCCGCCGATCCTGCGTCGGTCGCGCTTGCGCTGCCGCCGGAGCTGGCTTGGCTTGTCGTGCCGCCGGCGCCGCCCCGGCCCCCCGTGCCCCCTGCGCTGGTCGTGCCGCCCGTCGCGGTCACGCCCCCGCTGCTGCTAGAGCCGCCCCGGCCTGTGCCCCCAGCGACAGATGCGGTGCCGCCGGCCCCAGGCTGGCTCGTCGTGCCGCCGGTCACTGAGGCACCGCCGCTTGTCGTGACACCGCCGCTTGTCGTGACACCGCCAACTCCGGCGCCTCCGCTTCGGTTGACGCCGCCGGTTCCTCCGCTGGCGGCCCCGGCTGTTCCACCAGAAATCATGCCGCCTTGGCTGCCGGCACTGCTACTGCCTCCAGTCGGGACCGCGGTATTCCGGCCGCCTGTGCCAGACGATCCACCGCTTTGTGTGATGCTGGAACCACTCTGCCCGCCGACAGCCGTTTTGGAGTTACTTGTTTGGCAAGACGCTGTGAAAAGCCCGAGCAAGGCGCAGAGCCAAACCACGCCGCGAGGGTTCGCTTCATGGGTGATCGTGGCCAATCGTGCGATCGAGTTGGACATAGGACCTCCTCTGAACCTGGCGCAGCCGAAGAAACCATGCGGGATGCAAGACATTAGGCTTGGCCTGGACAAGTGGATTGCAGTCTAGCAGGAACCCCGCCACAGGGAACGGGGAGCTGGAGGAAACAACCGATTTGGCACCTGCGCCGGGTCTGCTAAATTCCCACTCTTGGAGGCTAACTGCATATGTCACGCATTCCCGTCGCCGTTGTTGGTGCCACTGGGCTGGCAGGCCAGGAGTTCCTGGTCTCGCTGGCGGGGCATCCCATGCTCCAGGTGGTGAAGGTCGCGGCGTCCAGCCGCTCGGCTGGCAAGACCATGGCCGTGGCCGTCAAGGACGAGAAGGGTGCCTCAAGGTGGTTCTGCACCGAACCCCTGCCTGCCGAGATGGCCGGCCTGAAGGTGGAGGATTCGGCAACCATGACGACCGACGGCGTGCGTCTGGTGTTCTCCGCCGTGGAGGCGGACGTGGCGCGCGAGCTGGAGCCGAAGTGCGCTGCCACCGTGCCCGTGATCTCAACTGCGAGCGCGTTCCGCTACGAACCGGACGTGCCGATTTTTCTTCCCGGAGTGAACTGGGACCATGCCGGTCTCATCGAGGTGCAGCGCAGAAAGCGCGGGTGGAAGGGGTTCATCACCCCGGGCCCGAATTGCACCACAGTTGGACTGGCCATGACCCTACGTCCGCTCGACATCGCGTTCGGTATTGAACGCGTGATCATGACTTCGATGCAGGCGCTTTCGGGCGCGGGCCGCTCGCCCGGCGTCACCGCCATGGACATCCTCGACAACATCATTCCCTACATCCCCAAGGAGGAAGAGAAGGTCGAGCGCGAAACAACCAAGATCCTGGGCAAGCTGGTCGGAGAGGCCATCGTAGCGGCGCCGATTTCCGTGTCCTGCACCTGCACCCGGGTGAACGTGCTCGAAGGCCACACCGAGTCGGTCTTCGTTCAGTTGAAGCGTCCTACCCGTCTGGACGACGTGAAGGCCGTGTGGAGCGAGTTCGGCGCCGACCTGGCCGGCATGGGTCTGCCCTCGGCGCCCAAGCACCTCATCGCGATTCGCGAGGATCCCTATCGCCCCCAGGTGCGGCTGGACCGCGACGAGGAGGGCGGCATGGCCACTGTGGTGGGACGCCTGCGCGAGGATCCCGCCCTTCCCAACGGCATCAAGTACATCTTGGTGTCGCACAATACCCGCATAGGCGCGGCCAAAGGGGCCATCCTGGTGGGCGAGTACCTGATCAAGAAGGGATACATTTCGTAGCCCACGGCCTGTCCTACAGCCCCGCGTGCTTGGCCTGAATCGTCGCGGCGAGGGCGTCGATGTTCTGCAGGTCAGCCTCGGTGGGAAGCCCTTTGACTTCCACCGGATCCAGGAATTCGACCTTCAGGTTGCCCAGCAGGCCCTTGATCGTCTCCACCGTCTTGCCGCCCCAACCCCACGAGCCGATGACTGTCGCGAAACGCGCCTTGGGGCGCAGCATGTTGGCCACGTAGGCAGCGGACACGGCGGCCGGGTGCGGCCCAGCCAGCACGGTGGATGTGCCGATCACCAGCGTGGCCGCATCGACCAGGGCCATCGCCATCTGGCCCAGGTCCATGAATGGCAAGTTGATGCGCGTGACGCCCACGCCTCGATCGATCAAACCATCCACCAGCCGGTCGACCATGACCCTGGTGCTGCCGTGCATGGACACATAGGCCACCACAGCGTGATTCTTGGGCTTGTCCGCGATCCAGTCCTTGTACGCGTCCAGGATGAATGGCGGCCGCCGGTACACCGGGCCGTGGCTGGGCGCGATCATATCGACGCCCAGGGATTCGATCTTCTGGATGTAGCTGGCCTGGCGCGGGCGAAACGGCATCATGATCTCGGCGTAGTAACGCTTGGCGGCCAGGTACGCCTGTTGCTCATCGTCCGCGAACAGGTCACTGGTGGCCCGGTGCGCCCCCAGAAAATCGCAAGTAAAGAGGATCTTGTCTTCGCGCAGATGGGTGAACATGGTTTCCGGCCAGTGCACCCAGGGGGCAAAGATGAACTGCAGGGTGCG
>Ga0182017_10002043_pt1 | contig 15475 bp, 12 predicted proteins | sample 712E3DmetaG_FD_120492 | JGI IMG/M metagenome (GOLD analysis project Ga0182017, IMG submission 120492) | Permafrost microbial communities from Stordalen Mire, Sweden - 712E3D metaG | ecosystem: Environmental > Terrestrial > Soil > Wetlands > Permafrost | place: Sweden: Stordalen | collected... | reverse complement strand
GCATATAAAACCGTATACAAGCCGGGACAAAAACCGAAAAATGAGCCGCACCGCAGAGGCATTCCGAATCGCATCTACCGGGGAAAAATCATAGAAATTCTTCGGAATGCAAATGAGCCTGTTTCCATACCGCTTCTCATGCAGACGTTCGGTCTCCGGCAAACACGCAGCGACCGTAACTGGCTGAATTCCATACTTGACGGACTTCGAAGGGACGGACTTCTTTGCCGGCAAAGAATACGGAACATTTTTTTTTATGCGCTGCCGGGATGAAAACTCTATCATCATACCGGAAAAAATGTTTAGAAGAGCGCGCATACGTTATTTCCAAGTACATGGAACGGCGCGGAGAAATTCTTGCACGTCTTCATGAATTTCGGCATGTCAATCCGGATCGGTATTTTTATGAACTTGCATACTGCATTTTGACGCCGCAATCGAGCGCGCGCAGCGCTGCGTGGGCCGTTGAACAGCTCATCGAACAAAACTTCGCAACGAGCGACTTTGATCCTGCATCTATTCTGCGATCCGGGCAGCATTATATCCGGTTCCATAATGCAAAATCGGGATATCTTCAGAATATGAAGAAACTTTTCCCGGAAATTCAGGAATTTCTCCTCCGTGAAAAATCCCCCGGCGCATCGGAGATCCGATCATTGCTCGTCGATCAGGTAACCGGATTGGGAATGAAAGAGGCCACTCATTTTCTGCGAAATATCGGAAGAAACGACGGACTGACAATTCTCGACCGCCATATCATGCGTGCACTTCAGAAGCTCGGTGTCGTGAGACGAATACCTCAATCGCTGACACGGAAGAGCTATCTTGCTCTGGAAAGCAAGTTCGTCCGCTTTTCGGAAGAGATCGGCATATCCGTCGACGAATTAGACCTACTTTTTTGGAGTCTCGGCACCGGTGAAATTTTAAAATAAATTGATTTTATACATTCAAAATGATACTATTCAACCAGTGTTTCTGCACCTGATGGCAGAATTATTTTTCCCAATTCAAAGGCAGCACAAATTTTCAAGATCATTGTGATCGCAAAAATCAGGATCGATCGTTTTTACGGCTCAATGATATGTATAACCGGAGACGTTAACGAGAACTCGAGAGTTGAAACTAATAGAAGACGCGCGAAACCGACTTTTCATCCACGTCTCCAGTAAGGCGGTACAAGTAAAGAAATGAGAATTTCAAAATTCATAGATCTTACCTTTGTTCTATGCCTCGCTGCTGCGCATCTTTTTTCGCAGCCGGCCGGCCGGCCTCTTTCGCTCCGGTATCAAACCAGCCTGGAAGATACGACTCTTCTTCCTTGTTTTGAAAGCTCGGATCTTGTATACCTCCCGCTTGAACTTCTCCTCCGGCCTCTGCAAATACCTGCAGCAACGAACGACACGCTGCACAAGATAGAATTCCTTGCAGGGAAATATCTTTTACGGATCACCAATAAAAGTTCGTTCATCGTGGTAACGGACCGAGTCAGCGATGCATCGTCGATTATCCAGATGCCGGTCGAAGCCGCAGTTTGGGATGGAATGTTCTATGTTCCTCTGCAATATTTTCTTCCTATTTTTTCCCGGCTAACGGGAAAACAATTGGATTACGAACGCGAAGCGCATTTCCTTGCGTTCAAAACGCTCCGTGATCTATATGATATTACGGGAATAACGATTGAAAAAAGAATCAATGGATATTTGTTGAATATTCACGCAGCCCGAAAGCTCGGCGATGTCGAGTCGTGGTTAAAGCCGGATGGATGGCTGTTCATAACGATCACCAACGCTTCTGCCGATACACTTGCAATCCAAAAGACACAGCCGTTAGGCGCCGTCAAGAAAGTCCTCATCTTTCAATCGCCGACCTCCGTACAGTTAACTTTCCGTGTTGGTCCCGAGATTGAACAAGCAGAAGTCTTCAATGATCCGGCAACCAATAATTTATTTGTCTCTCTGCGAACAAAAGACTCAAAACTGGCCGAAGTAAAACGCAGGGAAATCGTCCAATCCAACAAAGAAAAGAAACGCAGCCGGTGGAAACTAGACGTCATCATTATCGATGCCGGTCATGGAGGAAAAGATCCCGGTACAATCGGTGTCCGGCATACGCATGAAAAAGACATTACCCTGGCCGTCGCACTCAAATTGGGCAAATTGATTCAGGACAATTTGAAAGATGTTAAAGTTGTTTACACGCGAAAAACTGATACGTTCGTTGAACTTTACCGGCGTACGCAGATTGCAAATGAAGCCGGAGGCAAGCTTTTTATCAGCATTCATTGTAATTCTGTTGAACGGAAACCTTCTCCTATAAACGGTTTTGAAATCTATCTTTTGCGTCCCGGACGCACACAGGAAGCTGTGGAAATAGCTTCAAAGGAAAATGCCGTTATCCAGTTTGAAGAAGGATATCAGGAACGTTACAAAAAATTGACGGAGGAAGAGTTCATTATAGTCACGATGGCGCAAAGCGCTTATATGAAGCAGAGCGAACAATTCGCAGAAGTTGCAGCCCGCACAATGTCCGGCACATTGAAGATTAAAAACGGGGGTGTCAAGCAAGCAGGTTTTTACGTTCTCGTCGGCGCTTCCATGCCGAATGTTCTTGTTGAGCTTGGCTACCTTTCGAATAAGAAGGAAGAACAAGCGCTGAGAAACAGTTCCGGACAGACTAAAATAGCCGACGCGTTGATGCAGAGCATTAAAAAGTATAAATTGCAATATGAAAAAGCGCTCCAGGAAGGAACTGATGATGAGTGAGCTTTGCAGGTGATTTAAATAAATTTTGGATTCAATAATTCACAACTGAGCGAGTATCATCTGAAAAAAGGATTCATTGCGCGGTCATGTGTTCTATATCATGAGCACAGTATCAATAAAGTTCCGCAAAGACTCCCGTCAATTCAAAGCGGCAGGTGAACCAGCAAAGAAGAACCGACCGCTTAAAGCACAATGATAAAACCACGGAACCCGTAAAATAATTTTTTATCCGTATCCGGTAAAAGCCGCAGCATTGAATAATGTCTGCGGCTTTTTGTTTATTTATTGAACCACGAGGACGGGAATTTTCAATCCATGACGCACTTTGGAAATAGACGTGCCAAAAATAAGATCTTTCAATCCGGTATGTCCGTGACTTCCCATGACAAGCAAATCGACTTTATTTTCTTTTGAAAGACGGATAATTTCATTCGGAATTTTCCCGAATCCGAACACTGCTTTTGCTTCGAATCCGGCCAGGCGCAATTGTTCTGCATGCTGTTCAAGGTGACGCATGTCGCCCCGCGCCTCTTCATCAAAGGCTTCGTTTCCGAATAATTGCCCTCCTACTCCTTCGACGACATGCATGAGAATTAATCGGGCTTTATGCTGGTTTGCAAATGTCTGCGCATGCGCAAGGACATGAACGTCAAGAGCACCGAGGTCAAGTGCAACACCGATTGCCGAATACGTTTTTGGAGTTTTATCCAGTTCTTCGGCCTGGGCAGGCTGAACAATTTCCCTCCGCCGCCAGGCACGCGGAAGCGCTATATACACCAGCAAACATATTATTCCTCCTGCGGCGGGAATAATAATAATCCAGAGAATAATCGACATAGATCCTGCCTCCGCAATCCAATCCAGAATTGTTCCATACGCCAGCTGCGCATTCAGCACCAGAATAACAGCAGCACTGATCCATGCCAGCGTTTTGATTGTAGTACCGTTCGCAAAATTTCCCATCACCTTTCGATCATTCGTCAGTTGAATAAGCGGAAGGATAGCGAACGGAAGCTGCATACTGAGTATAACCTGACTGAGAATCAGCAGCGGTAATGCTGCACCCTCACCTTGCAGTGAAATCACGATCACAGCGGGGACAATCGCAAACAGGCGTGTGATCAATCTCCGCAGTACGGGGCGCATTTTGAAATGCAAAAATCCTTCCATGACGATCTGTCCGGCATAGGTACCCGTGAGCGTCGAACTCTGACCAGATGCAAGCAGCGCGCAAGCGAATAAAAGCCCGGCCAGCGTTGTTCCGAGCAGCGGTGTAAGCAGTTTGTAGGCCTGCTGGATCTCGGTTACAATCACGCCGTTTTTGAAGAAGACGGAAGCAGCAACGATGAGAATTGCAGCGTTGACGAGGAATGCAACATTCAATGCAACCAGCGTATCGATAAGATTGAATTTGCATGCCTGCTTCTTCCCGCTCTCAGTCTGCTCCACCATTCGCGTCTGCACTAAGGCGGAATGGAGATACAAATTGTGCGGCATCACTGTTGCGCCCAGAATGCCGATAGCAATATATAAACTTTTTGAGTTGAGGTGCGGAATAAATCCCAGCGCAATTTCTCCCAGGGCGGGTTTTGCCAGAAGCAATTCAATCCCGAAGCATATTCCCATAATGGAAATAAGCATGACAATGAAGAATTCCATTTTTCGTATACCGAAGTTCTGGATAAGCAAAAAGAGCATCGTATCGAATCCCGTAATTATAACGCCGATAACGAGCGGGAGATGGAACAATAAATTGAGTCCGATCGCACTTCCGAGCACTTCCGCCAGGTCGCATGCCGCGATTGCAATTTCACAGAGCACCCAGAGAACGAACGCAACCGGCTTCGGATATTCATCCCGGCACGCCTGCGCCAGATCTCTGCCGGTTACGATGCCCAGCCGTGCAGAGAGCGTTTGCAGAAGCACGGCAATAAGATTGGACATCAGAATGACCCAGAGAAGATCATAGCCGAAGCGCGACCCCCCTTCGATATCCGTCGCCCAGTTGCCGGGATCCATATACCCGACGCTGACAAGGTACGCAGGACCTGCAAAAGCTAAAAGCCTTTTAAATATCCCATACTGTTTGGGGACATTGACACTGCCGTGTACATCTGCCAATGAAACTTCATTTTTTCCTGGTGTCAAATCCATGCTCGGTCTTTGTCTGGAAAACGGAATCATCGATGCCTTGATTGATTCTGTAGTTGGTATATGTCATGACCGCCGAACCGCTTAAATGTCCCATGTGCGGCATGCCGCCCGGCTGCTTTTGTACATCGGGAATCGAATCCGCCGCTGTATTCGCTCCCTGCGATGTGAATATTATTTCCAACCGGGCGGGCAGGTTATAAATGCCCTGCAGCAGCATATATGTAAATCTGAGCATGACACGTCTTCCGTCATACGGCATCATTTCCATTTTGCCTATGGTCCAGTCGGCCGCATTGACCCATGCAATCATATCATGTTCGGGAGAATTCAATTTCTTTGTTCGCAGCTCGAGCTTATAAAAGAGAATTCCATCCATAGTATCGAGACTCGTTTTCCCGACATTATATTTTTTCCGCAGCCCTTCGGGATTGAAGACAATTCCTTCCCGCGGTATCATCATGAATCCGTTTGATGTAAAATGCACTTTATCCGGTCTTTTAAAATACATGGTCCCCTGCATGTTCGGCACGCTCAGACGCTCCATCTTCACTGACGCTTCGATGGAAACGATAAAATCGCGGACCGGCTCAAACACACGCTCTGCATTCTCAAGGATTGTTGTACCCGACGGATGTTTCTGCGCAAAAACCTCTGCAGAAAACAAAAAAAGAACAACCAGAAGCGCCGTCATTGACGATCTTCGGATCAATGCATCAATACACATGTGTGACCGCCTTCTTTTTTGAAAAGATATTATACAACATCATCAGGACGGTAGCAAGGACGCCGACTCCGAAAAGAACGAACCAGATACTTCCGGGCGAATGCGCCTGTACGGCAACGCGATCGTACATCCATGTACCCAAAATTCCTCCGAGTGCATAGGCAAGAGCGATCGGCAAAAAACCGTAACCCTGATATAATCCCTGCTGTCCCGGAGGCGCAAGATTTGAGATATATTCATAATATCGCGGCGCCTGCGTCATTTCACCGATCGAAAAAACCACGATAGTTGCAATCATCGTGGATATGGCGGGATGCAGGGCTACCACCAGCCAGGAAAGGCTGGCAACGGCAAACCCTGCCACAATCGCCCGGTCGGCAGGAAGATTCCGGGTCAGTCGATTGACAAACAATTGAAATACAATAATTCCCCACGCACCCGCCGATGCGATGATTTCAAAAGGAGCATCACGGGAGATAAAGTCCCGCACATAAAACGGGACGATGATAAATTCCTGCCAGAACATGATCCAGAAGAGCGAGAAAATAAGCAAGAACACCATAAATCGAGTATTCCTCAACACAACGACAAGATTCTTCAACTTCGTCCCGAGTGATTCCACTGGCATCGCGGAATCGGGCGCTATATTTTTATAGAAAAACGCATTGACAATGAACATCAACAGACAGCTCACAGAGGAAATAAGATAAACGAATTCAATCCCGAATTCATTGCGAACGAGATAGGCAAGGGCAGGGCCGATGGCAGCACCGATATTGACTAACCAGTAATAGACCGCATAACCGAGAGATTTATTCTCACCCATAGACGCAACAGCAACGGTTCCCAGGACGGATGGTTTGATAAAACTTCCGCCAAAAGCGGTAAAGATCAGGATAATAACCAGCGTCCAAAAAATGGAAATATGCGCATAGAGAGGAGCAAAGAGGTCCATGCCTGTCGAACCGATAAGCAAATAGCCGGCAGCAAGAATTCCGAATGCAGTCGAAAATGCCCGCCGAAATCCGAATTTATCGGCCAGCGTTCCTCCCAGGATCGGAAGCGAATAGATCAACCCGCCAAAGAGCGATTGAAGTTTTCCCGCATCGGCAAGAGAAAGATGCAGATGGTCGCGGAGAAAAACACTGAAGATTGCCGCCTGACTATAATATGCAAGGCGCTCGAACAGTTCCATGCCGTTCGCAATCCAGAAATTTGGATGAAAACCGAACCGTATCCTTTTTACCGCGGCGTTGAAATTCACAAGGCGTCCTTTTTAAGCAATGTGCTGCGGTGTTGCGGTATTGCCGTGCTGCTGTTCATAAGACCCGATGGTATTCTGCGTATTGGTAAATGATCTTTCTTCATTCTTTTCGCTCTCCCTTCAGTATCCTAAATTCTATATTCTGAATTCTATTGCCTGAATTCTGCATTCTTAATTCTAAGAGAGTATATCTTTTCGAACAAAAATATACCAGGCGACAGCGACCGATGCAAAAGAATATCCGCCAAGATAGAGCGCTCCGGTTCGGATTTTTTCCCAGTCAACCGGCTCCGCGAAGACTCTCGACCAGAGATCGAGATAACTTGTAAACAAATGAGGCCGGAGCGCATCGAAAAGCTGTATCGGCATCAGCGTTATAACCGAACAGACGATAATCACGCCCATCGTTCCGACAATCGGTCCGATCGAATTTTCCACAAACGATGAGAAGAAAAACGAAATTGATGCAACGGTCGTCATCGTCCATAGAGCGAACACATACGCAACCATAAAGCGCCAGGCAACATCCGAATCGGCAAGCACTAGAATTTCGCCTTTTGAAACGAGCAAATCTCCTCTGCCCGCCAGGAACAATGCAAGACCTATGCTGAGGCATGCCAGAAAAGCAACAAAGAGAAATGTATAAATGAGCGAAGCGGCATATTTAGCAAAAAATATTTTTGCGCGTGAGACGGGACGAATCAGGATCAGCCGGTACGTACCTGCAGTCGCTTCACCTGCAAGCTGATCGCCGACAACGAACGAAATGAGAAGCGGAACATGAAGCCAGAGGCTGTTCATAATCATATACGCAATGAACCATCCATTAAAGAGACTGCCGGAAAAAAAGAAATCTCTCGCCAGCGTCCGCGTTATGGCAGTAATAAAATGCGAACCTTCCAGATTCATCGCTATCTCGATCAGCGGAACGATCAGCAGAATGATACCGAATCCAAGATATGTTCGTTTTTTAAGAAAAGTTTTCAATACTTCATCCCGAATAAGGCGCAGCATAGAATTATTCCGCTCCGTTTTCCGTGATAGAAAGAAAATAATCCTCCAGCGACCTTCGCGGAACAACTGCATGTACTTCTACCTCGGCGCGCACAAGCGCTGCGGTTAAATCTGCAGTTTCCTCAAAACGAATATCGAGAGAAAACTCACCGGTACCTTCATCAAATGACCTGACCCGTATTCCCTTTTCCTCCAGAATCTGCCGGACTTTTTCTGCAGGTCCGGCTTTGAGATTTACATACTGTTCGCCGTGTTCGAGCAATGCCTCCACCTCTCCCTGCGCTGCAAGTTCCCCCCGATTAATGATAGCCATCCGGTTGGCAACCAATTCAATTTCAGACAGCAGATGTGAAGAAAGCAGAATCGTTTTTTTCCGGTCGCGGGCAAGATGAACGATAAGATCGCGGATTTCCTTTATGCCCTGCGGATCGAGGCCGTTCATCGGTTCGTCCAAAATGACCAGATCAGGATCCGCCAGAAGCGCCTGTGCGATGCCGAGCCGCTGTTTCATGCCGTGAGAATATGTTTTCACGCGGTCGTTCTCGCGACCGCTCAAACCAACTAAGTCGATTATTTCCTGAATGCGCCGGCGATCGATGCCTCCGGATAAAGTACCGAGAATTTCGAGATTTCTCAAAGCGCTCAGGTAAAGATAAAAATCGGCTTTTTCCACTAATCCGCTCGTGTGTGCAAGCGCTTTCCTGCGCTCGGAACTTAAAGGATAGCCGAAGAGTTCGATTTCCCCTTCGGTAGGGCGAATAAGTGAAAGAATCATCCGGATTGTAGTGCTTTTTCCGGCGCCATTGGGCCCAAGAAAACCGAAAACATCGCCGCGGTACACCTCAAGATTCAGATTCCTGACTGCCCACCGATGACGGTAATGCTTGCCAAGGTTTCTGGTTTTCAGGACAATTTCAGGATTCACAAAGCACAACCTTTACTTAATTCTAAATTCTGAATTCTTTTTACATTATACGAAAAGCCGGAACAGACATCAAGAAGCAAAAACAGAATATTTCAACATTTATCGTTTCGCACGTACATTCATTTTCATCAAATCTCCTGTACGCCGAAAGACAGTTCCAACGATCAAAAGAGTCATCACACCTCCGAAAATCACGGAAGGAACCGTTCCCATTATTTTTGCAGCAAGACCCGATTCGAAAGCGCCGACTTCATTTGAGGAAGCAAGAAAAATTCCGTTCACTGCTTGTACGCGGGCACGCATTTTATCGGGAGTCATAGTCTGTAATATTGTGGCGCGGATAACGACACTGATGCTGTCCGATGCTCCGCTTAAAAAAAGCGCAGCAACGGAGAGCAGCATCGAACGGGAAATTGCAAAAACCAGAATACAAATGCCGAAACCGGTCACCGCAAGAAGCAGATTGCGCCAGGCATGATACATCGCTGAAAAGCGGGCAAGAAGAAAAAGCATTAAAAGAGCGCCAATCGACGGTGCAGCACGAAGAATGCCGAGTCCCTGCGGCCCCACGTTAAGAATATCCTGTGCATAGATCGGAAGAATTGCCACAACGCCTCCGAAGAGTACCGAAAACAAGTCGAGCGAGATGGAATAGAGTATAATCTTCGTGTCGAAGACGAAGTGAATTCCTTCTTTTATACTTGTCAGAACATTGTCCGTTTTTCCGGTTGCGACTATTTGACGGTCATTAATTCTCGAAAAAAAGGCAAAAGAAAAAATCACGAAAATAGTGACAAGCAAAAGGGTATTCGTAAATCCGATTCCGGCATAGAGAAATCCTGCCGCTGCTGGACCGAGGATTGCGCCGAGCTGCCATGAAGTGCTTCCCCATGTCGATGCATTTTCTATTACTTCCGGCGTTACGAGAATCGCACGCAGCGAAGTTGTTGTCGGAGATTGAAATGCGCGGCAGAGACCAATCACGAACAATGACGCATATATCGCAATAAGAAGCGACGACATGCTAAAAAGATACTGCAGCCGCATGACCACCTGCAGTGCGATCGAACTAAAGGCAATTCCACCGACGCTCCAGATGAGAACTTTGCGTTTACTGTACATATCGGCAATATGTCCGCCAAACAACGTCAGCGACATAAACGGTACCGCCTCGACCAGACCGATCATGCCGAGCGCAAGCGGATCGTGCGTCATACGGTAAACTTCATAGCCGATGGCGACCTCCTGAATCATGCCGGCCATGGTCAACAGGAAATTGGCACTCACCAAAAACCGAAATTCCGGAAATCGAAAAGCGGCATACGGATCATGTTTTTGTAGAGACTTTTGCTGCATAGTTTATTATACGAAATTTCGGGCTGATCGGGAATTAAACTGAAGGGATTGTTTTATTGAATTACTACCTTTTCTTCAACAGCCAATCGTTAAGAAATTTGTCCTCTTCCTCTCTGCTGTTTAATGGTTCCCCTTTCGGAACCGATTTCAAAATATGCCGCGCGCACGACCGAAAAGCGGGAGTCGAATACGGCAACATCTGCTCTACGGCCGTCCGGAGCTCAAGCGCCAGTTCCTTCTTATGCTCTGCTATGCGAGCCAGAACCTTTATCGCGGCCGCACGAGGAGCGATTGAGATTTTAAGTTCGGTTATATAGGAAAAGCATACATTCGCAACAGTGCCTTGCAGCGATGCAGGAATTTCCGAATATTGGAGAACGGACATTCCAGTCCGGCGGAGCGCTTCATGGATGCCGGGTTCCTGATTTTTTTTCACGATTAATTTCAGCCAGGGCGAGGCAAGATTCGGGTGTTGCTCGACACAATGCGCAACCACCCATGCAGCATGCCGGGAAATTTTATCATCTTGACCGGCATCCCCATCGAGGACCTGTCCGCCGCGGCGAGCCTGCCCGCCCGGGCGGGAAAGATACAATTTCATCAATGCTGCGAAGCGTTGTTTATCTTTGCCGACCCAGCGGACAATCCTGTCCACCTGTTTCCTCGAACGGAGAACCAATATATCCGGCTCAATATCTTTGAGATTGCCCATTATCAATTGTCAATTTCCAATTTCTGACTGCCAATCAATGACTTCTCAATGCCGATTGCCAATTGTCGATTGGCAATTCGCAATGCTTACCCCACATTCCGAAGGATCATAAATCCTGCTGCAATAATACATGCAGCAGCAATAAGCTTCGGCACGAGACGCTTTTCATCGAACAGTTTTCCTCCAACCAATGCCGCCCAAAAGACCGAAGTCCGTTTTACAGCCAGCACAAGAGCCACAGAGCCGAGTTTAACGGCTGCCAGCTGTGTATAACGATAACCCATCGTTAATACGGCCACAGCAAGTATTAAAAGCACCGTCGACCTCATACCGGATTCTGTGAAAGACTTTAACGAGCGGTGTTTTCTAAAATACAAACCGCCATAAAGAACAAGAAAAACTGCATGCTGATAGAACAGAACGACAAGAGGCGGCGTCTTGATGCCGCTGACAAGATATTTATCGAACACGGAAGAAACAGAAAATAGTATGAGGGCAGAACCGATATACCAATGGGAAGAATCGAACCATTGTTTATTGTTCGATGCAGCGGATTCGTTTCGCTCCAGAAGGAATATGCCGGCAATCATGAACGATAAACCGAGAATTTCATATTTCGAAATAGTTTCGCCCAGAGCGCCGTACGCCAGCAAAGCCGTAACTCCCGGTGTCAAAGCGAGAAGCGGAAGCGTAGAACTGATGCCGCCCCGCTGGAGCGCCATCATGACGAATAAAAACGCCGCTGCATTGATCACGCTTTTAACGATAAGAATAATGAGAGCGGCAGACGAGAGGTGGAACGCATCGATAAACAACAGTGTACCGATTGAAAACCCCATAAGAACAATCGACAGCATGAATGAAAAGGTTAATGCATCGATACGAAAGAGTATTTTCTTTTGCATAACGGCAGCGGCGGCGGAAAAGAGCGCAGAAACAAGTGCAAGCAGCAGCCACATAGGTTATTCTTTCACCTTACCAATTTGTCGAAACCGATAGATAGATATTTCTTCCCGGTTCATCGTTCATATTGCCGCGCAGGGTCGAAAGGAAATTCACGTACGCACGGTTAAAGATGTTTTGTATGCCTGCGGACAATTTAAAGTCCATGCCGAATCCTTCAAACGATGCGGTTGTGAAACCGCCATTGTAGAGCGCATATCCGCGCGTCGCCGTCTCCCCCGCTGCAGGATTGGTTTTGTCATCGACGAATTCGCAGTCCGCATGTATAATCCCGATTTTTTGAATCTGATAATCTGCACCAAAACTGCCCTGCATCGGCGCTATCTGACGAAGGTTCGCATCCGTCTTCGTATCTTCCCCGCGTGTATAGGAAAGCGAAGAACGAATTTTCAATTCATCGGAAGGTTCGACATCCACCGATATTTCATACCCGTAAATTCGCGCATTGCCGATATTTGTTTTGACTTCTGCCGAATCTCCGTCAAATGTTCCCGGAACTTCAGCGACGAGATCATGATAAATAGAATAATATACATCGGCAGACAGTGAAACATTTTGAACATGAAAATGGGCATTGCAATCAAACGAAACGCTTCTCTCCGGCTGCAAGTTCGGATTACCGACAACGGGGACCGCCGAGTTGGTCAAATATGCATATAATTCCTGGAGCGAAGGCGTTCGGAATGCTGTTGAAAGTAAAAAGGATGCATCCAAACATTGAACAATATTTTGCTGAACACCGGCATTGGCGCTCCAGCTTTGAGTGTTTGAAGTATTTGCCTGCCATAGTATATCGCGGTTGGAAGGTGTAACGATATGGTTCCCATATTTTAACCACAATGTGTCATATGTTAAATCATTATGAACTTGAACAGCATCGTACCTGCCGCCGATGACCATTGTCGTACGATCGGGAACAATCTTCCATTCATCCTGAACATATATTCCCGTACTTGTAAAGGAAGAATTCGGCAGCGGCACTTCTTCGAGAATAGTATCGTTCCCGCGTTTATAGGTTTCCCTTCCGCTCGTTATTGAAGTCCGCCATATTTCAGCGCCGGCGGTCACATAATGTCCATCGAGCGGTATGATTGCCGCTTCAGCCTGTATGGTTCCGGTGTTCTGGTCGGCATGCGGTGTTTTTGTAATTATTGGATTTGCGATTAAACTGACATCGCGTTCTATGTTTTGCTGCGACGCTCGTATCACCAATGAAGTAAAATATTCGCTTGTGGAAGGAATCGTATATTCCGCTTTGAACAATTCTCTCCGGGCCAGCGTATATTTTACAATTGCTGCCGGCGGAAACAGCGATGAACCGCCCGGGATTCCGGCATCGTCTGTCTGTGAACGCTGATATGTAAAATCGAAGGAATGTGTGCCTAATAATTTTACACCGGCATCTGCTGAAATATCCCAATCGTTAAAATACGATTCCGGAACAACACCTTGCGGCGAAGAATAATTATCCGCCCTGCGAAACATGCCGCTGGTTCGAAAGCGGTACGCATCCGATCCGCTTTCCAGAGCGAGATATTCCGCATGAGAATTATTGACCGATTCGTACCGTACCATCGACTCTCCGCTTACAAAAGGCTGATCGCTGAAAGAAGGACTTTTCGTAATAATATTTACAACACCGCCGAATGCACCCGTGCCGGCAAGAGCCGAACTTGCGCCCTTAATAACCTCCACGCGATCGATATCGAAGGGATCGATCAAGGAAAGCGCCGCCGCATGATCGTTTGCCGTTTCAATGCGTATGTTGTCGATCATCATAACGATATTATATCGCGTCATGCCGCGTATGGAAACCAGACTTTCCCACATTCCATCGCGGACCAGCGCAACGCCCGGTTCCCGGCTTAATGCATCGGAAACGGTGGGCGCACTTGTTTCTATAAATGTTGAACCGTCGACAACTGCGACCGGAATCGGCTGCGCTTGTGAATATGCGTTTTCCTTCGTGCTCTGCACCACGACATCGGCAGAGTGGAAAAGAGCCGGATCGAGCTGCAGGTGCAGCGTATCGCCTGTATGGATCTGAATGATGCGTTCGATTTTTTTATAAGCGAGATGATATACAGTCAGAGTATATGAACCCGATGGAACGGACAAAAATATAAATTGTCCGTTTTCATTTGAAAGAGTTTCTTTTTTAATCTCGCGAAGCGTAATTCTGGCATTGCCGACCGGTAAACCTGAACCTTTATCGATAAGCGAACCGCAGAGTGGAACCGGCTGCGCTTGAACATTCGTGATTGAAACTATGAAAATAGTGCTGCACAAAATAGTAATTTTCAATTTCATTTCAATACGAATCCTTTTCTTTTTAGTTTTTTACGGTGTATTATGTAATTTCCGCATTTATACAGATTGTAAAATCGCCGTGAGACAGCAATGAAAACTGTTTTTTTATCTTTTCCCGTTAAAAACAAAGCGGAGACTCTACCGGCAGCTGCATCGAATTTCTTCTCTCTATTTGAACAGGTACCTTGAAAATAAAATTCCCTATTAAATTATAGTTCGATGTTCAATGAGCTGACGATCAAATTCCGATTTCATTGAATAATCTGTTTATAGACTGTTTGGTTTTGCGATTCCCCGGATAATGGTTCTTTGTTGTATCAGTTATCGATAATGGATCATACTCGATTGGCATTTGGTGCAGTTTTTTGTGATCCCGGCGCGACCCACAGCTTAGAAGTTCCACTCTGTAAATCATTTCTGCGATTTTAAAACACCTTCGCAGTTTTTCCGGCGAGACCATATCAACAATGAATTTCATTAGATTAATTAGAAATAAATTGGTAGTTGCCATAAGCCCCATAATCAAGTTTATTAGAGCGATTTATTTTCGCACTTCATATAATAATTGCCTTTTATTATTGAATTCTATTTGATAAGTGCCTCGCTGTTTAGAATGTAACCCAACAATGCAGGAAAATCAATTTTGATTCCAATTTTCCATCAAATCTTTCTATAAAATTCCGACTTACAGTACAACTTCCAATTTTTCTATGATGATGAATGGTAAATTTATGATTTGTAGTGCCAAACGAGGCAAAATTTACATTTTACATCGCTGCTCGCGGATATTTTTTCAATTCCGACGGCATTTTTTATGCATTTCGTTTATGTGAATGGAGAATTTCGAGATCCAAACGGGTTATGTTATTCAAATATAACAACCTACTCTACATATGGTCTTTTCGTACTTTTGTCATGTTTCTGTCATGTTTTAAGTATCGTTTGGATATGATTTTGTTATTGTTTCGGTATCCTTTGGGTATCTTTTTGTAACCATTTTATGACCGTTTGCGATTCTATTACCATCCTATCGCAACCCTAAGAGATTTAAAGAGATATCCATCTCCTCATTTAAGGCTTATCTACAATTCGTGCAACTTGCTTTATTTCTGTCTTGAATTGCTCTGGAATATTACGTCCCCAATAATTAACGACAGAGTCTTTTATTTTGTCAAGGGCCACGTTAATTCCCCACTAAAAGTCTGATTAGGGCCACGATATTCCCCACCCCTGGGGCCACGACAATTCCCCACTCCCAGGGCCAGCATATTCCCCACCTGACCATTTGAAT
>Ga0182017_10002041_pt1 | contig 15477 bp, 14 predicted proteins | sample 712E3DmetaG_FD_120492 | JGI IMG/M metagenome (GOLD analysis project Ga0182017, IMG submission 120492) | Permafrost microbial communities from Stordalen Mire, Sweden - 712E3D metaG | ecosystem: Environmental > Terrestrial > Soil > Wetlands > Permafrost | place: Sweden: Stordalen | collected... | reverse complement strand
TTTTCTGGTGACCAGGTCCTCGTCCGACGCGAGGGTGAGGCTGTCATCCTTGAGCCGGTCAAACGCAAGGCGTGGCCGCGTGGCTACTGGGAACGACTGCGCGAGATGCACCATGAGACCGATATCCAGCCCTTGAACATCACGCTGCAGGACGTTGCTAAAGAAGACGTGACTGCTGCCGGGCCAAGCAACGGCGCCGCCCCCACGGGCGCCAAGTCCTTGGTGTTGCGCGTAACCGCCCAATCGGGCCCAGGCGGCGGCACGCCCTCTTCGGCGGCTTCAGTTGCCATGAACGGAGATGAGGTCCTCGTCCTCGATCGCGCGCACGTCAGCAAGCGTGAGGGCAGCCTACTCCCGCCAGGGGTCGAGCAGCGGCGCTCCCGTGGGCGCGAAGTCCTTGGTGTTGCGTGTAACCACAGTCAGTGCGTGGTAAATCGCGGTAGCGGCGATCAAACCATCGACGACGGACACATGGCGGCCGCTCTGCTCGGCCGCCGCGCTCATGCGGCCCCACACGGCTGCCACGGCGGCGTCAACCGGCAGGACGCGAGCAGAGTACGCTGAAGCTAGGGTTCCGAGCCAGGTGCGCAGTGCGGTCCGCCGGCGACCCGGCGGCAAGAGCACAATGCCCTTCTCGATTTCGCCGACGGTCAGTGCGCTGAGGTGGAGCGCCTCGGCGTCCTGCGCCTCGAACCAAGCCAGAACACCGGGGTGAGGCCGCGGTTTGACCAGCTCGGCCAGGGTGCAAGTGTCGATGAGGAAGCTCACAGCCCGACCCGCCGCCCGCGGTCACGGCTGCGCGCCAGGTCCAGCCCACGAATCGGCGCCACGCGCAGGAATGCCTTGAAGTCGCGCCCGGTTCGCGACAAGCGCCGGAAGTCGTCGGCCCCCACGACCAGGGCCACCGGCCGACCGTGCCGGGTCACGGTCTGCGGGCCCCGTCGGATGCTCTCGTCGATAACTTCGCTCAGGCGGGCCTTCGCTTCCTGCAACTGCCACTCCTTTGCCATGCTGCGCTCCAATCTGGTCAGACTAGTCAGATTACAGAATAGCAGCAGGGCGGCCGGGGGTTCAAGGCCGCGTTGGCGTCTCGTCTGCCTTGAAATCTCGATGGATGCCGACGAATCTTCAACGTAGCTACGCGGTGGCCGAACTTGATACAAAATTGTTCACCACGTGGTCAATTTTGTAATGGCCTGGAAGGTGAGGCGTCATGCGAACCAGTCCGTGGCGGCCGCAAGAAGACAGTGCGCAGTGAGTGAGTTGGCTGACATGTAACTACCCGACATCATAGCTGTTTACGTTTGACATGCACGTGCATGCATGTCAGCATAGGTGCATGAGAACCACCGTGGAGATCACCGATGCGCAGAGAGCTGGGCTACTCGACCTTGCTGCCCGACGTGGGGAAAAGGGCTTCTCGCGCCTGGTTCAAGAGGCCGTCGATCGCTTACTGGCCGATGAGCATGAGGGCAAGGGACGTGTAGAAGCGGCCCTGGCGCTCGAAGGCTCGATGACGGCCGAGGCGGCTGACGAGTTGACGGCGTCGGTCGCTCGCCTGCGGAGCAACTGGCGATGATGATCGCGGACTCGGACGTCCTCATCGATTTCCTGCGCGGGCGGTCGCCTTGGAGGGAACGGATCAAGTTGGAGATCAAGACCGGCCATCTCGCCACCACCGCCATCAACAGCTTCGAGTTGCTGAGCGGAGCCAAGGACAGGGCCGAGCGGGACAAGGTGTCGCGGTTGCTGGGGGCGCTGACCGTGCTCGGCGTGACCCCGGCGGCCAGCGAGCACGCAGCGGCGATCCGGCGTGAGCTGGAGGCCGCGGGAAACGGGATCGGGATGGCCGACTACCTGGTAGCAGGCGTTTGTCTGGCCCACCGCGGGGTCCTGCTCACCCGCAACCTCGACCACTTCGCGCGCGTGCCCGACCTGACCATCAGCGGGCGCTATTTCGACCGACGCGAGACCAGGTAGACGGCACGGGCCGCGAGGCACGGTATCTCGCTGCCCCGCCCCGGCGCTGCCATCACACCTTTCTGGCTTCTCCCCAAAGCGCCCGAATGGGCACGGCGAAGAACCCGTCACCAAAGCCAACCACGCTTTCGCCGTCGTAGAGTACGACCCCAGCGGCGAAGCGTGCCCCGGCGGCCTCCCTGAGCTTTCTCAGTCCCCGAAAATCCGAGGCCGTGACCGTCGCGGCGGCTTTGACTTCGATCCCAGCCAGCGCGCGGGCGCCACGCTCTAGGACAATGTCTACCTCCGCGCCGTCCTTGTCGCGAAAGTGGAAGAAGTGGATGGGCGTGTCTTGCCAGTCCGCTTGCCGCCGGACCTCCTGGAACACGAAGGTTTCCAGCAACTGGCCGAAGACAGCACGATCGCGCCACAGCCCGTCGGCATCGAGACCCAACAGAAAGGCAGCCAGGCCCGTGTCACCCATATGTAGCTTGGGGGTCTTGATCAGGCGGCGGAGCCTGTTGCTGTGCCACGGTGGCAGGTGCTCGAGGAGAAATACTCGCTCGAGCAGGGTCACGTAGTCGCGAATCGTGGGGCGGCTCAACTGAAACGGTCCGGCCAACTCAGCCACATTCATCAGTCGCGCGGTTTGCCCCGCGCCAAGCTGCAAGAGACGGGGCAAGGCATCCAGGGACGCGATACGCGCCAGGCTGCGGACGTCCCTCTGCACCAGGGTCTCGACGTAGTCGCGATACCAGGCCGCGCGGCGTCTGGGCGTTGGTCGGGCAAGCGCAGCGGGAAACCCGCCCGCGGCGATTCGGGCAGCCAGGTCGGTCCCCAGGCGAGCGGATCGCTGAATCCGAAATCGACCCGCGAACAGGGCCTCGAGGAAAGCGGGCCGCTTTCGCGCCAGTTCGCTTTGGGACAGCGGATGCAGGCGCAAGATTTCCATTCGGCCCGCCAGTGAGTCCGCCAGCCTCGGCACCAGCAGAACATTGGCTGAACCGGTCAGGATGAACCGTCCCGGTCTCCGATCTCGATCCACCGCGGCCTTCAGTGCCAGGAAAAGATTGGGTACACGCTGAACTTCGTCGAGAACCACCTTTGGGGGCAGGCCGGCCACGAAGCCGGCGGGGTCGCCTGTAGCAGCAGCGAGCTGGGTATCGTCGTCGAAGGTAATGTATGTGTGGCCGAGGGCTTCGCCTACCAGCCGGGCCAGGGTCGTCTTTCCGCACTGACGCGGTCCATGCACCAGCACCACAGGCGTGTCAGCCAGAGCCTCTTCCAGCGCAGAACGCGCAAAACGTGGATAGGGTACGGGTGCCGACATCACGTCGAATGATACTTCCCTCTTCGGCCAAATGAAAGGTTAGGCCTCGGCCAAATGAAAGGTTAGGCCTCGGCCAAATGAAAGGTTGGGAAGTCACGCGAACCAGTCCGTGGCGGGCCGCAAAAGGAACTCTTCCAGGTCGCCCCCCCCACCGCCGACCAGCAGCCGTGAAGCGCGCCCCGTAGATCTTTGTCTCGCCGGCCTTCGCTGCGGTAGGATGACCGGGCATGACATCGCTATCGGTACTGGTCCCCGTGTACAACGAGCAACACTTGGTGGCTGTTTCGCTGGCCAGGTTGGATTCTCTGGAATCATCGCCCCACCTCGATCGGATCCAAGTCATCGTCGTGGATGACTGCTCGAAGGACGGCACGCCCGAACGGCTGCGCGCCTTCGCGGCCGAGCGTGGGTTGGCTTGGCAGGATGATGCCGCGTCGGTGGACGGGGTTTCACTTACGGCAAGCGGGCGTGCGGGCAAGACCGACTGGATCTTCCTCAGGCACGCGCGCAATGGCGGCAAGGGCAACGCTGTCCGCACCGCGCTGGCTCGTGCCCAATGCGCCATCACCGTGATCCACGACGCCGACTTGGAGTATCACCCACGCGATCTCGAACGCATGGTCAAGGTCTTTCTCGAGGAGGGGGCGGACGCGGTTTTCGGCTCGCGCTTTGCGGGCGGCGAAGTCCGCCGGGCGTTGCTGTTTCGCCACGAACTGGGCAATCGGCTGATCACCTTTTTCACGAATTGCGTGACCAACCTGAATCTGACCGACATCGAGACCTGCTACAAAGCGATTCGCACCGACCTGCTGCGCTCGATCCCGCTGGTGTCGAACGACTTCCGGCTCGAGCCCGAGCTGGCCATCAAGCTGGCCAAGCGCGGGGCTCGCATCTTCGAGGTTCCCATCAGCTACGCCGGCCGCACCTACCAGGAGGGCAAGAAGATCAACTGGCGTGACGGGGTCGGGGCCCTGGCGGCGATTGTGCGCTTCGGGATCAGCGACAACCTTTTCAACGCGGATGAGCACGGCTCGCATACCCTCAACCGGCTATCGCGCGCCCCGCGCTTTAGTGCGTGGATGGGCGATGTTGTCCGGCCGCACTGTGGGCAACGTGTGCTCGAGATCGGCAGCGGCACGGGGAACCTGACCCGCGAGCTCATCCCGCGCGAGTTGTACTTCGCGTCGGATATCAACCCGCTGTATCTGGATTCCCTGAAAGGGCTCACCCATGACCGGCCCTATCTTCACGTAACCCTGACCGACGTGACCAAGGTCGAGAGCTTTCCCCAGGTTCCCGGCGGCTTCGATACCGTGGTTTGCCTCAACGTGATCGAACACGTCGACGATGATCGGGGTGCGCTGGAAAATATTCGACGGGTGCTCGCGGCCGATGGTCGCGCCGTGATCCTGGTTCCGCATGGCCCGCAGATTCATGGCACGCTCGACGAGGTTCTGGGGCACCGGCGTCGCTACACGCTGGAGTCGCTCCAGCAACTCGCCGAGCAGGCGGGGTTCACGGTGCGGGAGACCATCCTCTTCAACCGCACGGGTTGGCCGGCCTGGTGGCTGAATGGCAAGATTCTCAAACGACGAAGTTTCGGCCTCGGGCAGATTGTCGCGCTGAATACCCTCACGCCCGTGTTTCGCCGCATCGACGAGCGACTGCCGTTCCCGCCACTGTCGCTTATTGCGATCCTTGAGCCCAGAAAACAGGAGATCCCGTGACAAGATCAAAACGCATTCTGGTCACAGGAGGGGCTGGGTTTCTTGGCTCGCACCTGTGCGAACGCCTGGTCGCCGAAGGCCACGACGTCGTCTGCCTGGACAACTTCTTCACCGGCACGCGGGCCAATGTGGCGCATCTGTTGTCCCACCCGCGTTTCGAGCTGTTCCGCCACGACGTGGAACACCCGCTGACCATGGAGGTCGACCAGATCTTCCACCTGGCCTGCCCCGCGTCGCCGGTGCACTACCAGCGCAACCCGGTGCGCACCATCCGGACCGCGGTACAGGGCACGCTCAATTTGCTGGAAGTTGCGCGCGAGGCCGGGGCGCGCATGATGATCGCGTCGACCTCCGAGGTCTACGGCGATCCGGCCGAGCACCCGCAGCGCGAGAGTTACTGGGGCCACGTGAATCCCATCGGGCCGCGCGCCTGCTACGACGAGGGCAAGCGCTGCGCCGAGACCTTGGCCACAAGCTACGCGCGCCAGTACGGCGTCGAGGTCCGCATCGCGCGCATCTTCAACACCTACGGGCCGCGCATGCACGAGAACGACGGCCGGGTGGTGTCCAACTTCGTGGTGCAGGCGTTGGCCGGGCAGCCGCTCACCGTGTTCGGCGACGGCCAGCAGACCCGCTCGTTCTGCTACGTGTCCGATCTCATCGAGGGGTTTTTGCGCCTCATGGCCAGCCCGCACGGCTGCGATCCCGTCAACCTGGGCAACCCGCGCGAAACCTCGATGCTGGAGCTGGCCACCATGGTTCGCGACATGGTTGGATCGCGCGCCGGGATCGTGCACGCGCCTTTGCCCAAGGACGATCCGGTGCGGCGCAACCCGAACATCGCGCGGGCGCAAGAGCTGCTGGGTGGCTGGACGCCGCAGGTGTCGCTGGAGCGCGGGCTCGAAGCCACCATCGCATACTTCCGCGGGCTGAATAGTCGCAACAACGGCGCAGCCTGATTGACCATGCAGGTGCGACCTTTTCCCGCGCGCGAACCGGCGTATACTGCGCGCCATTCAACTCCTTGCGTCCTTCAGCCGAAGCAAAGGAGTTGAATGGCCATGGAAGACGAACGACGCACTAGTGCACGCCTGCAGGTCAATGTCGAGATCGGCATGCAGACCGAGAGCAACTTCTACACTGGGCTCACCCAAGACCTGAGCGGGGGTGGCGTCTTTGTCGCCACCAACCAGATCCGGAAGATCGGCGAGCGCATCAAGGTGTTACTCACCCTGCCTGGGCAGACCGAGACTTTTGAGATCCTCGCCGAGGTGCGCTGGGTGCGCAGCACCACCTTCAGCCAGAACGTCGAGGATCCGGGCATGGGCTTGCGCTTCTTGCAGATGTCGCCCGGGGCAAAGAAAGCGGTGACGGACTTCCTCTCCCAACGCGAGTCACTCTTTTTCGACGAGGACTGAATTTCCGGGGCGACCTGCGGTCGCCCACACGGATGGAAGGGGCGACCGCAGGTCGCCCGATCACCGTCCCACGCGCAGCAGTTCAACCAGCGGCGCGCTCTCCTGGCCGGGGGCCAGGGGCTGGGACAGATCGATGCGTGTGTGAATGGCAAAGTCCTCGTCGCCCTCGGGATCGACCAGGCGCTGCTGCGCTTCCCACAGGCGCGGCCCAGCCGGCGTCAGCAAAGTGTTGTGCGGGCTGCGTGCTGCAGGCGTGACCAAGATGGAACCGTGTTCTTCGAAGTAGGGCTGAAGCTCGGCGGCCAAGCGCTCGGGAGTCCACTCGGGTGTGTCGCTGGATGGGTTGTCGCGCAGGGCGGACAGGGCCTCCTCCCAATCGCGACGGGCCAGGGCGCCCAGCAGGCGGTGCAGCTCGGCCCGAATGCGGGCGGCAAAGGTGCGCGGGTCGGCAGCCGGATCGCGCGGCCGCGCGGCGCGGGTGGGTTGGCTTGGCTCTGACGGACCATCGGGTGCGCGCAGTTCCTCCCATTCTTCCAGCAGGCTTGAGTCAACCGTGCGCACCAGTCCGCCCAGACTGGCCAGCAGATCCTCGACCTCCGGGGTGCGAAAAACGGCCGGCACCGACTGGTTGAAGGTCCGATACGCGTCCGACAAGTAGCGCAGCAGAACGCCCTCGGTGCGCTGCAGACCATAGTCGCGCACGTAATCGTGGAAGCTGCAGAAGCGCTCGAGAATCTCGCGCGCTACGGATTTCGGCGCGATGTTCTCCTCGCCCACCCAGGGATGCTCGTCAGAAAAGGCGTTGAAGGTTTCGTAGATGAAGTCGCGGTTGGGCTTGGGCCATTCCAGCTTCTCCAACTCCTCCATACGCTGCTCGTACTCGACACCTTGGGCTTTGAGCGCCGCCACGGTCTCACCCTTCACCCGATCAAGCTGGGCGAAGAGCACTGGCCGCGGATTTTCCAGAATGGCCTCGACCAGCGAGAGCACATCAAAGGCGTGGGTCTCCGCAGTCGCATCCAGCAGGGGCAAGGTATCGACCAGGTACAGCGACAGAGTGTGGTGCATCGAGAAGTCGTGCTGCAGGTCGGGACTGGCAACCGCCTGGGGGCAACGGGCTTTCTCGTCGACCACCAGGCTGACGAGCCCGGCCCGGCGCAGGGTGCGGAAACAAGCGGCCGCGCTTCGTCGGTGGCGGCGCTTCAGCACGTCGCTGTCGTGGCACGCGGCGATGACCTCCAGCAATTTGCGGTAGCCGCCCCCGCGGCGCGGGTCACCTTTTTCGCCCTGCAGAAGCGTGAGCAGCAGCCCATGGCTCACGGCAAATCGCGATTCCAGCGGCTCGGGCGTGCCGGCGGCCAGGCGATCGAAGGTGCCCTTGTCGAAGTGCACGTAGCCTTTCTGCGGCGGCTTCTGCATGTGCACCTTCTTGCCGCCCGCGGCCTTGGCTTTCAGGCGCAGGTTCTCCACCACATGCGCCGGCGCCTGCGCCACCACCCAGCCGCGCTCGTCGAAACCCTTGCGGCCGGCCCGACCCGCGATTTGCTTGAACTCGCGTACGCTGAGAACGCCGTCTTTCTGTCCATCGAACTTGCACAGTTGGGTGAACAGCACGGTGCGGATCGGGATGTTGACTCCGACGCCCAGCGTGTCGGTGCCGCTCACCACTTTGAGCAGGCCGCGTTGGCTCAGGCGCTCGACCAGGCGGCGGTAGCGCGGCAGCAGGCCGGCGTGGTGCAGGCCGATGCCGTGGCGGAGAAAGCGCAGCAGCTCCTTGCCATAGGGGCTGTCCAGGCGTTCGTCGCGCAGGGCGCTCTTGATGGCCTCTTTCTCCTCCTTGCTACACACGTCCACGCTCATCAAGTTCTGCACTTCCTCGGCGGCCGCGCGCTGGGTGAAGTTCACCAGATAGATGGGCGCGCGGTTGAGCTTGATGAGCTCCGCGATGGTTTCGTGTAGCGGCGTGTCCCGGTACTCGAAGTCGAGCGGCACGGGACGGACAGCGCCGCGCACGCTGGCCACTTCACGGCCGGTGAAGGCTGCCACCTGGCGTTCGATGGAAGTGGTGTCGCCCAGGGTGGCTGACATGAGCAGGAAAACGGTTTCGCGTAAAGTGACCAGCGGGACTTGCCAGGCGATGCCGCGCTCGCGATCGCCGTAGTAGTGGAACTCGTCCATCACCACGTAGTCGGCCGGCGGGCGCGACCGGCGTAGCGCCATGTTGGACAGGATCTCGGCCGTGCCCACCAGAATGGGCGCTGCGCTGTTCACGGAAGCGTCGCCGGTGAGCAGCCCCACCCGTTCGGGGCCGAAGCAGGCGCACAGATCGAAGAACTTCTCATTGACCAGGGCCTTGACCGGGCAGCTGTAGAAGCCGGTCTTGCCCTCGCACAAGGCCTTGAACAGAAAGGCGGTGGCGACCAGCGACTTGCCCGATCCTGTCGGCGTGGCCAGCACCACATGCTTGCCGGCCAGGATTTCGAACAGAGCCTCTTCCTGCGCGGGATACAGCGACAGGCCGAGCGCGCCCACGTAGCCGAGGAATTGCTCCAGGATGTGGTCCGCGTCCACGGGCCCAGGCGGCGGGGCCAGGGGCGGAGTTGGGCGAAGATCGGAAGCCGTGCCGTTCATGGGCGCTTGACTTCCACGGTCGGGCTACTTCTTCGGCGCGGTCGCAGGCCGGGGTGCGGGCTCGAGCGCAACCGTGAGCGCGAGATCGATCTCTTTGTCGTAGCGGATGGGACGCGAGACCGTCAAGAAGTCGTCCCGGCGCAGTTCGACGACGTGCACGGCCAGATCCCGGCGCACCTGCACGCGCATCGGCGTGGGCGCGGGAAGCTTCCTCCCATCGAGCACGATGTCGGCGCCCTGGGGCTGCGAATCGACGAGCAGCATCGCGGGTCGAAGCCACACAGCGGCCACGGGAAGCGGCACCACCACCAGGTGAACCAGCACCGCGGCTGCGGCGAGGACGAAAAACAGCACGACCAGGACAGGCACCAGAATTCCGCGCCGTCTGGTCAACGGCCTGAGGGCCGGAGTCGGGTAGGCTGTGCCAAAGGGAGTCGGCAGCGTGGGACGTGGGTTGATCATCTGGCGAGGCGCGACCAAGACGGTGCCCTGCGCACCGGCAAGTGAGGGCCGGGGAGACTTGGCGGCCGGCGCTGGTCCGGCGGTCGGCCTTTGCGCGGGCGTGGCTCTCGCTCGCCCGGCGAGGTTTCCTTGCAGGGGAATATCGGACTCGGGTGCGGTCAGATCGGACCACAGATCGGGCGCCAGCCGAATCACTTTGGTTGGCGGCCGAGGCTCGCTCACGCTACCGGATGGCAAGAGAGTGCGCAGCAAGAGCTTTAGCTCGGTGGCCTCGCCGGAAGCCGGACGTGGGACCAGATCGAGTGCCGCGCGGCAAGCGTTGGCAAAAGCGGCTGCATCGGGAAAGCGATCGCGCGGATCTGGAGCCAGCGAATCGGCGATGAGTCGTGCCAGATGCGGCGGCAGGTCTGGCCGGCGCTGCTGGGGCGAGAACACCAGGCCAGAAGCCACCTGGCGCCAGGTCTCGGCTTGGTTCGAGGAATCGCGAAGCCGATACCCGGTGAGCAGCTCGAAGAGCACCGCGCCCAGCGAGTAGATGTCACTGCGTCGGTCCAGGGCCACGCCGCGCGCCTGTTCCGGCGACATGTAGGCCAGGTTGCCCTTGAGCGACGAGATCAGCGAATTGTCGGTGCGCCGCTTGGCCACGCCAAAGTCGGACAGTTTCACCTCGCCGGCGTAGGAGAGCAGCACGTTGTCAGGCGAGATATCGCGATGGACCAGGCCTGTGGGCTGGCCATCCGTCCCGCGCAGGTCATGGGCAAAGTGCACGCCCTCGCACAGCTCGCCCATGATGTACAGGGCGATGGCGTCGTCCAGGCGCTTGGGCAGGCCATCGGGGCTGGATGACTTGCGCAGCACCGCCAGCAGCTCGCCCAGATCGCGGCCGTCCACATACTCGAGCACGATGAAGTACTCGCCCTCGGGCGAAATGCCGAGGTCGTGAATTTGCACGATGTTCTTGTGCGACAGCGAAGCGTGGATGCGTGCCTCGGTGAGCAGCATGTGAACGAAGCGTTCATCGGCAGCCAGATGCGGCAGAATGCGCTTGATGGCCACCGGTTTCTCGAAGCCTTCTTCGCCATAGGCTCGGCCCAGGTACAGCTCGGCCATGTCGCCGACGGCGAAGCGGTCGAAAAGCTCGTAGTGTCCGAATCTCATCGCTGTCAGGTCCGAGCACGCATCCCAGGGCCCAATATACTCGCGCGGGGGTTCGCTGGGTTGCACGAAACCCAACCCGAAAAGCTGGTAGCCTGACAAACATGGCCGCCGATTTCACCCTGGTTCGCGCCTTAGCCCGTCGTTCCGTCGACGACGGCGTGATTCCGGGATTGGTTTTGGGCATCGGACAGGCTGGGCAGGTGCGGCTTCTTGATGCATTCGGCCATCGACAAGTCGTCCCGGAGGTCGAGGGGCTGACGACCGATGTGGTCTACGATCTGGCCTCGCTGACCAAGGCGGTGGTGACCAGCCTGCTTGTCATGCGTGGGGTCGGCAACGGCATCTGGGGGTTGGACGACCCGCTCGGCAAGCACCTGCCATATTTGGCAGCGCGGCCCGAGGTGACCCTGCGGCGGGCCTTGGCCCATGCCGCCGGCTTTGCGGCGCATCGCCCATTCTTCGAGCAGGTCATCAGCGACGGCGTGGCGCCCGCGCAGGGACGGGAACGCATCGTCGCGCTGGCCGCGGCAGAGCCTTTGGCCTATCAGCCAGGAACGCGTTCGCTCTACTCGGACCTGGGCTTCATTCTCTTGGGCGATCTGGTGGAGCGCGGGCTGGGCGGCCGGCTGGACGTGCTGGCCGAGAAGTTCTTGTTCGCGCCACTTGGGCTGCGCGCCACGGGCTTTTCCGGTTCGGCGGCGCTTTCCGGCCGAAAACTGGCGCCCACCGAACGTTGTCCGGTGCGCGGGCGCATGCTCGTGGGCGAGGTACACGATCTCAACGCCTTTGCCATGGGCGGGGTGGCCGGTCACGCCGGGCTCTTCGCCAATGCTGCGGATCTGCTGGGGCTGGCCGGCGCCTTGTGCGCCGCCTGGCGCGATTCCGGGCCCGCGGGCGGTGCGCCTCTGGTTCCCGCCGAGGTGCTGCGTCTGTTCTGGCAGCCAGCCGGGATCCCGGGATCGACCTGGCGCTTGGGCTGGGATGGGCCGGCGGCCACCGGCTCGCTGGCCGGCGATCGCCTGTCTCGCCAGGCCGTGGGACACCTGGGTTTCACGGGATGCTCGCTCTGGATCGATCCTGAGCGCGAGATTTCTGTGGTGTTGCTGACCAACCTCGTTCATCCGACGGCGCGCAAGGATCCGCGCTTCCGGGCGCTGCGACCAGCACTGCACGACGCAGCCCTGGACGCCATCGGGTATCGGGGGTAGGGAACTAGCTTTTCCCACCACAGAGAGCACAGAGGACACAGAGCCGGACCGGAAAGGGAAGGGGTGGGGACATAGGTGCTAACCACGATTCTCGCGGGGCCTGACGGCCGTCGGCGCGATCCGGAGTCTCACCACAGAGAGCACAGAGGCCGGAGGGAAAGGGTTTCGGATCCGGATCCGAATCCGAACCCTTCCTTCCTTCCGATCCTTCTCTGTGCTCTCTGTGCTCTCTGTGGTGAAAAGAGCTAACCTTAGGCCCGTGAAGATTGCACTCGGCCAAATCAACCCCACCGTGGGGGATTTCGACGGCAACCTGCGCCTGGCGGAGGAAGCCCTCGCCGCGGCCGAGGCAGCGGGAGCCGATCTCCTGGTACTTCCCGAGCTGGCGCTCTCGGGCTATCCGCCGCGCGACTTGTTGGAGCGCGCCGCCTTCGTGCAGGCGGGCATGCGCAGCCTGGATCGCTTGGTGGCGCGGGTGGGCTGCGGGCCCGCCGGCCGCTCGGCCGCGGTGATCGTCGGTTTTCCCGAGCTGCTTCCCGAGTCGCCGGTGGGTCGCCGGATCGCCAACTCTGCGGCGCTCATCCACCAGGGCCGCATGGTCTCGGTCCAGCGCAAGTCGTTGTTGCCGACCTACGACGTGTTCGATGAGTGGCGCTATTTCGAGCCGGCCCAGACCGTGGCGCCGGTCGAGTTCGCGGGCCGTCGCCTGGGCATCTCGATCTGCGAGGACATGTGGAACGATGGTGATTTCTGGCCGCGGCGCCTGTATCGCGAGGATCCCATCGAGAAGCTGGTGGCCGCGGGCGCTGATCTGCTCATCAACATCGCGGCCTCGCCCTTCACCCTGGACAAGCGCCACCTGCGCCCGCGCATGTTGGCCAACGTGGCCCGGCACTGGGCGCGCCCGCTGGTGTTTGTCAATCAGGTCGGCGGACAGGATGACCTGCTCTTCGACGGATCGAGCCTGGCACTGGATGCGCGCGGCGAAGTGATCGCGCGTGCCGCCGAGCATGCGACGGATCTGATTGTGGTCGATGTGGACGCCGGTTGCGGCACGGTGAGGCCGCTGGTGGAATCCGATGCCCGCTCGGCGCTGGATGCTCTGGTGCTGGGAACCCACGACTATGCCCGGCGCTGCGGTTTCACGGGAGCCTTGGTCGGGCTTTCGGGCGGCATCGACTCGGCGGTGGTGGCCTGTTTGGCCGCGCGCGCGCTGGGTCCGGCCAACGTGCTGGGCGTGTCCATGCCGTCGCGATTCTCGTCGGATCACTCGCGCAGCGACGCGGCGGCGCTGGCTGCGGCGCTGGGCATTTCGTTCCGCACCATCTCCATCGAGCCCATGTTCGCCGCCTATCTCGAAGCCCTGGCGCCGGCTTTTTCAGGCCGGCCTGCCGATGTCACCGAGGAGAATCTGCAAGCGCGCATCCGTGGCGGCATCCTCATGGCCCTGTCGAACAAGTTGGGCGCTTTGCTGCTTTCGACTGGGAACAAGAGCGAGATCGCGACGGGCTATTGCACCCTCTACGGCGACACCTGCGGCGGCCTGGCTGTGTTGTCGGATGTGCCCAAAACGTTGGTGTACAGAATTGCCGGCGAGATCAACGCCGAGCGTGCGGTGATCCCGCAGTCGACCCTGAGCAAGCCACCCTCGGCCGAGCTGCGGCCCGACCAGAAAGACCAGGACAGCCTGCCGCCCTATGATGTGCTGGACGCGATCTTGGAAGCCCACGTGGAGCGCGGCCTGGACAGCGAGGCCCTGAAGGCGGCTGGGTTCGATCCCGCGGTGGTGGCCGATGTCATGCGCCTTATGCGCCAGTCGGAGTACAAGCGGCGCCAACTTCCGCCGGGACTCAAGATCACCGGCAAAGCTTTTGGCACTGGCCGCCGCTACCCCATCGCGCAGGCGTTCCGAGGCTAGTGCCTCCGGTCAGAACTTCGGCCACGTTTGGGCGGCCGATCCATCCCGGCGGGCTGCGTTGCTCATCGGTTACATACGTCAAGTATGCGCCCTCGTCGCGTTTTGCCGTCCGGGCGCCTCGTCCACCGAAACATGACCGCTTTTCTGACCGGAGGCACTAGGGGTTATACTTCACGAATGGCCAAGTTCCGCGGCACGATCACACATAACGCCCTCGGGGGCGGGCATTTTCAGTTGCAAGCCGACGACGGCATGGTCTACGAGGTGGAGGGCAACGACCCGCTCCTGCGCCGTGACGGAGCACGGGTGGAGATCGAGGGATCCATCGACCGGACGGCCCTGTCCCTGGCCATGACCGGCCCGCAGCTGAAAGTGAAATCGGTCAAGAGCGCTTGACTCGACTCGCGAGTACCGATGCCTATTCCTGTGGCTGCGCGGGCGCGGGCTGCGGGTTCTGCGTCTCGTGATTCAACTCTTGCATGGCTGCGGTCTCCTCGGGAGACGGGCCCTGCGGCGGGGGAGGCTGGGTGGAAGCGCAGCCCAGAAACGACGCGAGGGAGACCACGGCGAACAAGAACATGGCTAGTTTCATGACAAGTACCTCTCTTGCTGGCTGTCAGCTCGCCAGACTAGCGACAGTTTACATCAAGCCGCGCCCGCAGGCAGCAACCTCGACGCTACCTCGGCGCTACGCCTTGTGGCGGCGAAGCTCGCGGTCTAGCTCAGCGAATTGCTCGTCCAGGTGCCAGGGCCGCTCGGCATACACGTCGTCGAACATCGTTGTCGGCGGCGACTTGCTGGGCAGGCTCTCCACCTCAGCCACCAGCGCCGCGAATTCCTGCTCGCACTTCTGCACGAACGCCCGCTCCTCGTCGGCATTCCACAGACCCTTGCCTTCAAGGTAGGTGCGGAAGCGCCGGATGGGATCGCGGCATTCCCACTCGCGTGGCTCGGCGGGATCGCGGTAGGCCGTGGGATCGTCCGACGAGGTGTGGGCGCCCCGGCGGTAGGTGAGCGCCTCGATGAGCGTGGGCCCCTCGCCCCGGCGCGCGCGCGCCGCAGCCTCGGCCGTGACGTGGGCCAACGCCAGCACGTCGTTGCCGTCCACCAGCACCGCCGGCATGCCATAGGCGACCGCCTTCTGTGCGAAGGTCGGCGTGATGGTCTGCACTGAGCGTGGGGTGGAGATGGCCCAGCCGTTGTTGCGGCAGAAAAACAGACAAGGGGCCTTGCGCACGGCCGCCATGTTGCACGAGACGTGGAAGTCGCCCGTCGAGGTGGCGCCGTCGCCAAAGTACACCAGGCTGACATCGTCGCGGCCGCTCAACTTGGCCGCCATGGCCATGCCCACCGCGTGCGGGATCTGCGTGCCTACCACCGAGCTGACCGACACGAAGTTGAGCGCACGCGCGGTGTGGTGCACGGGCAACTGCCGGCCCTTCACCGGATCTTCGGCGTTGCAGTAGAGCTGGCAAAGCAGGGTGCGCAGCGGGTAGCCGCGATAGAGCGCGGCGCCAGCCTCGCGGTAGCAGGAGAAGATCCAGTCGCTGGGACGCAGCGCCCAGACCGGGCCCACCAGCGTGGCCTCTTCGCCCCAGGCGGTCAGGTAGAAGCCGATGCGGCCCTGGCGCTGGAAGCGCAGCAGTTTCTCGTCGAGCAGGCTGTT
>Ga0182017_10002039_pt1 | contig 15487 bp, 7 predicted proteins | sample 712E3DmetaG_FD_120492 | JGI IMG/M metagenome (GOLD analysis project Ga0182017, IMG submission 120492) | Permafrost microbial communities from Stordalen Mire, Sweden - 712E3D metaG | ecosystem: Environmental > Terrestrial > Soil > Wetlands > Permafrost | place: Sweden: Stordalen | collected... | reverse complement strand
CGGACAGCAATGGCCGCATCATGCTCCCCCAGCTCCTCCCATACTACGGCAATCAGGTCAGGATTTTGTCCGAGGATTTGCCGGTCGACCGCGCGCTAGATTCGCCCCTCAAACTCGCCGTTCCCGCGCTTCACGCTGGCGCCCTGGTCGAGTTCCAGGCCGAGAAGATCTTTGCCATCAACGGGTGGATCAAGCCCCAGATCCCGGACGTCCCCGAGTACTTCGGGCCGGGCGTCCTCACGCTCACCGTGAACGGCGCGCCTGCGGAAGGGGTTATGGGCCGCGATGGACAATTTTACTTGGAAAGTTTACCAGTAGGCCAATACAACGTGCTCGTCGAGGCCGAGCACTTCCGATGCAAGGCGACCATCACGGTGCCGGAGACCACCGAGAGCTTCGTCACCTTAGGAGACGTGCCATGTCAACCCGACTAATTCACCGCGCCTGCGTCCTGCTCATCCTCCTCGGCCTCGTCGCCGGGTTTCGGCCACCGCTCGCCCTGGCGGCGCACTGCACGGTCACCACCTCCAACCTGAATTTCGGAAGCATCCGGATCTTCCAGACCACCCAGTTCCAGTCGCTGGGCTATCTGACCTTCCGCTGCAACGGGCGGGTCAAATTCGTCCGGATCACGGCCTCGGCCGGTGTCGGAGCATCCGGGTCCCAGCGGAAGCTCGCCACCCCGTCGGGCCCCGGCCATCAACTCGCCTATGAACTCAGCCTCGACGCGGCCGGAACCCGGCCGTGGGGGGACGGGACCAACAGTACGGCGCCCTTCGTCCAGGCCAACCCCCCGCATCAGACCGACGTCATGGTCCCCATCTTCGGCCGGCTCCGAACCGGAACCGCAGGTGTCGACTCCCTCTACGCGGGAGCCTACACCGACACCGTCTCTGTCCAGATCACCTGGCAATAACTTCCGGTCCCATCGCACGATGGTCCCGTGTTCTGCAGAAAACCGATCTTGTAAAACCGTCGCGCGAGCAGAGAATGCCGCTACGATCGGTAGCGCTATTTTCACCAGGAGTGGAACCTCCACCTTCACGCGAAAGGGACATGGCCATGCTGACGCACAGACGAACGCTTCCGTGGATCCTGCTGGTACTCCTCTGCTTGTTCGGCCTGACATCGCCCCCCGGCAGCGACGCGCTGGTGAGTATGTCGCCCAGCACCATCCCGAAGGGCTGCTCGACCGATGTCGCAGTGACACTCAGCAGCCTCACCGAGTTCGACCCCCAGGGCCCGACCAACAACGCGTGGGCGTATGTCTACTTCACGAGTGGCGGCGGAGTTGCCCAGGTCGGGACGAACTTTACCGGGACCCCGCTGAACAATCCTCAGAGCTGGTCGCTGACGATCCCGGCCAACGCGACGGGGAACCATGGCTGGATTGGGCCCTTCACTACCCTGAACACCTCGGAGAGCAACCCAGGGGTGAACCCCTTCAGCAGCGGCGGCATCATGTTCAGCATCGGAGGGTCCTGCACACCCACCAGCTCCGATGGGTTGGCCCTCACGGACATTAGCCCGAAGATCCTCTTTCGCGGCTACAGCCCGTTTGAAACGCTCACCATGCCCGGCTTCCCGAATTCCTGCAACCAGAGCGTGAACCTGGAGTTGGTGAACGGTCAAGGTGGTGTGATCCATTCCTTCCCCCCGGCATACCCTTGTTCTGACCCGCTCTATCTGTACCTCGACATCCCAGCCGACCTCCCGCTCGGCTGGGCGTTTCTCCGCAACGCCCCGGATACCTCCGGGACGCCGGCGGTCCCTGTTCTGATCATGGAAGGGCCAGCCAACGTCATCACCGGCGTCACACCCACTTCCGCCCACGTCGGTGACGCCTCGACCACCCTCAGCTTCAGTGGGTCTGGATTCTCCGATGGCTTGGTGCTGTACCTTCCCGAGCTTGATCCACTCCCGGTCACGCGCCTGGGCGCCACCAGCGGCCAAGCAGTCCTGCCAGCCAGCCTCCTCGCCCAGGAGGGCAGCTTTATAGTACAGATAGACGACGTCAACTACTATCCGCAGACGTCCTGGCAGAACAACGCATTCCCCTTCACGGTGTGGCAGCCGGGCGGGGACATGAGTCTCGGCGTCACGGCAATCAACCCGACGTCGCTCGTTGCCGGGATCTGCAACCCAGTCCAGGCCAGGGTCACCAAGGCCTACGCGGAGTGGCCGTCCAATCCCTTCCTGGCCATCCGGTACGCGACCGCGAGCGGGTATCAGACGACCACCGTCCCGCTCACCCCGGACATGTTTGTTCAAAACGGGGACGCCATCACGGTCTCCGCGTCGGTCTGTCTCCCCTTGATACAAGGGCCCCTTGAGAGCTCGACCACGCAAGCCCATATCGCCCCCGGCGGAATGGTGAACGGCCAGCCGAGCGCCTGGATGTACCCGGGGTTCGACTTCACGATCAAACTCGCCAATTACGAAGGCCTTCAGTTCGATGGTATGTGGCCACCCATGCTCCCGCGCGGGTATGCCGCCACGGTGTGGCTGTGGAACAGTATATCAAGTGCGGGTAATCATCTTCTCACGGCGGACGTGCACTACACGGTGGCCGGAGAACCGCAGGTCATGAACGTCAACGTGCCCTGCACCTTCTCTGACGGCTGTGCGACCACCATCACCTTGCCTGCCACGGCGGACGTGGGCGATGGCCCCCTGCAGTACATCGCGAACCACTTCTACTCCGGAGACCCCGCGACCCAGCCGACGGTCCACTTCGCCGTCTCGGATGGGGTCCCGATCGGGATAACGGGCGTCGTGCCAGCCGTCGTCCCGGTTGGTTCCGGCGACACGCTCATCACCGTGAGCGGATTCGGCCTCAGTAGCTACTCCGCGGGAGTCTCCTTCTACTTTCCAGGTGACGAGTGGGACGTCGAGGGCTGGTATGACCCGGGGTACTTCGCCGTGGACCCGAATTGGCCCACGGTGGTCGACGACACCACGTACATCTTGACGCTGCCCGCGCGTCTCCTGGTAGCCCCCGTCACCTATAACTTCACGTACGGGACGATGATCCCATCGATCACACCAACGTTCACCGTCACGGTGGGCAGCGGCCAAGCCGCCTGGGGACCCAACCACCCCACCAAGGTGACCCGCGATGCGTCGATACAGGTGCTGGTGGAAACCGGCATCACGCTCAGCGGCGAGGTGCCCGCCCAGGTGCTCTTCGCAAACGCGTCCGGCGCCTTCCTATCCGGATATGATTCGTCGGGGGCCTGCCAAGCAGGCGAGGAGGATGCTCCCCCCGTCTGCCGGATCGATGTCCAAAGCATCCCGGCAACCGCAGCCTGGGGTTGCATCCGTCGCATGGCCAACGGCGAGCAGATCGACAGCGTCGACCCAGCTCAGCCACCCCTGTGGATCGCGGATGAGACCAGCTGTCCGCGCTTTACCATCGTCGACTATGCCCTTCCCGTGTTCGACAGCATGACCCCGACCTTGGTCGCCACCGGGTCCGGCGGATTCGTCCTGACCCTGAATGGCGAGTGGAACGATGCCGTCAAGTTGTGGAACTACATCGACATCGACGGCTTCGACTGGTACTCGTATCAGACGGATTTTGTGTCGCTCACCCCCACTCAGATGAAGATCAACATCCCGGCCAGCATGGTCGGAGAAGTGGGAACGGTCCACCGCGTCAAGTTGTGGACGCTGTATAACCAAACCGATACCCCCTCCCGTACCTACGAGGTGGTTGCTCAGGCCTCGGCGGCGATCAGTGCCGGGACCCAGGAGCAGAACAGCACCTCCGTCCTCGTCCCGGTGACCTGGAGCGGCACCTATTCCAACCCGAGCGTGAACTGCGGCACCAGCATCCCGCAGACCCATGTCGGGGACAGCGTCCACTGCACCTACGACGCCCCTGGCACCTACCAGATCACGGGCAGCTACGACACCGATCAGGCAACCGATCCGGTGTCGGTGACGATCGTCTCCCTGGCGCTCCAGTCTGGAAGCCTCAGTCTCAACATCGGGGGGAACCCGGTGAGTGCCTTCACAGCCTACAGCCTCCCGGTGCGGGTGAACTTGGCCGCCAGCTATAGCCGGCCGGCCGGCGTGGGCATCCCGGATGCTATCGATTTGGATGTTTCTAGCTTCACCATCACCCCCCAGATCGAGGGGAGTACCACCACGACAACAGCTGTTTCGGGGAACAACACGGACTACAGTGGATCCGTGAACCTGGCCCCGGGGACCTACACCATCGCCCTCGCCGGCACCACCAAGGCCGGGAGTGCGATCAGCACCAGCGCCGATCTGACCATCACCAGCGGAACCGTCAGCCTGACCGCGAACGACCTGGCACAGAACGGCGCGGCCGTCAGCCTGCCCGTGAGCTTCCCCACGGTGGACGGCGTCTCCCCGCAGACGATCGACTGCGGCACGACCCCCAGCCAGGTGATCGCTGGCTCAGCCGGGACCTGCGCCTATACCCGGGCCGGCAATTACACCCTGACCGGCCGGTTCATGGACAGCCTCGGCACCGTCGGGATCCACACGAGCCCCCTGGACGTCAACGTGCCCGCAGTGCCGGCGTCGGCCACCGCCCTCCGGGCGGCCGTGGCGAACGGCGTCCCTCCCAGCCACAACCTCTCGGGCAGCGTGCCCGTGGCGACCTACGGGACCCCGACCCAGTATCCGGTGCCGGTGGCCCTTGCCTTCACCCTGGATCCCCGGGCCGCCGGGCAGGTGGGCATCCTCGATTCGCTCGACCCTGCCACCGCCCAGCTGTCCGTAAAGCCGGTGGCCACGGCGGCCGACCTGACGGCCTCGATGACCGGCCAGCCGACGTTGACGCTCAGCCAGGTCGACGACACCCATTTCACCGCGACGGGGGGCTTGAGCACCTTCGTCACCAGCCAGGCCACCCCATCGACCTGGCGACAGCGGTTCCTCCTGACCGGCCGAACGATCACCGGGCAGCCCCTCCGGGCCGAGCTCTATCTGGACGGTCCCAAGGGCAACGGGTCGACGGTCGCCTACACCGTGACCCGGATCGATCCGATCTATCCCTACGCCCCCGCAAGCTACCTCTACAAGGTGAGCGGGCTGGCCACCGCGATCACCGGGGAGCCCCTCTCCCACACCTGGACGGTGAGTGATAACACCGCTTCCACTATCCAGGGGAATGGCAACTACACGGCGGTCTTCATCACTGTCGGCCAGAAGGCGGCAGGCGCCCAGATCAGCGGGCCGCTCTCCGGCGCGACGGACTATACCGATCCCAACCCGCCGGTGATCGTCAACCAGCCGACCGGCGCCATCGAGGTCAAGATCACCCCGCCGGCCAGCAACCGCAACCGCCCGCCGGCCAGTTACACGTTCCGGCCCAACTACCCGCCGTTGAATCCGGGTGAGAAGCTCCAGGGCTTGCCGACCTGGGTGGCGGACAGCAACCAAACCACGAGTTACACCGGGACGAACTACACGTACGCCTTCCCGACCCCGGGCGCGCACAGTGTGAGCGTGACCCAGCCCACCACGCAGCGGTCGCTCATGGGCACCGCCAGCGTGACGGTGAACACCAACCAGGCCCCGACTGGAACCGTCGACTGTACGGCTTCCTATAAGGTCAACGCGACCAGCTACGTGGTCTCCTGCAAGGCCGTCAACGCCAAGGACCCCGACGGGATCCTGAAAGCCATGACCTGGGCCCTGCCGGACCTCGCGGTTAACCGCGCCGGCTCTACTTTCTGGAGCTATGGCCTTAGCGGAGCGGCGCAGCTCGTGACTGTTACCTTGACCCTCACCGATGACAGTGGTGCGAGCACCGTGCTCACCACCACGGTGGACTTCCGCACCATGCACTAAGCCCCAGCGCTCGGCTGGACGCAACTCCCCGGAGGGCACCCCTCCGGGGAGTTGCTGTTTCTGACTGTTTTTCCCTCCCCGGATTTCCGCCGACTGCCGATATAGAGAGGGCACACGCCGGATGGCTGCCGAAATCCTGTCGCGCACCGGACGTCCACGAGTGGGCGCTACCCAGAACATCGACGATACCTACCATGCCCGAAGGATTGCTCCTGAGCGGCCCTCACCCCCCAGGAACACCCCGAGCCGGGCGGCCTCGTTCGAGGGCGCAATTTCTTTGCAGAAGTACCGGCTGCAATTTCCTGCCATTGAGGTGACCGCGTTTTTCCGGATAATGCATTCTGCCTGTGGGACTTCCCCCGCAGGACCGGGAGGCACACCCGAGATGCAACCGCACCGAGCCGAGCAATCGGCACTCCACGTTCCCACCAACCACGCCCTACCTCTATCCGCAGGTCCCTCCTCCCGTGTGCGCACGAGAGGCGGGGTCGGCGCGGTCCTGGTCTGCCTGGCCATCCTGGCCCTCGGCATCCTGGGCCTGCCCGACCCCGCACGTGCGGTCTGTCCGAAGAGCGACGTGCTCGAGACCATGCTGACCAAAATCTGCTGGGGTTGCATCTTCCCCTTCCGGCTGGGGGGCAAGACCCTCATGAAGCACGGGTTCGACGACGACCCCCTGGCGCCAAAGAGCATGTTCTGCAGCTGCGATGACAGCATCATGCCCGGCGTCACCGTCGGATTCTCCGAGCCTATCCGACTCATAGAGGTCGTGAAGGAGCCCTACTGTTTCCCCTCGTTGGAGGGGGCCGAGATCAAGGCGGACTCCTACGAGCGGTATGGCACCTACGCCGAAACCAACAACGCCGACACCAACGCCGAGGCCTTTTACCACGTCCATTATATCGGCTACCCAGTATGGCAAATCCTTGGTTTAACAGTGTCTATGGTCGGTCAGTCGATCAGCAACATCACCGCGGGGTTCTTCCCGGACCTGTCCAAGTGCTTCTCCACGGGAGGCTACGACGTCAGCAACTACACGCTCCTCTATCTCTCGGAGCTCGACCCGACCTGGAACGATGACGAGCTCGGGGCCCTCCTGAACCCCGAGGCGATCCTGTTCGGCAACCCGGTGGCCCAAGCCCTCTGCGCGGCCGACTGCCTGGCGGCCACTGCCGGGTACCCCCTGGACCCCCTGTTCTGGTGTGCGGGCTGCCATGGGAGCATGTATCCGTACACGGGGACTGTCACGGGGCCGGCCGGCGAGCTGAACACCGCCACGCTCCTGGCCGAACGGATGCTGGCCAAGCTGAACCGGGAATTCTTCGAGGCGCTCACGTCCACCGATCTCGCGCTCTGCGGGAAAATCGCGACCGGTATGATCCGGAAATCGCAGTACCGTCTCCAGCTCCTCTACCCCATGCCGAACACCACGTCGCCGATGTGCTGCCCGCACATCGGCTCGAACACGCTCCTCTGGGGATCGGGCAAGACCTACCCGGTCTACGGCGAGGACTTCTCCTTCTTGGTCTGGCGGCAGCGGGACTGCTGCGCGAGGTGAGCCCAGCATGACAGGACCTGTCACGGTGATGCCGATGATCCATCGACTCGCGATCGTGCTCTGCCTCGGCGCCCTCTTGCTCGGACACAGTCCAGCAAGCCATGCCGCCACGCCCGAGGTCTCGCCTCACCTGTACGTCTTCATCTCGAGCGGGATGCCCAAGGGCTCCCTCCTGGCCGTGGCCAAAGACACGGCCACGCTCGACGCCCCCCTCCTCCTGCGGGGGATGGTGGGCAGCTCGCTCCAGGAGACCCTGCTGAACCTGAAGGATCTGGTCGCGCAAGGGGTGGGCCTCGAGGTCGACCCGCTCCCCTTCGTTACCTATGGGATCGAGGCTGTGCCGGCGGTGGTACTCACCTGCGGCGCGCGGAACGAGGGCCCGTACGCCGTGGTATACGGGTTGCTGCCGTCGCAAGCCTTGCCGTACCTCCGAAAGGCACTCCCCAAATGCTGACCGCGCGGCACCTCGCATTCTGTTCCGTCGGCGTAGCCCTCCTGGCCTACAGCCTATTCCACCCCGGGGCCGTCCACGCCGAGTGGCAAGACGGAAACCTCTACTTTCAGAAGGAGCTGGGCTGGCATTTCTATCGGAACGACGTGGTTCCGGTCCCGCCACCCCTGCCCCATGCGCTCCCGGACACCCCTCCCCCGCTGGTCGAGGCAACGCCCGAACCCGAAGCCAAGCCCGCCACCCCAGTGGACATCCCGAAAGAGGGGCCGGCGCTCGAGGCCTATCTCGCGGCCCTCCCCGACACGGCGCTGGCGCCGATGCTGCCCAAGCTCCCGGCCTCCGCGATCCGGACCTGGATCCCGGTCCTGATGGACCAAGCCCTCACCTCGCTCGACCGCACCGGCGTCCGCAAGTACCTCCTGATCCAGCAGGAGTCCCTGCGGCGCTCCGAGCTCTTCTCCCGGGTCTGGCAGGAGGTCATCTGGACCGACCCGACCTTCGACAAGACCAACACCATGCCGCTCGGCGGGGTAGGGCAGCAGGTCTACGAGCAAGGGCAGGCCACCGACGATCGGCAGAAGGTCCAGGCCCTGCAGGATCGGATCACCCTCCTGATCGTGGTCCAGCCGAACTGTCCGGCCTGCGAGATGGCCTGGCAGATCACCAAGGGCTTCGGCGACCGGTACCGGTTCACCATCCGGCCAATCGCTGCCGACCTCACGACGCTTGCGGACGGGACCGCGGTCCTGCCCTACCCCCGGATCGTGGATTCGTTACAGATCACCGAGTTCCCGAGCCTGTTCCTCCTTGAGCCCAGTACTCACTATTTGACCCGCCTCGGCACGGGCATTCTGTCCGAGCAGGAGCTCGCGACCCGCGTGCTCCGGCTGATCCCCGAGGCGAACCCGGAAGGAGCTGTGACCCATGCGTGGACTACAGAAGAACCCGCTGCCCCGGCCCGTTAGGGCCGTCGCTCGCCACTTGAGTCTTGCCGTGGCGGCCCTGGCCGTCCTCGGATGCGCCCACCAGGATGCGCCGGACGCCCGGACCCTGCAGAGCCTCAATAACTTCCCCTTGCTCGCCACCAGTCAACAGGCGGGGGTGTTCGTGCCCCAGCCGGTCGCGCCAGCCCCCGCCCCCGCGGTGGGGGTGACCCAGGCATGGATGGAAGAGCAACTCCGCAAGTTCGACGACCGGTACGCCCAGGCCGCCGGGGAGATCAAATCCGTCTTCGAACAGTCGACCGCCCTGATGAAGAACGCCGTCACCCAGGCCGATCTTAAACCCATCACCGCCAGCATCGGCAAACTCTCGGGGGATCTGACCGCCCTCTCCGGCCGCATGGAGGGCATGCTCGGCTCGGTCCAGACGCGCCTCGACCGGCTGGAGAAGGGCCAGCAAGCGGCGGCCGCCCCGGCCCCCGCCCCGGCGGCCGGCCCCGCGATCGCCGGAACCCCTGCGGCCCCCACGGACCCCGACCTGGTCAGTTTCCTTGAATCTCTCAAAGCCCTCCAGGCCACCCCCAGGCAGAGCCTGCCGCTGCGGAGCTGGCTGGAGGTCCATCCCGAGCACGCCAAGGCCCCGGAGGCCCTGTTCCAGCTCGGGATGTCTCTCTTCGACCGCTACCCGACCGCAAGCCAATTCTACTTCAAGCGGCTGATCGCCAAGTACCCGCAGAGCCCGCAGGCTGCCGAGGCCAAGGCCCTAATCGGGACCCGCAAGAGTGTGAAAAAGCCCGTCCAGGCAGCCAAGGCCAGCGACTGCGATCCCAAGACCGCCTGCGGACCGGATGCCGCACCGGCCAAGCCCGCGGAGAGCACCGCCCCTCCATCCAAGCCGGCAGACACCGTGACCCCGGCCGCCGCACCGAAGCCGGACAGCAAGGCCCCGGCCGCCGCCCCCACGACCAAGCCCGAGAGCAAGGCCCTCGCCCCCGGAGAGCGCAAGGCGCCCCCGAAGCTGATCCTCGACTCTAAGACGCCGCAGCCAGAGTCCAAGGGGGATGGGACCGTGAGCGGCGCCGGATTCCTTCCACGCCCGGCGAGCTCGCCGGTGGGGAAATGACCCATCGCGCCCGGCTGGGCCTGCTCGGCAGCGCCTTCGCCCTCCTGGTGCTCCTGACGCCGCCCCCCGCCGAGGCGGGGGGCGGCTGTCTGGAGGAGGCGGCCGAGCGGGTGACGGTCCACCCCACCCTCCTCCGGGCAATCGCCTGGGCGGAGAGCCAGGGGAACCCGACCGCCGTCAACTACAACAAGGACGCCGCCGGGAAGGTGACCAGCTACGACTACGGTCTCATGCAGATCAACACCTGGTGGCACAAACAGGGCCTCGCCCCCGTCTGGCACCACCTCGACGACCCCTGCGTCAACGTGGCGGTTGGCAGCTGGATCCTCAAACAGTGCGTGGACCAGTATGGCTACGCCTGGAACGCGATCGGCTGCTACAATGCCGGCGCAGGCTGGGAGCAGTCCCCCAAGCGCCGGGCGGCCGGGCTCCGCTACATCCGCCGCATCCAGAAAATCGTCCAGGCAGCCCTCCAGGCCCCTTGAATCTACCCCCTCGCAGGTTCCTGCCATTGACGATCTCCCTCCGTCATTCGACACTCCATTCGGAGTGTTAGGCCTTATTGATACCGGTGTGCGTCGCCAATCTTGGCGACAGAAGGAGCGTGCGATGGTCACCCAGCAGACGGCCTTGCGGTGGGGACGGATGCAGCGTGTCCTCTTCGGGACGGTGGTCACGGTCTGTCTGGCGGTCCTGGGCCTGACCGGTCCGGCCGCGGCGCAGGTCAGCGTGACCTCGGTCACTGCCCCAGGCGGCGTGACGTCCTTGACGGCCACCACGACCACGCTTCCGACGACCGGCAGTATTCCCATCACCATCACCGGGAGCGGGTTCGATCCCACCCTGTCCGACAAAAACGCCGCGCCCGGCACTGTGCCCTACCAGTGCTACGTCAACCTGGGGAACGTCAACGGCCAGAGCTGTACGACGGTCACGGTCACCTTTACCCCGATGCCAGGGGCCGCGACTAGCTCAATTCAGAAGCAGCTCTATCTGCCAAACGCCGGCACCGTGTCGGCAAACACGATCGTGCTGAACATCCCCCACAACGCGGCCGGCGGAAATTTTCCTGCCGGCGACTGGTTCAAAAGTGCGGGGACGCTGAGCTTCATGGTCGGCCTGCAGTCCCCCCCGGGCGGGAACTATACGGTGCCACAGACGATCACGATCAATCCGCCTGCCCCCTCGCTCACGGCGACGAACAATCTGAACCCGACCACGATCTCGGCCGGACAGAGCACGCAGGCTGGCGTCTTCGTGAACGGCAACAACATCAGCGTCGACACCCAGATCTGGTGGGATCACCAGCCGGTGAAGAGCGGCGGGATCACACAGACGACCAGTACCTACTTCCAGACCGGCAACTGGCCGGCCCAGTGCTCCCAACTCCCCTGCGCGAGCATCTCGATCCCCACCTCCTACTTCGTGGCGCCCGGGTACCACACGATCTCGCTGTACAACGCGCCCTTCAACGGCATCGGTGGGGGGGAAAGCGGCACCGCGCAAATGACCGTGGTAGCCCCCATCCCTGGCATCACCTCGCTCTCGCCGAACTCCGCGTCGGTGGGACGCGCGACGCCGCTCACGGTGACCGTCACGGGGACCGGGTTCGTCCCGGGGGCATCCATCACCTTCGGGAGCAACACCTACGCGAGCCCGGATGTGCTCTACGTGAGCTCGACCTCGCTCCAGCTCACGCTGCCGCCCAGCGAGTTCACCACAACCCGGAGCAATATCCTGGTGTCGGCCACCAACCCGGCCCCCTGCACCGGCGGGAGCGGGGGCGGGTGCACCGGATCCGCCGTCAACGCCTTCAACATCACCCAGCAGACCCCCGTCCTGTCCAGTATCCTTCCGACCAGTGCCACGGCGGGGAGCGGGAACGTCACGATCAACGTGACCGGCTCCTCCTTCGATTCCTCGGCGGTGGCCACCTGGGACGGGGCGGCCCTGGCGACCACCTATTTCACCCCCGGCTCGCTCCAGGCCACGATTCCTGCTGCCAACCTGGCCCAGCCCGGCCAGCACCTGGTCGGTGTCAGCAACGTCGCCCTGGGCACGGTGAGCCAGAACACCCTCGGCTTCACGGTGAACAACCCTGTGCCCGCCTTAACCAGCCTGTCACCGCCCTCGACCTCGGTGGGATCCCCGGTGACCGTGTCCGTGAATGGGAGCGGGTACACCAGCACCAGCACCGTGACCTGGGGGGGCATGCAGAAGGCGGCCACCCTGATCAGTGCCAACCAGCTCCAGGTGGCCCTGACGGCCTCCGACGTGTCGGGGGCCGGCACGGTCCATGTCGTGGTCAACAATCCCGCCCCTGGGGGTGGAAATTCGGCTGCGGTGGACTTCACGATCACGAATCCGGCCCCGAGCATCACCACCTTCACCCCGACGAGCGCCCTGGCCGGCGGGGCCGGATTCTCCCTGACCGTGAACGGCTTGAACTTCGTGACGGGGAGTTACGTGACCTGGAACGGTGCGAACATCGGCGGCACCGTGGCCGGGAACGGCACCACACTCACCGCGACGGTGGCGGCCTCCCGGATCGCCACCGCCGGGACGGCCACGATCGGCGTGTACACCCCGAGTCCGGGTGGCGGCACGGTGACCGCTCCCGCGTCCTTCACGATCGTGCTGGGTGCCTCGATCCAGCTGGGCACCCTCTCCGGCACCGGACCCCAGGTCAGCGTTCCGGTGTCCTGGACGGGGAACACGCCCGACTCGGGCTCCCTGAGTTGTGGAAATGGCCAGCCGGCGATCACGAACGTGGCCGGCGGCACCTGCACGTACACGGCCTCCGGAACCTACACCATCTCTGGCACCTACGTGATGGGCGGGCAAGTGTTCGTGGCAGGGAATAAGACTGCCACGGTGGTGAGTGTCACCGGCAGTCTGGCCAACTTTGCGTCCCAGATCAACGGCGCGAACGCCACAGGGACGGTCCTGGTCTACAGCCTCCCGGTCCCGCTCACGCTGACCATGACCTACAATTTCCCGGTAACGGTTGGGATCACCGACGCCCTCGATCTGACCCGGAGCCGCGTGAGCGTGACCCCGAGCGGCCTGGGGGCCCAGCTCTACAGTCTCCAGACCACCGGGGGGGACGCGATCAACACCCAGTATGGGTTCGCCTCGGGTGTCTCCCTTGCGGCAGCCAACAGCTACACCGTGACGCTTTCCGGCTACACGCTCTCCGGCGCGGCCGTCAACCAGACGGTCAACTTCACCCTGGCCTACAACGCCGTCACCCTGACGGTCGGCGCGCCGGCCGGGATGGGGGTGGTCACGATCCCGGTGACCTGGCCAGCCCTCGGCTTGAGCAACATGGTGACGGACTGCGGCACCACGCCGACCCAGACCTTCACCGGCGCCGCGGGAACCTGCCAGTACGCGGCCGGCGGGAGCTTCAGCATCCGCGGCACGTTCACCGACCCGGCCGGCAACCCCAACCTGGCCACCGTGGCGGCCCCGGTCACGATCCCCTGGCAGCCGCTCGCCACCTCCGGACTCACGGCGCTGGTGAACGGCACTACGGCCACGCAGGTCTACAGCTTGCCGGCGGTTCTCACCGTCCCCGTTACCATCGGCCCACAGGCCGTCGTGGGGGCCTATGACCCGCTCGATCTGGCCAGCGCGAAGATCCAGCTCATGCTGCCCAACGCGACGGTGTCTCCACTCCAAATCAGCAGTCTGGGCGGGACCGGCTACACCGCCACCAGCCCGCTGAGCGCGGCCGGCACCTACACGGTCGCCCTCTCCGCGCGCAGCCGGAGCGGGCAGTCGATCACAACCACCCCGGTGACCTTCACCCTGGCTGTTACCACCGTGAATCTGACGGTCGGGACGCCTACCGGCAAGGGCATTGTCACCGTGGCGGTCACCTGGCCCAGCGATCTCGGGGTGAGCAACATGGTGACCGACTGCGGCACCACGCCGGCCACCGGCTTCACCGGCGGGAACGGAACCTGCCTGTACACCAAGGGCGGACCCTTCACCATCCGGGGCACCTTCACGGACGTGAACGGGACAAACAACGTCCCGACCGCCCCCGCCTCGGTCTCGATTCCTTGGCAGCCGCTCACGGCTACCCCGATGGTCCCGCAGATCAACGGCGGGGCCTCCACGTTGGTCTATAGCCTGCCGGCGGCCCTGGCCGTACCGATCACCTTCACGCCCGGTGCCACGGACGGGGCCTATGACGCCCTCGACATCGTCAACTCGAAGCTGATCGTCTCGCCGCCCCTGGGCCAGCCGGTGACCGTCAGCCTGGGGAATCCGGCGGGACAGACCTACACCCCGACCAGTGCGCTCGCCGTCGCGGGCGAGTATACCCTCACCCTGTCCGCCCGGACGCTCTCCGGACAGTCGGTGAGCGCCAACGCGGCGAACTTCACCCTGAGCGTGAGCTCGGTGCCCCTCGTGGTCGGCTCTCCAGCCCAGGCTGCCCCCGGGGCACCCGTGACGGTCGCCGTGCAGTGGTCCGCCTCGCCCACCGTCACGGCCATGGTCGTGGACTGCGGGACCAGCCCGAAGCAGACCTTCACGGGCGCGTCCGGCCAGTGCGCCTACACCACGCCGGGCAGCTACACGATCGGCGGGACGTTCACCGATCCGGCCGGGACAGTGAACGTCACCACCCCGACCACGTCCGTGACCGTCCCGACGCTGGGACTCCAGTTCGCCAGCGGGACTAGCTTCGCCCCCACCATCGCCGGCACCCCGGTCTCGGGGACGGTGGCAGTGTACAGCAGCCCCGTCCCGGTGGCCTTCCAGGTCCGCCTCGAGGCCCTGGCCGGCATCGGCTTTGCCGACACCCTCGACCTGACCAACAGCAGCGTCCAGGTCACCAAGAACGGCATCCCGGGAACCCCACTTCCACTCGTTGCCCAGGGTGGCCTGGCCTATCAGACGCAGGCGAATTTCCCGGCAGACGGGGCCTACGCCTTCTATCTCAGCACCCGGACCCGGACCGGACAGACCCTGCAAGCCACCAGCAGCGTCACGCTGACCACCACGACGCTCGCGCTCACCGCGGATCCCCTGGTCCAACAAACCGCCAACACAGCGGTCGCCGCCACCGTCCGCTGGCCGGCCGGCGCGGTGGTGACCAACATGCTCACTGACTGCGGCACGGTCCCGGCCCAGACGTTCGTCGGAAGTACCGGCACCTGCGTCTACACCGCGGCGGGCAGCTACAGCGTGAAGGGCACCTTCACCGACCCGCTGGGCATGGCGGGCGTCTCCACCGGCATCCTGTCTCTGGCCGTCCCGGCGCTCGTCCCGACCGGGACCCCCCTGCTCATCCTGGTGAACGGGCAGCCGGCCACGCAGGCCCAGGTCTATAACTTCCCGGCCCAGGTCGAGATCCAGGCCGCACTCGCGCAGCCGACCGGCATCGGGATTCTGGACACCCTCGACCTCGCCACGAGCAGCATCGGCGTCAACGTGGGCGGCGCCCCACAGGCCCCGCTCCCCCTCACACGAACCGGGACCCTCGCCTACACGGCCAGCACCGGCCTGACCACGTCCGGAGCCTATGCCTTCACCCTCCAGGGTGTCACCAAGGCTGGCCAGGCCGT
>Ga0182017_10002038_pt1 | contig 15496 bp, 11 predicted proteins | sample 712E3DmetaG_FD_120492 | JGI IMG/M metagenome (GOLD analysis project Ga0182017, IMG submission 120492) | Permafrost microbial communities from Stordalen Mire, Sweden - 712E3D metaG | ecosystem: Environmental > Terrestrial > Soil > Wetlands > Permafrost | place: Sweden: Stordalen | collected... | reverse complement strand
ATTGATTTTCCCCTGAAAGTGCTCATTGTACCGAGGAGTGCGGTATGGCTGTAACCATATCTTTTGAAAATATAATCGAGAACCTCGTCTCTCTCTTTCCATGAATAGTCTATATCAAAATCGGGAGGGCTGCTTCGTTTCGGATTAATGAACCTCTCAAAGTAAAGGTTTAGATCAATTGGGTCAACATTAGTGATTTTGAGGCAATAAGCAACTATTGAATTGGCGCCGCTTCCACGGCCTACATGATAAAATCCCCTTGCCATTGAGTATCTGACAATGTCCCATGTTATCAGGAAATATGCAGAAAATCCGAGTTTATCAATTATTTCAAGTTCGTGCTTTATTCTTCTTTTTGCTTCATTATTACCTTTCCCATACCTGTATATCATTCCGTCCCATGCAAGTTTTTCGAGGAGAAGCTTATCGTCGTACCTGCTTGCTGAATATATCTGTTTGTTCTTGATACTTTTAAGGTCAGGCGATATATTGCAGTCTTTCAGAAGTTTTTCTGTGTTTCCAGGTATCTCCGGATATTCACTGAAAGCTTCAGCAAAAAACTTTCGTTCCCTGAATAGTTCATCGTCGCCGGCGTACTGATGGGGCCGGAGGTGGCTGAGCAGGATGTTGTTATCGACCGCTCTTAAATTTTTGTGTATGAATGTATCTTCTGTGCATGAGAACGTTACAGGGTGAAGAACAACCATCCTGTTTCTTTTTATTTGTGCCGGAAGTGTGAGCAAACCATTTATTTCGCGGGGTTTGATCCCGATAAATTCATTATCATAAAATTTTCGGTCGGGTATCTTATTCAGTGAATAGATTACATATGAATTGTCGAATTGTGGTGGTGGAAATTCTGCAGGTGTACCATTAATATTATGCGAAGTAAGAAATTCATTTAACTCTCTTATCCCGCTGTTGTTTTGTGCAATTCCGATATATAACAGTTCATTGCCGCTTCTGAATTCAATCCCTGTTACAGGTTTTATGCTGTGTTTGTTGCATTCAACGACAAATTCAGGCATTCCTGTAGAGTTGTTGATATCTGTAAGTGCAATTGTATCAGCTTCAGCTGCAACTGCTTTCTGAACGAGCTGTTCCACAGACATTGTTCCGTAGCGAAGACTGTAATATGAGTGGCAGTTCAGGTACATTGTTCTTCGTGTTCTGGAATGGCATAACGGCTTAACGGCAAAACAAGTACTTAGAATTGACACCATTGCGCCTTTACACCTTTACGCCTTTACGCCTTTCTAATGCCAATATCCTCCTCTGAGCCTTTCTTCCATCATATTTTGCTCTTTTATAGCGTTTTCGAGCTGTTTAAGGGCCTTTTCCTCTCTTTCGTCAGCAGTCATCACCCCGGCTGCTCTTCTGACCGCATATTGCCCGAAACGCTTTCTCAGCTTGTCCATTGCCAAATAGAGATTTACCTTTTCAGGTGTATCGTCGAAGATGTCAAGTTGCTGGACACCTCTTACCAGGTGGCTGAATCTCACGCCGATAAGCCTTATAAGCATACGTCGCTGATACAGCCTGAAGAACAGCTCTTTTGCGATGTCTGTGAGAACATGGTCAAAAGAGGTGTATGGTATACGTTTCTGGAGACTATGGGTATCGAAGTTTGAATATCTGATCTTCACAGTAATACATGAAGTGAGCTTTTCATGTTTTCTCAGCTCGAACGATATTTTCTCTACCATGCTTACCAACAGCTGATTTAAACGAACCAGATCGGTGGTATCCTTGTCGAAAGTATGTTCGGTGCTTATAGATTTTTGCTCAGAATAGCTGACGACAGGAGCAGAGTCGATACCGTTGGCTCTCTTCCATATCTCCAGACCATTTTTACCCATGAGCTTTTCGAGCATTTCCACAGGAATATTTCTGAGGGTGTATATTGTTGAAATGCCCATTGATCTGAGCGTATGATAAGTCTTCTGGCCGATCATTGGTATTTTTTTTATCGAAAGAGGATCGAGAAAGGGGAGGACTATCTCTTTTTTAACCTCAATTTCGCCGTTTGGTTTAGCCTCCCCGGTAGCTATTTTCGACACTGTCTTGTTGACGGAAAGCCCTATAGATACCGGTAGTCCGGTCTCTTTAATTATATACCGGCGTAATTCGTGCGACCATTCCGCGCACCCATAGAACCTGTCCATCCCGGTGAGATCAATATAATGTTCATCGACTGAAGCCTTTTCATATAATGGCGCCTTTTCAGCAATAATTTCAGTGACAATGTTGGAATAGTTGCTGTACAGTTCCATATCGCCCCGTATCACTATTGCATCGGGACACATGTTTCTTGCCATCTTCATTGGCATTGCAGAGCTTACTCCGAACTTCCTTGCTTCATAGCTGCAACTCGAAACCACCCCACGGTCAGACATTCCGCCTATTATTACAGGCTTCCCGTTCAATCTGCTGTTTTTCAACCTCTCAACCGATACAAAAAAGGTATCGAGGTCGAGATGAAGGATGTATCGTTCTATGTCCCCGGCGATAAACATTTTATTTAGATTTACTCTGTGGTTCTCTGTGCCTGCTCTGTGTAACTCTGTGTAAGTTCTTCAATTTTCTTATTTCACAGAGGAAATCCGGAGAAGACACAGAGTGACACAGAGAAAAATTCTTTTAATTTATTTGGTTATATAAATAATATGTTTTAGTTTTGATTAATAATTAATCAAAGTTATGATTACAATATAATCAATTATTTTATATGTACTTCACTTCCAACATAAAAATTTTAAGAAAAAGGAAGGGCAGGACACAGGATGATGTAGCATTCGCCCTTAACCTTAAACGTTCAACCCTTAGCGGCTATGAGAACGGAGTTGCCCAGCCCGGGATAGAGATCCTTATTGCTTTTTCAGGATACTTCAATATGTCAATTGACACGATTCTGAAAATGGACATGTCTAAATTATCTGAAAGTCAGCTCGGTGAGCTGGAACGCGGATATGATGCATATATAAAAGGAAGCAATCTGCGGGTGCTTACAACAACTGTCAATACAGAGAATACAGAGAATATTGAACTTGTTCCGGAAAAGGCAAAAGCAGGTTATACAACAGGTTATGCTGACCCGGAATACATCGGAGAACTTCCTGTGTTCAGACTGCCGTTCCTTTCTGATAAACGGAAATACCGGACATTCCAGTTGAAAGGAGATTCAATGCTCCCGATACCTGACGGTTCATGGGTTACAGGTGAATTCCTGCAGGATTGGATGAACATTATCAACGGTAATGCCTATATTGTTTTCACAATGAACGATGGAATTGTGTTTAAGGTTGTGGAAAATAATATAAGGATTGACGGGAAACTGGTACTCTATTCTCTTAATCCGCTTTATGAGCCTTATGAGGTGAATATCAGTGAAGTAAAGGAGATATGGAAATTTGTAAACTATATAAGCAGCGAACTCCCTGAACCGATAATCCCGGAAAAACAACTAATGCAGACAGTTGCAGTGATGAAGCATGACCTTGAAAGGTTGAAAAGCAAACTTGGCAGAGAAATTACTGATGTTGCAGAAGAACTTGTTGGAGGTTAATTTATGCCTCTTCAACCTGCTTTAATCGGTTATTCAAATTGGTTTTTTGTTTCTAAATTCTTCATTTTATGGCTGAAAAGGATTACGATAACAGGATGCATACGGCAGAACACATCCTTAATTCTGTTATGAACAGGATGTTTGATTGTGGCCGATCATTCAGGAGTCATATTGAGAAAAAGAAAAGTAAATGCGATTATCATTTTGAAAGAGCCCTTACGGAGCTGGAAATAAAATCTGTAGAAGCTGCGGTAAATGAGATAATATCATTGGATATTGCTCTAACTGAAGAGTTTGTTTCAGGGGCAGTAGCAGAAACAAATTATTTCATCGGTAAACTTCCTCCTGATGTTGGCGATAATATCCGGATTGTAAAAATCGGAAAGTACGACGCATGTCCATGTATTGGTCCCCATGTAAAATCTACAGGTGAAATCGGGCACTTTTTCTTCACGACAGTTGATTTTGAAAATGATATTCTCCGGGTGAGATTTAAGCTTGAATAGAATAGAATAGAATAAAATAGAATAAAATCCATAAAAAAACCGGCCTTAGCCGGTTCATCATTATTCTTTTGTAAGCTGTATAATCAGTTGAATAGTTTTCTCATAATCGGATTCAGCCATCTTACCTTTGAATATTGCCCGGCAAACCCTTTGCTTGTCGAGAATGACAACTGTATAGCTATCTTTTGGCAGGCCCCATAGATTCTGAAGTGTGGCATCGTAATCAAACAGAATTGTAGTATCGAATTTTTTTGCCTTGTTGCCCGCAATCTTACGGATCAAAAAGTCAGGTTTCCATGTTGACTTGCAATCGACTATCCCAAATCCTTTAAATAATTCCTTATTTATCCTTTTATCGACATCAGTAGCTTTCTTTACAACATCATTAAATGGTTCATTAAGGTCCTGCTCATCCGGATCAACATAATTGAGCTGCAATACTTTACCTGCCCAGGAGTTCATGGTAAATTCTTTACTATTCGCGTCCAGAAACTTCCATTCAGGAGCTTTCATACCAACCGCCAGGTTTGTCTTAGTCTGACCCCAAATTGAAATTGAAGTCAGTGATCCAAATAGAAGGAGGAAAATCAGTTTTTTCATAGATTCGGTTTTAAAATTATGACGAAATATAGGAATTTTTTGGCATAAACTAATTTTCTTAAGATTATACTGTTAATCCGGCTAACAATATTACTTTTGCTGTCCAATAATTTTCTTATGCAATCAATCAGGAATATTGCTATTATAGCTCATGTTGATCATGGTAAGACAACCCTGGTAGACAGGATAATACAGGAATGTCAGGTTTTGGACCAGCGGAAGGAGCAGGGCGAGCTAATACTTGATTCCAACGATCTTGAAAGGGAAAGAGGGATTACAATAATTTCGAAAAACGTATCAGCATTATATAAGGGAGTCAAGATTAATATCATTGACACACCCGGCCATGCTGATTTCGGAGGCGAGGTTGAAAGAGTTCTAAAAATGGCAGACGGAGTATTGCTGCTGGTTGACGCTCTTGAAGGTCCGATGCCACAAACACGGTTTGTACTTGGAAAAGCAATTGCTCTTGGACTCAAACCAATTGTTGTGGTAAATAAGGTGGATAAACCTAATTGCCGTCCCGATGAAGTTCAGCATGATATCTTCGAATTAATGTTCAGTCTGGATGCTACTGATGAACAACTGGACTTCGAAACAGTATTTGGTTCTTCAAAATACGGTTGGATGAGCAAAGACTGGAAGAAACCAACCGATAATATAAGGTATCTTCTTGATACTATACTCAATGAAATACCTGAAGCGCCTTATCTGACAGGAACTCTTCAGATGCAGATAGCTTCCCTGGATTACTCAAATTATGTTGGTCGGATAGCTATTGGTCGTGTATTCAGAGGTGATATTTATTCACTTAATGACTATACTCTCTGCAAGAAAGATGGTACACAAAAGAAAGTCAGGATTAAGGAGCTCTTTACATTCGATGGTTTGGGAAGGATTAAAAGAGAATCCATCCGAAGCGGTGACTTATGTGCTATTGTCGGACTTGATGACTTTGATATTGGAGATACCATAGCTGATCTTCTTGAGCCGGAGGCTTTGAAGAGAATTGAAATTGACGAGCCAACAATGAGCATGGTCTTCCTGATCAATAACTCGCCATTTTTTGGAAAAGAAGGCAAGTTTGTTACTTCAAGGCACCTGAGAGACAGGTTGATAAAGGAAACAGAGAAAAACCTTGCTCTGAAAGTTGAAACTACTAACTCAGAAGATACTTTTAATGTTTATGGAAGAGGAATACTTCACCTGTCTATTTTAATTGAAACAATGAGAAGGGAAGGATATGAATTCCAGGTGGGAAAACCAAAGGTTATTTTAAAAAATGAGAATGGTGCAAAACTTGAGCCCTATGAGATTCTGAGCGTTGATGTCCCTGAAGAATTCTCAGGTCGCGTAATTGATTTGGTTACGATGCGAAAGGGTGAGATGAGAGTAGTCGAAGCAAAAGGAGATCTTACTCATCTGGAATTTGATATACCATCAAGATCGTTAATCGGACTCCGAAATAATATGCTGACAGCTACTTCCGGTGAAGCAGTAATGCATCATAGATTCAGGGGATATGATAAATATAAAGGGGATGATTTCCTGCAGAAACCGAACGGTTCTATCATTTCAATTGATCAGGGTACTGCCAGTGGTTACGCAATTGACAGGCTTCAGGACAGAGGAAGATTCTATATTGATCCGGGAGAGCCGGTGTACAAAGGTCAGGTCATTGGCGAATATACCAGAGTAGGCGACCTGGAAGTAAATATTACAAAAGGGAAGAAGCTCACCAATATGAGAGCATCAGGGTCGGACGATAATCTGAAGATCGTTCCCAGTCTTAACTTTTCACTTGAAGAATCAATGGAGCAAATTAAGGATGATGAGTATCTTGAAGTAACTCCCTTGAATCTGAGAATGAGGAAAATTCCATTTCAGAGAATTTTTTAAACAATCTTAAGGAGAAACTTGCATCCAATATGATTCTGTGATACAATAACACCAGGCTTTTAGGTGTTTGAATATTCGTCAATAAGCATTCAGAAAGTCATTGAATGGTTTCATTGCTTTTAGTACCGAGATAACATGCTCAAAATAATCAGATGAAAGCAATAGTTTGTCCGGAACCTGATTCATAGCGACATAGCTTTTAAATTTCAGAAGCTCGATGTTTGGATTATCAGAGGAATAACCTCTTGGGGGAGTTTTTAATTTTTCCCCGTCAATATGCCCGAAATATCTGATGAAGTCCTTCTGGTTTATGATTTTATTAAACAATACGGATTCCTGATCAATCTTTTCCCTGATAGCAGCCAGCCTTGGTGAAGGTGGCATATAAGCTCCTCCGGCTATAAAGCTCTGACCCGGCTCGATATGAGCATAGTAACCGGAATACTTGTCACCGTTTTGCTTTCCGCCTCTGACGATAAAAGCACCAAAATTTGGTTTATAAGGTGATTTATCGCGTGTAAATCTGATGTCCCTGTTGATCCTGAAAATACAGCTCTTAGCTTCCAGACCTTTCATAATAGGCTCAAATTCAACAATTCTATTTATTAATTCCTGAATCAGGGTTTCAAAATTGTTCTTTGCTTCTTTATATGAGGACTGATTGTTCTGAAACCAGTCTCTGTTATTGTTTTTCTTCAGGTCTGAAAGAAAATTCAGAGTAGATTTTTTTATAGTTTCCATTTAGTCTAATTATTTGAATGAAAATATACTATTGAGGTTATTATTTCTTTCTTATATCAAATGCCATCAGAGTATTGCCGTGCCGTTGATATAATACTCCATCATGGATTACAGGATGGGAGAAATGCTCAGCTGTTCCTTTGTTAATCCTGAAAGAACTAACCTTTTCGATTTTACCCTGATTAAAACTTAAAAGCATCAAATCTCCCTTCTGGGAATAATAATACAACATATTATCCGCGGAAATAATGGCGCCGCTTCCAATCTTTAGTGAATCTGTCAGATGACCGGTTGTTGCATTAATAGCCAGTAATTCAGGTTTGACAGTTCCGCCTCCATAGAGCCAATCTCCGATTTTTACAACTCCACCCATGAAACTATCAAAGGCCTTATTGCGCCATATTTCCGTGATCTTTGTTCCGTCCGGAGACAGGTTTAATTTTACGGCACAATTTCCATCACCGGCAACGTAATAAATTGAACCGTTCTCATAAAGAACTGTATTGCCATGAGTGTCTCCATTTCCTGGGGTTCTTTTATCAAGTGGAAAGTTATCCTGTTCATGAGACCATAATAATTTGCCGGTCTTAGTGTCAAAACCCATCAGATGATAAGCCGAAAAAGTGACAAGTATATTCCTGGCAGGAAGAACAATCAGTTTCGGCGGATTATACCCCGATCGTTCACCAAATCCTTTATTGGACCAGATCAGCTTTCCTGTGAAACGATCCATGGCAACTTCATTAAATTCTTTTCCACCTGCTGTCCAGAAGATCTTATTGCCGTCAACAAGGGCTGCTTCGGAATGTCCATGGAGTGGCAATGCTCCGTTAAAGTCTTTTTTTAAATCCTTGGACCAGACTATCTGACCATTTACTTTATTGACACAGTAGAGGTTGCCCATCCCGGTTCCGACATAGATCATGTCATCAACAATAGTGGGAGCAGACCTTGATCCGGGATGAGACTTCATCCATTCCCTGCCCAGTGGGGTTTGCCATTGTTTTACACCTTTGGTATTAAAACAAAATAAGATTGACATTGAATCAATCTCACCTGTTATAAAGAAATTATCATTTACAAAGACTGGTGAAACAAATCCATTTCCAATATTTTCAATTGTCCAGATTTCTTTGGGCCCTTCAGTAGGCCACGACTTCAGTAGATTGGTTTCCAGGTAAATACCATTTCTATCCTTGCCACGCCATTCAGATATTTGAGTTTTATCAACTGAAAACGACCACAAGAAGATCATCAAGCTGAGTATTGCAATATTCTTCATTCCATTACGATTTAATAAATTCATAAACCCAAAGATAATTTCATCTTTCAGATAAATTGCTATTTTGTTTTTTGAAAATAATTATTTAAATTTTTGACATAAAAAATGATCATAATCTAATCAAAACAAATTTCTATGGAAAAATTTGACAAGTTCTGCCAGAGTTGCGGAATGCCAATGGAAAAGGATCCTGAAAACGGAGGAACTAATGCTGATGGAACAAAGAATCTTAAGTTTTGCAGTTATTGTTATCAGATGGGTGCTTTTAAAGATAGTTTCACCAAATCAAAGGAAATGGTGGACCTTGTAAAAGGTAAACTTAAGGAAATGGGTTATGGGCCGATAAAAAGATGCTTTTATACATCCCATATTTCCCAACTTGAAAGGTGGAAGAGATAAGATAATATACAATAAGGATTTGGCCTGCCGGGTGAGATCAGCAAAAGACAGTGAATGAAAGTGTATCTTTACTTTTTAATCAATATTGTATGAATAAATCTATTCTTTTGATAGTTCTGAGTATTATATTGTTAGTCAGTTTATTATGTAATCGATGTATGGAAGCTGAAAAGCCAAAGACAGATAAAATAAGACCTCTGAAGGATACAGTTGGTTTTGCACAGTATTCATGGCAAATGGATAGCCTGATGGCCAGACTGGATCGCAAAGGCTGGAAGAAAACTGAAGGATTGGCATGGAAGATGGCAATTTGTCCGCATGATGATTATACATACGTAGGAACACTTTATCCTGAAATACTTCATAATATTAAAGCACCAAACCTCATTCTTATTGGTGTGGCACACAAGGCAGCACAATTAGGAATTGAAGATTCTCTGGTTTTTGACACTTATTCTCAATGGAAAGGACCATGGAAAAAAATATCTGTATCACCGCTCAGGCAGGAACTGTATGATCTTCTGGCACACAAATATGCAATAATCAGCGATACGATGCAAAAGGTCGAACATTCTGTTGAGGCCATGATTCCTTTTCTTCAGTACTTTAACAGGAATATATCCATTGTTTCAATTCTTGTTCCTGCAATGAAACCTGAAAGGATGGACGAATGTGGCAGAGCTCTGGCCGGTGCAATAAAGTCCGTCGCTGATAAACGAGGATGGAAATGGGGTTCAGACTATGCTATTGTTGTTACCACCGATGCGGTCCATTATGGGAATGAAGACTGGGGAGGCGTAGATCGGGCGTATTTTGGATGTGACAAAAAAGGAAACGCCAAAGCGCTTGATCATGAAGCTGAAATAATAAAGAATTGCCTTCAGGATGAAGTGACCCCGGAAAAAATTCGTCAATTCAGCGCATATACCTTAAATTCAAATAATTACAAGGAATATATCTGGACATGGTGCGGAAGATACAGTGTGCCATTGGCTCTTTATACTACTTATTACCTTAATAATTCTAAACCTATCCATGGTGAGCTGGTTGGTTATTCCACAAGCATCACGAGCACACATATTCCTGTTGATGACCTTAGAATGGGACGGACTGCTATAGCCACAAATTGCCATTGGGTTGGATATGCAGCTCTCGGATACAGGTAACCTGAAAATTTAAATTGCGCTGATCATTATGGTCACTCAGATGCCGTCTGATTATTTTCGTATTTTAGCATCCGTTCAGGTAAAAGATAAAAGGAAATGAAATGATAAGTGAAAACGAAGGATTAAAAAGAGAGATAGGTGTCTGGGGATTAGCTTCAAATTCGATAAATATAATAATCGGTGCAGGTATTTTCATTCTTCCGGCTATTGTTGCTGAGCGTCTTGGATATAGCGGAATATGGCCTTATCTTATCTGCGGGATACTCATGATTCTCATAATGCTTTGTTTTGCGGAGATCGGAACAAAGATCACGCTGACAGGCGGAGCTTATTCTTACATTGAAGTTGCATTTGGGAAGTATGCAGGATTTCTCACAACCAATATTTTCATTTTTGGTGCATCTGTAATGGCAAATGCAGCTGTGGCGAATGGTCTGGCAGATACACTCAGTTATTTTTTCCCGGCCTTTAAGATTCAATGGATAAGGATATTATTCTTCGCATTAACGTTCGGTGTGCTGGCATTTTATAACATCAGGGGAATAAGAAATGCTATCATAATAGTAAAATTCAATACTATAATTAAACTGATTCCCTTATTGATGATTGCCATGTTTGGATGGTTTTTTATTTCACCTTCGCGAGCTACAATTGCTTCAGTTAATCCACTCAGTGATATAGGAGAAATGTCGCTTATTTTACTTTTCGCATTTGTTGGAGCAGAGACTGCAATGAATGTCAGTGGTGAAATTAAGGATCCAGAAAAGACTATTCCAAGGGGAATAATGCTAAGTGTTTTTCTTGTTGTAATACTTTATATAACGATCCAGCTTACTGTCTTTGGAATACTTGGCGACTCCATTGTCAAATTCAAGAATGCGCCATTGGCAGAGGCTGCGAACATTATGTTCGGATCAGTGGGGATAATGATTGTGGTAATTGGGGCATCGTTTTCAATGTTCGGGAATATTAGCGGAATGGTGCTGAATATGCCAAGAGTTTTATACGCTGCTGCGAGAGACGGAGTCATAATTCCAAAGGAACTGGCAAGAATACATCCGGTTTTCCAGACCCCTCACATTTCAATAATATGCTATGCTGCTATGGGGTTCATTTTCGCATCTGTTGGTGAATTCAAACAACTTGCAATGCTTTCAAGCGCCTCATATTTAATTATTTACTTTGGTGTTGTCCTTGCCGTCATCAAATTTAGAATTACAAAATCCGTTGATAAAAATGGATCGTATAGGATACCTGGAGGGTTCGTCGTACCGGTTGTTTCAGCTTTTGCAATTATATGGGTTTTATCAAATCTTCCTTTAAATGAAATTAAGGGGATGGTAATTTTCATTGCATTCTTGACAGCTGTATTTTTTTTATTCAGAGCATTTTCGAAGAAATTATAATATTTTACGATATTAAATCTCAGAATCTTTTCAATTGACCTGGATTTTTACCGGGTTAAAATTTAATAGGATATAGAATTATGATTTTGTTTTAAATAAAATCATCAGCATGAAAAATATGATCTGAAATTTGCTTAACATAAAATCGTTACCGTTCTGGTGCTAAGGCCCTGGAACTGATTTTATGTCAAATAGCAGTGCTATTACGCAAATTCTCATATAATTCCTATAATTAATATTATGTTAAGTAGGATATTAATTAACTGAATGAAAAAGAACTTAAGATTATATTGGCCACTAACCTATTACATGCAAAAATAAAAAAAGGGATGACTCTGCATCCCCTTTCATTTCAGTAGAATTTGATATTTATTTACCCTCGAGTTTTTTCATTGTCTCATTGTATTTTGCTTCATACTCCGGTTTTATCGTTCTGAGTCTGAAATACAATTCTTTTAGATTTCTAAGTGTATCTACGTCATCAGGTTTAAGTGAATTGGCCTTTTCAAAATATGGAATTGCACTAATAAATACATTATTTGCCTCTGCTGCAGCCTCATTATACTTTTTAGCGTCCATAATCAATTCTGCTTTCTTAAATAACTCGACAGCCAGATTATAATAGCAGACACCCATATTAAATTGTGTATCGAATTGATCTCCTTTTAAATCAATAGATTTTTTGAGGCAGGCAATTGCTTCGGGATATTTTTCCTGTTTCATATAAAGAACTCCTTCAGCCCAGTGAAGTGAGTAATTATTAGGATCTTTGCTTTTTGCAAGATTAATATATGAGAAAGCATCCTGCAGCTTATTATTTTTCATATAGAAATCCACTAGTTGAAGTATAACTTCCTGGTTATCAGGATACATTTTAAATGCTCCCTGTAGCGCCTGTTCTGCATTTAATGTGTCCTTCAATGCCATATATGATTGAGATTCAAGAAAATACGGCAATGTCTTTTCATATTTCATGTCAGTACATTTCTTGAAATACGGAATAGCTTTATCATATAATTTCCCATTGAATGCTGAAAGTGCAGCATTAAAATAGACTCCCGTATCAGTAGCCCCTACATAAATATCACTTGTGGCGATTTTGATATTGTATTCAAAAGATTTAAACGCCGCTTCGTAATCCTGAGCCTGAAACTTCTTCACTCCCTGGTCGATAAAATCATTTCCAAGCAAGAGATAAGTGCTGTTAAGTTGAAACTGTTTTTTAATCGATCCCTTGGGATCCAGTGATAACGCCTTTTCATATGCTTCATATGCTTCTTCAAGCGGATTGGCATATAAAGATTTGAATTTTGGATTATCAGATTTGTAAGACTCCTGACAAAGTCTTCCTTTGGTAAAGTAAGTTTTGGGGTTATTCATCGATTTTTCATTCAGAAATGCCGGATCCAAAGCCTCTTTCGCTTTATCCAGCGCTCCCTGATCGATAAAATTACCAGCAGTACTTACCTTCCCCATCTGTGCTGCGGCTCCTAATGAAATACTAATAGCAATTATCAGTACTAAAGACTTTTTCATAATTATAAATTTTTATTTTCGTAATTAATTTTTGCCAAATATAAAATATTACTTATTAATCTTCAAATTCTTTGCCAATTTCCTCAGGGTCCTTAGTATTTTCTACAACAAAGTTTATATCACCGACCTCTTCCTCTTCATTAACGAGAACGCAAGCTACAGATGCTATAGAATCAACATCTTTAAGATTGATAAGTCTTACACCCTGGGTAGCTCTTCCCATTACCCTTAATGCTGATACAGGACTCCGGAGGATATTTCCATATTGGGTAATTATCATAAGATCATGATTATCTGTCACATCCTTGAGGGCAATGAGATAACCCGTTTTGTCTGTTATATTAATGGTTTTGACCCCTTTCCCTCCCCTGTGAGTAACCCTGTATCCATCAATGTCAGAACGTTTCCCATATCCTTTCTCAGAAACAACAAGAACATCTTTTTCCTTATTTTCAACAGTTATCATTCCTACAACAAAATCATTTTCATCAGCGAGTCTTATACCTCTTACTCCGGATGCGGTTCTTCCCATCGGCCTGACGCCGGCTTCGGGGAACCTGATTGCGCGTCCAGATTTAACTGCCATCATAATCTGATGGTTCCCATTTGTCATTCTGGCTTCCAGAAGTTCATCACCTTCCCTTACAGTTATTGCATTTACTCCATTTGCGCGTGGTCTTGAATATGCTTCAAGAGATGTCTTTTTAATTATACCCTTTGTCGTACAGAGGACGATGAAATTATTATTTATATAGCTTTCATCATTTAAATTCTTTACATTAATAAAGGCTCTGACATTATCGTCTGGTTCCAGGCTTATGAGGTTTTGAATTGCTCTTCCTTTCGAAATTCTTGAACCTTCAGGGATTGCATAGACTTTAATCCAGAAGCATTTTCCTTTCCTTGTAAAGAAAAGCATAGTATTATGCATTGTGGCAATATAAAGATGTTCTATGAAATCTTCTTCCCTTGTAGTACTGCCTTTTGATCCGATTCCACCCCTGTTCTGTCTGCGGAAGTCAGTAAGCGGTGTTCTTTTGATATAGCCCATGTGTGAAATTGTTATTACCATCTCGTCATCGGCATAAAAATCTTCAGGATTAAACTCCTCTGCATTTGGCACTATCTCGGTACGTCGGGCATCGCCATATTTGTCTCTGATCTCAATTAGTTCATCTTTAATTATTTTCATCTGGAGCTCCAGGCTTGCCAGAATACTTTTCAGATATTCTATCAGATTTAAAACTTCCTGGTACTCTGACCGGAGCTTATCCTGTTCCAGACCAGTAAGTTGTCTCAGCCTCATTTCCACAATAGCTCTCGATTGAATATCAGAAAGCCCGAAACGTTCCATCAGCTTTTCACGGGCAATTTCAGGGGTTTGTGAAGCTTTGATTATAGCAATAACCTCGTCGATATTATCACTTGCAATAATAAGTCCTTCCAGTATGTGGGCTCTTTTTTCTGCCTGATCGAGGTCGAATTTTGTTCTTCTGAGAATAACATCATGGCGATGTTTCACGAAATAGCTAATCAGATCTTTGGTATTCAGGGTTTTAGGTCTGCCTTTAACAAGAGCTATGTTATTAACACTGAATGATGTCTGAAGCGATGAAAACTTATAAAGGTTGTTCAGCACAACATTTGCACTGGCATCTTTTTTAAGTATTATCACAATCCGCATCCCATTTCGGTCAGATTCATCATTTATATATGAGATCCCTTCAAGCTTCTTTTCATTAATCAGGTCAGCAATTTTTTTGATCATTTCAGCTTTGTTGACCATGTAGGGTATCTCATTCACTATAATACATTCTCTGCCTGAATGAGTCAGTTCAATTTCAGTTTTAGCCCTTACAACTATCCGCCCCTTTCCGGTTTCAAGCGCGTCTCTTATGCCCAGGTTGCCATAAATAATTCCTCCAGTAGGAAAATCAGGTCCCTTGATGTGCTCAAGAAGCTCGTCAGATGTAATTTCATTATTCTCAATAAAAGCTATTGTTGCATTGATGATTTCAGTAAGATTGTGTGGTGGCATATTTGTGGCCATACCCACTGCAATACCAGATGCGCCGTTAACAAGAAGATTTGGTATTCTGGTCGGAAGGACCGTTGGTTCTTCAAGTGAATCATCGAAGTTGAGCTGGAAGTCAACAGTATTTTTTTCAATATCGGCTAGTGTTTCTTCAGCAATTTTTTTAAGCCTTGCTTCCGTATAACGCATTGCTGCCGGGCTGTCTCCATCGACTGAGCCAAAATTACCCTGGCCGTCAACCAGCGGATAGCGTAATGACCACTCCTGAGCCATCCTTACCATTGCATCATAAACTGAAGTATCGCCATGAGGATGATATTTGCCAAGCACCTCTCCTACTATTCTTGCAGATTTTTTATAT
>Ga0182017_10002036_pt1 | contig 15503 bp, 9 predicted proteins | sample 712E3DmetaG_FD_120492 | JGI IMG/M metagenome (GOLD analysis project Ga0182017, IMG submission 120492) | Permafrost microbial communities from Stordalen Mire, Sweden - 712E3D metaG | ecosystem: Environmental > Terrestrial > Soil > Wetlands > Permafrost | place: Sweden: Stordalen | collected... | reverse complement strand
GGCGGCCGTCGAGGCGCCCGAGTAGCCAGAGCACGGGCGGTCCAAATACAGCCGTGAGCAGGGCTTCAAGTGGCGCCAAACGGAGACCACCGTAGCCGGTTTCTGGGCTGACCTGGGCGCGTATCACGACGATAAGCACGGCGGAAAGCAGGCTGGCCACGAAGGCCGCCGCTGCCTTGAGCACCACGCCTCGCACCGCCAGGCGCGAAGCCAAGACCCGGGCAAACAGCGCCATCACCAGAAACACGAAGGCGTGGACTCCGCGTGGCGCCCCGGACACCAGGTCGAAGAGATAGCCGAGCGAGAGTCCCACCAGCGCGGCCGAGCCCGGCGTCCATTTGAGCGGCGAGAGGCCGATGTAGAGCACGGTGAGCAGGCCCAGGGTTGGGGTCACCAGGTGCACCGGTGCGAACTCCATCACCGTCGACTGCAGCAGGAGCAAGAGCAGGCCGACGATCAAGGTGGCGAGGGAGCGCATTAGCGATACACCCCCAATCCGTGGCTGGGGACAAGGGATTTGTGCGCGCTCGCTTCGGGGTCTGCGGGCGGTGCGGGCGCTACCACGACCAGCACTTCAGAGAGTCGCGCGAAATCCACGTCGGGCGAAACCTCCAGTTCCTGCGACAGCCCGGCCGAGTTGCGGGTGACTTTGCTGACTTTGCCCACCGGGAGATCGCGGGGAAAACCGGCCAAACCGCTAGTGACCACCAGGTCGCCCTCCTTGGCCTGCTCGCCTTGCATCAGGTATTCGATGGCGCAACGGTAGCCATTCTCGCCCGGCTTGCCGCGCAGAATGCCGCGGCCGCCGGTGCGCGGCAGCACCACGTCGATGGCGGAGCGGGGATCCACCGAAAGCAGGATGTCCGAGGTGTCGCCCGCGACGCGGTTGATCCGACCTACCACACCGTCGGGGGTGATGACCGGCATGCCACGGCTGACCAGGCCTTCCCCTCGGTCGAGTTGGATGCGCGCTACGCGGAAGTAGGGAGAGACGTCGATGGCGATCACCCGCGCCACCAGGGTTTCCGCGGTGACCGCGTTGCGCAGGCCGAGCAGTCTCTGGAAGCGCACGCTCTCGGCGGCGCCGCGCTTGGCCTCGAGCAGCTCGGCGCGGATGCGGCCGTTTTCGTCGTGCAGGGCCTCGTTCTCGGCGCGCACATGCACGAGATCGACATACTGGCCGGCGGCGTGACCGATGCTGCGGGCCAGGCGAGCCATGCGCGACTGCAGGGGCGTGACCAGGGCCAGGATGCCGCGATCCACGGGCGACAGGTACTCGGGCGACTTGGCGCTCTGGCGTAGCAGGAACAGGGCGACAAGAAAGGCCGCCATGATGATCACCGCTTCGCGGATTTTCTGTCGGTGCCCCGACGGCAGCATTCCTGCGTTCACAGCGATTGCAAATCTAGGGCGGGCAGACCCGACGATCCACTCGAAACGCCACGCGAGACGGAAAACTACTGCAGGGCTACTTCCTTGAGCAGGGCCAGCTCGTCGAGGGCGCGGCCAGTTCCCAGCACCACGGCGCACTCGGGCGAGTCGGACACCATGACCGGCAATCCGGTCTCTTCGCGCAGCAACACGTCCAGGTTGCGCAAGAGCGAGCCGCCCCCGGTGAGCACGATGCCGCGGTCCACGATGTCCGCGGCCAGTTCGGGTGGGGTACGCTCCAGCACCGAGCGTACCGCCTCCACGATGGCACCCACCGGCTCGGAGAGCGCCTCGCGGATCTCGTCGCTGGTCACCACGACGGTCTTGGGCACGCCGGCGATGAGATCGCGGCCCTTTATCTCCATGGACTCGATCTCGTCCAGCCGATAGGCGTTGCCAATCTGCTTCTTGACCAGCTCTGCGGTACGCTCACCGATGAGCAGGTTGTACTTGCGCCGGATGTAGGCCACCACGGCTTCGTCCATCTTGTCGCCCGCCACGCGGATGGACCGGGCTGCGACGATGCCGGAGAGCGAGATCACCGCCACCTCGGTGGTGCCACCGCCGATGTCGACAATCATGTTGCCCGAGGGTTCGGTGACGGGCAGGCCGGCGCCGATAGCGGCCGCCATCGGTTCCTCGATCAGGTACACCTCGCGTGCACCGGCGGCCAGGGCCGAGTCGCGCACGGCGCGCTTTTCGACCTCGGTGATGCCGGAGGGCACGCCGATGATGATGCGCGGTTTGACCAGGGTCTGCCGGTTGTGTACGCGCTGGATGAAATAGCGCAACATCGCCTCGGCCACCTCGAAGTCGGCGATGACCCCGTCCTTCATGGGTCGCACGGCCACGATGTTTCCCGGCGTGCGCCCCAACATCTCCTTGGCCTGCTTGCCCACGGCCAATACCTTCTTGGTGCCGTTGCCGGTCCGCTGGACCGCCACCACCGAGGGCTCGTTCGACACGATTCCCTTGCCGCGAACGAAGGTCAACGTCGTCGCCGTGCCAAGATCAATGGCAAGGTCGTTCGAGAAGAGCCCGTAGACCCAGTCGAGGAGCATTCGGTTGTACCGTGTGCTGGCGGCCTGGCTGCCGAAACAACGCGCAGAGCCGTGCCGCCAGAGTAGCGGTATTATCACACAGCCGCCCTATAAGCCACCCGCAGTTCGCGTTACTCCACGCGTGGAGGTGCGCTTTCCGCCGCAGCCGTGCTAGATTGCCGCACCTTTTGGCCATATAAAGCCCAGTGAAACGGAGGCCTTGCTAAATGCTCGAGGAGATGCGTCAACAATCCCGATCGCTGCTCATCTATCTGCTGTTCTCGATCGTGATCGTTGTGTTCATTGTCAACTTCGGCCCGCAGTCCATCGGCGGCTGTGGCATGCGCATGCCAAACCGGGTGACCGAGAACGCCGCCCGGGTGGATGGCCACATGCTGACCCTCAAGGATTGGAGCTACGCCTACACCGTACTCAACGCCGGATCGATTTCCCCGCAGCAGGCCAAGGAGATCCGCCTGAAAGAAACCATCATGGATCTGCTCATCGATCGTGAGCTGCTGGCGGCCGAGGCAGAGCGATTGGGGTTTCGCGTAGGCGACGAGGAGGTCGAGGACCTCATCGCCGAAGCCAAGATGCTCAGCTTGGGGCGAGAGCAGAAGCTCCCCTACGTGGAACAGGAAGGCAAGTTCTCCTACGACGCCTTCCGCAAGTTCGCGCAGTACCACCTGGGCATGTCGCCCAAGTCCTTCATCGAGCAGCAGCGCCGCGAACTCATGGCGGCGCGCATGCGGGATCTCTTGCGTTCCGGGGTTGCGGTGTCGCCGGACGAAGTCAGGGACAACTACCTGCGCCAGTCTGACCGGGTCAACCTGGAGTACCTGCGTTTTCCGATTCACCGTTACGAGGATGAGGTCGAACTGCGACCCGACGAGATCGCGGCCTATGCCAAGGCCAACGACGAAAAATTGAAGAAGCAGTACGACCAGAGGAAGACGGCACTCTATGAAAAGCAGCCCAAGCAACGCAAGCTGCGCTTCCTGCTGGTCGCCGTTCCGAGCGACGCCGACCCGGACAAGCTCGCCGAGACGGGGAGGCGGGCAGATGGGTTGGCGGTGCGCGTGCGCAAGGGCGAGCCCCTGGCCAAGCTGGCCAAGACGCTTTCTGATGATTCCCATAGCCGGGCGCGGGGCGGGGATTTGGGATGGCAACGCAAGGGCGGCACGACGCTGGGTTCTGAGGTCGAGGACAAGGTGTGGGCGGCCAAGGATGGCGAGTTGGTCGGACCGGTGAAGATCGAAGGCGGTCTGGCATTGGTCGTGCCCGAGGCCACCCGCGAGGGCGACATTCCGTTCGAGCAGGCGCGCCTGGAGATCGCCGAATCTGAGTTGCGCCAGGAGCGTTCGCAGGCGCGCGCCAAGGTCGAGGCTGAGGCGGCCCTGGCCAAGGGCAAGGCACAGCCCAGCAAGAGCCTGAAGGATCTCTTCCCGGCCCCTGACAAAGAAGACGTGGCTGGCAAGAGCAACGCTCTCCATGCTGAGGAAACTGGCCTGTATGCGCGCCGTGGTTCCATGGTGCAGGGTATTGGCCCTGCGCCCAGTTTGGCCAAGGCGGCCTTCGAGCTAACCAGCGAAGCACCCCTCGGCGGGCCTTTCAAGGAACTGGGCAGCTTCATCGTGGTCCGGCTCAAGGAGCGCCAGAAGCCCGATATGGCCGAGTTCGAGAAAGAGCAGCATCGGATGCAAGCCGACGCCGCCCAGCAGAAGGGTCAGGCGATCGTGATGGACTGGGCCCGGCGGCGTTGCCAGGAGGCGAAGGAAGCGAAGAAGCTCGACGTGAACCTGGATCTCTTGCGCTACGAGGGCGGGCCCGAAAGTGCTGTGGCCTACGAGCCCTGTTCCCCGCCGCGATTCTAGCGTGGGATAGGGGAATGAAGTGAGGTCCCGCCCGAGCCCATGAGCGCCAACCATGGACCGGGGGAGGGGACGAAGCGGCCTTCCGGCGAGGCTTCTCGGCTAGCGACGCGCCGGCCCCGCTGGGTCACCGTGCTCGCCGTGCTCATGTTGCTGGCTGGCGCGCGTCTGTTTCTTGGCAGCTTGACTGACCTGCGCAGACTGGCCACCGGGCGCTCGATGGCCGAGGTGCGCTTGGACGGCGTGGTAGATGCCGATCAGGAGGTGCTCATCCGCGGGCAGCTCGCCCTCGACGAGGCCGTGGATCGGGCTCATCCGGTCGCAGCCAGGGTAGAGGCGGCAGCCCGTCTGGTGCTGGCGCTGGTGTTCTTCTTCGCTGTGGCAGCGGTGTTTTCCGACGATCCTCGGGCTCGCCGTGCCAGCGTGCTTGCCGCTTGGGCCAGTATGGCTTTGTACGTAGGGAGCGGGGTTTTCGTGCTGACGGTCGTGCGCGGGGGCATAGCGGACGCGGTGCCGGTGTTGCAGCAAGTGGCCACCAAGGCCCACGCACGGATCGGGGAGGCGCCGCCCGCTGCGGCCGACCTGGCGCAATTGGCCTCCACCCTCATGATTCAAGTGCCCCTTCTCTCCGCGGCGCTCGGCGTCTTGTTCAGCGTCTTGCTCCTCGTCACGTTCGGTGGACGCCGCGGCCGCCTGTTCTACAATGACGGTATCAAGGCGGATCATGGCTGACGCCGAAGGGGCATTCCGACTCACCTTTGTCGAAGGGCGAGGCCTGCTGAGCTTGGCCGGTCGGGACCTCTCTGCGTTCGGCCGGGTAGACAAGCTGGAGTTGGAGATCCCCGACCTGCGCTTCCCGTTCGATCTGTCGGGGGGAGTGAACCGTTTCAAGAATCATCGCCTGAAGTTGCGCGAGATGGTGGTGTCGTTTGCGGCCGATGATCTGGCTGGCTTCTTGCGGGAAGCGCGCCTGGCGGACTACGGCCTTTTCGGCCCAGAGGTGGAGATCGATGATGGCCTGGTTCGCATCGGGGCGCGGGCCATGCTCGGGGATCGGCAGGCCGAGTTCACTGCCACCGGTGCGCTCACCATGGTGCAGCCGGGTTGCGCCCGCCTCTGTATGTTCGACGTGCGGGTGTACGGCTTTCTTCCCGTGCCCCCGCCCTTGCTAGTGACCGCGCTCTTCACCGCCGTGGGCGCTGCCCCGTCGCGCGAGCCCGAAGAGGGTGTCGCGCCGCTGCTGCATCTCGAGGGCGCGACTGACTTGGAGATCAATGTGCGCGAGCTGGCCTTGCTTGCGCTCTTGCCCATGCACGGGTGGCGGATGCCTGAGCGGCGGCACTTGGACGGCACCAGCTTGCGTGCCGAGGCGGCGTCGCAACGCCTCACGGTGGCTTTCTTCCCGTCCCCGGACACCTCTCCGCCAGGGGGCGCCTCGCTGATGCCGGCTCGCTTGGCTGATCATACTGCGGTCATGAGCCGGATGGCGGCGGCGGAGAGCGCGCTGCTGGCCGGGGAAGTGGCGAGCGCGCTGCAGAGCTATCGACAGGCGGCGCCGGTGGAGACTGGAGATCAAGCGGGAACCTCTCGCCTGCTCAATCTGCTTACCTCGGCGGCAGAGACCTTGCCCGAGGCCGAGACCACAGCCTCGGCCGCGCTGCAACGCTGGCCTGGCCTTGCCAGCGCGCAACTGGCTGAAGCAGTCGCCGCCAGCGAGAATGGTCGCCCTGTGCAGGCGGCGGAGTTGTTCGAGAGTTTGGCGGGAAGCAGCGACGGTTCGCGCATGGATCGGGCTGCGGCTTTGCTGGCGGCGGCGCGCCAATGGGCACAGGCCGAACAGATGGACCGCGCCGGTAGGGCGCTGGAAGAGTCGCTCGGCCAACGCTTTGGGATCGGCCCCGCGTTTCGTGCCCTGGCCTTGCGTTTTGGGGCGGAAGGTCGCTGGGACGAGATCCTGCCTATGCTGGGGCGGCGAGCGTTGGACGCCCAGTCCGGATCGATGGACGACGTGGGCGCCACCATTGAGATGGCCGAGCTGGCGGTTGCCTCGGGCGAGCCTGATCTTTGCGCCAAGGCGGTGGACAGCCTCGACGACCTGCTCTTGCGCGAAACCTGGCCCGATCCGGTTGTGCCGCGTGCCGAGGCGGCGCGCCAGATGGCCGCGCTGTGCCTGGTGTTGGGGGACGAGGAGGCGGCCATCGAATGGTTGAACGACTGTTTGCAGGGGGAAGCGCCGGGACCGATCGCACAGTCGGCCTGGCAGCGCCTGGTGGACGTCTACGCGCAACGAGGCGACGCCGCAGCGGCGGCGCAAGCCTTGGCGGCGTGGGCAGCCGATGCGCGCACCCCTGATTCGGGCGAACAACGGGCGGCGCACCTCTATGAGGCGGCTCGGCTGCTACACGAGACGGTGCCGGGGGGAGAGGAGGTGGTGAGCCTGCTGGAATCGGCCTTGCGTGTAGATCCGACTTGCGCGCCGGCGCTCGACGCCCTGGAGGCGATCGCGGGCGAGAGCGGCGACTGGGTCGGGCTGGCCGAGGTGTTGCACCGACGATTGGCTGAGGTCAGGCCAGAAGAGGCCAAGGCGCTGCTGCAGCGGTTGGGCTCGGTGCTGGGGGAAAGGCTGCAGGACGAAAGAGACGCGTTGGCCACCTATCAGGTGCTGCTCGATCTCGACCTGGGGAAATGCGGAGGCGCGTCTGGGCCTGGCCCGCCTGCTTTGGCGGGTAGGGGACTGGGAGGAGAGCCAGCGTGAGTATCGCGAGCTGCTCACCCGTCCGGGGTGCAGCATCGCCGTGATGGGCGAGGCCCACCTGCGTATCGCCCAGGCAGCGCAGGCGGCGGGGCAGGCGGAGCAGGTTGAGACCTCCCTGGTCGCGGCGCTTGCGCTTGAGCCAGATGGGGCACCCCTTCACCTGCTAGTCGAGGGTCTGCAGGCGCTGCATCGGGAAACCCAGTTGGCCGAGTGTCTGGTTCTGCGCGAGCAAGCGCTGGATGAGGGCCCGGCGCGGGTTGAGGTCACGGCGGCGCTGGCCGAGGTGCTACGGCAGATGGGCAAGCTCGATGAGGCGGAAGCGGCTTGCCGGCGTCTGTTAGAGCAGGCTGCAGACCATGTGCGCGGCCTCGAAGGTCTGGTCGCGATCTGTCGCCAGCAATCCCGCGGCGACGAGTTGGTGGTGCTGCTCGATCGCTTGTGGGCGGTGCTTCAGGGTCAGGATGCGCTTGCGCGAGAAGAACGCGAGGCGATCGGGCTGGAGTTGGCCGGCCTGCTGTCACAGAAGGACGACGGCCGCACCCAAGCGGAATCCATCCTACGGCGTCTGTCCGATGACGGCTCCCGCCCCGCGATCGAGGCGCTCAGCACACTCCTCACCAAGAAGGGTGAGCTTGACGAAGCGGATGCCCTGTTGTTGCAACGGGTGGACGGCGAGACCGACGGAGCGGCGGCAGCGGCCCTGTTGGTCGAGCGAGCCCGGTTGCATCTGGACCGCCCCGAAGGCGAAGGCTCCGCGCTTGCACTCTTGCAGTCGGTGGGGCGCGCCCTGCTGCCCGAAAATGCGCTTGGCCTGCGCGCCGACCTGGCGGAGAAGGCCGGTGACACCATCGACGCCATCGCCTGCTGGCAACGCCTGCGCACCCTGCGCAAGGACGACCGCGCGGCACGAGAGGAAATTGATAGACGGCTGGCGGCGGCGGTGGTGCGTCCCACGGTAGCAACGGAAACCGCGCGAGCGATGCTGGAGGAACTTCACGCCGCCAATCCCACGGATGTGGCGCTGGCCGAGTCCCTGTTTGCGGTGTACGGGCGGCTGCCTGATGTGCAGGAGCGCGACCGAGCCTGGGCCACCTTGTTGGAAAAAGTGCCGGGGCTGCCTCCTTCCTGTCATGCGCGCTGGCACCTGGCCCAGGCCGAAGCCGCAGAGCGGAGCGGGAACACTCCTTGGGCCGAGGAGGAGTTGGCGCGTGCCAACGCGCTCGACAGTGGAGCCCAGGCTCGCGCCGGCCAGCTCACCGTACAGGCGCGGCTTGCCTCGGGGCGGGGCCAACTCGATGAGGCGCGCGCCTTGCTTGATGAGGCGCTGGCGCTGCAGCCCGACCATGCGGCCGCGCTGGCCGCACAGGCGGAGCAGGCCTACCGCACGCAGGACTGGGACAAGGCATGCAAGGCTTACGCGCGCCTGGCCACGCTGCCTGATGCGGCTACCGCTATCGCTCTTGACAAGCTGGCCCTGCGCCGTGCCGAGCTGGCCGAGATGTTCGGCGACCTCGGGGAGGCGGAGAACGCATACCAGGAGCTGGCCCGCCTGGATCCGCAGCACGCCGGCGCGCGCGAGGCGCTGGCGGGATTTGCGCTCGCGCGCAATGACCGTGCCGGCGCCGCCGCGAGACTGGAGGAGGTGCTGCGCATCTTGCCCCGGGATGCGGTCGCGCGCTTGACCGATGTACGGCACCGACTGGGCGAGACTTACCTCGCTCTCGGCAATCTGGTGGCCGCCCGGCAGAACTTGGAGATGGCGCTGGCCAGCGACCCTGATCGCACGGGAGTTCTCGAATGCCTGATCGACACCTACCAACGGCTGGGCCTGCATCGCGAAGCAGCGGCGAGCTGTGAGCGCCTGGCCCGCAAGCTGGTCGATCCGCACGAGCGGGCTGAGGCGCTGTATCGCAGAGGAGAGATTCTGCGGCTCGGGCTGGGCGATCTCGACGGGGCCACCGACGCCTACCTGCGGTCCTCGGATCTGGATCCCAGCTTTGCCCCCACCCTGGTTCGCCTGGTGACCTACTACTGGGAGCGGGGAGATTTCGCCAACCTGGCCGAGGTGGGCAGTAGTTTGCTGCGCGCGGAGGCAAGGCCGCCGTCGGGCGAGACGGACCTGCCATTCTTGGTGGCGTTGGCCGCCATCCTGGCAGGCAAGGACGAGGAACTGGCCCGCAGCGCCCTCGACGAGGTGCAATTCGAGGCGGACCCGATAGCACGCCGTTTGGGCGAGCTGGCCCGCCTGGCGTGCGAGCCTGGCTTGCCGGGCATGGCCGGGGCCGGCGGCAGCGAGAGTGGCATGCGCAGGCTGCCGCCCGAGCGAGGCGTCTTCGAGAAACTGGACGTGGTGTTTGCGTCCATGCGCATGGCAACCCCGCTGCAATTCGAGGCGGACTTGTGCGCAGCCGCGCTTCGGGGTGTGCTGGGCGACCCGGCGGATGTTGGGCTGGCGCTACTCTCGGCCTATCTGCAGCAGCGATCTGGCGGGCTGGCCGTCGCGCGCGCGGCACGGGATCTGGCGCTGTTCCTCGATCCGGATTTGGCATTGAAGGGAAGTATTGCGAACCTGGGTGCCCAGAACCATGCGCTCGCGGCGGCGTGGAGTCCGTCGGCAACGGAGCATCCCCTGTGCCGCGGGCCCTTGCGCCACGTTCTGCGCGCGCTGGCTCCGGCCCTGGCTGAGGTGCCCCATGCTGGCGGCGGTCCGATTGAAGGGGCGCCACTGGGGCCCAAGGCCGAGGCTGTGTTCCAGGAGCTGCGCGACCGACTGGGGGCTCCTGTCCTGCGCGCCGTGGTGCGGGGCGAGGGGGCGGATGTCACCTTTGCCGCTTCTCAGCCGCTCATGGTCGTCGTGGGACAGAAGGCTGAGGACCTGGAGGTCGCCGAGTTGCGCTTTTTCGTCGGGCGCGCGCTGGAGCAGGCGCGGGCAGGGACGTTGGCGGTGGCGCGCCTGTCAGTCGACAACCTGCGCGGGCTTTTGCGCGGGGTGATTCGCGCGGTGTCTTTGGGAGCGTCGCCGGCGGAAGCCGGCGGGCAGGACAGCGAGAATGATCGTGCAGCTAACTGGGCGTCGCTGCTGTCGCAGCCCCGCATCGCCAGGTTCATGCCCACGGGAAAGGTACGCGCTGACTTGCTGGTCGATGCGGGCGAGGCACTGGCGCGGCCGCCGGATCTGGAAGGCTACGTGCGTGGCTGTCGCTACACCGCCGACCGGGTCGGACTGTTCTGCTGTGGCAGCCCCTTGCTGGCGCTGCGAGCACTGTCCGGCCAGTTGAAACACGACGGAACCTCCCCAGCCGAGGAGGGCGCGCGGCAGGAGCGGGTCCGTAGCTCGACATCGCTACGGGAGATCATTGCGTTCATGTTGTCGGACGAATACGCGTCCCTGGTCGAGGACTAACCAGGACCTCGCGAAGTGCGATCCAATACGTTGCTGGCTAGCTTGTTCACCACAGAGAGCACAGAGGGCACAGAGATCGGATGGGGAAAGGGGATCTGGACTGCGCAGAACCCAACCCTTTCCTCTCCGGTCAGGCTCTGTGGCCTCTGTGTCCTCTGTGGTGAAACAGCTGACTTTGATCCACGCCCCATGCGATGCTGGCAAGCATGATCGGTGTCTTCGATTCCGGCTTCGGTGGTCTGACTGTGCTGGCGGCGCTGCTTAAGCGGCTGCCCGTCTATGACTATCTCTATCTTGGCGACAGCGCGCGGGCGCCCTATGGCCCGCGCAGTTTGGAGGTCGTACACAGTTTCACGCGCGAGGCAGTGGAGTTTCTCTTCGATGCCGGTTGTCCCTTGGTGGTGTTGGCCTGTAACACCGCTTCGGCACAGGCCCTGCGCACCCTCCAGCAACGGCACATGCCCGCGCACCGGCCCGACCGGCGTGTCTTGGGCGTGGTGAGGCCATCGGCCGAGGCGCTGGCCGGGCTGCCCCCGGGCGCCATCCCGGGCGTGACCGCGCCGGCACTGACCAAGGGCACAGTGGCGGTGTTGGGCACCAAGGGCACAGTGGCGTCGGGATCCTATGCCCTGGAGTTGGCAAAGTTGGCGCCCGGGCTACGCCTGATTCAGCAGGCCTGCCCACTGTGGGTTCCCCTGGTCGAGGCGGGCGAGCTATCAGGCCCTGGCACCGAGTATTTTCTGCGCAAAGACCTGGATCCGCTTTTTGCGGCGCCTGATCCGCCGAGCCGGGTATTGCTCGGGTGCACGCACTACCCATTGTTGCTGCCTGTGATTCGCCCCATGGTGCCACCCGCGGTGGAGATCATCGCGCAAGGCGGGCTGGTCGCTGATCGCTTGGCCGACTGGCTGCTGCGACACCCCGAGATGGAGCGGCGGCTTTGGCGCAACGGCACCCGGCACTACGCCACCACCGACGATCCAGAGTGGTTCGCCCGGCAGGGCCAGGCCATTTTGTCGACGCCGATCGCGGTCGAGCGAGTACGGCTGAAATCCTGGCCGTGATCCGCAGGCCCGCGACGGCCGGCGCATCCACTGCCATCCGTACCACTCGTTTCACCGTCGATGCCACCGGCATCGCTCGCGCCTCCGCCCCCACCGGCGTCGCCTATGCCGCCATCGATGCCTCCTGCGGACGAAGAAGTTCGACGTTGGTAGTACAGAGCCTGACCGGAGAGCGAGCCTGGCTAGAGCCCGGCGGTCGAAACCGGGCCGGTGTCTACCACCTCGAAGTCGCTGCCATGTACCTTGCCCAGGCCCGACACCAGGCCGTCCATGTAGGAAGCCCACCCCTCGTTGCATTCGCCGGTGATGTACCAGTTGCTGCCATTGTCGGCCAAAATGATGCCGTACTTCTTCATCGCCGTCAGGATGACCAGCGTCGGACCGGAGAACGAGGTCGTCGCAAACGACGCCTTCAGGCGCAGGCGCAGTCCCATCGGCGGCAGGGTGGTGCTGGAGTTGCCCGCCGCGTGCGTGGCCGGGTGGATGTAGCCCTGGTATGAGCGGCTGACGGTGAATCTGATGGCGTGGCGAATCTCGCCGGCCATGACCTCCTGGTAGCGCACGAGTCCCGGAAGAACCGGCAGCCCAGCCGCGTCGGCAGAGGTCCACCCAGCGGTCCGCAGCACGTTCGATCCGAGGTGGAAGATCGCGCCGTTGGCCGCTGTCCAGCCCGAGATGCCGCCGGGGTTCTGCGCATTGTACAGCTCGTAGAGCGTGCAATTGTTGGGCGCTCCCGCGGTGTCGATGTAGAGCACATGCCGATCGCTGCCGGACAAGGCGCTGGTGCCGCCTTCGATTGGAGCGGTGAGGGGAATCGGGTAGCAGAACTGGTTGCCCCCGGTGGGACAGGGGAGGGGATCGCTCTCGGTCGCACCCCAACTTTGGGTCCAGGTCAACGGCTGCGGTGTGGCGCCGGTGCCGGTCGAAAACGGCATGCCATACTCATCCGTCACCGTCCCCCAGTCGGGATGGAAGGCGGTGGTCGGCGACATGTTGGCCAGGTAGGTCGCGCTGTCGGCGTTGAGCGGATAGGCCGAGATGTCCGTGTTCCAGGGATTGTCCGCGGGAAAGATGTTGCAGCCGTCGATGGTCGGCACGCTGCCAGTACCCGCTGTTCCGCCGGTCGCGCCGCCGCTTCCGGTCGCGCCGCCAGTGCTCGCGCCACCGGTCGCACCACCAGTGGCGCCGCCGCTTCCGGTCGCGCCGCCGGTTCTCGTGCCACCGGTTGCACCACCTGTGGCGCCGCCGCTTCCGGTCGCGCCGCCGGTTCTCGTGCCACCGGTTGCACCACCAGTGGCGCCACCGCTGGAACTTGCACCGCCAGTTCTCGTGCCACCGGTTGCACCACCTGTGGCGCCGCCGCCGCTTCCGGTCACGCCGCCGGTTCTCGTGCCACCGGTTGCACCACCCGCGGCGCCACCGCTGGAACTTGCACCGCCAGTTCTCGTACCACCGGTTGCACCACCGCTGGGGCTTGCACCTCCGGTTGTATTGAGGCCGCCGGCGCTGGCCATGCCCCCGGCGCTGCTGCCGCCGGTTGTATTGACGCCGCCGCTGTCGGTGGTCCCGCCGGATGAGAGACCGCCAGCGCCTCCATCCGCGACTGAGCCGCCGCTCCCGCTCGCTCCCTTCGGGGTCCCGCTCGAGCAGGCGAGCAGGACGAGAGCCACGGAACAACAAAGAACGCCTTGCTTCATCGCACTATTCCTCGAAGAGTGGTGGCCAACGCGCGCCCGAGCGGGCCGGGCGCGTACAATTCATCGCCCGAAACGAGGTCTAGGTCAAAGCCAAAGAGTTGCCTGTCACGGGGAATCGTGCCCAGCGGCGGCATTGCGCCGACGTTGTGGGGAAGCATCCGGTGGAACTGGGAGTCATTCGGCGTGCTTGCCTTGCTGGGAATCCTCGGGCTCGCGCGGCTTCCTCGGGAACGGCTCCTGTTCGGGATCCTTGCGTGCGGCAGCGCCATCGTGCTCAACCTGTTCAAGTACACCCGCACCTGGGACATCGTGAAATTCGGAAACGCCCTCGCGCTCTGTCTCGGAGTGGGGGCTGGCGGCCTGGTATATCGCGTGCTCCAGAAGCAATCGGCGAGATGGCTGTGCGCGCTCGTCCTCGCAGGCGCGATACTCGCGGTCTGGGGCGGTCTTCACTATTGTTGGTTGGGCACGGACAGGTCGCTCGGTGTGGCAATGGCACGCGCGCGGGCCTCGGCCAGCAAGTGCGCGACCGGCCATTCCAGGGCATAGGGTCGATCTTCGGCAAGCAGCTCGGCGCTCAGTCGGACGCGCCAGTCTCCGCATGCGGGCGTCTCGGCATCGCCCGTGATTTCCAGGTTCTCGGTGCGACAACCGCCCCCGCAAAGCGAGGCAAGCGCACAGTCTCGACAGTACGGCAACACATGGGCGGGGCGCGCCCGTGACTGCGCACCTCTGGCCAGGTCGGCAAACGATTGAGTTGCGAGATCCCCGATGTGTTCCACCATCTTGAAACAACCGAACAAGGCGCCGTCACTGCGCACGTTCAAGTGATGTCCCAAGGCGCATGTACAGCCCTCGCGCCGTTTGGCGATGGGTTGCTTGAGATCACCAGGGATCACTTCGCCAGCTTCAAAGGTAATTTGGTCGAGGGCAGCCTCCAGGCTGCGGCGCGAATCAAACAGGTGCGCACCCTGTTCCCGGCCGCCGCGGTAGAGAATGCCGAAGTGGATGGGCGTGCCCGCAGGAAGTTGTGCGCGCAAACTCGGAAGCTGTTGCGCGGCGGAAACCGCCGCTTCGGGCATCAACATGACATCCACAAAGGGCATGATTCCGAGCTGGCAGAGGGCGTTGACAGCGGCAATGGCCCGGTCAAATCGCGCGGCACCGGAAAGTGAGTCACAGAGCTCTCTCGTGACCGCAGCAAGACTGATGCGCAGCTCGGCGCCGCGCTTTACCAGGCTCGCCACCCGCTGTGCGAGATCCGGCTCCCCGAGCCGAAGCCCGTTCGAGAAGATGACAAGCGGCGAGCCCAGCTCGCAGATGTATTCCGCTAGCTCGATCGCCCAAGGCACGAGGAAGGGCTCTCCTCCAAGTATTCCAAAGCGCGTCTCGGAGCCGAAGGTGCTGCGGGCTTCATTGACGACCTGAAACAACTGGTCGCGTTTGACCTCATTGGCACGCGCGAGGCCGGAATCGGTGCAACAGTAAGCGCAGTTCAAGTTGCATTCGTTGGTAAGCTGAAGCTGCACGGATGGACTCGCGGGTGCCGCTGGGCGTGCGGGCATGCCAAATCCGTGACGGGTCAGCTCTGCGACGAGTGCCTGCGAGAGCTCACCCTCACGTGAGGCGTCGCGCAGTGCTGTCTGCACGGCATCGACTTCGGCGACGGGAATTCGACAAAAGATCGCGTGACTGCGAGATACCAATAGGTGGCCATCGGCAAGAGGCAATAGGACGCTGTCCACTGGAAAGAGGCGAGCCTCGCCAGAGGGTGGCGCGTGATTCGCCATCCTAGAAACCCTTTGGAGGATTGTCAGAACCCCATGACGGTTTGGGTGGCCTGGGGTTGCTGAGTTTGGGTGGATGCCGGCGAATTTCGATGGGCGGCGTGGCTCGGACTGGTTTCGTATGAGTCGCTGGGATTGGTTTCGTATGATCGGCGTCCGGAGCCCCCGCATCCCTGGACGTATCGCTCGCAGAGGTGTTGCGGGGGATGGGCGGAGCAATTATGGGGGGCTGCTGGCGAATCTCGATGGGTGTTGTGGAGCCTCCCGTTGCACCCTGCTTGACACCCCGTTTGCAGTCTGCCGTCAGCACTCCAAGAGCTATCGCCGCGGCGACGGCCAGGTTGCGTGCGCGCCGCAGTTTCAGACGCTCCGGAGGTCTCACCTCAACAGTCGTACCGTGGACATGGACGCGAAAGCGTTTGGCGGCGACGCTGATCTCGTCACCGCCAAGCACG
>Ga0182017_10002035_pt1 | contig 15507 bp, 17 predicted proteins | sample 712E3DmetaG_FD_120492 | JGI IMG/M metagenome (GOLD analysis project Ga0182017, IMG submission 120492) | Permafrost microbial communities from Stordalen Mire, Sweden - 712E3D metaG | ecosystem: Environmental > Terrestrial > Soil > Wetlands > Permafrost | place: Sweden: Stordalen | collected... | reverse complement strand
CGTCAACGAGTCGCGGGTCCAATACTTCGGCAAGCACAACTGGATCAGGCCGGGGTTCATGCACATTCATGGCGTAAGCGGCGCGGGCCTTGAGCGCATCGTTGAAGAGCGCGGCCTGCACGGGCCGTATCGCAATCTTGTCGATTTCATCGGCCGCGTGCCCGTTGGCCGCAAGGACATCGAGAACCTGATACTGACGGGCGCGTTTGACGGGTTCGGCCTTACGCAGCCGGAATCGCTTTTCCTGCTCGACGATGTTTATAAAAAGGCGCGGCCCGACGAGCCGGGGCTGTTCGGCGCGGGCATTCCGCTTGCGCGCGATTTCCTGCATCCGGGCCTGAGCGATTATACCCTGGCGCAGCGCTGCTTCAACGAACTGCGGCTTTTGGGGTTCATGCTGTCGGGCAATATTCTTGACATACTCGACTTGCACCCCGCCGCGAAGGGCGCCGTTCCAATGGATAAGGTAAAGAACTGCACGGGCAAGCGGATCAAGGTGTTCGGATGGATGATCACGAACCGGATACACGTGACAAGTAGCGACAAGCACATGATGTTCGTTACCCTTGAAGACGCCTTCGAATGCGTTGACGTGATTTTGTGGCCCGATATTTACAACAGATATTGCGACGTGCTTGCCGGGCCAGGGCCCTTTGAAGTATGGGGAAGGGTAAGCGAAGACTTCGGCACGTATACGGTGGAGGCCGAGCGCATTGCCTCGGTCGAGTGGCTGCCGGGCCTTGTCGATTTTGAGCGCGCGTCGCAGCGATTGGAAAAATCTTTTACAAAGGACTACGTATATGACGACATTCCTAAAACACATGCGGCCTGATTCCCTGTACTGCTCTCTGGAAATTCCCAATTTTTCCGCGCAGGCGCTTGCCGCGTATGACGCGAGCTTGCGTGGGCAACCGTTCGTGGTTACCTGTCAGGATGCAGAGAGCCATAAGAGCGTGGTGTGGGCATGTTCGCGCGAAGCTTTGGATCTGGGAATATTTGGTGGAATGCCGGTCATGGTTGTCAAAAGGAAATTAAATAACATTTCTATTGTATTAAGAAATAAAGAGTTGGAAACTTCTGTTATAGATGAACTTAAAGTCGTTTTCGATCGTTATTCGCCTGATTTTGAAATAAGCGACAAGGGGAAATGCAGCATCAATCTCACGAAAACGCCTGCGTCGCGCACCATGTCCATGGAGGCCATTGCCGGGGCAATGCGCGGCGACATTGTCCGCGCCATACCGCTGCAGGACGTGGCGATCGGCTTATCGCAGTCGCGGCTTGTTTCGCAACTCATGGCCAAGCGGGCAAGGCCTAGCGGCGTATGCATTTGTGAACCGGGTACGGAGCTTCAGACGCTGTCGGCAATCGAGAGCAGGCTGCTGCCGGGACTGAGCAATCAGAGCAAGGAGAAGATAAGCGCCTATGGGCTCAAATGCGTGGGACAGATCAGGCATTTGGGAAAAGAAACGCTCATGCGGCATTTCGGCAGCGAAGGGGAAAAACTCTATAGTTTGACCTTGGGAATAAGTTCGAAGAGCATGGTCAAGCCCACATGTCTTTTAAGCGCGGAAACGGTTTTGGACCGCGACATCAATGATAACGAACTGCTTTTTCGCAAGGTGCGCTACACCGTGGACAAGCTTTGTTTTTTGCTCAAGAAGAACAACCAATGCGTGGACCGTTTTCAATTCGTGCTTACGTACGGCGATAATAAATCGGTCGAGAAGACCATTGCATTTCCCATGTTTACCAATGACTTCCTGACCATAGCCGGTGCCGCGGTCAGGGCGTTTATATTTTTGTATCAACGCAGGGTCAGCGTCAAGTCCGTGCGGCTGATCGTGAAAAACCCGCAGACGAATCCGGGACAAACGAACCTGTTTGAAACAACGTGGGAGCATAAACAGCAGGCGCTGGCCGAGCAGATAACGCGGGTGCGCAGCGCGATAAAATTCGACAGCGTCGTGAGCGCGGTGCATGTGGGGGAATGAAGGGCACGTGCAACGTGCCCGTACGGGGGGCGGCATAAAAATGTCAACTGGCATTTACAATCAATACACCGGATATCATAATCGCCGATCCATTCGGTTACGTGGATACGATTATTCGGAACCGGGGTATTATTTCATAACGATGTGTATTGATGACAGGAAACAAAAATTATTTGGTGATGTGGTGGATGGGAAAATGGTGTTGAACGAAATGGGGGCCATTGTTGAAAATGAATTATTGATAACGGAAAAAATGCGGCCCAATATCAAAATCGACGAATACATAATCATGCCGAATCATGTGCATATTGTGATAAATATTCGTAGGGGCACGTTGCCACGTGCCCAAAACACCGATGGGCCACGTGCCCAAAACACCGATGGGCCACATGCCCAAAACACCGATGGGCCACGTGCCCAAAACACCGATGGGCATGAAACCAAATGGGGCACGTGGCAACGTGCCCCTACGGAAATCGGGCGTGATGGCGATGGCATGGGATTAAAAACCGTCCCGACCGAACCGAAAATCGAACAATTCGGGAAACCGACATCGAATTCAATTCCAACCATTGTTCGATTGATCAAATCAACCACGACAAAACAAATAAATTTGTTACGCCATTTTCCCGGAAAACCCGTATGGCAACGCGATTATTACGAACATGTCGTACGGAATGAGACATCATTATTTTTGATCCGGAAATATGTCCGCGAAAATCCCGTGCGGTGGGAATGCGATGCCGAAAATCATATCGACCGGGAAATTGATGAATACGGAAAATAGACGTTGTTTTTTATTGTATTTACAGAGGAAAAAAATAATATTATTGGGGTGAATCGTTAATAATAATGTCTGAATCGGTATGGTCAGGATAAAAGGAAGGCAAAGATGAAAAATTTTGTAAAGACAGTAGGAGACATTATTGACAAGGCGAGCGTTTCGATAATCAGCTCCGTGGACGAAAATGGCTTCCCGAACACCAAGGCCATGCTTCCCCCGCGCAAGCGGGAAGGCATAAAACACTTGTTTTTTACGACCAATACCTCCTCGATGCGGGTGAAACAATATTTCAAGAACCCGAAGGCGTGCGTTTATTTTTTTGACAAAAGGTTTTTTCGGGGCGCTATGCTCAGGGGGACCATGGAAGTTTTGCAGGACAGCGCATCCAAGGAAATGATTTGGAAAGACGGTGACGAAATGTATTATTCAAAAGGCGTGACTGACCCGGATTATTGCGTGCTGAAATTCATTGCGAACGACGGAAGGTATTACGGTAATTTCAAGTCCGAAAATTTTGAAATCGAATAAATTGGAGCAGTATGTCGACCATAGACACGGAATTGCCGAAATATCCTTTGCCCGCTTTTTTGGAAGGACGATGCACGCCCCAAGTATTTTACAAATGGTTGACCATTAAAGGGGAGACATTGTTATTAAGGGACCAAAAGCGCGGAAAGCCCTACGCCCTGAATGCCACCAAATCGGGATACAAACAGGAAATTTACAAGGCAGTCTTAAAAAGCGGCGAGCGCGACCCCTATACGGGCGATGCGCTCGCGTGGGAGCTTATCGGCACGTGGGACACTTCGAAACCGCACCCCGAGGATTATAAAAGGCAATTCGCTCTCATGCCAACCATTGACCATACCGATCCGGACGTGCTTGAATTTGAGATATGCTCGTGGTTGGTCAATGAGTGTAAAACGTATTTGAATCCGGAGGAATTTTATCGGCTTTGTAAAAAAGTTATAGCGTACAGGCGCTAATAGCGGCAAGGGACGCTGACTGAGTCGGATTTAAAAAAACATGGCCCTTTGCCGGAGAATCTGAGAACGGCATATTGAATAGTTGTGGTCTGTCTAATAAATGTTAGCCCATAGAAAGATCTAGAAAATGAAGCCGAATTATTACCTTCTATCGTTCATGTTGTTACTTCCATTCCCGGCATCTTCACAGAAGATTGCTCTCAGTGATGTATCCAACTTTTGGGCAATTGCAAACATTAAAGCTCCGCATAAATCTACTGACTATATCGTAATTTCGCGTGGGTTTAAAAAATATGGAGTAAATAGGCTGGCTATATTATCTGATAGCTTGAAACCAGCCGCTAAAAATGTGAATGATTCAACAATACTTGTGGGCATGTATAAACAAGACCCTTTTGAAAATCGATATAGACATGCCATACGTTTACCACACACTCATAGAATCCTCATACTAATGGTCGACTTGATTGGATTTGAGACCTCATACACCATAGCAACCTTATGGAAAGAAAAACAGGATACGATTGAGTTTCAACAAACTCTTCCTACAGTATTTGAAGAATCGATTGGCGGTGTAAGCATTGAAGATGTCTATCCAATGGCCTCCGATAGTTTGTACATTATCTTCAATAGCGGAGGAAGAGATGGCGGATCAATCTGGGGCAAACTTTTAGTTGCAAGATACTTATTTCCTGACCGGATTGATGTATTCGCTACATTTCCATATGGCGGAACAAATCCATTCATAAGCAAGGTAGCAGAGGATACGATATGTCTTAAGAATGCCAGATTCCTAAAGACCACTCATAGTCTTCTATTGTCCATTGAAACACATATTTCAAGGATGAATCACGATGGTTCCGCAGGATCAACCGATACATTCGAGCTGAAAGATATTAAACCATTTTGAAGAACCCATAAAGTTGCATCTTTGCAATAAAGCTTGATGATTTAGGTAAAATATTGTATCTTTAATTGTACGCAATTAAATACAATTTAAAAAGCGAGGTATTGCATGCAAAGGATCATACTGAATGATGATATTCATTCCCTTTCCGAATTCCGTTCAAATGCATCGGGATTCATTTCCCAGGTACATTCCACTAAACGGCCGCTCGTCATTACCCAAAACGGGAAAAGCGCGGCGGTGCTTCTTGATGTGGATGAATATGAGAAAATCATGGAAAAAACGGAATTAATTCAAGATATTGAAACCGCAATAAACCAAATATCGGAAGGGAAAGGTGTTCCACATTCAAAGGCGCGTCAAATGTTGAAAATGCAAATTCTTTTAACGGATGAAATAATGCAATAACATGCCGGAGATAACCTTTAAAATGCGTCTATAGGGGATTTTGCCTGGAAATAAAACCATATCAATCCTGACGTGCTTGCTTTGCGGACTTCCATTTTCGGCATGGCCTTATCGAAGTGCTTGATCATGCCAAGATCGTAATCAGTTGAGATCTGGACATCCGCGGGGACCTTAAAAAGCTTGAAATAATAACGCTTGACGTTATTACCAAAGTGTGTTATATTATTACCATGATTGTTTCTTATCGAAGCAAAGAAACTGAAAAGATCTTCAATCGCCAATATTCCCGCAAATTACCGCTGGACATTCAAAAAGTGGCGATGAGGAAATTGTGGCAGATCGACGCCGCCACCATTACCGAAGATCTTCGGATTCCACCCGGGAATCATCTTGAGGCGCTCAAAGGTGATCGAAAAGGACAGCATTCAATCCGTATTAACCAAAAATATCGAATATGTTTTCAATGGCAGGGCAGTAACGCTTATTTGGTTGAAATTGTTGATTATCACAAGGAGTAGAAATAATATGAACAGAAAAATTGGGAATGTTCATCCTGGAGAAATTCTCCAAGAAGACTTTTTGGGGCCTTTGCATCTGAGTCAGTATCGTGTTTCAAAGGATATTAAAGTCCCGCCCCGCCGAATCAACGAAATTGTGCACGGCAAGAGAGCTATTACCGCCGATACCGCATTGCGCCTCTCAAAATATTTCGGCACTAGCCCCCATTTTTGGATCAACCTTCAATCTCACTATGATCTTGAGAATGAGAAAGACAAATCTTTCAGTCGCATTGACCATGAAGTTCGCCGACTGGATGGACTGCACAAAAAGGCCGCATAACCAGTTGCTAAATCATGACCATCAGCATTTGTAAACACCTTTGGCCCGCCGGGCAAATCACGGGCAAATTAACTCCGCGTTCGGCGGCGCACAAGGGCCGTACAGAACCTGATCCACCCTATGGGTTAGGGCATTAAAAATTAAATAAATACTTGTATTATTGAATAAAATTGAATATATTTGAATGCAGGAGGAATTTATATGCATAAAACCATTACGCTGCGAATTAATGATGACGTATATCAGATGTTTAAAAAAGCTGCCCATGGTTCACGAAGAACCATCTCCAACTTTTTAGAATATGCTACGCTTTCATTTCTTTCTAATGATACGTATGTTTCGGATGATGAAATGAAAGAGATCCTTAAAGATCATAATTTACTGGAAGATTTAAAACATGGAGAGAAAGAAATAAAATCAAGGAGATACAAAATTGTCGGATGAATTTTTAATTGCAGAGACAGAATCCTTCCAGAAGATTATCCAAAAATCTCAATTCCGATCTCTGCATTCAAAAATAGTGGATTATATTTACCCTCAATTGCGTCAAAATCCTTTCTTCGGAACAAATATAAAAAAACTTAAGGGCGCCTTAAGTCATTTCTATCGATTTCGTATTGGAAGTTATCGGCTTTTCTATACTATTGATACGAATAAATACATGGTTTTTATTATAACCATTAAAGACCGAAAAGATTCTTACTAAAACTTGCCCTAACAACGGCTTCAATTTTGACTCAGGGGCGTTTACTTCAACTTTTATGGGGAGAAAAATATGACTTCACGCGCAATGATTGATGAATTCATGGCCCAGAAGAAGCTTGCCCTGGTCCGGGCATCGCGGAAAACGCCGGTCTCGGGATTCAGCATTGACAAGGAGCTTGGGGCCAAAGGCTATAATGTTTCCGTGGTGTACCTCGATGAAGATGCTCCCGGCTCAAGGCTGAAAGACTTGAAGGAGCCGGTGGGTGGAGTGATACTCGCGGTTCCGAAAGACCAGACTGAAAAGGCCGTTCGTGAGGCCATTGAGGCCAAGATCCCGCGGGTTTGGATCCAGAAAGATTCGGCGTCCAAAGAGGCGCTTAAGCTGTGCGGGCAGAAGGGGATCTCGACGATTCATGGTGAGTGCATCATGATGTTTGCCGAACCGGTCAAATCGTGCCACGCGTTCCACCGTTTCCTATGGAAACTTTTTGGGAAACTGCCGGCATGATCATCAAGGAAATACGGGCAAAGTCCATTCTTTCGGCGTCCAAGATTTATGACTACGTCATCAATCCGTACGTGGGTTGTCAACATGCATGCAGCTACTGCTATGCCCGCTTCATGAAAAGGTTCACCGGGCACGCGGAACCCTGGGGCGATTTCGTGGACGTTAAAATCAACGCGGCCGAGCTGTTGCCGGTTGATTTGAAAAAAAAGAAAAAGCAGGGGAGCATTTGGATAAGCGGCGTATGCGATCCGTACCAGCCCTTGGAGGCGAAATACAAGCTTACCCGGAAATGCCTTGAAATACTTGCGCGCCATACCTGGCCGGTTTTCATTCAGACGCGATCCCCGCTGGTGCTTCGGGACATCGATATTCTTAAAGAAATAAAGACCATTGAAGTAGGGTTTTCGATTCCCACGGCCGACGACGGCGTCAGGAAACTGTTCGAACCCCACGCGCCGCCAATCACGGCGCGGCTGCTGGCTCTTGACGAATTGCACAAGGCCGGCATCAGGACCTATGCCATGATCGCGCCCATTCTTCCCGGGGCCGGGCCTCTGCCGGAGGCCCTGAATGGAAAGGTCGATTACGTCATGGTTGACAGAATGAACTATAACCACGCGGACTGGGTTTTTACGAAATACAAATTGCGTGACAAGCTCTCCGATGATTTTTATTTTCAAACGGGCCATGAAATCGCCGGGGCCTGTAAAAAATTAGGGATTGAATGCAAACTGGTATTTTAACCTATATCGAAGGAGGAAAATAATGGCACGAAACATGCAAGGCGGCGGTCCGGCGGGAGCGGTGTATGGGCTGGGTTTCATCGGCGCGGCGATATACTTCATTTCACACGCCACGGGCTTCTGGATCGGCGTGCTTGGATTTTTAAAGGCGGTCGTATGGCCCGCGATTCTTGTTTTTGGGGCCTTTAAACGTCTGGGAATGTAAAAAACAATAACCTATGAAACCCTCGTCTCCCTGGCAACCGATGGAAGTCCCGCCTGATATCACAGCGCAGGGCTTTTTAATCGGCACGTCCGGGTATTATTACGACGATTGGATCGGGATTTTCAACCCGCCGAAGGTAAGGGCACGTTGCAACGTGCCCTTACAAAAACGCGATATGCTCGAACTGCTGCCTGTGCCCCTACAAACCGAAAATCCCGAAACCGAAAATTCCGATGAAGACAAGGGCGACCAGGACCGGCTACGGTTTTACCAGAAGTATTTCTCGTTTGTAGAGATCAACAACACGTTTTACCGCGAACCGCTCATCGAGCATTTCATGGACATGGAGCGGCGCAGCAAAGCGTCCATGAAATACAGCGTCAAGGTGCATAAAAGCCTTTCCCACGATACCACGGACAACATGGAATTCGGGCGCGACCTTATGCGCAAACATATATACGCGGTGAGCCCGCTCGTTGAAACCGGCAGGTTTTTCAGTTTTCTTATCCAGCTTCCCGATTATGCTTATCGCACCAGGAAAAAACTCGACTATCTCCTTGCCTGCGCGTTTGAGGCCGTTAAAATGCGCATTGACGTTCACATAGAATTGCGGCATATAAGCTGGCATGAGGCAAGCGTGTTGCAGGAGCTTAAAAACAACGGGGTAGGGGTTTGCAATACGGAAATCCCCCTGAAAGAGAGCGCGTTTCCGCTCAAGGCGTATGCGACGACCGACAAGGGGTATATTCGCTACAGCGGCCTGAACTTTGAACATTGGAACCCGGCGCACAAGCCGGTCAGCGCAAAGGAAAAACTGGCCGCGCGCAACGCGCGGTACGATTATGAATATTCCGATGGGGAGCTGCTGGAACGTGAAGCAGGTCAGTTAACGCTCCATAAGAAAACCACCACGGTTGCGATAGCCTTTAATAATCATTATAAGGCAAAGGCAGTCGGTAATGCGATAAAGACCATTAAGATGTTGAAGGGGAAGGCAATGACGTAATTCGCCCCCTGAAAATCCCCTTAGAACCCGGCGGATACGATAAATTCAGGCCTTATGGTAGTAAGGGTGTTGCCGTATACGTCATCAAACCGGTGCCAAAGCCTTAAACGGGGCATAAAGGTCAGATTTTTTATTGGAAGCCCGTATTTTATATCCATATAAAAGAGCTGATAATGCCTGTCGAAAATAGAGTCGTTGTGAACGAACATATTTAATTTGTCCTGGGCGAGGCTGTAATTAAAATCGGCATCGAATTCTCCATACCCCGGTTTTACAATGAACCCGGCATAAGCAAGCAGGCCGAAAGGGTTGATGGCTTTATACCCCGGATCGTTTTTCTGCACGTCGTTTTTATACGTGCCATAGGCAAATCCGAGCTTGGCGGCTATCAGGTTTATCGGCTTTATCCCGAAATCAAGGCCTCCAGCATAAGAATTGTTTGAATATTTTCCGGCGGAGTCCTGGGCGACGCTGGTGCGAACGTGAAAAATGGGCATTACGGTAATAAAACTTCCCTTATATGCCATGGGCAGCGTGAGCATGAACCTGACCTGGTCGTTGTTGAACCGTGTTCCTGGTTTGTAAATATACGAAAACGTGTCTTTCGCAAGCGCGGAAAGGACCCCGATTTTAAGCGAGAAACCGTCGGAACGCCTTAGATCGTAATTAAGGGCCACGCCTTTCTGGGAATTGTTCATCTGGTCGGACCATGGACTGTCTCCCGCATGGAGGTTGTCTCCCGGATTGGTATTGATTTTGTACGTGAAATATTTCACGCCTTCGTACATAACGAGGTCAAGCACGGTGTTTCCTTCAACTGGTATGATACCGGCCGACAGCGCGAACCTTGAAAGCGTCCATTTGAAATACAATTCGGGAATGGAGACCGGGTTGAAATTACCCTGGGAAACGGAAGAAAGGTTGTCTGCGATATTTTCGGTGCCGGACCCCATGGGATTTGAAAGCCGGACGCCGAAAAAAAGATTGTCTTTTGTCATCGATCCTTTAAGGTCCCACGCATACCTGTTGGTATAGTCGCCCCGCGTGCTGTCGGGCATGGCATGCAGAGCGTTCCATTCATAACGAAAACCATATTGGACGTCCCCGCTGAAGTTAAATTGAGCAAGGGCGTTTGAAACGAATAAACCAACCATGACGATACATAAAAACCTCTTCATATAAAAACCCCTTCATTTCGAAAATCAAGGTTATACTTCCCAACCTGCCAATGGGCAGATAAGATACTGTACGCAGGAATTATCTACGCTAAAAGCGTATATAATTCAGCTACAGTATCTAATAATATATATGATAAAAAACGGCGCATGTCATAATTTCCTCCGCGGCCGGCATATGGGGAGGACAGAGATTTGTTTGCATCGCCGACCGCATGTTGTAGTTTTTTCAGGGCCCCGCGGTCATATGGCGCGGGCAGTTGTCCGCGCTGGCGGGGCAAGCGAAAAAGGAGTTGTGTTCAATCCGTGCGTGTCGCCGATATTCTTGACATTATAGTTATTTCCACGTTATTGTATTTTTGCATCGTATGGCTGCGTCAACGGGCCTCGCGGTCGCTCGTCGTAAGCATGGGGGGCATTACGCTGCTTTATATCTGCGCGCAGCGCTTCGACATGTTCCTCACGTCGTGGCTGTATCGCGCGGGGTTTACGGCCGTATTGATCGCGCTCGTTCTCGTGTTTCAGACCGACATCCGCAGGGCCATCGAGCGTTTCGCCACATGGAGTTCCTTCAGGACGAAGCACCGGTCAATCGCTTCGATGCAAACCACCGACATGATCATCGAAGCGGTGCAGAAACTGGCTGAAAATAAAATCGGGGCGCTCTTGGCCTTCAAAGGCCGCGAGCCTCTGGACCGGCATATCAGGGGGGGCGTTTCGCTGAGCGGCCGGATCAGCTATCCGCTGCTCTACGGCCTGTTCAATACCGCGTCACCGACGCATGACGGCGCCGTGATCATCGAAGGCGAGTGGATCGATAAATTCGCGGTGTACCTTCCCTTGTCGCAAAATGTCAAGGAAGGGAGCGAGGCGGGGACGCGCCACGCGGCCGGGGTGGGGCTTTCGGAGGCATGCGACGCTTTCGTGGTGATTGTGTCGGAAGAACGCGGCACCATAAGCGTGGCCGAGCATGGCAGGCTCGACGTGCTCAGCTCTCCGGCGATACTGAAGGAACGTCTGGAAAAGTTTTATAATTATCTGCGGCCGAAAAATGTCGCCAAGGCCAGGTTTAAGTGGCTGCGCCGTAATATCGGCACGAAAATGCTGTCCCTGTTACTGGCGGCGTCGCTCTGGATGTTTTTCGCGTTTCGGGCCGAAACAATCCATCGTACCTTTACGGTGCCGGTGGAATGGCGGAACCTTCCGGCGAATTTTATCATTGACAACCCGAAACCGATGGAGGCGCGCGTGTCATTGTCCGGCACGGAGCGGGAATTTTCGGGTGAGGCGAACCCCATGGTCATTTCGCTGGACCTGGGGTCTTTGCACGACGGAATGCAGGACTTCCCGATCAGCGAGCGGACCATCCTCAATAAACCGTCGGGCGCGGAAGTGACCCAGGTCGAGCCCCGCGGTATAAAACTCAGGGCGTACAGCCTTGCTGAAATAGAATTGCCCGTAAAAATCCGCCTGGAAAAAAGCCTGCCGCCGCAATTAAAATTGCTCGGCGCAACCGCTGACCCGCCACGGGTGAAAGTGTTGGCGCCGCAGGAGAGGAAGGAAGATTTCCTTTCAATCCATACGGAACCGGTGAATCTTGACGAAATAACCCAAAGCGCGACCGTGCGCGTGAAACTCGTACTGCCCGACCAGGTGCAATTGGCCGGAAGCGCCGTGATGGCGGTAAAGGTAAGGATTGACGTTGGGGATAGAGAGAAGAAGACGAAATAATATGCAAATAATCATCATCGTCATGCTCGGTTGCGTTCTGGGCGGCGTCTTGTTTGCGCTGCTGCAAAGTGCGCGAACAGGACCTCGGCGGGAAGAAATGGCGCGCCTCAAGGCCTGGTTTGATCAGGGTCAGAAACAAATCGAGGAACTTCAGGCAAAGGCGCAACGTGTCGACGAATTGAGTTCGCGCAATGCGCGGCTCGAAGGTGATCTGGAAAATGAACGGAAGGGCGCTTTTGAAAAATTGAAATTGTTGCAGGACTCCGAGGCGCGGTTAAAAATTGAATTTGAGAATTTGGCCAACCGCATTTTCGAGGAAAAAGGGAAAACCTTTACCGAACAAAACAAGGAAAAGCTGTCAAGCCTGCTTCTGCCGATGCGGGAGCAGCTCGAGTCGTTCCGCAAGCGCGTCGACGACGTGCACAAGGACGACACCGCGGGCATGGCAAAATTGCTCGAACAGGTGCGCCAGTTGCAGGAACTTAACAACAAGGTAAGCGAAGACGCGAACAACCTCGCGCGCGCGATCAAAGGCGACCCCAAGGCCCAGGGCAACTGGGGCGAGCTCATCGTCGAGCGGATTTTTGAGGCGTCGGGGCTGGAATGCGGCAGGGAATATGATTGCCAGGCGGGCATGCGCACGGAAGACGGAAAACTGCAAAAGCCGGACTTTATCGTCAATTTGCCGGGGAACAAGGCCGTTATCGTGGATTCGAAAATGTCCTTGACGGCATACGATCGGTTCTGCGGCGCGCATGACGACAAGGAGAAACAGGCCGCCCTGGCCGAACACATCGCGTCGGTCCGAAAACATATCCTCGAACTGAAGCAGAAAGCTTACCAGCAGCTCCTCGGCAACCGGACCCTCGACTTCGTCATCATGTGCGTTCCCGTGGAACCGGCGTACCAGCTCGCACACCAGCACGACAAGGAGCTCATTTACGACCTTGCGGCGGGAAACGTCGTGGTCACCGGGCCAGCGACCCTCATGCTGACCCTCAAGCTGATCGCCCAAATGTGGCGCAGGGAAAACGAGAACCGCAACGCCGAGATCATCGCCGACCGTGCCGGACGGTTGTATGACCAGGTGGCGCTTATTATCGAGACAATGCTTGACGCACAGAAAAAACTCGACGGCGTGCGTGACTCCTTCGACACGGCCATGAAGCGGCTGAAAGACGGGAGGGGCAACCTGGTCGGCCGGATCGAGGAAATAAGGAAACTCGGGGCCAAGGCGAGCAAGCAGTTGCCGCAGGATGTTTTAGACAAGGCCGCGGACGAGATTGGGGCTAATGTGGAAAGCAGCGAGTAATGGACGGAGTGGACAAAGTGGACGGAGTGGACAACCACGGAAGGAGTTGAGAGAAAACAAGTGTGGTGATCTGCCCATGTGTTTTAGAAACAGGTAAAAGCAGCTTTCCGGGGTGACCGGTTACGTGGCGGAATACTCCACGACCTCACTTGACGTGATTTCGCGCGTCTTGGATATGAACCCGTACCACTTGTAAAGCATGTCGGCCAGAGAGACCATGGCCAGCAGCGCCATGAGCAGCACGAGCATGGCGTCGAGGTTGAAGTTGAACCTGGCCGCGGCCGTGGTCGCCTTGAGCGCGCTGGCGCGGAAAATGTTCATGAGTTGCCAGGCGGCCACGAAGGTCGTTGTAAACATGAACGCCATGGGAACAAAGGTCACCCAGGCATATTTCAGTTTGCCGTCCTTGATGATGAGCGTTGTGCCGACGCCGAGGGCGATGGCGGCAAGAAGCTGGTTCGACACGCCGAACATGGGCCAGATGCTCGAAACGCTCCCGGAATAAATCAAATATCCCCAGGCGACCACGACCACAAGGCTCGTGATGACGATCCCCGGAACCCAGCGCTGCCGGGCGAGAGGCTTATATACCCGGCCGCCAAGTTCCTGGATCAGGAACCGGGCCACCCGCGTGCCGGCGTCGACCGTCGTGAGGATAAAGAGCGCTTCGAACATGAGCGCAAAGTTGTACCAGTAGGGCATGAGGCTTTTCATTCCGGGAATGTGCGACAGGATCGAAGACATTCCCACAGCCAATGAAACCGCGCCTCCCGGCCTGCCTTGCACGTTGATCCCGACGAGCGCGGAAAGTTCCTTGATCTTGTCGGACGGAAAACCCAAGGCCGCGATGGCGTCGAGGGAAAGCTTGGAGTTAATGGCAAAGTAATCACCGGGGATTAAAATCGTCGCGGCGATGAGCGCCATCATCGAAACGAAACCTTCCGTAAGCATGGCGCCGAATCCGATGGCGGGGATTTGTCTTTCGGACATTATCATTTTTGGTGTGGTACCCGAGGCGATGAGCGAGTGGAAGCCGGAAATCGCGCCGCAGGCAATGGTGATGAACATGAACGGAAAAAGATGGCCTGGAATTATCGGTCCGCCGCCGTGCGCGAATGTCGTTATCGCCGGCATCTGAAGCACGGGGTGCATGACCACGACGCCTACGGCAAGCATTGCGATGGTGCCGATTTTCATATAAGTGGATAGGTAATCACGAGGGCATAAGAGCATCCATACCGGAAGGATAGAAGCAATAAAGCCGTATATCGCCAAGGCCCAAACCACCTTTTTTTCCGAAAGGTTGAAGATGGGGCCAAGAAAGGATCCGGGAATAAAATGTCCGGAGCCGACGGCAATAAGCAGAAGAAATACGCCGATAACGCTCACCTCGCCGACCTTGCCGGGGCGCAAAAAACGCAGGTAAAACCCCATGAGGAGGGCAATGGGGATCGTCAGTCCGATCGTGTAAGCGCCCCAGGGACTGTTCTTGATGGCATTGACAACCGCAAGACCGAGGCCCGCCAGCGCCACGATAATTATGAAAATGATGGCCAAGGAAGCGGCGAATCCACCCACCGGACCGATTTCATCCTTAGCGATTTGCGCAAGCGACCTGCCGTTTCTGCGCACCGAGGCAGTGAGCATGACCATGTCGTGGACCGCGCCGGCGAGGGCAGCCCCGATGAGTATCCATAAAAAGCCTGGGACGTAGCCGAATTGTGCGGCGAGCATCGGTCCGATGAGCGGTCCGGCGCCGGCGATTGCCGCGAAATGATGGCCGAACAGAACCCATTTGTTCGTGGGATCGTAGTCGATTCCATCATTCATGCGCATCGCGGGGGTCAGGCGGCGTGAATCAAGGACAAGGATTTTACTCGCGATAAAAGCGGCGTAAAACCGGTATGAAATGGCATAAAAACAGGCTGCCGCGATCACTATCCACAGGGCGTTTACTTTTTCGGAAGGATGAATCAAGCCGATGACAATCCCGCACGACAGGGCCGCGATCAGCGAAACGAAAAGCCATGCTATTTTGCCGAAGGTTTTCATAAAGTTCCTTCCAATGAAAATATACATTATTTACCCCAGTGTTGCATAAATTCCGCTCGTAACTTATAGACTTTCTCTCTGAAAAACCCTCTTATTACCTCGATCTTGAAACGTCACATTTAGTGACATTCGACATTTTCCGTTAAATTAT
>Ga0182017_10002033_pt1 | contig 15513 bp, 9 predicted proteins | sample 712E3DmetaG_FD_120492 | JGI IMG/M metagenome (GOLD analysis project Ga0182017, IMG submission 120492) | Permafrost microbial communities from Stordalen Mire, Sweden - 712E3D metaG | ecosystem: Environmental > Terrestrial > Soil > Wetlands > Permafrost | place: Sweden: Stordalen | collected... | reverse complement strand
CCGCGCATGCGCATGTCCGCGCCGGCCCAGGCGAAGTCGCCGGTGCGCTGGAACCCGAACATGGAATAGAAGCAATAGAAGGGGATCAGATTGATGCCGTGGTTGGCGTAGGCGGTGCCGGCCGCGATGAACGACGACATGGCCCCGGCCTCGTTGATGCCTTCTTCTAGGATCTGTCCGTCCTTGGCCTCGCGGTACGACATGAGCTGCTCGGCATCGACCGGCTCGTAGAGCTGTCCCACCGACGAGTAGATGCCGAGCTGGCGGAACAGACCTTCCATGCCGAAGGTGCGGGCCTCGTCGGGCACGATGGGCACCACGTGGCGGCCGATGACCGGGTCGCGGGTCAAGCCCGCCAGCATGCGCACGAAAGCCATGGTCGTGGAATACTCGCGTTCGCCACTGCCCTTGAGTAGGAAGTCGAAGGCTTCCAGGGACGGCACAGCCAGCGGGGCGGCCGTGGCCCGGCGTGCGGGCAAAAAGCCGCCCAGGGCCTGGCGCCTTTGGCGCAGGTATTGTATCTCGGGACTGTCCTCGGGCGGCCGGTAGAAAGGCGCCTTGCCGATGTCCTCGTCGCTGATGGGAATGTCGAAACGGTCGCGGAAGGCGCGCAAGGCTTCCTCGCCCATCTTTTTCTGCTGGTGGGTGACGTTCTGGCCCTCGCCGGCCTCGCCCATGCCGTAGCCTTTGACCGTTTTGGCCAGCACCACCGTGGGCTGGCCTTGAGTCGACACCGCTGCGGCGTAGGCGGCGAAGACCTTGTGCGGATCATGGCCGCCGCGATTGAGTCGCCAGATGTCCTCGTCAGAGAGGCTGGCCACCATCGCGCGCAGTTCGGGATACTTGCCGAAGAACTTTTCGCGCGTGTAGGCGCCGCGCTTGGCCTTGAAAGCCTGATATTCACCGTCGACACATTCCAGAAAACGCTTGCGCAGAAGACCCTTGCTGTCGAGCTGCAACAAGGGATCCCAGTACGAGCCCCACACCACCTTGAGCACGTTCCAGCCGGCACCGCGAAAGATGGCCTCCAACTCCTGGATGATGTTGCCGTTGCCCCGCACCGGCCCGTCCAGGCGCTGCAGGTTGCAGTTGATCACGAAGATGAGATTGTCGAGCTTCTCGCGCGCGGCCAGCGTGATGCCGCCCAGAGACTCGGCCTCGTCCATTTCGCCGTCGCCCAGGAAGGCCCACACCTTGCGATCTTGCGCATCCTTCAGGCCGCGGTTGTGCAGGTACTTCATCAGGCGCGCCTGGTAGATGGCCATCATGGACGACAGGCCCATGCTCACCGTCGAGAATTGCCAGAAATCGGGCATCAGCCAGGGATGGGGATAGGACGAGAGACCCTGGCCCCCGACCTCCTGGCGGAAGTTGTTGAGTTGGTTCTCGCTCAGGCGGCCTTCGAGAAAAGCGCGCGCGTAGATCCCTGGCGCTGAGTGTCCCTGGATGTAGACCAGGTCGCCGCCGTGCTGCTCAGTGGGGGCGCGGAAGAAATGGTTGAAGCCCACGTCGTACAAGGTGGCGGCAGAGGCGAAGCTGGCGATGTGGCCGCCCAACTCCGCGCTTTGCCGGTTGCTATGCACCACCATGGCCAGGGCATTCCAGCGGATGAGCGAGCGGATGCGGCGCTCGAGGGCCGGGTCGCCGGGCGCAGCGACTTGGCGCGAGGGCGGGATGCTGTTGATGTACGCGGTGGTGGCGTCAAAGGGCAGGTGGGCACCCGCACGACGAGCGCGATCGACCAGTTGCTGAAGCAAGAAATGCGCGCGTTCGACGCCGGCATGGGCCAGCGTGGATTCCAGGGCGTCGATCCATTCTTGCGTTTCCTGCGGATCGACGTCGCGCGGTTCCTGTTTTGCGTTTGTTGGCGCGTCTCGCTCGGCCGGTTCCCCTTGAGTCATCGGTGCCACTCCCCGTTTGCCGGCCGCAGGCCGGATTGGTCTCCTAAGCCTAGCGCGAAAAAGTCAGAGGGAAAGGTGCGCCAGAGTTGCGCTTCAAACCATCAAGGACCCAGGAACGGGCGAGGTTGGGAGGACAGCACGGTCGCTTGCGAAGCATCTTGAACGGCCGAGACTGCGGGTGAGGGCTGTGCTGCGGAAAGCGGCAGGGCGTGAAGCGCGGCGGGTGATATCGGCGTGTTCGCATACCACTGCATCACGTCTGCCAGCAGCTCGGCCGGCGCACGCATGGTAACGGTGTGCCCGGCGGAGGCAGAGTAGGGGAAGCGAATCTCTCGGGTGAGGGGAGCGGCTGTTAAACCGAGTGTGACGACGGTCCGCAAGCGTGAAGACCCAGGAGCAAGACCGAACCCATGACGATCTGACAAATGAAGCGAGTCGAATCGGACACGAACCGGGGAAATCGAAAACCGTGGCGACCGCGTGAGCCTCGCTGCACGAAGCACGCAGGGCGCGAGATTCTTCTCCTGCTCATTGCCATCGCGTTCTTCAATTCCCGACGATGATACAGCATGGTGGCATCAAAGCCCTCTTCGCGACCTACGTGGTACCATGAGGGATGCGCATAACGCGATGCCTGGTTATGTTTGTTCTGTTTGCGTTCGGATGCGGAGGGGCGAACTTTGGCAACAACGGCGCGGGTGGGATGTCCGCCACCGGCGGAAGTTTGGGCCCGGATAGCGGAGGCAGCACCGGCGCAGGCGCAGGCGCCCAGGGTGGTAGCTCCGCGGCAGGTGGAAACGACGCGGGCGGAACGACATCGATGGGTGGAATTTTCGGCAGCGGTGGCGTTTTGGGCGCGACTGGCGGCAACGCGGGCTTGGGCGGAAAAATCGCGACGGGCGGCGCGACCGGCGGGGCAAGAGGCACGGCGTTGGGCGGCACGGGCGGGAACGCGACGAGCGGCACGGGTGGCAGCGCGGGCTTGGGCGGAAGGGCCGCGACGAGTGGCGCGATCGGCGGCACGGGTGGCAAGGCGACTGGCGGCGCGGGCGGGAACGGCGGCACGGGCGGCAAGGCGGCCGGCGGCGCGGGCATGGGCGGAAGTGCCGCGACCGGCACGGCTGGCGGCACTGGCGGCAAGTCGACAGGAGGTGCGGCCGGGAGCATGGCGGGCGGCAGCAGCGGCACATGCAGCGCGATGGACGCCGGAACCGTGACCAGCGCTGGGAATCCGAACGGCTCCTGCAGCACGGGCGTTCCCGCCAGGGGCCAGGCCGTCGACGTTTCCAATCCCGCGACCGTGGTGGGGACCGGCAGCGAGGCGAGCTGCACTTTCAGCCAGCTCCAGGCGGCGGCAACCAAAGGCGGTATCATCACCTTCAACTGCGGGAGCTGCCCGGTCACCATCGCGGTCACCGCTACGCTCAACCTCCCGACGACCAAGAACACTGTCATTGATGGCGGCAACAAGATCACCCTCGACGGCCAAAATGCCGTGCAGATCCTGAGGTTCGACAGTGCGAATTTCCGGGCAAACGACATGGGACTGACTCTGCAACACATGACGCTCATCAATGGCAAGACCACGCCCACCCTGGCTATCCCCAACGCTCCGGCACCCTGTTCGCAAGGATGGAACGACGGCGAAGGTGGTGCGCTCTACATGCGGGACGGCAACCTCACGGTGATCGATTCGATCTTCATGAACAATCAGGGCGCTTCGTTGGGGCCCGACACGGGCGGCGGCGCCATCTATGTTCTGGGCAGCAAGAACGGCGTGCTCATCGTGGGAAGCACTTTCAGCAACAACGCCGCCAGCAATGCCGGCGCGGTGGGATGCCTGTTCGCAGAGCTGGACGTGTACAACAGCCTCATCACCAACAACAAGGCGATCGGCAATGGGGCCAACAACGACGACGCGACCCAGTGTTCCGCGATCAACAACGGCCAGCATGAAATTGGCTCGGGCGGAAACGGCGGCGCGCTCTACAGCGACGGAAACTCAGTTAACATCACCCTTTGCGGGGACGCCATTCTCAACAACAGTGCCGGTCAGGGGGCATTCGGGGGTGGCCTCTTCTTCACCAGCAACGACATGGGCGGAACTCTCTCCATCGCCGACACCACCATGACGGGAAACACGGGCGGACACTGGACGGTGGTTGCCTCGGGCAGTGTCACCAACGTCGGCTCCGCGGTCGGCACCAACGCCAAGAGCATCACGGTGAGCAACTCGACTCTGCAAGACTACCCCTAGAAGTGTTTTGACTGCGCAGCTACTTCGAGAGTGAACGCCCAATGATCAAGCTTGCTCGTCCCTGTCTTGCAGTCGCCCTTGTGTCTCTCGGGCTGCTGTTCTTCTCGGGCTGTCAGCAATTGTGCTGATCTGATAGACCAAGCCGCTGACAGCCCGGTGATCCGAGGCGACCGTTTCTTCGGAAATGCCTCGCAGCTTCTATCGAGCTATCGCGGCAGCGGCGTGCCTGGGCTCCACAACAACTACGTCGGATCCCGTTGCGCCAGGACCAGTCCTGAATAGTGACAGGCGGAACGGGGTCTGCCGTTCCAATCACCTGCGGTCGCGTCGGCGCCAGCGGACAAGCAAAATACCAAGAACCAACAAGAGACTGGCCGGTGCGGATCGATTTGAGGATCCGCTGGACAGCGAGCAGCTGCCAGAGGTGCTTGGCTTGCTGGAGATCGTTCCGGTCGAACCGCCGCTACTCGCACTCTCACTGGTTGTCACGCTTCCCCCGGCCAGCGGTTGTGAAGTGGTGGGGGATCCTCCAGAGGCCGAGCCACCCGTATTGGCGCTGCCTGCTGTTGCCATAGCGCCGCCCGTGCCCAGCAAGCCACCTGTCTGGCTCACGCCGCCCGTGGCCGAGACGCCGCCGGAAGAAATCACGCCACCGGTGGCCGCCGTTCCAGCCGTGGCCATCACGCCGGCCGTGGCCTTCGCTCCACCGGAGGTCGCTGCCCCACCGGTAGCGGTCGTTCCGCCTGTCGCTTTCACGCCGCCGGTCGCCGCCGTTCCTGCCGTGGCAATTGCAGCGCCCGTGGCGCCTGCTCCGCCGGAGGTTGTGACTCCACCGGAAGTCGTGACCCCGCCGGTAGCCCCAGCGCCGCCTGTCGCCTTGCTGCCGCCCGTGCCTGTGGATCCACCCGTGCTTCCCGCCAGATCCGTCTTGATGAAGGCATCCGGAGACGCGGTATCAGCCACGCTGCTGTCCTTCACCGTGACAGTGCCACCGTCGGGGACAGGATTGGAACCATCGAGACCAAGAAAATGAATGGCCTCGCCGGCTTCGGGATCGACAGAAAGATCGCCGTGCCCTTTTCCGGTTTCCTGAATGGCCTCGACCTGGACCACGCCCGCGCTGTCGGCATAGCGGGTCCTGATCCAGCCAGTTTGCAGGGCATTGTTCTCGGTTGAGGTTGGTGTCTCGCTCACGCCGAGCACGTTGGTCCACTGTTTGATCGCTTCGGCGAAGTTGTGAAAGGCGACAGTGGTATCAACCGACCCGTGCCACAACTGAATACGGGGACGCGGTCCGGTGTATCCAGGATAGGCGGCACGCACCAGATCGCCCCATTGCGCCCCTGTCATGGTCACTTGGCCGTTGGCACAGGTCGAGCTCCAGCCCAGGTTGTCGATATTGCCCTGGGCAAAACAGCCAAAGGGCACGCCAGCAAACGCCGCGCCGGCCTTGAACACGTCGGGATAGGCACCAATCATGGCCTGGGTCATCATGCCGCCCGAGGAATAGCCGGACACATAGACCCGATTGGCGTCCGCGTTCTTGTTGGCAATGACGTAGTTGATCGCGGACATCATTCCCTCGGAATCGCTGCCCGTTCCGTTGTGGGTCAGATCCGAGGTCGAGTGGACGTCCCAGCACTGGTCGCTGCTGACCACCGACGGACAGACCATGAGGAAGCCGTACTTGTCAGCCTGTTGTGCGAATGAATTTCCCGAGCTGCACATGCTTTGGCCGCCGTTTGAGGCATGACAGGCGTGCAGATGGAGCAAGAGTGGCGGCTTCGCCCCGACGTTGGTCGGGGTGTAGAGGTACATCGGGAGGTTCTTGGGGTTGGAGCCGAAGTTCGTGAGCGTGGTCGTCGTGCCCGCTTGCGCAGTCGGAGCGGCCAAGGCGGTCGCCAGCAGGCAGGCAAGGCCCAGGGTAAACTTTGCGCGATGTCCACACATTGGTTGCATTCCTTTTCAAAAGGGGGGTCAGCGGCAAGAAGCTTCCAGGAAAAGTCAGGCTTCCCCTGACAAGCTGCGAATATTCTGCGCGGGGCCTTGGACGTTACCGGCAGGGTCACGACGTCCGCGTTCCGTGCCCTACTCCAAGGGGGAAATTACCACTCCGTAACGGGGATTTGTATCCATGCCCGAGATTCTGTGGCCGTAGCCGCCAGTCTGCGATGGCACGGGGCTTGTATGAGTAAGGGCACAAAGGGAAGCGGCACGGGGTACAGATGGGGCCTGCAGGGTGCTGGGTGTGGTGGCGCGGGCAGGCCAGGGTTCCGGACGGGCGGCGGCGGCGGCGTAGGTGGAAAGTGCCAAAGGGGGGTAGGGCGAGCCTCAGCATCGTGGCGGAGTGAGTGCCTGGGAAGGTTATAGGGATTTTGTGTTTGGTTGGGTCCAGGCAACTCTCCGCCACTGTGCAGGGGCGATTTTCTGTATGGCATCGCCACAGGTCAGCGCCGAATTCCTGTAAGGAGTTCGGCCGTTCGTGCATCTATGGATCGTCTGTGACTCCGGACTACGGGTGCACCGTACCGTTAGCATGAGGATCGTTGACAAGGCCCACTGTCTTGCCCACCATGGCCACTCTGTAGGAGAGACTCATGCGGGGCTCTGAAACTCCCGATCGGCGGTCTCCAGTCATTGGCGGCGTCGGTCCGGTGGAGGCGCCGGACGTGCCGCGCATGGTGTGGCGCTCGGCGCCTGTGCGCTACGGGATCGCCGTCTTGGCTATTGCAGCCGTGGCGCTGATCCAGCGCCTGACCGTGCCTCAGCAGGATCTGGCGCCGTTCGTTCTGTTCTTCGCCGGCATCGGTCTCGCGTCGGTATACGGAGGCCGTGGGCCGGGCCTGCTCGCGGCCCTGCTGGCGGCCGCGACGGGCAACTATTTCTTCATTCGGCCTTTTGGTCAATTCACACTGCATCGCTCGGCACTCATCGCCACCTGCCTCTCGCTGGTTTCGGGCGTGGTCGTGTCCATCTTCTGCGGTGCCTTGCGCAAGTCCTTGGATGAAGCCAACGCCAGGGCCACGGCGCTGCGCCGGCAGGCGTGGATCATGCGCGGGCAAGCCGAGCTCGCCCGCGAGGTTCGCGGGGAGCTGAGCGAAGAGACGACCGCTTCGCAGATTCTATCCTTCGTCGCACACTACTTGGGCGCCAAGGTCGGCGTGCTCTACCTGATGAAAGAGTCAGGGATGGCGGAGCGCGCGGCAACCTTCGCCTGCGCCAGCAGCGGTTCGGGCGCACCGCCTGATTCCCTACAGCCGGGCGAGGGCTGGGTGGGTCGGGTCGCAATCGAGGGGAAGCTGGCCTCGCTTTCCAACTTGCCCGAGGAGCACGTCCGCATCGTAACTGCCACCGGCGAATCGCAGCCGCGCCACCTGGTGGTCGCGCCGCTGCTGGGCGAGGGCCGTACCATCGGGGTCATCGAGCTGGGCTTGCTTGAGAGGCCCGGCGCGGGTGCGCTCGAATATCTCGAAACCGTTGCTGAGGTGGCCGGCGTCTCGCTGCGCTCGGCGCGCTATCGAGCGCAGCGCCAGGCGCTTCTCGAAGCAACTGAGCGCCAGGCCAAGGAGCTGCAGACCCAGCAGGAAGAGCTACGAGTCATCAACGAGGAGCTGGAAGAGCAGAGCCGGGCTTTGCGCGAGTCGCAGGCACGGCTTGAGAATCAGCAGGCGGAGCTGGAGCAGACCAACACACAGCTCGAGGAGCAGACCCAGGCGCTCGAACGACAGCGCGACGATTTGTCGCGAGCACAAGTGGATCTGGTCGAGAAAGCCGACGAGTTGACCCGGGCGAACCAGTACAAGTCCGAGTTTCTCGCCAACATGAGCCACGAGTTGCGCACGCCACTCAACAGCGCCCTCATCTTGGCCAAGCTGCTCGCCGACAACAAGGACGGCAACCTGACGCCCGAGCAGGTCAAGTACGCGGCCACCATCTATTCCTCAGGCAACGATCTGCTCGTGCTCATCAACGACATTCTCGACCTGTCGCGCATCGAAGCGGGGCGAATGGAGCTTCAGGTCGAGACGGTGGACTTGTCGCGCACCATCGAATCTCTCAGGCGCACCTTCCAGCCGGTCGCAGCCGAACGGCGCTTGTCCTTCGAAGCGGGGCTGGCGCCGGGGGCGCCGGTTTCGATCACGAGCGACGGGTTGCGCATCCAACAGATACTGCGCAACCTACTCTCCAACGCGTTCAAGTTCACTCAGACTGGTGCGGTGAGCCTGGGCGTCTTGGACGCTCCCGACGGGTGCGTGTCGTTCTCGGTGAGTGACAGCGGTATTGGCATCGCCGCGGATCAGCAGCAGATAATCTTCGAAGCCTTTCGCCAGGCCAATGGCACCACCAACCGTAGCTACGGAGGTACCGGTCTGGGCCTGACCATCTCGCGCGAACTGGCCAGACGGCTGGGCGGCGACATCTCGGTCGAAAGCACCCTGGACAAGGGCAGCACCTTCATGCTCACCATCCCGCGGGTGATCGAGGCGGGGACCGGCGAAGGCTCCCGGACGGTGGACCAACGAACGCGTGCTGCGGCCGTTCCGTCGGTGGCCCACAGGCTGGCTGGCGTGGTGCCGGTGTCGTCCAGTCAGAAAGCGCGCCCAGATCCGTCGCCGTCCCCGGAAGACGACCGCGCACGCTTGCAACCCGCCGACCGGTCCATCCTGGTCATTGAGGACGACCACGCCTTCGCACGCATCCTGCGCGACCTGTTGTACGAACAGCGCTTTCGCGCGCTGGTGGCGACCACCGCAGCCGAGGGTCTTCGCCTGGCAGAGCAATTCGTCCCCAGCGCGGTGCTACTCGACATCAACCTGCCTGACAACTCCGGGCTCTCAGTCCTTGAGCACCTGAAGCGCAACCCGGGGACACGCCACATTCCGGTCCATGTCGTCTCGGCGATGGAATCCACCCAGCAGGCGCTCGAGATGGGGGCCATAGGCTACGCCGTCAAACCGGTCAAGCGCGAGCAACTCGTCGAGGCCATCCAGAAGCTGGAGCAGCGGCTTGAGCAGAAGCTGCGGTATGTGTTGGTGGTTGAGGACGTCGCGGTCCAGCGTGAAGGCATTGTTCAGCTTCTGCATGCTGAGAACGTGAATATCGTTTCGGTCGCGACCGGCGCCGAGGCCTTGCAGCGGCTCAGGGAACGCACCTTCGACTGCATGGTGCTCGACCTCACGCTCCCGGACATGACGGGCTACGATGTGCTCGACAAGATGGCGGCGGGCGAAGCCTTCGCGTTTCCTCCGGTGATTGTGTACACTGGCCGCTCGCTCGAGCGCGCAGAGGAGGAGCGGCTGGGTCGCTATGCCAGTTCCATCATCATCAAAGGCGCAAAGTCTCCCGAGCGCCTGCTCGACGAGGTGACGCTTTTCCTGCACCAAGTGGAAGGCAATCTGCCGGCGGAGCAGCAGCGCATTCTGCGCGAGGTGCGCAACCGTGAGGCCGCGCTCGAGGGCAGACAGATCCTGGTGGTCGACGACGACGCACGCAATGTGTTCGCGCTGGCCAGCGTTCTTGAAAGCAAGGGCGCCAAGCTGCGGTTCGCCCGCAACGGCAAAGAGGCGCTGGCCGCGCTGGAGAGCGCGCAGGCCCTGGGCGGCATCGCCGTGGATGTGGTGCTGATGGACATCATGATGCCCGAGATGGACGGGATCACCGCCATCCGCGAGATCCGTAAGAGGTCCGAGTGGAAGCGACTGCCGATCATCGCGCTGACCGCCAAGGCGATGCCCAACGATCGCGAGGAGTGCCTGCGAGCCGGCGCGGACGACTACATCGCCAAGCCCCTCGACATCGACAAGCTGTTTTCGCTTATCAAGGTCTGGATCCCCAAGTAGAGGCGTGACCTTGTCCGCAGAGTTCGATATCGAACTGCCCCTGTTGCTGGAGGCCATCCACCTCAAGTACAGCTACGACTTCCGACGCTACGCGATTTCCTCGCTCAAGCGCCGCCTGGAACAGGCGATGGAGCATTTCGGTTGCCGATCGCTCTCGGCCTTGCAAGAGCGCGTGCTGCGCGAGCCCGAGGTCATGCGCGGGCTGCTCGCACACCTGACTGTGCAGGTGAGTCAGATGTTCCGCGACCCCAGTTTCTACCGGGCCCTGCGCGAGAAGGTCGTGCCCCACTTGCGCACCTATCCCTCGCTGAAAGTCTGGATCCCGGGCTGCGCCACGGGCGAGGAGGTCACCTCGTTCGCCATCCTGTTGCGCGAGGAAGGGCTTCTCGATCGCACACTGATCTACGCGACCGACATCAACCCCGAGGCCCTGCACAAGGCCGAGGCCGGCATCTACGCGCTCGAGCGGATTGCCGATTTCAGCAAGGCCTACGGCGAGGCCGGCGGCCGAGCCTCGCTCTCCGACTACTACACCGCCGGGTACAATGCGGCGGTTTTCGACAAATACCTGCGCGAGCGCGTGCTCTTCTCCGACCACAGCCTCGCCACCGACAGCGTCTTCGCCGAGGTTCAGCTCATCACCTGTCGCAACGTTCTCATCTACTTCGACCGCGTTTTGCAAGACCGGGCCGTGGCCCTGTTCCGCGACTCGCTCTGCCGCAAAGGCTTTCTCGGCCTGGGCTCGCAAGAGACGCTTTCTTTCTCGACCCACGCCGCGGAGTTCTCGGAATTCGTGCGCGAGGAGAGGATCTACCAGAGGCGATGAGGGTGACACGATGAGCCCGCTCAGTCCAGCCAACCAGCGCCAGGCGCTGCAGGCCGTTCTTATCGGCGGCTCTGCCGGCGCGATCGAGGTTGTCTCCCTCGTGTTGGGGGCGCTTGCAGCCGACTTCGCCACGCCCATCGTTGTGGTCATCCATCTGCCCAGGAGCAGACCCAGCGCGCTGGCAGGGGCCCTGCACGGGAAGTGCCGGCTTGCCCTGCGCGAGCCGCTCGACAAGGAGCCTCTGGCGCCTGCCACGGTGTACCTGGCGCCGCCGGACTATCACCTGCTCATCGACCCTGGGCCGTGCTTTGCCCTGTCTGTCGATGAGCCGGTGAATTTTTCGCGTCCGTCGGTCGACGTGCTTTTCCAGTGTGCCGCGGATGTTTTGGGTCCGCGCTGCGCGGGGGTGCTTGTCTCGGGCGCAAACCCCGACGGTGCGCAAGGACTGCGCGCCATTCAGGAGGCCGGTGGTTTGGTGGCCATCCAAGACCCTGGGGATGCGGCACAGGGCGCGATGCCCAAGGCGGCGCTCGCCCTTTGCCCGAACGCGCCCCAGTTGTCTGCCAAAGGGATCTCCCAGTGGGTGCAGCAGCTATCGGCGTGGCACACTTTACGAGATCGAGGCGCAAAATGAGCGATCTGCCCAAGCTCCTCCTGGTTGACGACCGCCCGGAAAATCTCCTGGCGCTCGATGGCTTGCTCCGGCGCAGCGACGCTCAGATTCTCAAGGCCGAGTCGGGCAAGCGTGCCCTCGAACTCCTACTTGAGCACGAGGTGGCGCTGGCCCTCATCGACGTCCAGATGCCCGAGCTGGATGGCTTTGCGCTGGCCGAGCTGATGCGCAACGTGGAGCGCACCCGCGAGATCCCCATCATTTTCGTGACCGCCGGACTCCACGATCGAGATCGTGTGTTCAAAGGCTACGAGTCGGGCGCGGTGGACTTCCTGGTCAAGCCGCTCGACCCCCGTATCCTGGCCAGCAAGGTGAACGTATTCCTGCAACTCTATCGGCAAAAACAGTTGTTGATGGTGGCCAACGCGCAGTTGCTCGAGGCCGATCAGCGCAAGAATGAATTCCTGGCGGTGCTCTCGCACGAGCTGCGCAACCCTCTGGCGCCCATCAAGAACAGCCTCTACATCCTCAACCGTGCCACTCCCGGTGGGGACCAGGCCCGCCGCGCCCTCGGGGTGATCGAGCGCCAGGCCACGCAACTGTCGAACCTGGTCGACGACCTGCTCGACGTGACCCGCATCACGCGCAACAAGATTTGCTTGCAGAAGCAGCGTCTTGACCTCAACCAGCTCGTCCATCGTGCGGTAGAGGACCACCGCAGCTTCTTCGAGCGCAACGAGGTGCGGCTGTCATGCGAGTTGGCGCCGACCCCGGTGATGGTCGATGCCGACGCAACCCGGGTCGCACAGATGGTCGGGAATCTCTTGCACAACGCAGCCAAGTTCACCTCCCGCGGAGGGCGGGCGCATATCTCGGTCGCGGTCGAGGCAGGGCAGGGGGTGATTCGCGTGGTCGACAACGGCCTGGGCATGGCACCGGACACGGTCGCGCATTTGTTCCAGCCGTTCATGCAAGCCGATCAGTCCCTGGACCGCAGCAAGGGAGGGCTGGGGCTGGGTCTGGCCCTGATCAAGGGCCTGGTCGAGATGCATGGGGGCAGCATCCAGGCGCAAAGCGAGGGGCTCGGCAAAGGAGCAGCCTTCGTCGTGCGACTGCCACTCGATGCCGGCGCCGCGCCGGACAAGACGGCCGAACCCGAGAGGCGCCCGCGCGTGTGCCGGCGTGTTCTGATCATCGAGGACAATCTCGACGCGGCAGAAAGCCTGCGTGAGGTACTGGCGCTGGGCGAGCATGAGGTCGAGGTCGCCTACAGCGGGCCGGACGGTATCGAGAGGGCTCGCTCATTCCGTCCTGACGTGGTTCTTTGCGACATCGGCTTGCCGGGCATGGACGGCTACGATGTGGCGCGGGCGGTTCGGCAAGACCCGGCCTTGCGCTCCACCTTCCTGGTCGCCTTGAGCGGCTATGCCTTGCCGGAGGATCTAGAGCGCGCCGCCGCGGCTGGTTTCCAGCACCATCTCGCGAAACCGCCGAGCGTGGACACGCTGGAACGAGTCCTGTCGGAGCTGTGGGAAACGCCACAGCCGGTGAGACTGGGCTAGGGAAAGAGGTCTACTGGGCGCTGCTTGCACATCCGCCGCGTGGTATTCTTTGCATGCAATGGCAGCTTCCAGCGGTACTTCCAAGCTCGGGTTTCCTTGCCCAGACTTTCGCCTTCCGGCGACGGACGGTAAGATCTATGGCCGGGACGATTTCGCCGCCTCGCCCGTGCTGGTGGTCATGTTCATTTGCAACCATTGCCCGTACGTGAAGGCGGTGGAAGATCGCCTGCTCGACCTGGAACGCAGGTACACGCCCCGGGCTGTTCAGTTCGTGGGCATCTGCTCCAACGACTCAGTGACCTATCCCGAAGATGCATTTGACAAGCTGAAGGAGCGTTGGAGCCTGAAGGCATACGGTTTTCCCTACCTGCACGATGACTCACAGGCAGTGGCCCACGCCTTCGATGCCTTGTGCACGCCGGACATCTTTGTCTATGACCGCGACCGGCGCCTGGCTTATCGGGGACGCATCGATGATTCCTGGAAGGATCCCGCCAAGGTGAGCCGTCGCGATCTGGCCGAGGCGATAGAGGCCCTGCTTGCTGGCCAGAGGCCGTCGGCCGATCAGGTGCCGTCGTTGGGATGCTCCATCAAGTGGAAGCAGGACTAGTCAGTTTCCACGGCGGGCTCGACAGGCCCAGTCCTGCCGACGGCAAGAACATCAAGGCCAGGGTGGTGGTCCTGCAAGGTGCCAGACATCGTCGCGTTTCAGAGCGAGATGCGCGCGCATGGCGTGGACAGGGAGATGACCGTCTACGGCAGGGCCGTGCACAGCTTCACCGACCTGAGCGCTGGCTCGGACTCCAAGACCGGCGCGGCCTACAACGAAAAGGCCGACCTGCGCTCGTTTCAAGCCTTCGCTGAGCTACTGAACGAGCTCTTCCCCAAGCGCTGAGCAAGAACCACGGGACCCGCAGCCCGGGACGCCGTTTTCAGCCACTGGCGCGCCGGCGTTTACCTGCTCGATGGTCCGGAACGCCGCCGCGCAACTGTACTGGTTGACACTCAAAGCAAGTGTAGCATCTTGTGCCCGCGGGACATCCGCCCCATTCACTCATGTCGCCCGTCAGCTGGAAAGGCAACCTCGTCGCGCTCTTCGTCGCGCAGATCTGCGTGATGATCGCCTTCAGTTTCGTGTTCCCGTTCATCCCGCTCTACGTGCGCGACCTCGGGGTCGCGGACAACGCGGCGGCAGCGCGCTGGGCCGGCGCCATCGGTGCGGCATCGGCGGTCACCATGGCGATCGCCCAGCCGTTCTGGGGCAGCCTGGCCGACCGCCACGGACGTCGGGTTATGGTTCTGCGGTCGATAGCAGCGGCGGGGGTCACGCTCGGGCTCATGGGCCTGGCACGCCATCCCTGGCAGCTGCTGGTGTTGCGCCTCCTGCAGGGCGCGCTGACTGGAACGGTCGCGGCGTCCAACGCTCTGGTGGCGACCTCGGTGCCGCGCGAGCGTCTGGGCTCGTCGCTGGGCCTTATGCAGGTGGCGCTCTTTGGCGGCATGTCGGTTGGGCCGCTCATCGGCGGCCTCATCGCGGACCGGCTGGGCTACCGCGCCTCGTGTTTCGCGGCGAGTGGGCTCATGCTTGTCTCGCTCCTGCTCGTCGTCGTCTTGGTACGCGAGTCCTTCACGCCACTGCCCGCCGCCATTTCCCGCCCGGGCGTGCTGGCCGAAAGCCGTCGGCTGCTCGCCCTGCCGGGACTCATGCTGGTCATGGGTGTCACGTTTCTCATTCAGTATGGCAACTCGGTGGTCACGCCCATCCTCTCGCTCTTCATCCACGAACTCGCGAACGGGACGAGAGCGGCGAGCATGGCGGGGGCGATCATGGCCGGCACCGGCGTCGCGAGCGCGGTCGCAGCGGTGCTGGTCGGGCGGCTCGGGGATCGCGTGGGGCACCGCCGGCTGCTGCCCGTGTGCCTGCTGGGAGCCGCGCTGGTCTGCCTGCCGCAGGCCTGGGTACACAGTCCCGGTGAGCTTTTCGCGTGGCGGCTCGGGCTCGGACTGTTTCTGGGCGGGCTGTTGCCCAGCACAAACGCACTGCTGGCCGGATTGGTGCCGGCTGAGCGACGAGGCTCGGCGTTCGGACTCGGAGCCACCGCCCTCTCATTGGCGAACGCGGTTGGGCCGCTCTCGGGGGCATTTCTGGCCGGGGCGCTGGGCATGCGCTCGGTTTTTTCGGCGACCGCGGCTCTCTATATGGTGGGGCTGGTTTTCGTGATTTCTCGATTTCGAGAGCTGCCCAGCCGCGTGGGCGAGGTGCCGCCCAGCTTCGTCCCGGCAGACTCGGTGGAGTGAGGCCCTACGGTCGTGGAGGTGATCGGGCTGAGCGGGATAGGCGAACCATCCACTTCGACACTGTCAGCCAAGTCCAGCGCGAAGTTGTGGCGGCTAGTGCCTCCGGTCAGAAGAGCGGTCATGTTTCGGTGGACGAGGCGCCCGGACGGCAAGGCGCGACGAGGGCGCATACTCGACGTATGTAACCGAGGAGCAACGCAGCCGGCCGGGATGGAT
>Ga0182017_10002032_pt1 | contig 15516 bp, 15 predicted proteins | sample 712E3DmetaG_FD_120492 | JGI IMG/M metagenome (GOLD analysis project Ga0182017, IMG submission 120492) | Permafrost microbial communities from Stordalen Mire, Sweden - 712E3D metaG | ecosystem: Environmental > Terrestrial > Soil > Wetlands > Permafrost | place: Sweden: Stordalen | collected... | reverse complement strand
CGAAATGGAATGGGTAGAACTGGCGGATAAAGGCAAAGTCCTGCAATTGAGCGAAGAAGTAGCAGGCGTGCCGCTGGGCTTTGAGGCTCCCCTGATCCATGCCATTGTTGACCTCGGTCACGGGTTAAGGCTCCTTACCCGCGTAGTGAACTGCCCGGCCGGACAGCTTAAAGAGGGAGATGAATTACAACTTTTTGTATTCACCATCCCGGCGATGGTTATGGACTCCAAAGAAGGGCCCAAAGAATCGCCACGGGTTTTCTTCGCCTTTGAACCTGTAAAGAAATAAATTATTCCGGTAGGATAGAAGGTTTTATGGCAAAAGATAAGGTGAATTGTCCATTCTCGAATAAACTCTGCAAGGAATGCGCCCTGTACCGTGGGCGGCACGTGAATTTGTGCTATGTTTCTGAATACCGCGGACATCTCGGGGTAAACAGAAAGCCGGCGGTTGCGGAATCAATTGGGGTACCGAAAAATATTGCAGCCAAATCGTTTGACCCGTTTGAAATATTAATTCAGGAACGAAAGGGAGTGATTATCAATGCAGATAGACGGTAAGTTTGTAGTCAAAGGTAAAATCAACGATGTCTGGGCGATGGTTCTGGAACCCGGCACATTGGCTTCCTGCATCCCCGGGGCAGAAAAAATTGAATCCACCGATAACAAGACCTACAATTGTCTGGTCAAACAATCGGTTGGCCCCATCACTGTCAAATTACAGTTCGTCGTCGTTTTAACCGAAATTACACCGCCCACTTATGTTAAGGCAGTCGGTAGAGGCGAGGCACTGGGCAAACTCGGCACTTTCGGCATCGATCTGACAGTACATCTGGCGGAACAGGCCGGCGGCTGCTGTGAAATCGATTATAAAGCCGATGTCATCATGGTAGGCAAACTCGCCACTTTCGGGGAAAGAATCATGAGAGCCAAGGTCAAGAGCGTGGGAGATCAGTTCACCCAAAATCTGGAAAAGAAATTAAAGGAAAAGACAGGCAGTTAAAAGACTTGTCTTTTCGTTTTTTTAACTCTGAATATAGTTTTTAAAGTCCGGAAAAATGTAAGGAGGTCAGGCAAGCATGATAAAGGACTTTGAGTATTTTGGTCCTAAAACACTCAATGAAGCACTGGTTTTATTAGATAAATATCGGGATGATTACAAGATAATCGCCGGCGGGCAGTCATTAATCATCTTACTCCGACAGGGGTTGCTGCAACCCGAGAATGTCATCGATATTTACGGCATCAAAGAATTGGATTACATCAAATCCGACGGTAAGAAAGGCTTAAAGATCGGGGCATTAACCACCCACCGCGAAATCGAATACTCCGATTTAATGAAGGGCAGCTTTAAAGTACTTTCCGAGATGGAGCACCTGCTGTCCACTCCGCAAACCCGCAACCGCGGCACCATCGGTGGGAATATCAGCCATGGCGACCCGGCCGGTGACCCCGCTCCCGTGCTGATGGCATTAGGCGCCAATGTTAAATTGGCCAGTGTCGCCGGGGAAAGAATCCTGGACATGGAAAAATTCTCCGTCGATTATTTTGAGACGGCCATGGAACACGGCGAAATGCTCGTCGAAATCGAACTGCCGGCTCCCCCTCCCCACACCGGCGCCGCCTACACCAAATTCAATATTATCGCCAGCGACATGGCTACCGTCAGCGTCGCTTCTTGCGTCACTTTGGCCGCGGACGATACCTGCACCGATGTGCGCATCGCCCTGGGAGCCGCCGCGCCGCGACCGATGCGCGCGAAAGCCGCCGAGGCAATCCTGAAAGGCAAGAAGATTACCGATGCCTTATTGAAAAAAGCCGGACAGGCCGCCTCTGAAGAGGCCGAACCCGTCTCGGATATCAGCGCCAGCGAGGAATACCGGCGCGAACTGGTGAAAGTCCTCACGGCACGGGTAACTAAAGAAGCCATGTCTAGAGCGAAGGCAGGTTAAGGAGGAGAGTATGCTGAAAGAGCTGAAACTGACAATTAACGGTCAACCCTATGAGCTTTCGATACATCCCAGGACGTTACTGGTTGAAGTCCTGCGGGAACAACTTGGATTAACCGGCACCAAACGCGGCTGCAACGAAGGCGCCTGCGGTGCCTGTACTGTAGTAATGAACGGGAAATCCGTAAAATCCTGTTCGGTGCTGGCATTATCTGCCAACGGCGCCGAAATCACCACCGTGGAAGGCCTGGCAAAAGGGGCCGAACTTCATCCTTTGCAGAAAGCCTTCCTGGATTACGGCGCATATCAGTGCGGTTTTTGTACCGCCGGTATGCTGATGTCCTGCAAGGGGCTGTTAAATATGTTCCCCAATCCGACAAGTGATCAGATTCGGGACGGTATCGACGGCAATATCTGCCGCTGTACCGGATACAACAGCATCATCCGGGCTGTCGAAGCAGTCAGCCGGGGTGATTATAAGGAGACAAAATGAGCGAGAAATACTCAGTAATCGGTAAAAATGTACATCGCGTAGACGGTACCGAAAAAGTAACCGGTACTGCCAAGTACACTTTTGATATCGTCTTGCCCAATATGCTTTATGGTAAAATCCTGCGCAGCCCTTACACCAGTGCCAAAATCGTCAGCATCGATACCAGCAAAGCTGAAAAGATGGAAGGCGTTTACGCAGTCGTTACCGCCAAAGATACCATCCATAAGAAACAGGGTATCTGGCGCCGTTTCCCCGAGCTGTGCGATGAAGAAATTCTCTGCAGCACTAAAGTCCGCTATATCGGCGACCCGGTAGCTGCTGTCGCCGCGATTGATGAATATACGGCCGAAGAGGCATTAAACCTGATTGAGGTGGAATACGAACCGCTGCCCGCGGTATATTCTCAGCTGGAGGCGATCAAAGAAGACGCTCCTCAGGTTCATGACGGCGTCGAACTGAACATCAACGTCACCCGCCACATTGAGTGGGGCGATGTTGACGAAGCATTCAAAGAATGCGATGTCATCCGCGAGGACCACTTCGTCTGCTCTTCTCAGGCCCATATGTGTATGGAAACACACTGCGCCGCAGCCAGTTACTCCTATGACGGCAAACTGACCGTCTGGGCATCCACCCAGGCTTCTTATTATACTCAGGTGCTGCTGGCCGGCATGCTGGGCATGAGAGAAGGCGATATCCGCGTGATTAAACCCCCGGTCGGCGGCGGTTTCGGCGGTAAATTCGAACTTGATTCCGCTCAGTTCTGCGCGGCTTTACTTTCCAAGAAAATATGCCGTCCCGTGCGCATCGTCCTGACCCGTGAAGAAGAATTCACGGCCACCAAACGGCGCACCCCGATCGTTTATACCTCCCGCATCGGCGCCAAGAAAGACGGCACCATCCTCGCCAAAGAAATCCGCGGTATCACTGACGGCGGAGCGTATACCGGCATGGGCGCGACAGCGCTCTACCTGACGGGCTTTTTCTCGTCATTCCCCTACAAATACCCCAACTACCGCTATGACGGCTACCGCGCCTATACCAACACCGAACCGACCTCCGCAATGCGCGGTTTCGGCGCACCCCAGGCCGTATTTGTCGGTGAACAGCAAATAGATTTAATTGCCAAAGATTTAGGCATCGACCCCATCGAAATCCGCCGCATAAACGGCATGGTGCCGAATTACGAAGTACCCGGCCAGGCTTTTATTCAGAGCTGCGGTTTACACCAGTGCCTGGATAAGATTGATAATTATATTAAAGGACGCGGTAAATTACCCGCCAACCGCGGCATCGGCGTCGCCGCTTACGGGTTCATGTCCGGTGGTATCTTCAACTGGTTCGATACCCCCTATGCTTTCTCCTCTGCCATCGTGAAATTAAGTATCGACGGTAAAGTCGACCTATTCACCGGCGCCTGCGACATCGGCCAGGGTTCGGATACAACTCTCAGCATGATTACCGCCGAAGAACTCGGGGTGAAACTTTCCGATATCCGTATCCACGCGGCTGATACCGCAATTTGTCCCGCCGACCTCGGCGCCTGGGGCAGCCGTGAGACCCTGATGAACGGCAACGCCTGTAAGATGGCCGCGGCTGATGCCAAACGCCAGATTATCGAATTCGCGGCCGCCAAGATGGGCGTCAACATTGTTCATGACCTGGATATCCGCGACGGCTGGATTTATCTGGCTGACAGACCGGAACGCAAAGTTTCGTACTACGATATCGTTCGCGAAGCCATCCGTGGACGCGACGGCGAAACCATTATCGGCCGCGGGCATTATACCCCGCACCGCAAAGGCATGATTTCCCCGGCCTACAGCTTCGGCGTTCAGGCTGTTGAAGTTGATGTTGACCCCGAAACCGGTAAGATGAAACTGATTAATGTCGTTACCGCCCACGAAAGCGGCACCGTCATCAATCCTATCGGTATCACCGGGCAGCTTGAAGGTGCTATCATGATGGCCGGCGGCTACGCCCTGTGCGAAGACCAGCCGATGGACCAGGGTAAAATTCTCAACCCCTCTCTGGCTGACTACAAGGTTATCCGCTCGCTGGATATGCCGAAAACAGAAATTATTGAAGTTGACACGTACGAACCGGAAGGGCCTTTCGGCGCCAAAGAAGCCGGTGAAGGTTTAACCAACCCGACCGCCGGCGCCATTGCCAATGCCGTGCGCAACGCAGTTGGCGTGACCATCACCAGCCTACCGATCACTCCGGAAAAGATCTTTATGGCGATGCAGGAGAAGAAAGCCAAAGAGAAAAAGGCGAAGTAGTTCTATGGTTTTGAAACAGAGGGGCATAAGCCCCTCTGTTTTATGCCTTTATTTCCCATTTACCGGGTATAAAAGAATAAAACACAAAATTGTTTTCCAGGAGGTTTGTCAATGAGTAGTTATAAATGTCCGGTCTGTATTAAGGTTTCCAACACGCCTCTGGACCTTGCCCGCCATATGATCGGGCGCGGCGATAAAGAACATCGCGACTGGATCGCTTCCAAAGGCTTTAAATACTCTGAACTGCTCACCATGCAGCTCAGTTCTTTCGGCGGTGAAGGCTATCGGGCAATCTCCGAGGTGCTGGAACGCGAAACCAAAGTAAAATAGCAACAAACTGATTAATCCGTGCTCATGGTTGTGCCGTTATATCGCTCGCTGTATTTCAGAGCATAACGGCACAGCTTTTTTTATCCAATCATGATTAAATAAATTGAGCGGGATATATTCCCGCTCAATTACTGATTCTCCCGATATATATCCACCAATTGCTTTATTTGTTTTTCCAGACGGGTTTTCTCTTCTCCAGGAAGGCTTTCAAACCTTCCTGTCCGTCCGCGGTCTCCCAGGTTTGAATTCCCAATTCGGTGGCCTGATGTATTGCGTTTTCGAATGTTGCGATATCGGCGCATTGATAAAAAATTTCTCTTACAAGTTTCACGCTCAAACCGCTTTTATCCAGGAATTTACGCGCTAATTCTTCAGCGGCTTTATCCAATTCTGCTTCGGGCACGACTTTATTGATTAAACCGATGCGCTCGGCTTCAACGGCGCTAATGCTTTCTCCCAGCAGTATCATTTCAAATGCTTTTTTCTCACCGATCATGCCGGGAAAAAGCGCAGCTGCGGCCGGGGCTAAACCGCCCAGCACAATTTCGGGCTGACCGAATTTGGCTTTCTCCGAGGCGATTGCCATATCGCAGCCGGCGACCAGTTCGCACCCTCCGCCGAGCGCTGCGCCATTCACTACCGCAATGCTTGGTTTGCCCAGGTTTTTCAACAGACTGAATATTTGCCCGAATTCCCGCATCATCATCGGCATTTTATCGCCGATATGGTCTTTTATTTCGACGCCGGCACAAAAAGCTTTATTGCCGGCGCCCCGGAGCAGCAAAACCCCGGTTGCTTCATCGTTTTTTAATTCCCTCAAGGCAAAATTAATCTCCATAATCGCTTCATAGTTAACCACATTTACCGGGGGACGGTTTAAAGTAAGTACGGTAATGCCTTCTTTTTTCTCCAGTATAATATTCTTGAATTCCATATTGCCTCCTTAAAATATCACTTAAGACGAATAAATTATCGCGCTGGTGAAATGTTACTCCTTAGTGCCCCCTTATGTCAATCAGTATTTTTACTGAGTTCGCTTATTTAGGATTTCTGCGCTTTATGTTAATATAATGCTATCAAATAAATTTGAGAGAGACTGAAATGCCGACAGGAATGGAACGTATCCCGGAACAAAGACTGCAAAAACTGGCCAATATCCGCGCCATGGGGATTGACCCCTATCCACCCCGTTTCAATCGAACGCACAATGCCCAGCAGGCGGTGGAATTACTGGCACAAGCAGAACAGTCAGGCAAGATTGAAACCGAAGAAGTCACTGTGGCCGGCCGCGTCATGGCCAACCGTTCCATGGGTAAAATCTCTTTTCTGGATGTACAGGACGGTTCCGGCAAAATCCAGCTGTTTCTGGGTAAGAACCAATTGGACGAACAAAGCAACGCTTTACTCAAAGAAATCGATATCGGGGATATTGTAGGCGCGAAGGGTGTTGTTTTTCGCACTAAAAGCAGTGAGCCTACAATCCGGACAAAAATATTAACGATGCTGTCTAAATCGCTGCAGCCGCTGCCGGAAAAATGGCACGGCCTGAGCGATGTGGAAATACGTTACCGTCAGCGTTATCTCGACCTTATTTCCAACGAAAATGTTCGGAAAACTTTCCGCCAGCGCAGCCAGATTGTCAGCGCTATCCGCAGATACATGGACGGGCGTGGTTTTCTGGAAGTGGAAACCCCCATTTTACATCAGGAAGGCGGCGGCGCAGCCGCGAAACCATTCAAGACTCACCATAACACTCTCGACCGCGACCTTTTTCTTCGTATCGAAACCGAATTACATTTAAAAAGACTGATTATCGGCGGGTTTGATAAAGTCTACGAGGTGGGCCGTATTTTCCGCAACGAAGGGATATCTTTCAAACATAACCCGGAATTCACCTCTATGGAAAGCTATGAGGCCTATGCCGATTACAATTCCGTGATGGAAATGCTGGAGCAGATGGTTTCATCCGTCGCCATGGAAATCATGGGAACAACAGTGGTGCCGCACGGCGAAACAACCATTGATTTAAAAGCACCCTGGCAGCGGTTGTCTTTCAGAGATGCAATTACGCAATACAGCGGCATCGATTTTGTGCAGTATCCCACCGCGGATATGCTGCGTGCCAAAATGAGGGAAAAAGGCATCAACGCCGACCAGGCGAGTAACTGGGCGCACCTGGTGGATGATTTACTTTCGACGTTTGTCGAACCGAAACTCATCCAGCCGACTTTCCTGATCGATTATCCGCTGTCATTATCGCCGCTGGCCAAAAAGAAACCCGGCCAGGAAAGAGTGGTCGAGCGTTTTGAGGCTTTCGCCGGCGGGATGGAAATTGCCAATGCCTTCACTGAATTAAATGACCCGCTGGACCAACGGGAGCGTTTTGTCCAGCAGGCAAAAGACAAACAAACAGAGGGAGAAGAGAGTACTGTCGACGAGGATTTCCTGCTGGCGATGGAACACGGTATGCCGCCCACCGGCGGACTCGGCGTCGGCATCGACCGGTTAATCATGATTCTCACCAATAACCAGTCAATCCGGGAAGTAATACTCTTCCCGACGTTGAAAGGGAAAGCAGAAGAACAATAACAAGTGCTATTCTTCATTCTGAGGTTACGAAGTACTTGAAGAATCTCCTGCACTATTCATTAGGCATGGAGACCCTTCGTCCGCCTGAGGCAGACTCAGGGTGAACAAAAAGGGGAATATCCATTCCAGCGAAAGCTGGAATCCAATAGTAATAAATAATTACAATAATAGCTGATAGCTGAACACTGACAGCTGAATGCCGAATTCAGGATTTCGATATTCGAATTTAGAATTTACACCGGAGGTGTTATCATGTTAGATTTAAAATTTATTCGTGAAAACCCGGAAATCGTCCGGCAGGCGATGGCCAACCGTCAGGAAAAATCATCCCCCCTGGATGAAATCCTGCAATTGGATACCGAGCGCCGGCAGAAAATGACCGAACTCGAGGATTTGCGGCGCAACCGCAAGCAGGCCTCCAAAGAAAGACAGGCGGATGCCGCCGAGGAAGGCCGCGCTTTACGCACCAAAATCCATAACCTGGAAGAAATTGTTAATAATCTGGACGTCAAGCTCCATGACCTGCTCCTCCAGATGCCGAACATCCCGAGTGCTCAGGTGCCCGTGGGCAAGGACTCGAGCGAAAACGTCATCGTGCGCACCTGGGGCGAACCGAGAAAACTGGCTTTCCCCGCCAAACCGCACTGGGAATTGGGCGAATCGCTTGGTATAATCGACTTTGAGCGCGGCGTGAAATTATCCGGCACGCGGTTTTATATCCTGCGCGGGCTGGGCGCCCGTCTACAGCGGGCGGTCATCGCCTACATGCTGGATTTGCACACGCTGGAACATGGCTACAAAGAAATCTACCCGCCCTACATGGTGAAAAAAGAAATGCTGGTCGGCTCCGGCCAGTTACCCAAATTCATCGATAACCTGTATCACGATATCGAAGAAGACTACTGGTGGGTACCGACTGCCGAAGTGCCGCTAACCAACCTGCACCGTGATGAAATCATTCCGCCCGGCATGCTGCCGTTCCACTACGTCGCCTACACGGCCTGTTTCCGCCGTGAAAAGATGTCCGCCGGTAAAGACACCCGCGGCATCAAACGGGGCCACCAGTTTGACAAAGTAGAGATGTACAAGTTCGTTGAGCCTGAAACTTCCTGCGCCGAACTGGACAAAATGGTGCATGACGCCGAAGAGGTCTGCGAAAAACTCGGCCTGCCCTACCGCATCGTGCAAATCTGCACCGGCGATATCGGTTTCGGCTCTACGATGACATACGACATCGAGGTCTGGGCGCCGGGCTGCCAGGAATGGCTGGAAGTCAGCTCCTGCTCCAATTGCGGCGATTTCCAGGGGCGACGCGCCAATGTCCGCTTCCGCCCCGCCGCCGATGCCAAACCCCGATTTGTGCATACACTGAACGGTTCGGGATTGGCCTTGCCCAGAATCATGATTGCCATCATGGAAAATTACCAGCAGGCAGACGGCTCGATCGCGGTACCGAAAGTTTTGCAGGACTTCCTGCATACCGACGTGATTAGAAAAGATTAGTGCGGCCGGTTTAGCATCAAGCATCGATAAAGTTAAATGATCCTGGCTGTAGGGTCGGGTTTAGAACGACCGCCGCTACTCCGCTCAGTTATTTATCAGTGGGTTGTTGAAGCCACTCGAGCGCTGCAACACGAAAATAATTTCCCTTTCCTGATTGTCCGGTACCTCTCAGGTAATACGGTTGTTGTATAATTTAAGTGATAAACAGGCAATATTAAAAACTGACAGCGCAAAGGAGCAAAACAATGGCTGATATCAAAAGCGCCTACGAAATAGCGATGGAGAAAATCAACAAAATCGAATCGGCCACGCCGGAAGAGCGGCTGAAATGGAAATATATTCCCAAGGGCGAAGAACTGGCCGGGAAATATATCAAAGACGATATCAATCTGACGGCGGAACTGGCTAAATACGGCGAACAGGAAAGGAAATATGTGGTACAGGGCATTTCCTCGATACTTATCCGCAACATCGACCTGCCCAAAAACGATGCCGTGAAGAAAAACAACAAAAAAGTGATGGATGGGCTCACCACGGTCAAGAAAGACAAAAAAGCGCTTGAGAACGTTTTCAGCAAAATCCGATATATTTTCAACCATTACGCCGAACAGGGCGAAGCGCAGAAAAAAGCCGCTTACGAACAGGTCAAAGAGGAGTTTTCGATGAAACTCCAGCAAGCGTTAGCCCAACAGGGCTCGAACGCCCGGATCAACAGCATCGACATCGAACGGCAGCCGCAATTCCAGGAAGAATGGCGGAAAATGCTGATCCGGCTCGATGCGCAATACATGCAGCACATTAGTGAATATAAACATGAACTTCAGGCAATTAATTAGGCTCCCGGGAACAAGGCGGTAAATGGATATCGATGACGTAAAAATCCGGGAAGCGGTGGAGCAAACCGAAATCCTGCGGGCTCCAAAACAGAGTCTCACCACTTTCGGGACGACCAATATCTATTACTATCTCGTTACCGAGCCTGCTTATGCGGAACTGACCCCGAACGTCCATGAAACCGTGGTCCGGGAAGGCCGGGTTATCGCCGAGAAACCGCGAATTGTCACTCCGTATTATTTGCATTCCCTGGAAGGCTTCAGCGATAACGCCCGCCGTTATTTTGATTCCCTGGTGAAAACATACGGGCACAGCGTCCAGGGACTGCTCTATGCCTACCGCAACGAACCGAAAGAAATGAATATCGTTTCGGATGCCCTGCCGGCTGTAGTGGCGAAATTAAATGGAGACCTGGACAAACGCGGCGACCCGCTGACCGCCGTTATCAAAGGGCTCGATGAAATGTGGGATGTCGCCATCATCAAGTTTATTTTCGAGATGACGCAGCGTTCGGTGGATAATAACGTCCGGCAAATGAACGCCCGGGGGTTGCTGGCCATGGATGACAAAGGCATTCCGGCTGAAGCCCGGGCCAGAATCGAAGGTATGTTCATCCAGGCAAAAGCCGGGGATTTAGACCCGCGGGCCATCAAAGAAGAACTCGACCGCTGGAATATTTTTCCGGAATACGAAGACCGGTTCCTCAGCCTCTTTTTAAAATAACGGCGAAGTGATAAAATAGAAACGTGCAAATTTCTGTAATCGAAGCGCGCGACCTTTCCGAAGCCTGGTTCCTGTGTCTGAGCAAAACCCTCAGTGACGGCTATGACTACCGTATTGAGCGCGGCAGCTACAAGGGACAGCGCCGTAAACAGCTTGATTTCTTTGTGTGCCACATTAAATATCCGGGCACGCGTCCGTTAATCCCCGATGTGCCTCAGGGCGTTCCCGCCCCCAGCACCATGGAATATGTCGAAAACTATCTGCCCTACCTGATGACCGAACACCGCGCCGAAGGCGAGCAATACACCTACGGCCAATATCTGGAATCGCAGATTGCCGAGGTCATCCGCATGTACAAAGCGGACGGCCACAACACCAACCAGGCTTACATGACCGTCGGGGAACCGAAGGCTATCTTTCTCACCGACCCGCCGTGTTTACGCGGCATCGATACCCGCATCAAAAACAATAAACTCGATTTTTATATCTATTTCCGATCATGGGACCTGTGGGCCGGTTTCCCTTCAAACCTGGCAGGCATCCAGTTGCTCAAAGAATACATGGCCTCTGAAATCGGTGTGGAAGACGGAGAGATGGTGGTCATGAGCAAAGGCCTGCACATTTACGAATACTGCTGGGACCTGGCTAAAATGGTGGTCAAAAGGTAAATTACTGTCATCACCCATTGACCGTTGTCTTCAGAAGCGGAATGCTAAATTTAGTCACAGCCTGAGCGTAGCGAAAGATCCTCTTGCCTGTTGAGTAGTGAAGGAGATTCTTCAGGTACTGCGGTAACTTCAGAATGAAGAACATTAATTCAGTTTCTGACTTTGACATCCAGGTAGAGGTCGCCGCCGTTCTGTCCCATCCCCCGCAGCCGTATACTGTTACCGGTTTTCACGCCGGCCGGGATATTCACTGCCAGCTTCTTTTTCCCCAGACCTGTTTTCAGCGTCATTGTTTTTTCCCCGCCTGCAACCGCCTCAATTGCCGATAATTTTAAATTTTGGCGGATATCAACCGGGACACGCAGGCCGAACAGCATTTTCAGAGTAAGCCTGGTGAACCATTTCACTATGGCGATCTCCATTCTTTCGAAGAAGCCTAACTTTCTTACAGGTTCCCCGGTATCCAGATATTCCGGCGGTGCGCTGTCCGTATTTGCGTTAATGTTAGTGGCGCCGTTCCCGTAGCGGTAAACGTTTTGACGGCTCCCGCCCGGTCCCGAATAGAATGTGAAGACGACGCCGTTACCGCTGAAAAACGTGCGGTTGAGAAACTCCTGGTCGAACCTTAGTCCTGCCTGCCCGAACATGCGGTTCAATTCTTCGATTGTCTCAGGATTGGAAAAGGCATCGCGGAAAATATCGGACTGGGCGTTGCCGTAACCGGAGTAAACGTTAGAATCATAACCGCTTTTCTTCGCAAAGTCATACTGCCGGCGTTTTCCGGCATCACACAGAATGCTGTAAGCTTCGTTTATTTCTTTGAACTTCTCTTCGGCTTGCTTCTCGTTGCCCGGGTTTTTATCGGGATGGTATTTAAAAGCTAGTTTACGGAAGGCGTTCTTAATATCTTCTTCAGTAGCGTCCCCGGGAACCCCGAGGATTTGATAGTAGTCTTTCACTTAGATAATTATATCACTAAGGCCAGGCAAAAAAGTGTGATAAAAAGTGCCTGATACTGAAATCTTAAATATCGGGATTAGACTTGACCGTTTGGTCGGCGACATTAGGTTTGAGGTTCTCCATCTGTTTCATCTGTTCTTTGAGCTCATCCAGCCAGTTCGCGGACCGGACTTCGCGCTCCAGCAGATATTTCAGATAACTGCGGGTGATATCTTCGATTTCCAGTGACAATGCTTTATCTATTTTCAACCGTTCGACGGCGTTATAGTCGTTTTTCTGGATAAACCGCAGTACTTTCAGGGCATTGACTGAAATCGGACGGGCAAAAGGCTGATTCAAAGCGCATTCCGGACAAAGTGTCCCGCCAATACCCGCGCAAAATGAATTCGTAGTGGGCTCCAGGGTGCGGTGGCAAGTGACACATTTCAATAGCTGCGGACGGTAACCGCATTCTTCCAGCAAATGAATCTCAAAATAACGCAGTAATAACTCCCGGTTATTCGTCCCGCAAAGGGTTTGCAATGTTTCCAGGAGCAAACGAAACAGGTTTTCATCCGCAACATGTTCGGCGGTAAACTGATTAACCAGTTCCGTTATGTAAAGCGCATAAGAAGTCAGCCAAAGGTCGGTTTTCAACGGCATAAAACCATTGATGGACTGACTTCCTGTGACGGTATCCAGGTTGTGCCCTTTTGCCAATGTGACCTGACTGTAAGTCAATAGCTCCAGATGCCCGGATAATTTGCTCTTCGGGCGGCGCACCCCTTTGGCGACTGCCTGGATTTTACCCAAACCGGGAGTATACAGGGTCAGAATCCGGTCGGCCTCGCCCAGTTTGGTCTTTTTAATAATAATCGCTTCTGTCTGATAATCTTTAGTTCCGGGCATGCGTCAGCCTGTCTTTTCGGCAACAAATATCATTTCCGGTGATTCATCGTTAAAGCCGGATTTATCAAAATTGCCGTAAAATTCCAATATCTTAAATCCGCAAATACTCAACAGGTGTTCAATTTCATAGCGGTAAAAGTACCGCATCGGAAACGCATGCACCAGTCTTTCCTTTCGGCCGTCTGGGTAATTCACGTAAAAGATGAGTTCAATATCATTATACTGCTCGGCATGATGAAAAGCCGCGGTACGCTCTGTGCGCTTCACCACCCGCCCGTCGGGTAATTGCAGAGATTCCCCTACTGCCATCTCCATGAAATATCTGGTGTCAATCAAGCGCGGCAGATAGGTGTGGAAAACATCGAAGACCAGTTTCCCCTTTTCACGCAGGTGTTCGTGAACGCAATCAAGGCAGGCCTTTTGTTCCGCGACCGTAATCAGGTGTTGGAACGGGCGGAAAGGGATGGTAGCCAGGGCGTATTTTTCACCGGTATCGAAATTGGTCATGTCATCTTGAACCAGGTGTATCTTTTTTTGAATTTTTTGAGGTAATTTCGCGACTTTTTCCCGGCATTTTTGGAGCATATACGGGGAGAAATCAAGCCCGGTGATTTCACATCCGGCGGATGCTGTCGGAATCAGCACGCGGCCGGTGCCGCACCCCAGTTCCAGTGTTTTCCCGCCGGCCTGTTTAGCGTAGCCTAAAAAGAATTCGATATCGCGGCGGGGAAGTTGATTGTACATCGAATCATAGAAATCGGACACAAATTCCAGATCTTCATAGCCGCTGCGCTTGCTCATTCGCCCTCCAGGATTATTTCCGGTTTAAGTAATGCTGGCATTCTACCTGTAAAGCCGAAGGTTGTCAAGAAATTGGATAGGCGTAAAATATTGGTGCATTTTTCTGATTTTAACAATACGTTTACTTAACCAATCAGGGAACTCAGTTGGTGAATAAAAGAAGGGAGTCCGCCTGAGGCGGACTCCCTGATACAGTGTTGTTTTTTATTTTTCAGATCGGTACTAAACGCTGCCGGCTCTGACAATCACGATAACGATCACTACGACCAGTATTACGCTGATCGCAATGACACCATAAAGCAGACCGGACGGGATTACCGGTTTGGCTTTACCCGGGGTATGCGTCACTGTGGTAGTCGCGGTTGTTTTGGTGGTGGTCTTTGCGGGAGTTGTAGTAGTGGTTTTAGCTGTGGTCGTGGCTGTGGTCACCACAGGTGTTGTCGCGGTAGTTGTTGCGACCGTGGTTGTAGCAGTGGTAGTCGCAGTAGTAACGGCTGTGGTGGTCGTGGTAGAAGTTGACGCAGTATTGACCAGGGCAAACGGTGTGCCTTCAAATTGGGCGGGAGACGGCGCAGTATTGGGAGTAGCGCCAACACCGGGGGCGATCGAAACTTCCACGAACCCGTTGGCGACACTAACCGTGCAATTCGAAGCAGCCACCCACCCTCCGGAGGCAGAATTATAGAAGTAGACCGTACTGCCGGAAGTGACCGGTGCCGCGTCGGTGCCGTGAAAATCGATTGTGGCCGAAGCGGAAGCGTTGCCAAAACCGAAAACGTCAAAATAATTAATCGCTGTAACAGTTGAAGGTAAAGCCGCGCTTACAGGATTCGCCGTTAATGCTGCAGCGCCCAGCGTGATCATACCGGTCGAAGCCGTGATATTGACTCCGACATTGTTAGCGGCGGCAAGTGTTAATCCGGAAGCTCCGGTGACAAAAACGGAGGCGGAAGGAGCGGCTCCCAGAGCAGAAGCGTAAGATACATTGGCGGTTGAAGTAGGATTACTATTGGTGCCTCCCCAGTAATTGCGTGTGCAATTCAGCACCCCGCCGGCAGAATCGACCGCGTTTTTGGCATTTCCACTGAATGAATTTAGCATCAGAACGACCAGATTATCGTTGCCTGAGACATTAATAAAGTTATTTAAACTTTTACTGATACTGTTATTGAACAGATAAGTTCCGGAGGTAGCGGTAACAACAATCGCATCGTGGGTTGATAGAACGCCGCATGAAGTTACGGTATTACCGTTAAAGGAAACGCCGGCTCCGGCATTGCTGACGGTCAGAGCTGTAGTTAATCCCGTAAAAGTGCTGGTGCTGATAACAGAGGCGTTCCCGCCGTTTAGGGTTATTCCTAACCCGGCGCCGGAAGTCCCGGTGAAAGTCGAATTGCTGACGAGGACATTAGCCTGGGCGTTGACGCCGATTCCGGTGCCGTCGACATTGAAAACGGAACCGGTAATAATAGCAGGGGTTTTAACAATCAGGCCGG
>Ga0182017_10002031_pt1 | contig 15517 bp, 15 predicted proteins | sample 712E3DmetaG_FD_120492 | JGI IMG/M metagenome (GOLD analysis project Ga0182017, IMG submission 120492) | Permafrost microbial communities from Stordalen Mire, Sweden - 712E3D metaG | ecosystem: Environmental > Terrestrial > Soil > Wetlands > Permafrost | place: Sweden: Stordalen | collected... | reverse complement strand
GACGTTCATGGCCGTGGCCACGTCGGCCTCGGCGAATACAGGCACAAGGATCTGCCGGTACTCGAGCTGCGCGAGCAGGATCTCGGCAGGCGCATGAGTCGTCTGGCGTAGCGGGATCTTGAGAACGCGTTTGCGATAGATGATGAAGAGAGCGAACCCCGCCACCAGCCAGCTGAAACCGGCGATCCGCGTGCTCGACTCCTGGATCGTGATCGAAAGCCAGGCCGCGGCCGTCCCGAACAGGCCGACGAAGGCGAAGAGGGGCCAGTCCACTCCCTTGAAGCGGATATTCGGCCCGGCCTTGTAGGCCAACTCGGCGTCGCGGTAGCGGTAGCGAAGTGCGATCAGCGAGAGGTTGGCGATCGCAAACGAGAGCATCGCCCCGAACGAGTACATCGTCCCGAGGAAGTTCACCTCCCGATCGTGTAGCACTATTCCCGGCAGCATCAGCAGAATCGGGAAGGTCGCCGAGAAGAAGACGAGCGAGCGCCAGGGCGTGCGCAGCCGCGGATGGAGCCTCCGGAAGAACTCGGGGATCTGCCGGTAGCTCGACATCGCGTAGCTCACCCGCGAGGAGCCCATGATGCCGGCGTTGGTGCCGATGATGAGGATCGTCCCCGCCAGCACACCGACGTAGTAGCGCAGGATCGTATGGAACAGACCGTGGAGCTTGAGGCCCGAGACAATTCCTAGCACCGGATCGCTCGCATAGCCGCCCTTCCCCGGGGGCAGACCAAGAAGTGTCTGGTAATGGCCGTTCTTGAACGTGACCGGCAGCGCCATTAGAGCGATCGCCGGCAGAGTCAGATAGATCGCGAAGACCGCGATGCGCAGCATGTTGTAGGCACGCGGGACGTCGCGTGGCGGATCGCGTGTTTCCTCGGCCAAGTTGGAGATCGTCTCGAGACCGGTGTAGGCGATCATCGCGATCGGAACCGCGACCAAGAAGCCCGACCAGTGCGGCGCGACGCCGAGGTGAACGTTCGAGATCAGGATGTGCGGCCTGAAGATGAGCACACTGCCGAGCGCGACGAGCAGAACCTGAGTCGAGAAGTCGAGGACGGCCAGAACGATGTTCAGCTTGACGGCCTCACGCAGGCCGAGGACGTTCAGCCCGACGAGCGTTAGCACCAGAGTTGCGCCGAAGACGATGTCCCAGGGCGGCGTGCGCAGCGGCCCCCAGAACACCGACAGATAATGGGGCACGAAGTAGGCCGAGATCGAGATCGTGACCACGTAGTTGAGCATCTGACCCCAGGCCGCTAGGAAGCTCGCCACCTCGTTGAAGGCGTGGCGTGCGAAACTCGAGGAGCCGCCGGCCTCCGGGTAGCGAACGGTGCCCTCGGCGTAGGTCAGCGAGGTCGTCAGAAAGAAGATGCCGGCGATGATGAAGACGAGCGGTGTCAGGCCCAACGCGAGCGCGGCGGTTACGCCGAGCGCGTAATAGATCGAAGAGCCGACGTCCCCGTAGGCGGTCGAAGAGAGAGCGGGCGAGCCGAGCACCCGCTCGAGTCCGTGTTGACGCCGGCGAGAGGGCACGGCGCCACTTTAGAGCCTAATCCGGTTGGGATGGGCGACCGATCGGTAGGTCGTCAATTGAAGCGAGCGCTTATCGCCAGATGTCGAGTACGCCGCTCGTCTTGTGATCGTTCGCGTTGCCCTCGGGGAGCGCGACTCGGCCGTTGACGACGATCGGGCTGTTCCAGTGGCCGGGTCCGGCTTGGAGCGTCGTTACGAGCCTTCCCGTCCCCGGCACGTAGACGCGAAGGCCGCCGCCCGGGCCGTAGACCCAGAGCAGGCCACCGGCGACGATCGGGCTCGTGCCGCCGCTTGCATTGAGCCAGGCCTGGTGCAGCCTGTTTCCCTTCAGCGTCCAGGCCGCGGTGCCGCCGTTGTCGGCGGCGAACATCCAAGTGCTCGTTTTCGTCCGCCACACCGCCGGCGCGGTGAACAGGTCCGTGCCCGACGGAGTCGAGACCACCTGGAGCTCGGCGCCCTTGTGCGGCGCGGTACCCAGCAGCCGCTTTATGCTCAGAAGCCGGATCTTCCCGTCCTTGCCGCCCTGTGCGACGAGGCCGGAGGTGAGCAACACGGGCGACGTCGAGCCGATATCGAGATCGGTCGCGTCCAGCTGCGCGGTGTTCGTCGGCGTGTAGTTGCCGATCAGCCGCGTCGCCGATGGTGTCAGCAGGAGTGTCGCGTCGCCCCAATCGGTGCTGCCGTTCCAGTTCCCGTTACCGGTCGCGACGAGCAGGTTGCCGCTGCCGGGGACGACGACGGCGCCGGCGCGACCCCAGATCGCCGAGTCGCTGGAGACGCACGAGCTGGGCGCGATCAGACCGTGCCGGTTGGAGCAGAGCGAGTTCCACACGCTCACAAGCCGGCCGTTCGCCGGATTGATGATCGCGACATGCCCCTGATAGGGCGGCTGATCGCCGATGTAACCACCTGTCGTCGCGATTACGTGCCCATTCGCGTAGTTGAGCGCGGCGGCGATCTTCTCGCGCTGCGGGAGCTTCGTTATCGAGACGCGCCAGACAACGTGCCCGTTCGCGACGGACAGCTTCTGGATGCGGCCGTCGGGTGAGGCGGTATAGATCCACTGCCGGCTCGGGTCGGCGACCGGCGTCGCCGTAGTTATCCGGTACGAACCGGCCCAGCCGTGGTATCCCGGCGGCGTCCACTTCCAAAGGATTGAACCCGTCGCGGCGTCGATCGCCAGCGTGATCCCGTAAGTCGTCGTGACAAAGAACGCGTCGTGCGTCGCACTATGGATCGTGACGCCGTGCAGGTAGATCGGCGACGAGTCGACGGTGCCGGGCAGCGATACCTGCTGCCGCGTCAGCCCGGAGACGTTCGCCGCGGTGATGCCGGTCGCGAACGGCACCGAGCCGCTCCGCTGCGCGTTCCAGTCGAAGCGCGTCCAATCGTTCCCGGCGGCGACGGTTTTCGCCACCACGCCGGCGTGAGACGCGCCGGCGGTGCTCGCCAGGACAACGCACGCGGCCACGAGAAGCGCGGCTGCGAGCACTGCGCCGGTAGAGGCCCTCATCGACACTGCTTCGATCTGCCCGCGTAACACCGGAGCGAAACTCGGTACCGACTCGTCAGCAGATGCGCGGCAGCGGATCGCCGACGAGCATGTCGACCACGCGGCTACCGCCGAAGGCCGTCTGCAGCAGCACCAGACTCTCCGGCTCCGCCTCCACCACGCCGGCGATGCAGGCTCCGGCGCCGAGCGGATGGGTCCGAAGCGACGCGAGCGCCTCGTCGGCCCGATCGGCGGCCACGATTGCGATCAGCTTGCCCTCGTTGGCCACGTAGAGGGGGTCGATGCCGAGGATCTCGCAGGCCGCCGCCACCTGCTCGCGCACGGGCAGAGCCTTCTCGTCCAGCACCACGCAGAGACCGCTCGCCTCGGTCAGCTCGTTGAGCGTGGTCGCCAGGCCGCCACGGGTGGGGTCGCGCAGCCAGCGCAGGTCGGCGCCCAGCGCGAAGAGCGCCTCGCAAAGCGGAAAGATCGAGGCGCTGTCACTTTCGATCTCGACCTCGAGCTCGAGGTTGCCGCGCGCAATCATCACCGCCATGCCGTGATCGCCGAGGGTGCCCGAGACGATCACCTTGTCGCCGGGCCGAACCTTCTCGGCGCCGAGCGAGACACGCTCGTCGACGAGACCGATCGCAGCGGTCGTCACAGTCAGTCCGTCGCCGCGACCCCGCTCGACCACCTTGGTGTCGCCGGCCGCAACGACGACCCCCGCCTCGCGCGCGGCCTCGGCCATCGAAGCAACGATGCGGCGCAGGTCCGAGACGGGTAGTCCCTCCTCAAGCACGAATGCAGCCGAGAGCACGAGCGGGCGCGCCCCGGAGACGGCGATGTCGTTGACGGTACCGTTCACCGCCAGCGAGCCGATGTCCCCGCCCGGGAAGAAGAGCGGCTGAACCACGTGCGCGTCGGTGGTGAAAGCGAGCTTGGTACCGCCCGCGTCGATCAGCGCCGAGTCACCGAGCGGGTCGAGGAGCGGGTTGCCGAGCTCCTCCAGAAAGAGCGCCTCGACCAGCGTGTGCGTGGCCTTGCCACCGGCGCCGTGCACCAGCGTGATGCGTTCGTCTCGCAGTCGTGGCTTACGCCGTGGGGCTTGCTCGCTCATCGAGCTGCCCTCACAGCACGCTGCCAATGACGAGCAGGGCGGCGACGCTCAACTTGACGACCGGGCAGAGCTTGATCGGGAGGATTGGCGTCCGCGCCCCGGTCGAGAGAGATAGACCTGCGAGTACCACCAGGAACCCAGCCAAGGCGCAGTTCACAAGCGTCGTGCCGCGCGCATCGATCCCGAGCGCTAGCGTCACGATGAGGGACAGAATCCCCACGAAGCAGAGGGTCAGGCCTTCGGCAATCCACTCCATGGTCAAGATCCGCTGATTCGTCTGCGTCATCGGTTCGAAACCGGCAACGACGGCCTTCGTGGGCGCGATGTGAGCGACCCCCCAGATCGTGATCGCGCCGGCGCCGACCAAAACCAGGATCTCCTCTAGCGCCATCGGGCTGCTCCTTCTTCCGGTTGCGAGCCGAGCTCAGGCCTGGATCTTGTCACGTCTGGTCGGCCGGTTGCGCCCGTAGTTGTAGTAGGCGGCGCAGGCGCCTTCGGCCGAAACCATGCAGGTGCCGATCGGGCGCTCGGGCGTGCAGGCCGTGCCGAAGACCTTGCACTCCCAGGGCTTGACGAGGCCGCGCAGTACTTGGCCGCATTGGCAGGCCTTGTGGTCGGGAACGCTCAGCCCGGGCACCTTGTAGCGGCGCTCGGCGTCCCAGCCGGCGAACTCATCGCGTAGGCGCAGACCACTACGGGGAATCGAGCCCAGCCCGCGCCACTCGAAGCTGTCGCGCAGCTCCATCGTCTGCTCGATCGCCTCCAGGGCGCGCGGGTTTCCGTTCTCGCGCACGACGCGGGTGTACTGGTTCTCGACCTCGGCGCGGCCGGCGGCGAGTTGGCGCACCAGCATCAGCACCGACTGCAGGATGTCGAGCGGCTCGAAGCCGGCGACGACTACCGGTCGCCCGTACTCCGAGGCGATGAACTCGTAGGGGCGCGAGCCGATCACGGCCGAGACGTGGCCGGGCGCGATCAGTCCGTCCAGGCGCAGCTCCGGCGCATCGAGAATCGCGCGCAGCGGTGGCCCGATCGTGACGTGGTTGCAGAAGACCGAGAAGTTGCTGATCGCCTCATCGCGGGCCTGCAGAAGCGTCACGGCCGTGGAAGGCGCCGTCGTCTCGAAGCCGATCGCGAAAAAGATCAGCTCGCGCTCGGGGTTGGCCCGGGCCAGCTCGAGCGCATCCAGCGGCGAGTAGACCATGCGCACGTCGGCGCCGCGCGAGCGGGCGTCAAGCAGCGAGCCCTTGCTCCCGGGCACGCGCATCATGTCGCCGAAGGTGGTGAAGATGACGTTCGGCTCGAGCGCAAGCGAAACGGCGTCGTCGACGCGCCCGACCGGGATCACGCAGACGGGGCAGCCCGGCCCGTGCACGAGCTCGAGCCCACGGGGCAAAAGCTCGTCGATCCCGTGCTTGTAGATCGCGTGCGTGTGCCCGCCGCAGACCTCCATGATCGCCAGCTCGCGCCCGGGCGGCATCGCCTGCTCGAGCTCGCTCGCGAGCGCGCGCGCCAGCTCGCCCGAGCGGAACTCGTCTACGTATTTCATGCGGCGCCTTTGGAACTTTCGCCGGCGCTGGCGCGAATACCGGCCAGTTCGCGCTCGTAGGCCTCGCCCATGTCGCTCAAGAGCTGCAGCGTCTCGTTCGCTTGCTCCTCGTCGATGCGGTCGAGCGCAAAGCCGACGTGAACGAGCACCCACTCGCCCAGCTGCGCCTCGCCCTCGAGCAGGGCGCAGGAAACGATACGGCGTACGCCGCCGATATCGGCCTTCGCCGTCTTGGCTTCAGGGTCGAGGATCTCGACGATCTGAGCTGGAATCCCTAAGCACATGAGTGCATAGCGTACGCAGCGACCGCCGCCTGGCCGAAGGAGATGCAGGCGTCGTTGGGTGGAAGCAGGCGATGGACGATCACGCGGAAGCCGAGCTCCTCGAGACGCCGGCGTACACTCGCGAGCAGGCGCAGGTTCTGGAAGCAGCCGCCGGAGAGAACGACCGTGCGCGGTTCGGCGGTACGGGCGCAGGCCTCGGCGCAGGCAAGCGCGAGCCCCTCGTGGAAGGCCGCCGCGATCTCGGCGCGATCGCGCCCGGCCTCGAGGTCGTCGTGCACCGCGGCGATCAGGTCGGCGGCGATGATGCGCTCACCTTCGCTGCGACAGGGATACGGCTCCGCCTCGGTGTGACCGGCGAGTTGCTCCAGCTCGATCGCCGCCTGGCCCTCGTAGCTGACCCGCTCGCGCACGCCGAGAAGCGCCGCGGTGGCGTCGAACAGCCTTCCTGCGCCCGAGGAGAGGGGCGCGTTCACCTTCAGGCTCTCGCGCACGCGCGACCAGTCCGGGAAGGGAACCGGCCGCTCCGCCCGCTCGAGGTAGGCGGCTGCGACACGCCAGGGCTCACGCACTGCCGCATCGCCGCCGGGCAGCGGCACCGGATCGAGGTGCACGATCCGCTCGAAGCCGGCCAGGTCGCAGCGCAGCAGCTCGCCGCCCCAGATCGTTCCGTCCGTGCCGTAGCCGGTGCCGTCGAGGACGAGCGCCAGCGCGGGCCCAGTCTCCCCGTTCTCGGCCAAACAGGCGGCGGCGTGGGCGTGGTGATGCTGCACCTCGATCAGCTCCAGCTCCTGACCTCGCGCCCACTTGCTGCTCAGGTAGTCGGGATGCAGGTCGCAGGCCAAAAGCTCCGGCTCGACTGCGAGCATCGCCAGGTAGAGCTCGAGATCGGTGCGGAAGGCGCGGTAAGCGAGCTCGCTGTCGAGATCGCCGAGATGGGGCGAGAGGAAGGCCTGGTCGCCGCGGACGACGCAGAAGGTGCTCTTGAGCTCGGCGCCGGAGGCGACGAGCGGGCTCCGGGCGCCGACTGGAAGAGGAAGCGCCGCGGGCGCGTAGCCGCGGGAGCGGCGGATCGGGAAGGCCGCGCGCACGACCGAGTCCTCGCAGCGGCGCTCGATCGGGCGGTCGTGGGAGAGGAAGGCATCGGCGATCTCGCTCAGGCGCCGCTGCGCCTCCTCGTTCTCGAAGGCGATCGGCTCGTCGGAGAGGTTCCCGCTCGTCATCACGAGGGCGCCTCCGAAATCTGTGCAGAGCAGGTAATGGAGCGGCGTGTAGGGGAGCATCACTCCGAGCCATTCAGTCGCGGGCGCGACCGACGGCGCGACGGGCGCCCCGGCGCGGCGCCGGGCCAGCACGATCGGGCGCTCGGCCGAGCGCAGCAGCGCCTCCTCATCCGACCCGAGCTCGACGAGGAGCTCCGGGCTCGAGGTCATGACCGCGAGCGGCTTCTCCTCGCGCCCCTTTCTGGCTCTGAGCCTGGTGACCGCCTGCTCGTTCGCCGCGTCGCAGGCGAGGTGGTAGCCGCCGAGACCTTTGATCGCCACGATCTTTCCCTCGCGCAGCAGCGAGACGGCCGTCTCCAGCTCGAGCGAGAGCCTGGGTCCGCAGTCCGGGCAGCAGATCGGCTCGGCGTGGAAGCGCCGGTCGCCCGGATCCTCGTACTCGCGCCGGCACGCGTCGCACATCTCGAACGAGGCCATGGTCGTGTTCGCTCGGTCGTACGGAACCGAGCGCACGATCGTGAAGCGCGGTCCGCAGTTGGTGCAGTTGACGAACGGGTAGCGGAAGCGGCGATCGCCGGGATCGAAAAGCTCGCGCAGGCAGTCGTCGCAGGTGGCGATATCGGCAGGCACGAGAGCCGTGCGCTCACCGACCGCGGCGCTCGTCCCGATCACGAACTCGCGCTCGCCACGAGCTTCGATCTTGCTCGTCTCGAGCGAGGCGATGCGAGCAAGTGGAGGCGTCTGCTCGACCAGAGCGGCGGCAAAGAGGTCGAGCTCCTTCGGCTCGCCTTCGACCTCGACGACGACGCCCCGCGCATCGTTCCGGACGAACCCGGCGAGCCCGTGGCGGTGGGCCAGCCCGTAGACGAACGGGCGAAAACCCACCCCTTGCACGACGCCGGCGACCCGCAGGCGCCTTCGCTGCGCCACGGTTCCGTCTCTCTCAGATAAAGTCGTCACCGCTTCAGCGTAGATGTACGCTGCAGCCACCGGCATCGGTGCCGTTGCTCGGAGCGTGCGGGCTTCCCGCAAGCGCATCGGGCCGGGCTACCGATGCGAGAGCAAAGGCGGCCCGAAAAGCTTCGCCTGCCGCCCCAGAGAAAGGGATTTACGCTGACGAGCGAACGAAAGGAGCAAGCCATGCGGGCCGTCCTCGCGCCCGAGGCGCTCGAAGCGATCGTTGAGGTACTTCGCCGTCGCGACTGGCGCGTCGTCGCGCCGACAGTCCGCGACAAGGCGATCGTCTACGACGAGATCGCTTCTGCCGCCGAGCTTCCGATTGGATGGAAGGACGTCCAGGCCCCGGGCTCGTACCGCCTGGAACGCCGCGACGACGAAGCCCGCTTCGGATACGCGGTTGGACCGCAGTCGTGGAAGCGCGAGCTACTCGCTCCGAGCGCGCGTCTGCTTCAGATCGAACGCGCGAACGAGAGCTTCGAGGTGGTCAAGAACGCCGCCGAGACGAAGCGAACTGCTTTCTTCGGCGTCCGGCCTTGCGAGGTCGCCGCGATCAAGATCCAGGATCGCGTACTCATCGGCGGCTCCTACGCCGACGAGGACTACCTGGAGCGACGCACGAACTCGTTCGTCATCGCCGTCAACTGCGGCGAGCCGGCGGCAAACTGCTTCTGCGCCTCGATGGGCACCGGCCCCAAGGCCGAGGACGGCTACGACCTCGTCCTGACCGAGATCCTCGACGGTAGCCACCGCTTCCTGGTCGAAGCCGGCACCGACGAGGGCGCCGAGTTGCTGGCCGAGCTCCCGCAGCAGCCGGCCGAGAAGGCCGATACCACGGCCGCCGAGAAGGTCACCGACGCGGCCCGCAAGCGGATGGGGATCACTCTCGATCGCAGCGACGTACACGATCTCCTGCTCGCCAATCTCGAGCACGAGCGCTACGACGATGTCGCCAAGCGCTGCCTCGCCTGCACGAACTGCACGCTCGCCTGTCCGACCTGCTTCTGCACCGCGATCGACGACGCGAACAGCCTCTCGGGCGAGGGCAACGACCGGGTCCGTAAATGGGATTCCTGCTTCACGCTTCAGTACTCGGAGATGCACGGTGGCGGGACGCGCAGGGAGACGAAGTCGCGCTACCGCCAGTGGCTGATTCACAAGCTGTCCACCTGGCACGACCAGTTCGACACGCTCGGCTGCGTCGGTTGCGGTCGCTGCATCACCTGGTGCCCGGTCGGGATCGACATTCGCGAGGAAGTTGCCGCAATCAGAGCGACCCAGGAGGCCAAGTCGTGAAGACGTTGGATGCTGTTATCGCCGAGAGCCCGGTTTTCGCCGGACTCACCCAGGAGCAGCTCGAATTCATCGCGGGCTGCGCCCAGAACGTTCACTTCGACGAAGGCCAGCAGATCGCCAAGCGCGGCGATCCGGCCGACGTCTTCTACCTCCTCCGCATGGGCGAGGTTGCGCTCGACATCGACGTCCCGAACAAGAAGCCGGTGCGCGTCGACACGGTCGAGCCCGGTCAGGTTCTTGGCTGGGCGTGGCTGATTCCGCCTTACCAGTGGAACTACGACGTCACCGCTACCGAGCTCGTTCGCGCCGTCTCCTTCGACGGCGCCTGTATCCGCGAGAAGTGCGCGTCGGACAACGAGCTCGGCTACGCGCTCCTCACGCGTTTCTCCCAGGTAATCGTCGGGCGCCTGCAGGCGACCCGCCTACGACTTCTCGATATCTATGGCACAGACTCTCACTGAGACCGCCGGCTCGCTCGAGGCCATGACACCCGTCCCGTACGCGGTGACGGCAACGCGGCAAGACACGTATGACACCTGGACGCTCGAGCTGGAGCCCGTCAACGGCGCTCCAATCGTCCCGGGTCCCGGCCAGTTCAACATGCTCTACGCCTTCGGCGTCGGCGAGGTGCCGATCTCGAACGCGGGCAACTTCGAGACCGACGAGCGGCTCGTGCACACGATCCGCGCGGTCGGTGCGGTCACCAAGGCGCTCTGCGCCGCCGAGGTCGGCACGGTGATCGGCGTCCGCGGACCCTTCGGCAACACCTGGCCGATCGAGGATGCGAAGGGCAAGGACGTGGTCATCGTCGCAGGCGGCATCGGCCTTCCGCCGCTACGCCCGGCGATCTACCACGTGCTCAAGAACCGCAAGGACTACGGCCGCTTCGTCCTTCTTTACGGAGCGCGCACGCCGTCGGACATGGTCTTCCTCGACGAGGTCAAGAGCTGGCAGAGCAACTACGACGTCGATCTCGACCTGATCGTCGACGCCGGCGACACCGACTGGAAGGGCAAGGTCGGCCTGGTCACCAAGCTGATTCCGCCGGCGAATTTCGACGCCGACGTCGCAAAGGGCTTCATCGTCGGGCCGGAGATCATGATGAAGTTCGTCGCTCAGGAGCTGATGAACCGCGACCTTCCTGCCGAGTCGATCTACGTCTCGATGGAGCGCACTATGCGCTGTGGCGTCGGTCTCTGCGGACACTGCCAGGTCGGCCCCACGCTCATCTGCCGTGACGGCGCGGTCTACACCTGGGCCGAGGTCGAGAAACTTCTAGCCGTGAAGGAGCTCTGATGGCACCTACGATCGCAGTCTGGAAGTTCTCGTCCTGCGACGGCTGCCAGCTCTCGCTGCTCGACTGCGAGGACGAGCTGCTCGGGATCCTCGGCCGCGTCCAGATCGCCTACTTTCCCGAAGCCACCCGGGCCGAGATCGAAGGCCCCTGGGACGTCTCGCTCGTCGAGGGCTCGGTCACGACGCCCGAAGAGGCCGAGCGGATCAAGGAGATCCGCGAGAAGTCGGGCCTCGTCGTGGCAATCGGTGCCTGCGCCACCGCCGGCGGCATCCAGGCGCTCCGCAACTGGGCCAACGTCAAGGACTACGCAAGCATCGTCTACGCGCACCCCGAGTACCTCGAGACGCTCGAGACCTCGACTCCTCATTCCGACCACATCCAGGTCGACCTGGAGCTGCAGGGCTGCCCGATCTCGAAGGTCCAGCTCGTGGACACGCTCCTGGCCGTGCTCTCGGGCAGGCGTCCAAACGTACCGACGGAGGCCGTCTGCACCGAGTGCAAGCGCCGCGAGACACCATGCGTGCAGGTTCTCGGCACTGCCTGCCTGGGCCCTGTGACACAGGCCGGTTGCGGTGCCATCTGTCCGTCCTACGCCCGCGGTTGCTACGGCTGCTTCGGGCCCAAGGAGACGCCGAACACCGTCTCACTCGCCAAGCGCTGGAGCGAGATGGGCGTCAGCGAGGACGAACTGCTGCGCGCCTTCCGTACCTTCAACGGCTACAAGCCCGCCTTCCGCGAGGAGAGTGCCCGTCATGGCTGATGAGACCCGCACCATCAAGACCGATTACCTGGCCAGAGTCGAGGGCGAGGGTGGGATGCTTATCCGCCTGAAGGGCAACGAGATCGAGGAGGTCAAGCTCAACATCTTCGAGCCGCCTCGCTTCTTCGAGGCCTTCCTGCGCGGCCGCTACTTCACCGAAGCGCCCGACATCACCGCCCGCATCTGCGGTATCTGCCCGGTCGCCTACCAGACCGCGGCGATCAACGCGATGGAGTCGATCTGCGGCGCCGACGTCGGTAGCCAGATCAAGGCGCTCAGGCGCCTGCTCTACTGCGGCGAGTGGATCGAGAGCCACGCGCTCCACATCTACATGCTCCACGCTCCCGACTTCCTCGGCTACCCGAGCGCGATCGAGATCGCCAAGGACGCGCCCGAGGTGGTCGAGACGGCGCTGCGCCTGAAGAAGATCGGCAACCACGTCATGACCGTCATCGGCGGGCGCGAGATCCATCCGATCAACGTCAAGGTCGGCGGTTTCTACAAGGCGCCCTCCAAGGCCGAGCTGGAAGCGATGGTGCCCGATCTGGAGTGGGCGCTCGAGACCTCGCTCGAGACGGTCAAGTGGACGAACACGCTCGACTTCCCCGACTTCGAGATGGACTACGAGTTCGCCGCGCTCGACGCCGGCGGCGTCTATCCGATCGAGGGCGGCAAGCGCTTCGTCTCGAACAGGGGTCTCGACATCCCGATAGACGAGTTCTACGAGCACGTGGTCGAGGAGCACGTCAAGCACGCGAACGCACTTCAGGGGCACATGAAGGAGCGCGGCTCCTTCCTGGTCGGCCCGCTGGCCCGCTACGCGCTCTGGTACGACCTGCTCTCGGCGGAGGCGCGGGGCGCCGCCGAGGAGATCGGCCTACCGAAGGCGGTCAAGAACCCGTTCAAGAGCATCCTCGTGCGCTCGGTCGAGCTGGTCGAGGCCTGCGTCGAGGCGCTGCGCCTGATCCGCGAGTACGAGCAGCCCGCCGAGGCGAGCATCGAGGTCGTGCCCAAAGCCGGCAAGGCCTGCGGCGCCAGCGAAGCTCCGCGCGGAACCCTCTGCCATCGCTACGAGATCGACGCCAAGGGGATCATCCTCGACGCCACGATCACGCCGCCGACGGCCCAGAACCAGCCCCAGATCGAGGCCGACCTGCGCGGGTTCGTGGGTCAGTTCATGGATCTCCCGAACGAGGAACTGACACTTCGCTGCGAGCAGGCGATCAGGAACTACGACCCCTGCATCTCCTGCGCCACGCACTTCCTGACGCTGGAGATCGAAAGAACTTGAGTGAAATCCTCGTCGTCGGCACCGGCAACAGCTGGCGCGGCGACGACTCGGTAGGACTGGAGGTCGCGGGCGCTCTGCGCTCGCGGCTTCCAGAACAGGTGCGCGTGCTCGCCACCGAGGCCGAGCAGTCGAGCTTGCTGGACGAGTGGGTGGGCTGTGGCAGCGTTCTGATCGTGGACGCCGTTCACTCCGACGCCGCGGCCGGCACGATTCACCGCGTCGACCTAAACGCTGAGACCGTCCCCTACGCCGTCCTTCAGGGCTCGACCCACCATTTCTCGCTCGGCGACACGATCGAGCTGGCGCGCGCGCTCAAGCGCCTGCCCGCTAAAGCGCTCTTCTTCGGCATCGAGGGCGAGAGCTTCAGCCCCGGCGAGCCGCTGTCGCCGGCCGTCGCCGCGGCCGTGCCCGCTATCGTCGAGGAGATCGTCAGAGAAATCGAAGCGCTCCAGGGAAGCTGATGCACGAACAGGCCACAATCCGCGACCTGGTCGCAACCGTACTCCACGTCGCCGAAGAGAACGACGCCACCCGCGTCGTCCGCATCAAGGTGCGCCTCGGCGCCCTCTCCCACTTCACTCCCGAGCACTTCCTCGAGCACTGGCAGGACGCCACCGGCGGCACGATCGCCGAGGGCTCCAAGGTCGAAGCGGAGCTGTCGGAGGATCTGACCGACCCGAATGCTCAGGGCGTCATTCTCGAGGACATCGAGATCGCGCTGGGCTAGCGCCCAACTTCCGACTCCAGTCGAATGAGCGACCACGAGAAGATGATCGTTCGGGCCGGGTACAACGAGATCGCCGAGCGCTACCTCTCTTGGAGCGAGCGCGTGGTCAACGATCCGCGCGCTCGATTTACCGACGAGCTCGTTCGCCGTCTGCCTGACGGCGCGCGAGTCCTCGATCTGGGATGCGGCGCCGGAATTCCATCTACGCGCGTCCTCGCGGAGCGATTCGAGGTTACCGGCGTTGACGTCTCAGAAGTCCAGCTCCAGCTGGCACGGACAAACGTTCCTCAGGCGACTTTCGTCCACGGCGACTTCTCCGACTTGGCGTTTCCGGATGAGTCGTTCGATGGGATTACCGCGTTCTATTCGATCTCGCACGTCCCGCGCGACGAGCACACTCGCCTGTTCGCGTGCGTCGCAGGGTGGCTGAAGCCGGGCGGACTGTTCCTCGCAACCCTCGGTGCCGGTGAGAGCCCGGGCTGGACAGGAGAGTGGCTGGGTGTCCCGATGTTCTTCAGCAGCTACGACGCCGACGAGAACCGCCGGTTACTCCGCGGCGCCGGACTGTCGCTCGTACTCGACGAGGTCGTCGCGGTGCGCGAGCCTGAGGGCGAGGTCGCGTTTCTGTGGGTGCTCGCGCGGAAACCCGCCGAGTAGCTCGGCCGACTGTTTCAGGTCGCGGAAGGCAGCACTTGGCGTCGAACGCACTCGCCGCGACTGTCGATTTCCGTGCCTCCCGGCGTAGGATGAGTCAAGCGTCCAAGTCGCCAAAGGGGAGGTCTCCGATGCTCTGGTACTGCCGCTTCAAATGGTATCCGCATACGTCCGTCACTCAGGTGCGAAAACGCGTTCTCGAGCAAGACGCGGCCGGCACCAACCAGCCCGAGAAGATCAAGGGCTGGTACAACCTCGCCGGCGGCGGCGCCGGCTTCATGCTCGTTGAAAGCGATGAGCATGACGTGGGCAAGCTGCTCGAGCCATACATGGACCTGATGAGCTGGAACGTGCACGCCGTCTACGAGCTCGACTACGACAAGACGATCGCCGACTTCAAGAAGGATCTCGCCTAGATCACGCGGCAGACGGCCGCTGGCTCGGCTCGACGACGTGGCCGCGGGAGCTTTCGAGGCGACGGTAGAGGCGCACGGGTAAAAGAAAGGGCGCCGCCTCTCGGCGGCGCCCCAGGTACTACCTCTGTGCTCTGACTCCGGTTATTCGAACGCCAGCGCCTGTACTTCGCGAATCGACCGGCCCTCAGCAGCTGCCATTGCCGCCTCGTTGAGTGCTGCCTGGGCCGCGGCCAGGCGGGCGAGCGGGACGCGGAAGGGCGAGCAGGACACGTAGTCCAGACCGATGTTGTGGCAGAAGGTCACGGAGACGGGGTCGCCTCCGTGCTCGCCGCAGATGCCGGTCTTGACCTGCTTGACGCTCCTGCTGCGCTCGATCGCCATCTTCATCAGGTCGCCGACGCCCGACTGGTCGAGCGAGGCGAACGGGTTCTGCGGGATGACGCCGTCCTCGACGTACTTGGCGAGGAACTTGCCCTCGGCGTCGTCGCGGGAGATACCCATCGTTGTCTGGGTCAGGTCGTTGGTGCCGAAGGAGAAGAAATCGGCGTACTCGGCGATCTCGTCCGCGCGCACGCAGGCCCGCGGCAGCTCGATCATCGTGCCGATGGGAAGCTCGCCGGCGTTCTCCTCGGCGATGACCCGTTCGGTCAGCTCGCGCATGCGCTTGAGCTCCTCGGCGAAGCCGATCAGCGGGTGCATGATCTCGGCCATAGGCCTCTTGCCCGTGCGCTTCTCGACGACCTTGACCGCCCGTACGATCGCGCGCACCTGCATCTCGTAGATCTCCGGATAGAGAATGCCGAGACGGCAACCGCGTGTGCCGAGCATCGGGTTGAACTCGTGCAGCGCCACGATCCGCTCGCGGACGACCGGGTCGTCGGTCTCCTCGAGCTTGGGCAGGAACTCGTGCAGCGG
>Ga0182017_10002028_pt1 | contig 15530 bp, 13 predicted proteins | sample 712E3DmetaG_FD_120492 | JGI IMG/M metagenome (GOLD analysis project Ga0182017, IMG submission 120492) | Permafrost microbial communities from Stordalen Mire, Sweden - 712E3D metaG | ecosystem: Environmental > Terrestrial > Soil > Wetlands > Permafrost | place: Sweden: Stordalen | collected... | reverse complement strand
TGCCCGCCGCGCCTTCCGAGCAGCCGGAAATCAAGCAGGAGTCGCCGCCCCCAAGTCCCAAGCCGCTCGCGGAATCCAAGCCCAAGAAATCCAGGCGCACGGTCGCGCCCGCGCCCAGCGGCGCCCCATCCGATGACGTGCGCAGCGTGCCCGCATCGCCTCGCCCGGCCGAGAAATCCGAGAAAGGGATCCAGGACAAATGGCGCCTCGATTGAAATTGGTTTGGCTTGTCGTTGCTTTGGCGGCCGTGGCCGCGAACCTGCCGCGCCTTGAATCGGCGGCTCTCGCCGCCGGCTTGGACCCTTCGGGCGAGGCCACGGCCAAAGAGGCCTCGGGACTCTACCGGCAGGGGCTCTACGAGGACGCGGCCAAGCTGTTCGCCAAGCTCGTCGTTGACTATCCCGACATGTTGATCTTTGAGCGCAGCTTGGGCGCGTGCTTCTACTACTTGCGCAAGCCAGAGCCTGCGTTGTCGAATCTGCGCAACTACCTCGTTCATCGCAAAGACATTCCGGCCGACGACAAGGCGGTCGTGGATCGCTGGATCGACGAGATGGAAAAGCTGCGCGCGCAGAACGCTGCCGTGCCTGTCGTGCCACCGCCAACGGCGGAAAGCCCGCGCGGGCCGCAACCACACCTTGACGGGCCCCCCGCCTTGCAGCCATCAGAGGCGCCGGCTCTGCCCCCGCCGACAGCGGAACTTCAGCCCCCGATCTCACAATCACCGGCCACAGCAAGACCGGTCCCGCCCCAAGCCCCGCCGATCGCGCCGGATGCTCAAGGGTCGGTCGCCTCGACCGGACAACAGGCTTCCGGAACCACGAAGGGAAGCGGGCTGCGCATCGCTGGCATAGCCTGCGTGGCCGTGGGCCTGGCGTCGATTGGAACGGCTATCTACTACTACACTCGGGCAACCTCGCTGTCAGACAAGGTCACAAGCGCGAATCCCGCAAGCCCATCCGACTACGAAGCAGGCAAGGATGCACAGACGATGCAGTGGGTGTTCTATAGCGTCGGCGCGGGTGCGCTGGCCACCGGAGCTGCTCTCTATTTGCTGGGGTACTCCCAGGCTTCGTCCGCTCAGGTGGGTCTGGCTCCCTTGCTGGGACCGAGAACTGCCGGGCTTTCCGCCCGAGGAGGATTCTGATGCGAGTCTTCTGGTCCATCCTGTTGGTGGGTTTGGCTGCATGCGGATTCAATCCCCATCCCCAGAACGGCGCCCTCCCCTGCGACAACGGCTGCCCCTCTGGCTACTATTGCGCGAAAGACGGCACGTGCTGGACGACTGAATTGGGCGCAGACGCCTCCAGCCCAAGTGATGGCCGGGCCGGTGATACCGGCGTCACCTCAGACACCCCAAGTGCATCCGGCGACGCTGGCGGTCCCGCAGGAACGGGTGGTGGTGGGGGCGTCACCTCAACCGGCGGGTTGGCTGGCCCTGGTGGAACCTCTGGAATTGGCGGTGTAGTTGGCACGGATGGCAGCGTTGGTTCTGGAGGAGTCGCCGCAAGCGGCGGGTTGACTGGCTTTGGTGGAATCGTGGGCAGCGGTGGCTTGTTTGGCCCAGGCGGAGCAACTGGCATGGGCGGGGTGGTAGACACCGGTGGCATCGTCAGCACCGGCGGAGCCGTGGGTAGCGGAGGTACGATCGTTTCGGAGCTAGCCGTCTTTGCTGGGGTTCCATCCGGCTATGGAAGCGCGGACGGCACGGGCGCCGCCGCCCGCTTCAACGGCCCCGGAGGCGTGGCGGTGGACGGGGCGGGCAACGTCTTCGTCGCCGACAGTAACAACAATACCATCCGGAAGATCACGCCTAGTGGCGTGGTGACCACGCTTGCCGGGACGGCAGGTTTGTCAGGAAGCGCGGATGGCACGGGGGCCGCAGCCCGCTTCAACTGGCCCACGGGTGTGGCGGTGGACGGGGCGGGCAACGTCTTCGTCGCAGACAGCGACAACAACACCATCCGGAAGATCACGCCTGCTGGCGTGGTGACCACGCTTGCCGGGACAGCGAATGCGTCTGGAAGCGCAGACGGCACGGGGGCCGCAGCCCGCTTCAACGGGCCCGAAGGCGTGGCGGTGGACGGGTCGGGCAACGTCTTCGTCGCCGACTATGGCAACAACACCATCCGGAAGATCACGCCCGCTGGCGCGGTGACCACGCTTGCCGGAGCGGGTTCGTCTGGAACCGCGGACGGTACGGGGGCCGCAGCCCGCTTCAACTGGCCCACGGGTGTGGCGGTGGACGTGGCGGGCAACGTCTTCGTCGCGGACACCTGGAACGACACCATCCGGAAGGTCACGTCTACTGGCGTGGTGACCACGCTTGCCGGGTTGGCGGGTTCGGAAGGAAGCGCGGACGGCACGGGGGCCGCCGCACGCTTCAACCACCCCTGGGGCGTGGCGGTGGACGGGGCAGGCCACGTCTTCGTCGCCGACAACTGGAACGACACCATCCGGAAAATCACGCCTGCTGGCGTGGTGACCACGCTTGCCGGGACAGCACAGGGGCCGTGGCCGTTGGGGGGTGGAAGCGCGGACGGCACGGGGGCCGCCGCACGCTTCAATTCACCCCAAGGCGTGGCGGTGGACGGGACGGGCAACGTCTTCGTCGCTGACCTTTATAACAACACCGTCCGGAAGATCGCGCCTACTGGCGTGGTGACCACGCTTGCCGGGACAGCAGGTTCGTCAGGCAGTGCGGACGGCACAGGGGCAGTCGCTCGCTTCGACTGGCCCCACGGCGTGGCGGTGGACGGGGCGGGCAACGTCTTCGTCGCCGACACTTATAACAACACCATCCGGAAGATCACGCCTAGCGGGGTGGTGACCACGCTTGCCGGGTCAGCGGCAGCGAATCGTGGAAGCGCGGACGGCACGGGGGCCGCCGCTCGCTTCTACTGGCCCTGGGGCGTGGCGGTGGACGGGGCGGGCAACGTCTTCGTCGCCGACGTGGGCAACGAGATCGTCGGGGGCGACGACACCATCCGGAAGATCACGCCTGCTGGCGTGGTGACCACGCTTGCCGGGACAGTAGATGCGTATGGAAGCTCGGACGGCACGGGCGCCGCCGCTCGGTTCTACGAACCCCAAGGCGTGGCGGTGGACGTGGCGGGCAACGTCTTCGTCGCCGACCATGGCAACAACACCATCCGGAAGATCACGCCGAGTGGCGTGGTGACCACGTTTGCCGGGACAGCAGGTTCGTCAGGAAGCGCGGACGGCACTGGTGCCGCCGCCCGCTTCAACGGGCCCCAAGGCGTGGCGGTGGACGTGGCGGGCAACGTCTTCGTCGCAGACTCGGGCAACCACACCATCCGGAAGGTCGCGCCAAGTGGCGTGGTGACCACGCTTGCCGGGTCTGCGGAAGCGGATCCCGGAAGCGCGGACGGCACAGGGGCCGCAGCCCGCTTCAACTCACCCGCTGGCGTGGCGGTGGACGGGTCGGGCAACGTCTTCGTCGCCGACTCGGGCAACAATGCCATCCGGAAGATCTCAATTTCGGGTGTGGTGACCACCATCGTGGGAGTCGCGGCGCCGGCGAGCGCGGGCAATTTCCCAGGCCCTCTTCCCGCCTCCATAGTTTCTCCGGTCGGCGTGGCAATCGATTCATCGACCGGCAAGCTCTACATTACCCTCCCCGAGGCGGTCATGGTCGCGGTTCTTCCCAACTAGCGTGCCTCACATCACCGAAAGGACCCAGCGATGGATAGTCGACGCGAAAGTAGCTCCTTTGTGCTAATCGCGGTGTCAGCTCTCGTATCGGCGATGTTGAGCACCGGATGCTCCCGCAACAACTCATCGAAGCCATGTCCCATCGGATCGGTGGGCTGCGCGTGCACTTCTGGGGGAGCGTGCGATCCCGGTCTTGCCTGCTATTCAAACCTCTGCGTGAGTCCAACGCCCGTAGACGGGAGCATTACTGGGGGAAGCGGGGATGGCGGGGTGGTGAGCGTCGGAACGGTACCGCCGCCGAACAGCGCTGGGGCGCCGGGTACGGGTGGAGCCGCCGGCCCGGGCGGCGCGGGTGGAACAACGGGCTCGACCGGCGGCGATGTTGGCACGGGCACCGGCGGCGTGGTTGGCACGGGTGGCAGGGTCGGTTCTGGCGGAGTTGCCGCAAGTGGCGGGTTGACGGGCTCCGGTGGAATCACAGGCAGCGGTGGGTTGGTTGGCTCAGGCGGAGCAACTGGCATGGGCGGGGTGGATGGAACCGGTGGCATCGTCAGCACCGGCGGAGCCGTGGGTGGTAGCGGAGGCACGATCGTTCCGGGGTTAGCGGTCTTTGCTGGGGTTCCATCTGGCGTTGGAACCGCGGACGGCACGGGCGCCGCCGCCCGCTTCAACGGGCCCGATAGCGTGGCGGTGGACGGGGCGGGCAACCTCTTCGTCGCAGACGGTGGCAACAACACCATCCGGAAGATCACGCCCACTGGTGTGGTGTCCACACTTGCCGGGACGCCGGGTATGTCTGGAAGCGCGGACGGCACGGGGTCCGCCGCTCGCTTCAACGGGCCCCAAGGCGTGGCGGTGGACGGGGCGGGCAACGTCTTCGTCGCCGACGGTGACAACGGTGCCATCCGGAAGGTCACGTCTAGTGGCGTGGTGACCACGCTTGCTCGCTTCGGCTACCCCTCTGGCGTGGCGGTGGACGGGGCAGGCAACGTCTTCGTCGCTGACCAGAACAACCACACCATCCTGAAGATCACGCCCGCTGGCGCGGTGACCACGCTTGCCGGGACAGCGGGTTTGTCAGGAAGCGCGGATGGCACGGGGCCCGCCGCTCGCTTCGACTGCCCCGGAGGCGTGGCGGTGGACGGGGCTGGCAACGTCTTCGTCGGTGACACTCTCAACAGGACCATCCGGAAGATTACGCCCGCTGGCGCGGTGACCACGCTTGCCGGGACAGCAGGTTCGTCAGGAAGCGCGGACGGCACTGGGGCCGCCGCCAGCTTCTGGCTTCCCGGGGCCGTGGCGGTGGACGGGACGGGCAACGTCTTCGTCGCCGACTATGGCAACCACACCATCCGGAAGATCACGCCTGCTGGCGTGGTGACCACGCTTGCCGGGACAGGCACTGGGACCGCTGCCAGCTTCTCCCCCCCCTTTGGCGTGGCGGTGGACGGGGCGGGCAATGTCTTCGTCGCTGACACTGCCAGCAACGCCATCCGGAAGATCACGCCCGCTGGCGTGGTGACCACACTTGCCGGGACAGGGGATTGGTCAGGAAGCGCGGACGGCACTGGGGCCGCCGCCAACTTCTGGCTTCCCGGGGCCGTGGCGGTGGACGGGGCGGGCAACGTCTTTGTCGCCGACAGTGGCAACAACACCATCCGGAAGGTCACGCCAAGTGGCGTGGTGACCACACTTGCCGGTATGGCAGGATCGTCTGGAAGCGCGGACGGCACAGGGGCCGCAGCCCGCTTCAACCACGCCCGAGGCGTGGCAGTGGACGGGGCGGGCAACGTTTTCGTCGCCGACAGTAGCAACAATACCATCCGGAAGATCACGCCTGCTGGCGTGGTGACCACGCTTGCCGGTGTGGCAGGATCGTCTGGAAGCGCGGACGGCACGGGCGCCGCAGCCCGCTTCAACTACCCCTGGGGCATGGCGGTGGATGGCGCGGGCAACGTCTTCGTCGCCGACAATAACACCATCCGGAAGGTCACGCCAAGTGGCGTGGTGACCACGCTTGCCGGTTCAGCGGCAGCGGATCCTGGAAGCGCGGATGGCACCGGGGCTGCCGCCCGCTTCAACTCACCCTCTGGCGTGGCGGTGGACGGGGCGGGCAACGTCTTCGTCGCCGACAATAACACCATCCGGAAGGTCACGCCAAGTGGCGTGGTGACCACACTTGCCGGGACAGCAGGTTTGTCAGGAAGCGCGGACGGCACGGGGGCCGCCGCCCGCTTCAACGAGCCCCTGGGCGTGGCGGTGGACGGGGCTGGCAACCTCTTCGTCGCCGACACGGGCAACAACACCATCCGGAAGATTTCAGCCTCGGGTGTGGTGACCACCATCGTGGGTGTCGCGGCGTCGGTGAGCGCGGGCAATTTCCCAGGCCCTCTTCCCGCCTCTATACTTTCCCCATCCGGCGTCGCAGTCGATGCATCGACCGGCAAGCTCTACATTACCCTCCCCGATGCGGTCATGGTTGCGGTTCTCCCCAACTAGCGTGCCGATGTTTGCTACCAGGCAAGGCAAGGGTGCTCGGCGTGCAGCCACCCGCGCAGGCGCTGGGCTTCCGCGCGGAAGGCGTTGGGGCCTGGCCACTCGCTGCCATTTGCATCAGTCCATCCACTCATGTGTGCTACGCTTCGTTGGGGAGCCTCAAGATGATTTCCTACACCGTGGTACTCGAACACGAAGAGGACGGTCGCTACTCGGTCTACATCCCCGATCTTCCGGGCTGTGCATCAATGGGCAAGACCAAGAGGCAAGCCATGGCCAATATCCGAGAAGCCCTGGTCTGCTACTTGGAAGGGCTAAGGAAGCTGAAACGGCCGCTCCCAAAGCCGCGGGCTAGTTTTGAAACGTTACGAATTTCTGCCAGGGCGGCGTGAGCAAACTGCCCCAGGTAGGCGGCGCTCGCCTTCTTCGGGCGCTGGCTCGGGTTGGCTTTATAGAAGTCCATCGTCGAGGTAGCCACGTAATGATCGCTCATCGCGACGATCCTACGCGCGCCACGGTTGTGGCAGTCCGCAAGGGCCAGGACATTCCGCCGGGTACGCTGCGTGCAATCCTGAAGGGCCTGCAGCTCGATGTCGATGAACTCCGTGATCTTCTCTAGCGGTCAAGGCGATGGCCCGCGCGCTGACCGCGAATCCCAAGAAGGAGACCCAGGACCAATGGCGCCTCGATTGAAATTGGTTTGGCTTGTCGTTGCTTTGTCGGCTGTGGCCGCGAACCTGCCGCGCCTTGAATCTGGGGCTTTCGCCGCCGGCTTGGACCCTTCGGGCGAGGCCACGGCCAAAGAGGCTTCGGGACTCTACCGGCAGGGGCTTTACGAGGACGCGGCCAAGCTGTTCGCCAGGCTCGTCGTCGACTATCCCGACATGCTGATCTTTGAACGCAGTTTGGGCGCGTGTTTCTACTACTTGCGCAAGCCAGAGCCCGCCCTGTCGAATCTGCGCAATTACCTCGTTCATCGCAAAGACATTCCGACCGACGACAAGGTGGTCGTGGATCGCTGGATCGATGAGATGGAAAAGCTGCGCGCGCAGAACGCTGCCGTGCCTGTCGTGCCACCGATCGCATCGCCCGCAGCTCCCGCGTCCCATCTGGCGCCTGCACGACCTCGCCCGGCGCCCCAACCCGCAAGCGGCTGCGCTGCGAACCAGGTGTCCATTCCAGGCGGGACGTTCTGGATGGGCGACGCTGACCTGGATAAGGATTCAAAGCCCGTGCATAAGGTGACGCTGTCGCCCTACTGCATCGACAAGACCGAAGTGACCGTCGCCGCGTTCCGCACCTGCGTGCAGGCCGGCGAATGCGCGCCCCCCAGCGCAACGATCGAGTGGAAGGACCTCAAGCCCGAAGACAAGACAAAGTGGAGCCAGTTCTGCACCTGGGGTAGAGGCGGCATGGACCAGCACCCCATCAACTGCGTGGACTGGAACCAGGCCACTGCGTACTGCGTATGGGCCGGCGGTCGCCTACCCACCGAGGCGGAATGGGAATTTGCGGCGCGTGGCAGGGACGGCCGCAAGTATCCCTGGGGCGACGAGGAGCCGGACGCGACTAGGTTGAATGCATGTGGACCCGAGTGCGCATCGATGGCGAAGGAACGCCTGGCCTTGACGTGGAACCCCATCTACCCAGACAACGACGGCTGGGCAGCCACCGCGCCAGTGGGAAAGTACCCCAAGGGCGCCAGCCCATTTGGCGTACTGGATATGGCCGGGAATGTCTGGGAATGGACCGGGGATGAATTTGCTAGCTACAGCGAGGCGAACGACTCGAACCAGCATAGATATGGGCGCGTGGAGTTGCTCCGCGTGGACCGTGGCGGGGGGTGGAACGGTAATCATCCGTCCTGGTTCCGCGCGGCCAACCGCGGTAGGACTGTCCCTGGCAACCGCAGCATCAATCTGGGTTTCCGTTGCGCACGCGGGGCCCAAATGTAGTATGCGTAACGCCATGCCGGCGGTGCTGGAGCGAAATGGTGCCTCTCTTTGATGACGATCCCGGTGGTACGATCGTTCCCGAATTGACCATCTTTGCTGGAGTTCCATCTGGCGTAGGAAACGCGGCCGGCATCGTGGCCGCCGCCAGCTTCAGATTCCCCTCTGGTGTGGCGGTGGACAAGGCGGGCAACGTCTTCGTCGCCGACACTCGAAACAACGCCATCCGGAAGATCACGCCTGCTGGCGTGGTGAGCACATTTGCCGGGACAGCGGGTTCGAGCGGAAGCGCGGACGGCACGGGGGCCGCCGCGCGCTTCAAGGGGCCCTCTGGCGTGGCGGTGGACGGGTCGGGCAACGTCTTCGTCGCCGACACGGGCAACAGCACCATCCGGAAGATCTCGACCTCGGGTGTGGTGACCACCATCGTGGGTGTTGCGGTGCCGGTGAGCGCGGGCAATTTTCCAGGCCCTCTTCCTGCCTCCATAGTTTCTCCGGTCGGCGTGGCGATCGATTCATCGACCGGCAAGCTCTACATCACCCTCCACGATGCGGTCATGGTTGCGGATCTTCCAAAGTAGCGACATCGACACCAGATTGGCGATCATCTCGACCGAGATGCGCATTCCCCGCACGATTGGCTTGCCACCAAAGACGTCGCGGTTCGAGGAGATGCGAGCGAGCAGAGACCGATCCGTCATGACGATCATGCCAGCGCCGCCAGCCGGGACAAGGCAAGCGGCCCCTTGCCCAGTTCTTGCGGGGAAGATTCATGAGGTTGACAGCGCGGCCCGGGTCAGCGATACAGCCCCACAAGATGCGCCTGCTGCCGCGAGAAGAGTCCTTTTTTGACGACTTCGAGAAGCACGCTGCAAAGACCGTGGAGGGCTGCCGCGCCTTCCTTGAAATGGCCGAGGGTGGCAGCGACTGCGCGGCGGTCGGTCCGCGCATGAAGGCCATCGAGAGCGAGTGCGACCATATCACGCATGGTGTTGTTGCGCGCCTGCACAAGACCTTCATCACGCCCATCGATCGCAACGATATATTCCGCCTGATCTCGAAGATGGACGATGTGATGGACTTCGTGGAGGCGGCGGCTCAGCGCCTGGTAGTGTACGACATCCACGAGCCCACCCCGGAGTTGGCCGACTTGGCGCGCACGCTTTTGCACGGGGCGGAACGCGTGCTGGAGGCGCTGTCGGGGTTGCGCAATCTGAAGAATCCGGACCTGATTCTGGAGAAATGCGTCGAGATCAACCGGCTGGAGAATGAAGCGGACGTGCAGTTGCGGGCGGCCATCGCCAAGCTGTTCAAAGAGGCGAAGGACCCCATCTTTGTCATCAAGTGGAAAGAGATCTACGAGCTGCTGGAAACCGCCACCGACCGCTCTGAGGACGTGGCCAACATCATAGAGGGCGTGGTCCTGGAGAATTCATAGGTCCGAGCGCGAACACCTCGACCAGATCGGGGCCATCCCGAAAGGTCGCCGCGACGGTGGCACCACCCAGATCCGGCTCCCCCTCCAGCCGATGCTCCGGATCGAAATCTTCGCTGAAGCTCTGCAACGACTTCGTGGTCGAACGCACGTACAAGATCGGGCCGCGCCAGCCGCGGGCGCTGGCCTCGGCAACTCGACGGTCCCAGCGCACCTGGTTGAGGTACGCCGTGGGAAAATGCCGGAACACATGCCATTCGGCGCGCTTGTCCTTGGCGGGCAGTGGGGCTCCCGCCTGGAGATTGGCCCACGTCTGCGCGTCGAGCACCTCCGGCACCACGTTCACGAGGCATCCTTCCTCGCCACAACGGGCTTGCAGCCAGCGCGCCGACGCGTCGAACACCGCGGATGTGCTGATATCGGGCCCCATGAGAGCGACGACGAGCGCGCCCGCGGCCAGCGTCCCCATCCCTAGGCGCCGAAGCCGAACCGCCGACGCACCGGTGATCCAGGGCTCGATTCCCCACAGCGCCACAAACAGCAACAGCGGTGCGACGAACAGAAGGTAGGGGGCATGCCCCCCCTGCGAAAAGAGCATGCTGTACCCGAGCGGCACCGCGAAGGCGCCCAGCAGCGGCACCCAGCGCGACCCCATGCCTACCCATCCCTCACGGCGAACCCGACGGGCAGCGAAATAGAACAGGACCAAGACGAGCGGCGTGAAGGAGTCGCGAACTACGATCGTGATCAGGAAATCGGCCGGCTTCGCCGCGAACCAGAGCGCCGCCTTCCCTGGGTGCGAGAGCAACGCGCGCACGATGCTGCCGCCGTTCTCCTCGAACCCGCCGAAGGAACGAACGGTTTCTGCGTAGCGCAAGTATTCCGTCGCCGTCGAGCCCGGATGCCGCAGGTTCTGCACCAGCCGCCACAGAAAGGGGCTTGAATTGTACAACGTATAGAATCCCCAGACGTGCGTCGACGGCCCGTGATCGGCGCTGACGGTGTGATTGGACGCGACGAAGAGGCCGACCAGCAACCCCGCGGCTGTCACCGCCGCCCCCACGCGACCCGCCCCCAATCGGCGTCCTCCGACGGCGAGCGCGCAGGTCAGCGCGACCACGAAGAGGGCGCCCTCGGGGCGACAGATGGTGATTCCAACGGCCAGCACGAACGCCGCCGCTAGGCGTGCGAGGTGTGGGCGCCGTCCGACCAGCAGCGCGGCCAAAGCGACGAAGAGAGCCGCGGCCACCGTGCAAGAGATGTTGCGGTATCCCGAACTGGTCGCGAAAGCGGGGAGGACCGCCACCGCCAGCGCCACGCTGGCCCGGACTCGGGGGTTCGGCCCGAAGAGGGTGCGGGCGAGCGCGAGGACCCCCAGCGTGAGCAGCACGTGCGCCGTCACGTACAGGATGCCGAGAGAGACGGTCGCGCTGGCGCCCGCGTTTCGCAGCGCCGACAGGAGCACCCGCAACAACGGCATGCGCAGCTCCACGTCGTATCCGAAGCGCATCGCTTTCGCTTCGAGAAGGAAGTTGACGTTCATCGAGCACGGTTCGCCGCCGAATCGAAGTAGGTAGAGCGCCCGGAACCCTAGGGCGAGAGCGAGCCCGCCCGGATAGGTCGCGGCCACCGAGATCAGGCGCGAGCCTCCTTCCGAGCCCTCGCGTCCAGCCGACGAGCCAGGTTGTCTTGGCTGGTGAGCGACCGGTTCCGCTGCTGACACGACCCGTTCATCTCCGATTGCCGAACCTCTGTCAAGACTCGGGCGCACGCCTGGCCTACGGCGAAGAGACCCAACGTGAACCTTCGGCCGTAACCGATGCGGGGCTCTACCGACCAAGCGCGCTCGTCGCCAGCTCCCCGGTTTTCAGCCTCTGGATCATCCGTACATACGTGCTGCTGACGGCGGCGCAGAGGGCCTGCAGGTCAATGACCGGTCCATCGGGAAGCGGACCGCCGTCAAAGGAATGTGCGTAGACCAGGTTGAGAACACGGTTCTTCACCTGGACCGGCACCACGAGAACCTCAGACGGTTCTGCGCAGTGCAGGTACTTCCAGATCTGGCGCTGCAGCTTGCCACCCTCGGCCGGAGCCAACCCGCGGAATGGGGTGCGACGATCGTGGGCGAGCTGAAAGCATGATGGCATCGAGATGGGGAACGCGATGGTCTCGATGGCCGCTTCCTGGATGCCGGGGGCAAAACCGCGCCAAACGCGCGCCTGGCCGTCGCGCACCAGGAAGAACATGCCGCAACCAAAGTAGCCCCGCATGAGGTCCATCACTACGTCGGCCAGTTGTTCGCGGTGCCGGGCCAGGGTGAGACGATGAACGGCATCTTCCAGGCTCAACGCGGGGCCGGGCGGGCGCGCTCGGGGCTGCGCGGGCGCCAGCGGCGAAACCAGGTCGCGTGCGGGCAGCGGACTCGGGCTAGGCGCCACGGTGTGCCTCATGCCGGTCGTACGCTCAGACGGCACAGACGCGGGGATCCCCGCAGCCGAGGTTTGGGTTGAGGCGGACGGAGTGACGGCGGGAGTCCGCGTTCTTGGGGTGACGGGCTCTGACGGCACGGACATGTCGAGCGACTTTCGGGTCTTCAGATTTACCTCCGCGCCGTAGAGCCGCTTGATGTTGTGGGCGATCGCGATCTCGCCCGCCACCAGCGGCTCGACGCGCGCGCCCAGGGCGAAGGACAGGTCTTCGACTGCCAGCATATCGAGCGGTGTGGCCATAGCCGCCACGACTTGCTTGACCCCGTTGCGCGAAGCGGCCAGCGGCACGGCAAGGTAACGCACGGCCAGATTTGGCTTCAGCAGGGCGACGATGGGAGGGTCGGCGTGCGAGAAGTGACGTTCCAAGGCTGCGGGCACCCCCATCTGTCGACTCAGGGCTAGGGAAAGCTGGTCAGTGCCGATGAATCCCAGCTTGACCAGATGGGTGCCCAGCCTGCCACCGGCCAGTTCTTGCGCGCGCAGGCCGGCGTCAAGTTGATCGGGCGTGATCTGTCCGAGCTGGATGAGAATCTCGCCGAGTTTCATTGCATTCCGTCGCCCTGGTAGGCGGCCATTCACTCATCATCGGCGGTTCCTGCAGTTTTCTGCAGGAATGCAGCGTTGCGGCAGTGGTTGGGGTTAGCGTGTTCAGCTCGATAGCCACCCGCGGTTGAGAACGCAGAGGGGAGAGAGGAGGACGCAGAGGAACTTGGGCTCCTTCCCTGATAGGTTTTTCCCTGTGACGAGACCCCTCTTGTCCGGGCAAGCGCCTTTGGTTCCTGGCCGGCGGATTCCGCTGGCCGCTCTTGCCGAACGGCTCTATGCGGCCTACGGGCCGCAGGGTTGGTGGCCTTTGCTCGATCACCGGGGCAGCAACCCCACGCTTACCGGGCGGCTGACTGGCTACCACCCGGCCGACTATTCCTACCCGCGCACCGACACGCAGCGCTTCGAGATCTGCTGCGGCGCCATCCTCACCCAGAACACGGCCTGGCCCAACGTGGAAAGGGCGCTGCAGGCGCTTGCCGATCAGGGCCTGCTGGCGCCGCGCGAGATCTTGGCGGTCGACGAAGAGCGCTTGCAACAGGCCATCCGTCCCTCAGGATACTTTCGCGCGAAGGCTCGCAAACTGCGCGCCTTCTGCGAATTCTGCCTGCGGCTATCTGGCCGTCCGCCGTCGCGCGAGCAACTCTTGCAGGTGTGGGGGGTGGGGCCGGAGACCGCAGACAGCATCCTGCTCTACGCTTATGCGCAGACCGAGATGGTGGTCGACGCGTACACGCTCAGGGTCCTACGCCACCACGGCTACCAGCGCTCGCACCCCAGCTACGCCGCGGCCAAGGCCTACTGCGAACGGAAGCTGCCCTACTCGCTTGCTGGCTATCAGGAGTTTCACGCGCTCATGGTCGAGCACGCCAAACGCCTGCGCGCCGCCGGGTTTTCCGCCTCTCGATAACTTGCAGATAGATGCAATCCCATCACGGGTGGCACAATGACGTTGGTTCCCAGCCTTGATCTTCGGTGACGATCGCGTGTATGACCGGGCCGAAGCTTGGACGAACCCCAACCGCAACCACTCACAAAGGAGCAGCAACCCATGGAATGGCGGTCAACTCGGAATGCCGTGGTCCTGTCCGTGGTCTGTCCTCTGCTCGCGGTCGCGCGATCTTCCCACGCCGGCAACGATCCCGAGAAGGCGCTACGTCGGGTCCAAGAGGACGTCCTGCCCAAGATCATTCTAGCCTGCGGCTTCCCCCTCTCGGTGACCTACGACGGGGATTCGCTGCGCAAGAACAATCAGGACATCGCCCACGACCAGAACGACGGACGCTTGCAGTGCGAGGAGCCTCTTCGCTACATCTGGTACGCGTGCCGGACGGACTCCGGCAAGGCCGCAGTCAAGCAGGCGCGTATCTCGAAGGTGGCTTGCAAGGGCGTCCCCGGGTCCACCGGCTCGCTCACCCTCTCGGCAGGCACGATCACCGTCGGACGCGCTTTCGAGGAGAGGAAGTCCCACTTGCGCAGTCGGCGCGAATTCGAATCGCTGGTGAAGATTTCGCTCAAGCTGGGATCGGAGGACCCTTACCAGGACGAGGAGTGGCACAAGCTTGCGCAACTGCCCAATCCCGTGACCAACACCAAGACCTACTGCCTGGTCAACGGTGAAAAGGAGGAATTCGACCAGTATGGCGATAGCGCTTCTGCCCACGGCAAGCCGGACGCCAAGGTGAAGTGCTGGAAGGATGGGGAGGTCGTCATCGATCTCGAAATCGCGAAGGGAAAGACGACCGGTTTTCTGACTCGCTACGACCTAAAGAGAACCCATCGCATCACCTACCGCGACGGCAAGGAACACGGTGAGCACAAGACGATCGAGAACGGCAAAGTGAAGTCGATCGAGTGGTACGACAATGGCCAGCGGGTTTGGGAGAAGGAGTTTTTCCCCAGCGGTGTGCTCGCGAAGTACTCGCGCAAGTTTCCGGACGGCACCGCCAATCTATCGGTGCACGAAGATGGCAAGGTCTACGACCTCCGCTGCTCACCCGGTGCGAAGGACGATCCGGAATTGCGAAAGTTGTGTGGATTCGGGGGGGCGGTGACCACGTCGATCTACGATGGCACCGGAAAGGTGAGCCGCGTGCAGACCTGGAAGGACGGTGTGATTCAGAAGGAGAGCGCGGGAACCAGCGAATATGCCGCGCGCAGCGAGGTTGGGTTCAAGGACGGCAAGAAACAAGGCGAGGAGCGGATGGTCGGCCCCGCCGGCAAGCTTGCCTCGACGGTGAACTGGGATCGCGGAATCAAGGAGGGCAAGGAGACGGAGTACGCGGATGACGGCAAGAAGGTCACAAAGGAAATGCTCTGGAAGGCGGGCGAGCTGAAACAACTGACCGAGTTCTATCTGAACGGGAATCCCAAGCTCAAGGAGAACTACGACGGCCGCAAGAAGAAGCAGAGCAAGACCTTCTGGGACACCGGTCCGGTCTCGAGCGAGGGCGGGTTCGTGATGTGTGATCACGGCGGCTATCGCGATTGGTGTGAGGAGGGCGTGCATCGGTCCTACTTCGAGAACGGCGCACCCAAGCGGGAGATGAACTTTCGGCTTGGCCGACGGGAAGGGACTGGCAAGAGCTGGTGGAAAAACGGCAAACCGGCGTCGGTCGAATCCTATGTCGACGATAGACTCACCACGGCCAAACGATGGGACGAGAATGGCAAGCTGGCATCGGACGAGGAATTCGAAGCCGACGGTTCGCGCAAGATCAAACGGTAGCCAGCAGCGGATGGGATCGCGTCCTGCGCGATTCTGGGTTGGGAGCCTAGAGCACCGAACGGTTTGCCTCCCGTCGTGAAATCGCAGATTTGCGTCGCATCCCTTCGTTGCTCGTCGGTCCAATACGTCGAGTATTCTCCCTCCTCGCGCCTCGGGCTGCTCGCAACTCCGCAATTTCACTCGGTCCGTCAAACCGTTCGGTGCTCTAG
>Ga0182017_10002026_pt1 | contig 15558 bp, 15 predicted proteins | sample 712E3DmetaG_FD_120492 | JGI IMG/M metagenome (GOLD analysis project Ga0182017, IMG submission 120492) | Permafrost microbial communities from Stordalen Mire, Sweden - 712E3D metaG | ecosystem: Environmental > Terrestrial > Soil > Wetlands > Permafrost | place: Sweden: Stordalen | collected... | reverse complement strand
GTTGCTCGACCGGGAGGATGCGGCGTTCGACGAACTCGAGCATGCCTACGAGGACGGAGACCGTGATCACTTCGAGACCGACTTCAACGACTGGATCCAGGCCATGAGCCGTCGTCTCGCCTACCTGAGGCGTATTGGCATCGAGGTCGGCGCCTGATCTGACCCAGCCACAAGTGACTGGTAACGCCCAACCGCTACACGAGCAGCGGCTCGTGTTCGGCGAGGTCGCGCAGACCTATGACCTGCGGCGCCCTTCGTACCCGTCGCACTTCATCGACTCCGTTCTGGCCTTCGCAGGTCTCGAGCAGGACACGACCACACCGGTCGCTGAAGTCGGTGCTGGCACCGGCAAGGCGAGCGTCGCGCTTGCCGCACGTGGGATCACCCTGACGTGCATCGAACCCAGCCCCCCCATGGCTGCCATCGCCCGGCACAACCTCGCCAAGTTCCATAATGCAGAGGTCGAACAAGTCTCCTTCGAAGACTGGCAACCCACCCCCCACTCCTACGGCCTGCTCCTCGCAGCACAGTCCTGGCATTGGGTCTCCCCCGAAGTGCGCTGCGCCAAAGCCCACCGGGCTCTCAGACCGCACGGCACGCTCGCCGTCTTCTGGAACACCATGTTCGATCTCGGAGGCGCGAACCTCGAAAGGGACCTGATCATCGCATATGGCGACCTCATGGCTGAGAAGTGGCAACTGGACCAGGCCGAACGTATCGAGGCCAACAGCTGGGTCATCGCCGAGATCGAGGCGTCCGGGCTCTTCGAGCCAGGACCTGTCATGACCCTGAGCGAGCCTTGGCACTGCACATACGAGGCAGAGAGCTGGCTCCAGCTCCTCTCCACCCACTCGGACCATCGCATGCTCGACGAAAACACCCGGGCCGGCCTGTTCGACCGGATAAGGACCGCAGTCGACACCAACGGCGGACACGTCGAGGTCGACTACGTCACGGTCGGCTACCTCGCCCGAACCCGAGATCGACTCGGCCAAGAGGACGACGCGTGAACCGTGCGAGCCAGCTTCCGGCCGGTGCCGTCCCACTTGCGAGTTGGGGGGTTCGCGCCGTCGGGGCCATCGCCGATGCCGTAGTCGTCGGTGTCGCGACCTATCTCATCGACTTGGCCGCCGGCATCCGCGCCCGCACGGGCTACCTGTATCTCGACCTGGCCGTGAGCTTCGTGTACTCGTTCGCACTGGTCGGGTTCTGGGGCCACACGCTCGGCATGGCGTGGATGAAGCTCGACGCCGTCGAAGCTGTCGAGGGGCGGACGCCCATCGGTCCCGCCAGGGCGGCGATCCGTTCGCTCGCCGCCGGGCTGTTGACCATTGTCCCGGTCGCGGCTTTCCTCGACGTCCTCTGGCCGCTGTGGGACCGTCGCAACCAGACGCTCCACGACAAGGCCGCAGGAACCGTCGTCCTGCGACACTAGGTGCTCGATCTAAGCTCCGAGCAACCCTGCCACCTCGGCCCGCTCCTCGAGCAGCTCGGCGATCGTCGCCTGGATTTGCCGAGTCGCGAACTCGCTGTGCGGCTGGTCGGCAACCACTTCCCAACCGGTGCCGTCTGATCGCACCGGGAACCCGAACTGCAACCCCTCTGGCACCCCGTATTCGCCCCTGGACACCACCGCTAGCGACACGCACTCAGCGGGCGGCGTCGGTCGCAGGATGCTGGCCACCGAGTCGACTATGGCATGCGAGGCGCTGGCAGCCGACGACAAGCCCCGCGCCTCGAGGATCGCTGCGCCGCGCCCCTTCACAGTCTGCAGGAACTCGCCCTCCAGCCATGCGCTGTCGCCTATGACCTCGACCGCCGGACGACCCAGGATCCGCGCGTTCTCATAATCAGGAAACTGCGTCGGCGAGTGGTTCCCATACACGACCAGATTTGTCACCTGCCCGTTGGAGACGTCTGCCCGCCTCGCGAGCAGGCTCTGGGCGCGGTTCTGGTCTAGGCGCATCATGGCGAACCAGCGATCCGCCGGCACTTCGGGCGCGTTCGACCGGGCGATGAGGCAGTTCGTGTTGCACGGGTTGCCGACTACGAGCACCCGCACGTCTGATGCCGCATGATCAGCAATAGCCCGGCCCTGCGTCTTGAAGGTCCCGGCGTTGACCCCGAGCAGATCCTTCCGCTCCATGCCAGGCTTGCGTGGAACCGACCCGACGAGCAGCGCGAAGGAGGTCCTGCGAAAGGCAATCGCAAGGTTGCTCGTCGCCTCGATATCGATGAGAAGAGGAAACGCGCAATCCTCGAGCTCCATCACTACGCCCTCGAGCGCTTTCATCGCAGGCTCGATCTCGAGCAGGCGGAGCACGATTGGTTGCCCCGCTCCGAACATCTCGCCCGAGGCAATGCGGAAAAGCAACGCATAGCCGACTTGACCCGCAGCGCCGGTAACGGTGACGTTGACCGGCCAGGGCATCGTGGCGTCAGTGGCAGTTGTTGTGGCAGCAGTGTCGATCACGGCAGAGCAGGTTAACCGCACGTGGGGCCACCCCGGCCTCGGGCGCCCTCCCCCGCCCGGACCTCCCCCTCGCCCGGGCCGCTATGTCTCGGCTGACTCCGCCGGGCTCAGAGGCGCTCGGCGATGGCGTCGGCGAACTGGCTGCAGCGGACCTCGTGCGCGCCCTCCATCAAACGGGCGAGGTCGTAGGTCACGATCTTGTCGGCGATCGTCCGCTCGAGCGCCGCGACAATGTCGTCGGCGGCCTCCTGCCAGCCGAAGTGCTCGAACATGAGCACGCCTGACAGAAGCAACGAGCCTGGATTGACCTTGTCCTGACCGGCGTACTTCGGCGCGGTGCCGTGGGTCGCCTCGAAGACGCCATGCCCGGTCACGTAGTTGATGTTGCCGCCGGGAGCGATCCCGATGCCCCCGACTTGGGCTGCCAGCGCATCGGACAGGTAGTCACCGTTCAGGTTCGTGGCCGCGATCACGTCGAACTCATCGGGCCGGGTGAGAACTTGCTGAAAGGTGATGTCGGCTATCGCGTCCTTCACCAGGATCTTGTCGCCCGGTTGGCCGCCGCAGTCCTCCCAGCTGACCGATACGTCGGAGAACTCGTCACGTGCGACCTCATAGCCCCAGGTGCGGAACGCACCCTCGGTGAATTTCTGGATGTTCCCCTTGTGCATGAGCGTGACACTCCGGCGGTGGCGCCGCACGGCGTACTGCAGCGCGGCGCGCACGAGGCGCTTCGAACCGGTCTCCGATATCGGCTTGATGCCGATTCCCGAGTCGGCCCGTACCGTCCACCCGAACTCCTCCTGAACAAAGGCGATGAGCTTCCGGGCCTCCTCGGTGCCCTCCTGCAGCTCGAGGCCGGCATACACGTCCTCGGTGTTCTCCCGGAAGATCACCATGTCGACCTTCTCGGGGTGGACGACCGGCGACGGCACACCGGCGAACCAACGCACCGGCCGCAAACACACATAAAGGTCGAGCAACTGGCGCAGCGCCACGTTGAGCGACCGGAAGCCGCCGCCCACTGGTGTCGTGAGCGGGCCCTTGATGCCGATCAGGTGATCCCGGAACGCCTCTACCGTCTCCTCGGGCAGCCATTCTCCGGTCTCCTTGAAGGCCTTCTCACCGGCGAGCACCTCCTTCCAGGAGATGTGCCTGCCGTATTTGGCCGCCGCTGCGTCGAGCACGCGTTGCGCGGCGGGCCAGATGTCGACCCCGATCCCATCCCCCTCGATGTACGGGATTATGGGTTCAGTCGGCACCAGGAGCGCGCCCGTCGGCGCCATAGTGATCTTCGTTGGCATGCAGGCGAGCCTAGTTACGACGACGCGCGTCGGCACAAAGCTTCGTGCTCCGGTGGGCGGGCACCGAACATGGCGCCCGCGACAAGGTCGTCCGCTCGGTCAAATACCCGGCTACTAGCCTCCGCCCAGCGCAGCCGCCCGCCGTTCGGCGGCGAGCACAGCGTTGCGCAACAGCATCGCCCGCGTCATCGGGCCGACCCCGCCGATCCGCGGCGTCATCCAGCCTGCGACCTCGGCGACCGACTCCTCGACGTCCGACAGCAACCGCTTGCCCTCGCGCGAGACCCCGGCGCCCACCACCGCTGCGCCGGGCCTCACCATGTCTCGGGTCACCAGGTTCGCCCACCCCGCTGCCGCGACGACGATGTCGCCCTGGCGGACGTACTCGCCGAGGTTCGCCACTCCGGTGTGGACGACGGTTACGGCCGCATTCAAGCCCGGCCGCTTCAACGCCAGCAAGAGCGCGAGCGGCCGACCGATCGTAAGTCCCCGGCCGACGATCACGACGTGTTGCCCGCTGACAGGCACGTCGTATGCGTGGAGCAGCTCGACGATCCCCGCCGGCGTGCACGGGAGCGGTCCGGGCGCGCCCATCACGAGACGCCCCAGATTCACGGGGTGCAGCCCGTCGACGTCCTTGTCGGGATCTACGGCCAGCAGCGCCCGCTCTTCGTTCAAATGTTTCGGCAACGGCAGCTGAACGAGCAGAGCGTCGACTTCGGGATTCGCGCTGAGCGACCGGATGACCGACTCGAGCCGATGCTGGGTCACGTTGCCGGGCAGCTCCTCATGCACGGACTCGACACCGATCTCGGCGCAGTCCTGATGCTTCATCGCCACGTACCGGGCACTCGGTCCGTCGTCGCCGACGAGGATCGTCCCAAGCCCGGGAGTGACACCGGCCGCCTTCAGTTCGGCGACCCGTTTCGACAGCTCGCCACGTTCCCGGGCGGCGAGCGCTTCCCCGTCCAGCAGGATCGCGGCCATCAGTGGCGGAAATGGCGCTCGCCCGCGAGCACCATCGAGATTCCACGCTCGTCGGCAGCCGCGATCACCTCGTGATCGCGGAGCGACCCGCCCGGCTGCACCACAGCAGTGACGCCTGCATCGATCATTGCGTCCAACCCATCTCGAAACGGGAAAAATGCGTCACTGGCCCCTGCTCCTCCTTGCGCTCGTCCGGCAGCCTTGCGACCGGCTATCCCGGCCGCGTCCACGCGGTTCTGCTGCCCACACCCGATACCGACTATCTGTCCACCGTAGGCCAAAACGATGGCGTTTGACGAAGTCAGACCGCAGACCCTCCACGCAAGTTCGAGGTCGCGCCACTGTTGCTCGGTCGGCGCGATCCTCGTCGCCACGCGCCAGTTCTCGGGCGCCGATCGGAACCGGTCGCGCTCCTGGACAAGGAAGCCTCCGTCGATCTGGCGCAGGCTGAGCCTGACGCGCGCCGGAAAGGGTGCTGCGATCACCCGCATGTTCTTCCGCTGGGCCGCGAAACGGGCGAGAGCACCGTCGTCAAACGCGGGCGCAATGAGGAGATCTGCGAGCGGGCCCTCGACGATCTGCTCCGCGAGCGTCTCGTCGACGCGTCCGCTCAGGGCCGCGATCCCACCGAAAGCCGAGACCGGGTCTCCTTCCAGCGCCCGGCCATAGGCCGTGGCGAGGTCCTCAGCAATGGCAGCCCCGCAAGGGTTCGTGTGCTTCACGATCACCACCGCGGCGAGTCCGCCGCCGAAGCTGAGGCCATCCGGACCGACCAGTTCGTACGCAAGCTGCCACGCCGCCTCCGCGTCGAGCAGGTTCAGGTAGGACAACTCCCGGCCACCATGCTGGACGGCGCCCTCCCACCAGCCGGTGGGATTGCCGCGCGCGCGAAAGAGCGCGGCTTGCTGATGGGGGTTCTCCCCGTAGCGGAGTTCTTTGGCGCGCTCGAGGACGAGGTGCAACGTCTCAGGCAGTGGGTCAGCACCGTCTTGGGCGTCGGGTCCGGTCTCATCCAGCCAACGAACGATCGCGGCGTCGTAAGCGGCGGTGTGGGCGAAGGCGGCACGTGCCAGCCTGCGACGCGTGCGGTCGCCCACGACGCCATCCCTGCGCAGCTCGTCCAGGACGACCCCGTAGTCGCCGGGATGAACGACCACCGTGACGTACGCGCAATTCTTCGCCGCGGCCCGGATCATCGTCGGACCTCCGACGTCCATCATCTCGACGCAAGGTTGCGTCTCGAACGGGTACAGGTTGCAGACGACGAGGTCGATCGCGGTGATGTCCTGGGCGGCGAGGTCCTCGAGATGGGACTGGATCGACCGGTCGGCCAGGATGCCGGCATGGATGGCCGGGTGCAGGGTCTTTACGCGCCCTCCCAGCATCTCGGGCACCCCGGTGATCTTGGCAACCTCCGCGTGATCGATCCCGGCCGCCTCGAGGGCTTTGGCGGTGCCCCCGCTCGCGACGAGCTCGACGCCGAGGGCCGTCAGGCCGGTGGCGAACTCCTCGAGGCCCGTCTTGTCATGAACAGAGAGAAGCGCACGCACCCCCGAGGACGCTACCAGGGCGGAGCCGAGACCGGCTGAGCTGCTGTTTCGGAGCGCACACGGCCCGGCGCTCGGGTGCCTGCGTCGTGCGACGGTCCGGAGAGCTCCGCCAGATCCGGGCTCCAGGACGGGTATTGTTCCTTGACGCAAGCCCCCGTTGCGATATTCCACTCGCTATGCTCGATCGAGCTGTTCGGGACAGATGAGGAGTACTTTGAGCGACGACCTCCAGGGCATCGGATGGTGGCTCGCGTCTGACGGCAAGTGGTACCCGCCGGACCTGCGTCCGGCCACACGTCCTGCGATACCCGGCGAAAAAGCCCGCATTGCTGCCCTCCTCGACGCCGCGATAGGCGTAGCTCGAGTCCGGGACAATGTCTTCGCCCAAGTCCATGGCGAGGGCAGGAGCGGGACTTTCTCCTCAAGCGACCGCGGCAGCACGCATTCCGGCGCGCAGAATGGGAGTGTGGACGACCGAACCTCCGGCCACGGCACCGGAGTGCGACGCGGGGCAGATCCCCTGCCGCGTTTCAGAGGTCCAGATCGGCCGAGCTGGCCGTTTGAGGCACGGAGCCACTCGGAGCCCGTCACGTCGAGGTCCGAGACCCGGTGGGGACGCGACGTGCGGCAAAGACCGGACACCAGGCGGCCACCATCTCGGTCGCTCGCCGGGCCTGACCACCCCCCTCCCGCGCCACCAGGACTCGCGCTACCCACTCGAGCACCTGCTGCTGCTGCTCCACAGGTACCCCGATGGAAGCCCGAAAAGACGACCGCGCCCGACCGGCCGGCCGATCGAGGCGCGACTTTCGCACCTGGGCCGGCAGAGCCTGAGGCCACGCCCCCGCAGCCCGCTTCAACCGCCCCACAAACGGCTCCAACGGCCCCGGAGCCTGCTCCAACGGCCCCACCGCCCACAGCAGTGCTCGAGAGAAGCGGCCTGCCGCCGAGCGCTCGGCGGCGCCCCTCAACGGTCAGACCACCCTCAGACCTTCGTCTGGCGGTAGCCGGCGCGGTCGCTCGTGCCGCGGCTCAAGGGCCGCTCATGCCGAGGGGACCAGAGGAATCGGATGAAGTGACGCCTAAGACGTCGGAACCCTCTGCGATGTGGCCGGACTACAGTCAGACGACACCTCCGCTCGGAGCGAGGCCCTCTGCCCTGGTCGCCCCCATTGAGCCCGCGACTGAGACCCAACCGGCCATCGCGACGGAGATCCCCACCGACGCCGGCCAGCGCGCGCCCGACCCCTACGAAGAGTTCGCCAGACTGGCTGGCGAGCATGCTTTGGCCGCTACAGCCCCGAGGCGCCGCAGCAACAGACCGTCGACCGCGTCGGCCACAGGATCGCCTCCTTCCGCTGTGGAGGCTCCTGAGCCACGTTCCACCCAGCCGCGCCCAGCTCAGGTCGAGTCAGCTCCACCCGACTCGCCGCTCCCCGACATTGAGACTCCTGCCACGAGCGACCCGGAGCTGCACTTCCCCCTGCACTTCCCCCTGCTGTCGAACAGGGAGGATCCATCCTGGCCTATCGGCGAACGGCGATCGGTTGCCCGCCAGGCACGCAAACCGCTTCCTGCGGCGCTCCAGGCGGTGGTCGCGTCCGACGTCGCTCAAACCGACGCTGGCGAACCAGCATCGAAGCCGACCGCGTCGAGGCAACCCGCTGAACCGACCGAGGCACTGCTGGGCGGAGCGGCCGCGAGCACAGAGGCGACCAAAGGACCTGACACTGGCAAGAAGCCCGGCGTCATCCGTCGCTACGCCTCCGCCATCGCCATCGTCGTGCTCTTCGTCGCGGCCGCCGGCGCGGCAGCCGGCATCGCCGCGTTCCGGGGACCAGTCGCTCTGCCCGGGCTGCCAACTGCCGCCCAGGACAAAGCCGCGGCAAACGACGTGGTGCTCAGGACCAGCGACTTCCCACCGTCGTGGCGCGTGTACAAAGCCGGTTTCACCGCCAGCTCGTACGGGGTCGGCTCGGTGTTCGCCACGCCCGCGATCGTTGGCTCCTGGCTCACCACACACCCGGCATGCGCCACAGACCTCAACAGCATCAGCGCCGCCCTGACGGCGTCTGATGGCAATGCCACCGCCGTGTCCTCCACCCAAGCAGTTTCCGCGAACCCGCTGGGTGGTTGGTGGCAGACCGCGAACATCGTCGCCTTCCATACCGGCGCACCCCAGGTGAGTACGGATCTTGCAACGCTGCGCTCGCTCACGGGGCCGGCCGCGAGGGCCTGTATCGACCGGTTCTGGTCGGCAGCCATGCTGGCCGGGCTGCCGGCCGGTTCGCACGTCTCTCTGTCGGTGTCGCAGCCGCCGATTCCGGTCCTGCCCGGGAACCCGCCCGTGTGGGTCATGGCCATGGGCGGCACCGCCATCATCCGGAACATCGCGAGCCCGTTCCGTTTCGAGGTCACGTCATTCGCGGTCGGTCGCGCCCAGGTGACGTTCGCGACGTCGTCCACGCTCGCACCCCTCCCGTTCAGCCTCGACCAGACGCTGCTCGCCGTCCTGGCGACACGAGCTCAACAGCGAGCTTCTTGACCGAACCGCCTCGCCCTCGCCTACGAACCAGGTCTCATACCAAGTAGCGGTACAGCGGCATCGCGCTCGCAAGCTCGGCGACCCGACCGGCAAGGGATCCGTCGGGATCCTCGCCGCCGTTTGCCAAGGCCTCGGAGAGGATGCCCCCGACCTCCGCGAACTGCTCGCGGCTGAAGCCCCGGCTTGCGAGCGCCGTCGCCCCAAAGCGCAACCCTGAGCAAGCCGGCTCCACCAACGGGTCATAGGCCAGCGCGATCGCATTGGCAGAGATCCCGATGTCGTTGAGCCGCCGGAGCGTCTCCCAGGCCTCGCGAGCACCCGGTGCCAGATCGACGAGCAGCTGGTGAACGTCGGTGCCACCGGTGACGACATGTGCCTTGGTCTTGTCCTCGGACTCGACGAGCACCTGCGCCATGGTCCGGGCCCCTTGCAGGGTGCGTCCCATCCGCTCGCGGAACTCGTCGGTCCCGGCGAGCTTGAACGTCACCGCCTTGGCGGCGATCACGTGCGGGAGCGGGCAGCCTTGCTCGCCGGGATACACCGCTGCGTCGACCCGCTCAGCGAGCTCGCGGCGGCACAGGATGGCCCCACCCCGAGCGCCCCCGAGAGTCTTGTGGACCGTCATCGTGCAGGCGTCTGCTAACGGAACCGGGTCAGGATGCAACTTGGCGGCGACCAAGCCGGCGAAGTGCGCCATGTCGACCACCAGGGCGGCGCCCACTTCGTCGGCAATCTCACGGAACCGCGCGAAGTCCAGGTGCCGGCTGTAGCACGACCAACCGGCAAACAGAACCTTCGGGCGGTGACGGCTGGCGAGCATCTCGACCTCGTCCATGTCCACGAGCCGGTTGTCGCGCCGCACGTGGTACGCGAACGACTGGTAGTTGCGCCCGGCGAGGTCTCGGCAGCGTATTGAGTCGGGTGTCCTCCGTGCGCGAAGTCAAAGCCGAGCACGACGTCGCCTGGCTCGCACAGGGCGTGAAGCACAGCGGCGTTGGCGCTCGCGCCCGAATAGGGCTGGACATTGGCGTGATCGGCACCGAACAGCGCTTTCGCGCGTTCGATCGCGAGGCGCTCGATCTCGTCGATCCATTCGCAGGTGTCGTAGGCACGGTTGCCCGGATAGCCGTCCGCGTACTTCGTCGTCAGGATCGATCCCTGTGCCTCCAGAACTGCGCGTGCCGGCACGCTCTCGGAAGCGACCAGGTCGAGCGTGGACCGCTGCCGGGCGAGTTCGGCATCGATCGCGGCACTCACCTCGGGGTCGATGTCCTGGAGGATCGCCTCCAACGGGCGATCGGGCTCGTCTGACGGCATTGGAGCCAAGCTACTGGGCAGAAGCAGGCACCGGGACCGGGCCAGTCGCAGGCGCGGACCGTCCGGACCGTCCGGACCGTCCGGACCGCCCGGCTGCCCCCGAGGCCTGTAGCGCGTAACGTCGTGCCGCTGCATGCCTGAGCGACAGCGCCAGCACAACGGCTCCGGCGCCGGCACTGACGACCCCGCCGCCGATGAGGCCCCACCTGGCGCCGAATTCCTGGGAGATCCAGCCCACAAGCGGCGCCCCGACTGGCGTGCCTCCCGCAAACACGAGCATGTAGAGGCCCATCACGCGCCCGCGCATCTCCGGCGCGGAGGCGAGTTGCACGCTCGAGTTCGCGGCCGTAGAGAACGTGATGTTTGCAAGGCCGACGGGGACCAGGGCGACTCCGAGCATGGCGAAGGCGGGCATCAACCCGGCGACGACCTCGAGCACGCCGAATGCGATGGCCCCGAGGATCACTAGGCGTGTGGTGGGGTGCGTCCTACGAGCGCCGAGAAGTGCCCCTGCCAACGCGCCCGTGGCCAACAGCGCGGAGAGCAGCCCGAACGAGGCCGCCCCTCGATGGAACACGACCTTGTCGACGAGCGCGAGCGTGATCTGGAAGTTGAGGCCGAAGGTCCCTACGACCCCGACCAACACGATTGGCACGAACAGCTCCCTGCGATGCCTCACATACGACAGGCCCTCGCGCAGGTTGCCTCGCTGACGAACCAGCCGCGGAGCGGGAAAGAGCTCGGAGGGACGCATCATGAGCAGGCAGGTGATCACTGCGATGAAGGACGCCGCATTTCCGAGAAAGACCCACGCCGTGCCGACCCCGTCGATCAGCAGGCCCGCGGCTGCGGGCCCGACGATGCGCGCGGCGTTGAACGTGGCGCTGTTCAGGCCGACGGCATTCGGCAGCTCCTCGCCACCGACCAGCTCGGACACGAACGCCTGTCGAGTCGGGTTGTCAACTGCCGTCACCACCCCGAGCAGGAACGCGAAGAGGTACACGTCGTACAAAGTGGCGGCACCAACCAGGTCCAGCAGCCCGAGCGCAAGCGCGATCAGGCCCATCGTCACCTGCGTGGCCAGAATGAGCTTGCGCTTGGAGAAACGATCGGCGATGACACCACCCTGCAATCCGAGCAACAGGATCGGGAGGAACTGCAGCGCTGTGGTGATCCCGATCGCGGTCCCGCTGTTGTTGGTGAGGCGGAGGACAAGCCAGTCCTGACCGACCCGTTGCATCCAGGTGCCGGTCAGAGACACGAGTTGGCCGCCGGCGAACAGGCGGTAATTGCGGATCCGCAGCGAAGCGAAGGTACGGCTCACGAATCCGCGAGCCTTTCGATGACGGGCACGGCCAGACGCAGGGCTTCGCGCTCGGCCGGCAGCAGCTCGTTCAGCCGGCATGCCAGCCAGGCCTGTCTCCGGTTACGGTCCTCGACGAGCAGGTCGCGGCCGCGATCGGTGAGCGCCAGCACGCACTGGCGCCTGTCGGTCGGGTGAGGTTGACGATGAACGAGATCGAGCTCCTCGAGGGCTGCGAGCACCCTCGTCATGGACGGTGGCTGGACGCGCTCTGCCGCGGCAAGGTGCGTGGGCGACAGCGGACCCTCCCTGTCGATGATGCCGAGCACAGAAAGCTGGCTGACGGTGAGCCCCTCACTGGTCCGCTCGCTTCGCATCCGTCGGGCGAGGCGCATGACACCGATGCGAAGAATGCTCGCAAGGCCGGAAACGTCCGCCTCTACCGCCTGCGGGTCCCTCACGACTTGCTCCATGTCCTTAGCATAGCTCATTAGCTGTGCTAAGCAACGGGTGAAGTGCTCCCTCAGGTCGCTGTCTGACTCGCCAGACGGACGTCGAAGCCCGATTCCCTGGCCGCGTCCAGAACCGCCTTGGCATGTTCACGGTTCCGCGTCTCGAGCACGATGTGGACCGCGGTCTCGCGCACCTCCAAGTCGTAGCCTTCGCGTAGGTGCGCGACCGTGACGAGGTTCGCGCCGCTCAGCCCGAGGCAGGTGAGCAAGCCGGCAAGGCTGCCAGGCCGGTCGGGGATCCGAGCGAAGAGCACGACCCTCCGACCGGCATCGGTCTCCTGGCGCCGGATGACCGGCGAGAGCAGACCGGTGTCAACGTTGCCACCGGACAGCACCACGACCGTCGTGCCGGATGCGGGCGGCGTGATCCGGCCCTCCATCAATGCCGCCACGCCGACGGCACCCGCCCCTTCGACTACGAGCTTGGAACGCATGAGCAGCATCACGATCGCGTCGGCGATCTCGTTCTCTCCGACTGCCACGATCTCATCGACGTGCCGCTCGATAAGGCCGATGGTGATACCACTCGGCCGCTTCACCGCAATGCCGTCGGCGAGCGTCGAGCCGCCCTTGGCGCTTGCCTTCCGGTGACCCTCACGCTTGGCCAGAAACGGAGCGCAGACCGCGGCTTGAACAGCAACCACTTGCACCTGCGGCGCGAGCGCATCGACTGCGCAGGCGATCCCGGAGACCAGCCCACCCCCTCCGAGCGGCACGATCACCATGGCGAGGTCGTCGACGACCTCGATGAGCTCGAGGCCGAGCGTGCCCTGCCCTGCCACGATCGCCGGATCGTCGAAAGGATGGACGAAGTGAAGACCGGTCTCCCGGGCACGTTCCTCGGCCAGCACAACGCAGTCGTCGAGAGAGTCGCCCTCGAGGTGCACCGAGGCGCCGTAACCCATCGTCGCCTCCGCTTTGGAGACCGACGCCTCCGCTGGCATGTACACCTCGCACCGCACGCCCGCCGAGCGTGCCGCGAGAGCGGCCGCCTGGGCGTGGTTACCGGCCGAGGCCACGACGATGCCGGGCGCGGCCCCGCTGCCGAGAGCTGCCAGCTTCGCCGACGCGCCGCGGATCTTGAACGAACCGGTCGGTTGGAGATTCTCCGCTTTCAGGACGATGCGTGAGCCGGTGAGCTCACTCAGAACGCGCGAACTGAAAAGCGGCGTCCGTACCGCAATGCGATCCACGGCGGGCCGAGCGGCATTGATGGCCTCGAGGCTGATCTCGCCCGGTCGCGCCCCCCCTGTCACTGCGTCGCCCCTTACAAGGCCCGCACGAGCTCGACCATGAGCTCGCCGGCTTCCGTGGGGTTCTTCGCCACGAGCACGCCTGCGGCAGACAGAGCTTCCATCTTGGCCTTGGCCGTCCCTTTCGAGCCCGAGATGATCGCGCCTGCATGTCCCATCTTCCGGCCCGCGGGTGCCGTCACGCCCGCGACGTACGCGACGACGGGCTTGTCCATCGACGATGCGATGAACTCCGCGGCGCGTTCCTCGCCATCACCGCCGATCTCGCCGATCATCAGCACAGCCCGAGTGTCCGGGTCGTCCTGGAAGGCGGTGAGCACATCGACGAAGGTCGAGCCCGGCACCGCGTCGCCGCCGATTCCCACGCAGGTGGTCTGACCGATGCCCTGCTGGGACAGCTCGTGCAGGGCCTGGTAGGTCAACGTGCCCGAACGGCTGACGACCCCGACCGGGCCGCCCGGCAGGGCAATGTCCCCGGAAGTGATGCCTATGTTGCACTTTCCCGGCGAGATGATGCCCGGGCAGTTCGGACCGATCAGCCGGACGGCGGGGTAGTCACGGCGGAGCCGGGCGTTCACGAGCGCCTCGTCCTTCGACGGGATGTGCTCGGTGATGCACACCACGACGCCGATCCCGGCCGCTGCGGCGTCGATGATCGCCCCCGGTGCCGCCCGGGGCGGCACGGCGATGAAGCTCGCGTTGGCTCCGGTGGCCGCGACCGCTTCGGCTACCGAGTCGAAGATCGGGATGCCTTCCACGTCTTGGCCGCCCTTGCCGGGGGTGACGCCGGCGACCACCTTCGTGCCGTAGGCGCGGTTGCGCAGGCCGTGAAAACGACCCTGGCTCCCGGTGAGTCCTTGGACGACCACGCGGGTCGTCTCATCCACGAAGATGCTCACAGCTCCGTTCCTCCTTGCGACTTGGGCGCACCCGCGAGCTCTACCGCGCGCCGCGCGGCACTCAGCATGGTCCGCTCGCTGATGATCTTTTCCGATGCGCGCTCGTCGATGATCCTGCGGGCCTCGGCCGCGTTCGTTCCGTCGAGCCGCAGCACGATCTGCGAGGTGATGTCCACCTTGTCCAGCGCGCTGACGATGCCGCGCGCGACTTCGTCGCACCGCACGATCCCGCCGAAGATGTTCACGAGGATCGCCCGGACGCTGGGATCGAGGTTGATCACCTCGAGCGCGCTCGCCATGCCATCCTCGTCGGCGCCACCGCCGACGTCGAGGAAGTTCGCCGCGGTGCCACCGACTTGGCTCACCATGTCGACGGTGCTCATCGCGAGACCGGCTCCGTTCGCGATGATGCCTACTGACCCGTCGAGCGGGATGTACGACAGTCCCTTCGACTTCGCGAGACGCTCGCGCTCGCTGGAATCGCTCAGATCGTCTATCTCCGCCCATTCCGGATGGCGAAATGCCGCGTCGTCGTCGAGAGTCACCTTCGCATCGAGCACACGGACCTCGCCATCGGTCGTGAGCACGAGCGGGTTGATCTCCACGAGGTCGGCGTCGCCTTCGATGTAGCACCTGTAGAGCTTCAGGAGGATCTCGGCGGCACCCTCTCGGGCTTGCAAGTCGAGCCCGGCACGGTCGACCAGCTCACGCACCGCCTCCAGCGTCACGCCGTCGAGCGGGTTGACATGAAGCCGCGCGATCGCGTCCGGGTCCTCCTCCACGACTTGCTCGATGTCGACCCCGCCACGGGCCGAGACCATCGCGAGATGCAGCTTGGCCGACCGGTCGAGCGTGAAGCTCGCGTAGTACTCCTTGGCGATGTCCGTCGCCTTCTCGATCCACAGGCGTCGGACGATATGGCCCTTGATGTCCATGCCGAGGATGCCGGCGGCGTGCCCGGCGACCTCTGCCCCGGAGCTCGCGAGCTTGATCCCGCCGGCTTTGCCACGGCCGCCGACTTGCACTTGGGCCTTCACGACGACTGGGTAGCCGAGCCTCTCGGCCGCGGCTTCGGCCTCACCCACTGTGTCCGCCACCTCTCCGGGCGATATGGGCAGGCCATAACGCGCGAAGTACTGCTTGCCCTGGTACTCAACTAGGTCCACCAGTCACCTTCCTGTCGGTTGCTTCGGTCCTTTCAGTCGCCGCTGACCCCCGGCAGCTCGGCATTTGCCCGTTCGCGGGCGTCCAGTGCCTCCTCGAGCCACGAGGCAATCTGAGGCAGATGGGCTCCTGGCGTGAAGACTGCGCTCACGCCTGCGGACTTCAACACCTCGACGTCGCGCTCGGGGATGATCCCGCCCACGACGACGACCACGTCTTCGAGCCCTTCAGCTCGTAGGCCCTCCACCACC
>Ga0182017_10002025_pt1 | contig 15558 bp, 13 predicted proteins | sample 712E3DmetaG_FD_120492 | JGI IMG/M metagenome (GOLD analysis project Ga0182017, IMG submission 120492) | Permafrost microbial communities from Stordalen Mire, Sweden - 712E3D metaG | ecosystem: Environmental > Terrestrial > Soil > Wetlands > Permafrost | place: Sweden: Stordalen | collected... | reverse complement strand
GCTCCACCGGCGAGAAGCGGGTATCCCTGAGCGCGGCATAGGTTGCCACATCGCGCACGGTGAGGCTCAGCGGCTTGATCGGAGCGACGTAGCCGATGCAGCCGCGCAACTCTCCTTTCTCCTTCAGCGTCACAAACGCTCCGCGCTCCTGCATCAGGGCCTCCGCTTTCGACCCGGCGTAATCGTACATCTTGCGCTCGCGCACCGCCGTTTCCACCGACGTTTTCGCCAGCTTGAGCAGCTCGTCGCGCTCCCCCTGCGTCAGCGAGAACGGCGGTGCCGCGGCAGCGTGCCCGCCGGCCGCTTTGACCAGCGCCAGCGCGCCGTAGCCCACCACCCGGCTGCGATCGCCGGTGACGTCGCCCGAGTTCGCGCGTTTCAGGAGTATGGCTTCCGTTGCGCCCAGCCGCTCGGAGGCGATCATCGCCGCAATGATCGGCCCGCCCCCGCAGGCCTCCCACACCTGAGTCGCGAAGTTCCGCGACATGCTCAAGTAGTCCCATTCCTGAATCGCATTCAGCGTCTTGCGGTCGAGCTTCACCGCTTCGTCGTAGGTGTGGAAGTGGGAGAGATCGGAGCTGGCGACGATCAGCGTATCGGAGCCCTGAATCAGCTTGGCGAGCGCAACGCCCAGCGCGCGGCAGGTATCGTAGCTCTGATCGCCCATGATGATGGGCGCCAGCTTGAACTGTCCCAGCGTGCGCTGAAGGAACGGAAGCTGATCCTCGAGCGCGTGCTCGCGCGATCCGTGCCCCTGGCTCGAGAGCTTGATGAGCGGGCTCATCGATGCCAGCTTCGCCGCGAAGGCCTTGTCGACCGGCACCGTGCCGAGCGGCGTCACATAGGCATCGCCGTCGAAAACCGCGGAAAACCCGAACGCCTCATAATGCGACGGAGCGATGACCACCACCCGTTCGAACTTCCGCCCCTTCACCAGCGCGTAGGCGTGCGCCGCCACGGCGCCCGAATACTCATAACCCGCGTGCGGCGAAATCAGCGCCACCACCGACCCCTGGATCGCCGGCGCCCCTGCCTGCGCCAGGAAACCATCCACCATTTTGCGGAGCTCGTTAGCATCCGCGGGATAAAACGCGCCCGCGACTCCTGCCTGCCTCACCTTCGGGTTCTGGCCGCAAGCGGTCGCCGACAGCGTCAGCACGAGTGCGATGGTGCGAATGACTTGGTGCTTTTTCATGGCTATTTCAACTCATTCAGAAATTTGCGGACCACCTTGGAGAACTCCTTCGGCTGCTCGCTGAACGAAAAGTGGCCGGCGTTCTTGATGACCGCGAGCCTGCCGTTCGGAAACGCGTCGGCGTAAAGCCGGCTGGCCTGCTCCGGCTGCAAATCCCTCTCGCCGTGGATCACCAGCACCGGGGCGCTCACCTTCTTCAACGCCTCGCGGCGGTCGTACTTCCGGCCCATGCTGAAGAACATGGCATGGACCATCCAGCCGCCGTTGTCGCGGATCTCCTCGTCCGGCGGCATCGTGAAGCCCTTGACTTCCGCCGCCGCCCGGTAGTACTTGCCGAACTCCGCGTTGATCGATTGCAGATTGGCCTCGGAGCGCGTGAAGATCGTGCCGTAATTGAAGTAACGCCCCAGAAACGCCCCGTACTCCTTTTTCATGGCCTCGGGCAGCAGCGTCTTGATCTGCTCGTACAAGCCGCCGTCGGCGGGGGGCATCACCAGCACGTCCGCCGGCGCCACCAGAATCAGCGCTTTCACGTTCTCCGGATGCTCGGAAGCGTACAGTGCCGCCAGGAAGCCGCCGAACGAGTGCCCGATCAGAATCAGCTTCTCGTCTCCCAGGCTCTGGCGGATCTTCTCGATATCCGCAAGCTGCGTGGCGAGGCCGAGCGCGCGGATCAGTTCTTTGAGGTTCGCGCCGTAGTTGGGAGAGGTGAATCTGTCGATCGGCTTGGTCGACCGGCCGCACCCGCGCTGGTCGTAGTACACGAACCGGTAGCGCGAGGTCAGCGACTTGAGCCCCGGCCAGGCCGCGCGCGTCGGGAATCCCGGCCCCCCGTGGACCATCAGAACGTTCTTGCCCTTACCCTCCGAGAAATGGAACAGTCGGATGTCTTTCTCCACCGTCCAATAACTCGCGTCCTGAGCCTGCGCGGCAGCGATCAGCAGGATGCTCGCAATCAGCAGTTTCTTCGTCATCCCTTCCACACTCCCGCGATTTCCTGCTGGCAGTATTGGCACTTCCCTTTCTTCAGGAAGACGCCCTCAATCGAAAACCCTTCGCGTTTCACCACCACACGGCGGCACTTGGGGCAGTAAGTGCTCTCGGCCGGATGCCCCGGCACGTTGCCGATATAGACGTAGTGAAGTCCCTCCGCGTCCGCGGCCGCCTTGGCGCGCTCCAGAGTCTGGAGCGGCGTGGGCGGCAGGTTCTTGAGCAGGTACTCGGGGTGAAAGCGCGTGAAGTGCACGGGCACGTCCGGTCCCAGTTCTGACTTCACCCAGTGCGCCAGGCCTTTGAACTCCGCGTCGCCGTCGTTCAGCGTGGGCACCACCAGGTACACGATCTCGGTCCACATGCCCAGCTTGCGCATTGTGACCAGCGCATCGAGCACGGGCTTCAACTCCCCGTTCACAACCTCTTTATAGAACTTCTGGGAAAACGCCTTCAGATCGACCTTGATGGCGTCCACCAGCCCGCACAACTTCTTGAGCGGCTCCTGCTGGATGTATCCGCCGCTCACCACCACGTTCCGAATTCCCGCGGCGCGCCCCGCCCGCGCAGCATCGGCCATGTACTCGTAGTAGATCGTCGGCTCGCTGTAGGTGTAGGCGATCGAGTCGCAACTGTTGTCGCGCGCCGCCGCCGCCAGCGTCGCGGGCGGTAGATACGTCGCTTTCACCTGTTCCGGACGCACCTGCGAAATGTCCCAGTTCTGGCACATCTTGCAGTTCACGTTGCAGCCCGCCGTGGCCACCGAGAGCGCCATCGTGCCGGGGCGGAAATGGAACAGCGGTTTCTTCTCGATGGGATCGATGTGCGCGGCGCAGACGCGAGAGTGCACCAGCGTATAGTAAGTGCCGCCGCGGTTCTCCCGCACGCCGCAGTAACCGCGCTCCCGGTCGTCGATTACGCACTCGCGCGGACACAGCTTGCACTTGATCTTCTTGTACGGCTGTTTCTCGTAGAAGCTCGCCTCGCGAACGAATTGCGCGTCGCTGTCCACCGCGAAACCGCAGCGCGCGCAGGCGGCCAGCGCGGCGGCTTTCAGGAACACCCTGCGATCCGTGGGCTGCATCTTAGATCTCCACGCGCTCGATCCGCGCCAGATCGTTGGTCCCAAGGCGGTGGGCCGGATCGGCGGCCGTCGCGATGTACTTGGGCTCGCGGCCGGTTGCCTTGAGCGGCTTGTGCCCCTTCTCGGCGCGCTTGCGCTCGATGATCTGCCAGCCGGTGTAATCCAGCGCCACCGGGTCCCGCGACACGATCAGCCCGTTGTAACTCCAGCCCCACTGCGGCATGTAGGAAGGCCCGCCCTCGTACTGCGCTGTGATGGCGTCGCAGATGGTCAGCCGCACTTTCTGCCGGATCGGCGGCAGCATGTTGACGTCGGCGACGTACGGATCGCCCACGTCGCTGTGATACTTGTTGGGATTGTGAATCGCGCCGAACAGGTTCTTGAGCGCCATGGTGACGCCTACAATTCCGTGGTCCTTAAGCACTGGCATATTGATCACGGCGTCGCAGGTCTGGGTCAGCGTCTTCGAAAGCAGGCTCGCGGCGCTGCCGTGCGCCGCCAGGTCGCTCTCGTACCCCGCCGCGTCGTTTCCGAGACACCGGATCTTGCCCGAGGCGGTCGCGACGCGGAATCCCGCGCCATCCAGGTCGTCGTTCAGACGGTCCCAGATGACGATGTTGCGCGCCGGGACGCCCGCCTGCTGCAGCCGCTCGCAAATGGCATCGACGAGCGCAACGCTGGTCGAGGCGCCCCTACCGGCCAGGCAGTTCACCTTCAATCCGACCACTTCGCCGGGCCGCGCAATCCGCTTCCAGGCTTCCAGGGCGTTGTCGCGGTCATAGACCGCCTGCACCGCGCGATCCAGGACTTTGAGCAGGGCGCCGCCCGACGTACGGATAAGCGGGTCGCGCGCAATGACGACTTTCGATTTGGCGGGGGCCCCGGCCTGCGCAACCAGCGCACCGGCCAGGCATTGGTCGAGGAACTCGCGACGGCTTGTGCCCCTCGTCTGACGCACTTCCACCACCCGTTATAGCACCAGTCGCGCCTCGATGGCGCGGGCCAGCGCCTCCAGCGGCCCAGGCGCTTCCTCATAAGCCGTCAGGCGCACGAAATAGCGGCCCTTGCGGAACGTGACGCTCGCGCCGTAGCTTCTGCCGGCATCGCCCAGAGCCGCCGCCCGGCTGCCCGTCGCGGGCTCGGCTTCGAAGATCCGCCGCGCGCCCTCGGGCGTCCCCATGACGTGGACATCCGCAACCGCGTCGAGCTTGTCCTGGTAGCGATAGCGCGCAGTCAGCGTCCTCTCGATGCCCGCTGCTATATAGCGTTCCGCGTCTCCATCCACGTATTGCCAGAGGTTCGCCGCCGGGAACGCGCGCGTGGCGCCGGATTTCGCCCAGCCCGCCGCCTCTCCGGTCTCCGGCAGCAGCGCCGGCTGCACCCGCTCCCGCCGCAGCAGGATCTGGTTGGTGTGCGAGCGGCTCTCTCCGATGCTGGTGACGTACACCGCGGCGCGGTCCTTCACCGGGCAAGCGTATTCGCACGCGCCGCAGCCCACGCAGCGCGCCGCATCGACGTAGGGTTGCCGCACCTGCTTCACCGCGCCGGCCGAGTCCGTCACTTCCGCCGGCCGCAGGTAAATGGCCTTGGGAGAAGTGGGGCACCACTCCTCGCAGACGATGCACTCGGTGGCCATGGACCAGGGCAGGCAGCGCCCGCGATCGTAGAATGCCGTGCCGATGCGCACCGGCTTGCCGCTTCCGGATGACCAGCCTTTCTCCTGTGCCGTGATGCGCCAGATGGCCCCGGTCGGGCAGACCTGGCCGCACAGCACGCAACCCGGCTCGCAGTAACCGATGCGCGCCACCAGCAGCGGCGTCCAGAGGCCCTCGAGCCCGCCTTCGGCCAGCGCCGGATGCAGCGCCGTGTTGGGGCACACTTTCATGCACTCGCCGCAGCGGATGCAGCGTTCCAGGAAGCCCTTCTCCTCGAGCGCTCCGGGCGGCCGGATCAGCCGGGGATCGGACCCCGAGCTCGAACGCAGCAGCGGAACCGCAACCGCGCCCGCCGCCAGCGCCCCGAGCGCCTTGCGACGCTCCAGGTTCGGCCCCTCGACGGTGTTCGCGCGGCCCGGGAACCAGCGGAACTCCAGGCCCCCGTCGGGGCAATCCGCGGTGCAGTTCAGGCATAGGTGGCACTCGGCTTTGCGCCACTGCGCTCCGGGAATCGGATCGTCCCCGCCCTGGCAGCCCAGCAGGCAGCGGTTGCATTCGTCGCACTGGCTTTCCCGCTTGACCAACCCCAGGATCGACCACCGCGACATCGCCCCCAGTAGCGCTCCCAGCGGGCACAGCGCCCGGCACCAGAACCGAGTGAATCGCAGGTTTAACACCAGTACCGTCGCGAAGATAAGTCCCAGAAAGAACCCCTGGGCGAAATGCGGCTGGCGGAAGCTGAGCAGCGTCCCTTGCCCGATGAAGTCGAGCGCGTCCGCGGTGAACTTCAGCGGCCGTATGCCGGTGCTGTAGAGCAGATCGCACACCGCATGCAGCCCGTAGTTCAGCGCCGGCAGGATCGAAAGCCCCAGCGACCGCACGGTGAGCGAAATCGGGTCCATGGTCCCGAAGACCCCGCTCCCGAGAACCGCCGCCACCAGCAGCGCAACCAGCAGGTAGTACTTCAGCCGCTGCCACTTTTTGTACCGGTTCGATTCCAGGCGCTGCTTGCCGGGCTTGCGCAGATGGCTGACGACGTGGTTCAGCGTTCCCAGCGGGCAGATCCAGCCGCAGAAAAAGCGGCCCAGGAACAGAGTCGGGATGAGGATGACCAGGCTCCACAGCAGCCCGGTATAAAGCGCGCGGGTGGCCAGCGCGTTCCCCACCGCCACCAGCGGATCGCTCTCCAGGAAGATGCTGACGGGGTACGGCAGCCGGACTTCGCCCCGCGTGCCGTGCAGCGTCCCCCGGAACTCGGTCCGCGCGAGCAGAAACACGAACAGCGCCAGAAAGGCGATCTGCGACCACCTGCGGAATCTCGCGCCAGGCACTTTCAAAGCACGAGTGTAGTAGAATCCGGCGCGAGCGGCAACGGCAGGGGGATGGAGTGTCAAACCTCGATAGAAATGTCCCCTTGTTCGCACTCGCGATTCGGAGTCGCGCTGGGTTCCGGGGGGTCTGGCGGGCCACCCTAGAAACGTTTCGAGCGTTCCTCGCCCGGCAGGCCAACTGCGCCGTGGCCCTCGAACCGTGCCGCTTCAAGGCCGCGCCGGCGACAGCCCCCGGCAGGCTTCGCCCAACAACGCCAAGCGATGCAATACTGCGCTCTGAATCAAAATGTCGCTGAAGAACGCTTCCCGGCCCTGTTGGGAGAACTGGGAAATGAGTTCGATCTGCTCGACGGCATCCAGCAGACGCAGCCGATCCGCTCTCATAACGAGACGGCGTCGCGCATCACTTCAGACGCCAGGCGCGGCTTCAGTCCACGGCTGGAGACGACGTCGACCTTACAGCCCAATACCGTCTCAAGGTCGAGCCACAAGCCGGTAAGATCGAGCAGGGACCGGCCCGGCTCGAAATCGACCAGGAAGTCGATGTCGGAGTCGTAACGCTGATCGCCTCGAGCAACCGAACCGAATACACGAATATTGCGGGCCCCGCGCTTTTCTGCCGCCGCGACGATCTGGGCGCGATATCGAGAGCGGATTTCCTCCAACGTCATAGGCAGTTTCTTCGAGTATGCCACAACGCCCCAACCCGAAGCCCCACGGTAGAATTGCTATCTGTTCCGAGGAAACCGCGCCGGGATCGGGAGTTCTGGCGGGCCACCCTGGATACGTTTCGGACCTCTCTCGTCCGGCAAGCCAATTGCGCCGTGGCTCTCGAACCGGCGAAGTGACACGGCTCCCGACGGAGGAATGCGCCAGCGAACATCATGCCTGGGACAGGCTCCATGGGGTACAGTGGTATGATTTTAGGCCGTTCAGTGAGGTACTGCATATGGGGGCTAACCTCCGCTCATCTTTCGTCGACGCCTCGATTCTACTGCTCGCTTGTTCGCTCTCTTTGCTCGGCTTGGGAGACTATGACGATGGTCTGCGCGCGTTCCAGCAGGGCGACTACGCCGCGGCGCTGAAGGAGTGGCTGCCTCTGGCAACGGCAGGCGATGCCGAGGCCCAAATGGGCATTGGGTTCATGTACGACAACGGCCAGGGGGTGCCGCAGGACTACGCGGAAGCCGCCCGCTGGTTCCGCAAAGCCGCCGAGCAGGGGAACGCTGAGGCAGAGGTGAACCTTGGCGTGCTGTATGACAACGGCCAAGGAGTGCCGCAGAACTTCGCAGAGGCCGTCCGTTGGTACGGGAAAGCCGTTGAGCAGCGGAACGCCACTGCTCAGTATTACCTCGGCACCATGTACGCCAATGGGAGAGGGGTGCCGCAGGACTACGCCAAAGCCGCCAGCTGGTTCCGCAAAGCCGCCGAGCAAGGGTACGCTCAGGCTCAAGGTGCTCTCGGTGCCATGTACAACCAAGACAAAGGGGTGCCGCGGAACTACGTCGAGGCCGTCCGCTGGTCCCGCAAAGCTGCCGACCAGGGGAACGCCGCCGCCCAGCTCCTCCTGGGCTCGATGTACGGCCTGGGCAAGGGGGTTCCGCAGGACTATGTCGTCTCGCACATGTGGTTGAGTCTTGCCGCCGCCAACGGGATTGCTGAAGCTGCGAACATTCGGGATGCTGTGGCCGCGCAAATGACGCCTGTTCAAATCGCCAAAGCTCAGCGGCTCGCAAGGGAGTGGAAGCCGAGGACCGACGGTCTGCCGGTCCGGCTCCGTAGGAACCCAGGGCTTTAGGTTAGGTGCCGTCTCGTGGAGGCCCGCTGGCCCCCGTTGCGTGGCCTGCGCGGCCTTCCCGGCTACCGGAACTGCACTTGCGTCCCGGACTCCCCGCGCTCTTGATCGGTATCCAATGTTGGACATAGGACGAACTAAAAATACAGGCTTCTCTGATTCTTCAGCTTGCTGCTGTGCCGTCTTGCGAAGTAGATAGGCCTCTCTCGTGCTAAGCGATCAGCACCATCAGGCCGGCGACTGTCGCGATCGCCATTAGCGTACCTTCCCAATTACCTCAGGAATGATGTAGCGTCTCGGATATCACTGAAACTTGCCATCCATGAAAACGGGATCGTGGGACCGCGGCTTCTGCCGTTCATATCAACGAACTGGATGCGGAATCCCTCTGTTTCTTCTCTAATGACTTTCGCGATCCATTCAGCCTTGTTCAAGAACGCTTGAATGAAGGCTGCTTCGAGGCGGTCCCTGTTCCGACGCTCTGCGCCGCCTAGTTCCTCGTTCCTTCGGAACCACTCAACAGACACGCTCATTTAAGTACCTCCTTTGTGAACTTCGATGACTGACACAAAGTAACATAGTAAAGGCCGCCGCTGTCAAGCGCCGTGAAGTACCACGGCACTAATTCACCGCCCTTTTCGACTTGGTCCGCAGCGGGAGAACGCCGAGGGCAAAGGTGGGAGCGACCTCGGAGCGCCGAAGGCAGCGGAGTGGCGTTCTGGGCGGCTCAGGCCGCCCAGAACCGGGGTCGATCCCACCTTTTGCCCGTCCCCGTGGACGACCCCAGTTCGTGTTGGGACCCCTGGAGTTTCACGTGCTTGAAGCTGGCCCCGCCGTAACCCGGACCGTAACAGGCCCCGTAACACCTCAGACGACGCGGCGTTACGCCGCTTTCCCGCGCAAGTCTCGTCTTGTCCGGTTTTTTGGCCCCCTTGCGTTTTCCGGCGCGGCGCGCGGAAACGCTCGCGGAAACACAGGCAGAAAACCGAATGCAGCCGGCGTTTCCGCCCGCGAGCTGATCGCTGTATCCGCGATACCAGCCCGGACTATGACCCGGACTTTGCCCCGGACTATGGCAAGTCACGTGAAAGACGGCCACTTCGGGGGCGACAACGGGCTTTTTGGTATATGGCGGAGGAAGACGGATTCGAACCTCCGAGCGAGTTGTCCCGCTAACGGTCTTCAAGACCGCCGCCTTCGACCGCTCGGGCATTCCTCCGTCTCGATCTACTCGACTTGCCAACCACCTGCAATTGCCACGGCGCGCGGAGCCTCGCCGTCGCGCTACGGCTCGATCAGCACCGGGGTTCCGTTGGGCGCCAGGCGCCAGATTTCTTCGATTTCCTCGTTGGTCACCGCGATGCAGCCGTCGGTCCAGTCCGTCAGCCGGTGGGCCGCCCCAATGTAACCCTGACCGTTGGGAAGGCCGTGGATCATGATGTCGCCTCCCGGACTGACTCCTTCGCGGCGCGCGCGGGCGCGGTCCGCCGCACTCGGGTAGGAGATGCGCAGCGCCCGATGATATGCGCTGCTGGGGTTCCTCCCGGTGATGGTGTAGCGCCCCTCGGGGGTCTTTCGGTCGCCCTGGCGGCGTTTGGGGTCCACCGGGTTGCGGCCCAGAGCGACGCGGTAGGATTTCAGGACCTTGCCCTGGCGATAAAGGACCAGCTCCCGCGCGGCCTTGCGCACCAGGATGCGATCGGCCTGGACCTCCTCCAAGCCCTCCACCGGAAGGCAGCACAGAATCGACAGCGCCACGATGCAAGGAATCAGGCCGGCCACAATTCACCTGTCAGTATAGACCCGCTGCTATGCTGAAGGTCTGAAATTCAGTCCTACCATGACGCGACGGTGCTTTGCGTTTCTGGCGCTGTGGGCCGCCCTGACTGGGTGTGGCGCGCCCCAGCCGGGGCGGCCCAAGCTGGTGCTGGCCATCGTCATCGACCAGTTCCGCTACGACTACCTGACGCGTTTCCGCGCTGATTACACGGCCGGGCTCGACCGCCTGCTGCGGCGCGGCGCGGTCTTCACCAACGCCCGCTACGAGCATTTCCCCACGGTCACCGCCTGCGGCCACGCCATCTTCATGACCGGCGCCATGCCCTCGCTCAACGGCATCGTGGGGAACGACTGGTTCGACCGCGAAACGGGCCAGACGGTTACCAGCGTTTCCGACGACAGCGTGCGGCTGCTGGGCGCCGAGGGAAAAGGCGCCTCCCCGCGCCGCCTGATGGCGAGCACGCTGGGCGACGAAATGAAGATGGCCGGCCGGGGAAAGCCGCGCGTGATCGGCATCTCGCTCAAGGACCGCGCGGCCATCCTGCCGACGGGTCACATGGCGGATGGCGCCTACTGGTTCGACACCTGGAGCGGCTCATTCGTGAGCAGCACGTTCTATTTCCCCGGCCTGCCTCAGTGGGTGAAGGAGTTCAATCGGGCCCGCCCCGCCGACCGCTACCTCGGCGCGTCTTGGAATCCGCTGGCGCCGGGCCCGGATTACCCCGCGTTCTCCAAGACGCTGGCGGGGCCGGCCGGCCCAAAGTTCTACGAGTCGCTCGAGGCCAGCCCGTTCGGCAATGAGCTGGTCGAGGCTTTCGCCGAGCGTGCCATCGAGCGCGAACGCCTGGGCCAGCGCGGCCCAACCGACCTGCTCACCGTCAGCTTCTCCGCCAACGATTACGTCGGCCACGAAGCGGGTCCGAATTCGTCCGAGGTGCGCGACATGGCCCTGCGGGCCGACCGGCTGATCGGCCGGCTGCTGGATTTCACGGATGCGAGAGTCGGACGCGGCAACACGCTGGTAGTGCTGACCGCCGACCACGGCGTCGCGCCCCTCCCGGAGCTGCTCAAGCAGTGGAAGATGCCGGGCGGACGGCTCCCCTCCCAAACACTCCTCGACGCCATCGAAGACGCCCTCAAGAGGAAGTTCGGCGGCGGCCCCTGGGTGGCGGGAGGCTCCGGGATGGCGCCTTACTTCAACCGCGACCTGATTCGAGCCCGGAAGCTCTCGGAAGCCGAGGTCCAGCGAGTGGCGGCGGAGGCGGCGGCCGCCGTGCCACACGTGTTTCGCGTCTACACGCGCGAGCAGCTTCTGAACGGGGCGGTGCCCGGCGATCCAATCACGCGCCGGGTGCTCAACGGCTTTTCTTCCAGCCGGTCGAGCGATCTCATCATTCTGGAAGAGGCCTATTGGATTCCCTCCCCGCGCGGAACGACCCACGGCTCCCTGTTCGGCTACGACTCGCACGTCCCGGTGATCTTCATGGGGCCGAGCGTGCGGCCCGGCAGGTACGACGCGAGCATTCTGCCCAACGACATCGCGCCCACGCTGGCAACCATGCTCGAGGTCGAAACGCCGAGCGGCGCGATGGGGCGCGTGCTGACCGAGATGTTGCAGCGTTGAACACCCCTTGACGGGCCACGGTGTACCATGTAGAGCATGACCACACGCCGGGCCTTCTTCGCGGCGAGTGCGCTCGTTCCGTCCGGGCTGGCCGACGGTTCCCCTCAGCAGCCGGTCCCGCGACAGGGGCGGTTGAAGCAGTCCGCTACCCGCGGCTGCTTTGGAAGAGGGATTCCCTTGGAGGACGCCGCCCGCGAAGCGGCGCGCCTGGGTCTCCGGGGCCTGGACCTGATCGCGCCCGGGGACTGGCCCACCCTCAAGAAGTTCGGGCTGCTCTCCACCATGGCGCCCGCTGCCGGGCACTCGCTGGGCGATGGAATCAACCGCCCGGAGAACCATGCCCGCGCCGAAGCGGCTGTTCGGGAACTCATCGGCCAGGCGGCCGCGTTCGGCTGCCCCAATGTGATCGTGCTCTCGGGCAACCGGCGCGGGATGTCCGACGAACAGGGAATCGAGAACTGTGCGGCCTTCTTGAGCCGGATCAAGGCTCTGGCCGAAGACAAAGCCGTGACCGTGTGTCTGGAGTTGCTGAACAGCAAGGTGGATCACCAGGACTACCAGTGCGACCACACCGCCTGGGGCGTCGAAGTGATCCGGCGGGTCAATTCGCCGCGCGTCAAGTTGCTCTTTGACATCTATCACATGCAGATCATGGAGGGCGACATCATCCGCACCATCCGGGATAACATCCAGCACCTCGGCCACTTCCACACCGCCGGAGTGCCGGGCCGCCACGAGATTGGGAGCAACCAGGAGCTGAACTACCGCGCCATCGCCCAGGCCATTGTGGACACCGGCTTCACCGGCTACCTGGCGCACGAATACAGTCCGCTGGGCGACCCGCTCCAATCGATGGCTCAGGCGATCGAGATCTGCGACGTCTAGCCGCCGGACCCGGCACACCCCCAAAGCCGGCGCCCCAGGGTTCTCGCCGACTTCTTAGCAAGTGGTTCTCCAAATGAAATATCTGCTTTACTGTCAGTGCGTTATAGCGTAATATTCGGCCCGAAACGTATCCCTCCATAGGGCCGCTGTGAGATACTTAAAGTTAGAAACCTACCAGGATGAATCAATTGGAAGAGGCGGTCGGCCGCTATCAGAAGCTGTTGGAAACAGAGCCTTACAAGGATCTGGGCTGGGCGGAAGCGCTAGCCGAGCGGATGCTCGCCGAGCACCTCACCCAAGGCGGGCAGTTGATTTGTCCGTTCCTCCGGCCCAACTTCATCAGCCGCCGCCAGTACGACACCTTGGTGAAAGCCGCCGAAGCGCTGTTCTCGGCGATTGACCGGGTGAAACAAATGGCGCTGGCCACTCCGGCGCTGCTGGCGCGCATGGAATTACTGCCGGCGGAGAAGATGCTGGCATTGATCGACCCCGGCTACCCGTTCCTGGCCGTCACCTCGCTGCTCGACACGCACCTCGGCAACGGGTCCATGTACTTCGTCGAGTACAACGCCGACACCCCGGTTGGGGTGGCTTACGGCGAGGCGCTGGCCGACCTGTTCTACGATTGCCCGCCGGTGAAGGAGTTTCGCAAGCGCTACACCCTGCAAAAACTTGGGGGCAAGAAGCATCTGCTGGCCGCGACACTCAAGGCCTACAAGCAGTACGGCGGCAAGAAGCAGCCGAACATCGCGATTCTCGAGTTCCGCCAACCGTTCCAAACCACCGAACAGGGAGAATACCTCCTGCTGCGGGATTTCTTCCGCGCCGAGGGGTACCCCACCGAGATCGTCTCGCCCGACCAGCTCGAATACCGCAGCGGCGTTCTGCGCCACGGCAGTTTCGCCATCGACCTCATCTACCGCCGTGTAAAGGCGCAGGAGTTTCTGCTGCGGTACGATCTTTCGCACCCGCTGGTACGGGCCTACCGCGAAGGCAAGGTCTGCGTGGTGAACAGCTTCCGGTCGGAGCTCGCGCACAAGAAAGCCATCTTCGACCTGCTGACCGACGAGACCATCACCGCCGGTTTCCCCGCCGCCGAGACCAAGGCGATTCGCCAGTACATCCCCTGGACCCGCATGGTGGCCATGGCTAAGACCACCTACCAGGACCAGACCGTCGATTTGCCCGCGTTCATCGTGAAGCACCGCGAGAAACTCGTCCTGAAACCGAACGACGACTCGGGTGAGCACCATTCCATCCGGGGCTGGGAAACCGACGATGCGGGCTGGGAGCGGGCGCTGAGAAGAGCCTTGCGCACGCCTTACGTGGTGCAGGAGAAGGTGGAAGCCACCCACGCTTCCTTCCCGTTGCTGCGCTATGGCGAGCTCGAAATCCGGGATATGCAGGTGGACCTGCATCCGCACGCCTACCTCGGCAAAGTGCAGGGTTGCTCGAGCTGGCTGTCGGCGGGCGATGGGAGCGCCTTCTCGACCGTAACAGGGCTGGCCCCCACCTTCATTCTCGAGCCAAAGGCGTAGCCTCCAGCCGGGCGCCTCGCCTTGACCTCCTTTCCCGCTTTTCCGCTACCCTGTAAGTGGATGCACTGCATATAGATATTTTCCTTGACGAGACACCATATGTTGGGGCATGATGCCAGAATGCGGGTCTCCTGCTGCCTGGGACTGAAGCAGGGGACTCTTCCATAACATCGAACCGATAGGAGGGTGAGCGATGGGTCAGCTTAGTGTCGAGTTGGGTGCCCGCATGCCAGAACGCAAGACCAAATCCAATCCGGTGGAGCGAAAGGGCTTGTCCTTTCCCCGCTATTTCACTGCCCAGCTCGAAGCCGGCAGGACGCCCTACGACGAGTGCCGTTGGGAGATTCGGACCACCAGCATCGCCAACGATAAGGGGCTGGTGATCTTTGAACAGCGGGACGTCGAGGTCCCGGCCGACTGGTCTCAGACGGCTACCAACATCGTTGCCAGCAAGTACTTCCACGGGCGGCTGGGATCGCCCGAGCGCGAGTCCAGCGTGGCTCAGTTGGTCCACCGCGTGGTGGACACCACCGTCGACTGGGGCAAGGCGGGCGGCTATTTCAAGACCGACGTGGATGCCGAGAACTTTCGTAGCGAGCTCGCGCACCTCATGCTGACCCAGAAGGCCAGCTTCAACTCCCCGGTCTGGTTCAACGTGGGAGTTTCCGAAGCGCGCGGCTACGGGTGGTACTTTGACGAGGCTTCCGAAGCCATTCGGCGCCTCCCGCCCGGACAGAGCCGGCCGCAGTGTTCGGCCTGCTTCATCAACTCCGTCCGGGACTCGCTCGAGTCCATCCTCGATCTGGCGAAAACCGAGGGAATGCTCTTCAAGTGGGGCTCCGGGACCGGCACCAACCTGTCCAGCTTGCGCGAAGAGAACGCCATCCTTTCGGGCGGCGGCCGCGCCTCGGGCCCGCTAAGCTTCATGAAGGGTTTCGATGCCTTCGCGGGCGTCATCAAGTCCGGGGGAAAGACCCGGCGCGCCGCCAAGATGGTGATCCTCAACGTGGATCACCCCGACATCGAGAAGTTCATCTGGTGCAAGGCCAAGGAGGAGAAGAAAGCCCACACGCTGGTGGACGCCGGCTACGACTCCTCCATCGACGGCGAGGCCTACGGCTCGGTGTTCTTCCAGAATGCCAACAACTCCGTCCGGGCTTCCGACGAGTTCATGCACGCCGTCGTCGAGGACAGCGACTGGTGGACCCGCACCGTCCTGAACGGCCAGCCCGTGAAGCGCTCCAAGGCTAAGGACCTGCTCAAGCAGATCGCCCTCGCCACACACCAGTGCGGCGACCCCGGCATGCAGTTCGACAGCACCGTCAACCGTTGGAATCCCTGCAAGAACTCCGGCCGGATCAACGCGTCCAATCCTTGCTCGGAGTACATGTTCCTGGACGATTCCGCGTGCAATCTGGCCTCGCTGAACCTGATGAAGTTCCTCGGTCCGGACGGGCAGTTGGACGCGGAAGCGATCCGGCACGCGGTGGACACCGTGGTCCTGGCGCAGGAAATCTTCGTCGACTCCGCCAGCTACCCCACCGAGAAGATCGCCGAGAACTCGCATACCTACCGGCCGCTGGGCCTGGGCTACGCCAACCTGGGCGCGCTGCTGATGGCCATGGGCCTGCCCTACGACTCGACCGCCGGCCGCGACATGGCCGCCGTGCTGACCGCGATTC
>Ga0182017_10002023_pt1 | contig 15564 bp, 13 predicted proteins | sample 712E3DmetaG_FD_120492 | JGI IMG/M metagenome (GOLD analysis project Ga0182017, IMG submission 120492) | Permafrost microbial communities from Stordalen Mire, Sweden - 712E3D metaG | ecosystem: Environmental > Terrestrial > Soil > Wetlands > Permafrost | place: Sweden: Stordalen | collected... | reverse complement strand
TCAAAAAATATGATAAAATCAGATTTAAGTGATTAAAAAAAATTATTCAAAAAGTTATTAAAAAAATGATTAATGATTAATTTAAGAGGGAGATTTATATGTCGGGGCATTCAAAATGGCATTCAATCAAGCATAAAAAAGCAAAAGAAGATGCAAAAAGAGGGAATATTTTTGGTAAACTGTCTAAAAGCCTGACAATTGCGGCAAGGGAAGGCGGCAGCGGTGACCCTGATAACAATTTTGCACTTGCAAACGCAATAGCAAAAGCAAAAGAATATAATATGCCCCAGGAAAATATTGATCGGTCCATAAAAAAAGGCGCCGGCGGGGATGATGGTGAAAAATTCGAAACCATAATGTATGAAGGATACGGTCCCGGCGGAACAGCTTTGATGGTGGAAGCCATGACTGAAAACAGAAACAGGACTGCTGCTGAAGTAAGAAATATGTTTTCAAAAAGCGGAGGCAACCTCGGGGAAACCGGGTGCGTAGGGTGGCTTTTTGAAAGAAAAGGCATTATTTTAGTTGACAAAAGCCTTATAAAAGATGAAGAAGCATTCATGCTTGACATAATAGATTCCGGGGCGGAAGATATTGAAGAAGTTGACAGCATTTACGAGATAAGCGCTCCCCCCACTGAGTTCATGAATGTAAGAAAACGCTTAAGTATAAACAAAATAGATGTAAAGTCTGCAGAAGTCACTTATGTCCCCAAATCCACTGTAGAGGTTTCAAAGAAAGAAGCCGAAAGAGTTTTAAAGATGATAAATACCCTTGAGGATCATGACGATATACAAAATGTTTATTCCAATGTAGAAATACCTGATGAGCTGTTTCAGGAGATGGGCCAATAACCTAAATGAACAATGATTATACCAGAGTAATCGGTATAGACCCCGGACTTGAAACAACGGGTGTGGGAATTTTAGATATCAGGGGAAACCGGTATGTTCCTGTTTTGTGCAGTTGTATAATAACAAAAAGCAACCTTCCGTTTCATAAAAGGCTGAAACTTATATATGACGGACTGAACTTAATAATCAACGACTTTTCTCCGGACTGCCTGGCTATTGAAGATATTTTTTTCAGTGCAAATGTAAAAACTGCCCTGGCAGTTGGCGCAGCACGAGGAGTATGTATTGTTGCGGGCAGCAATAACAATCTTTCAATTTATGAATATACCCCCCTGCAGGTAAAACAGGCCGTAGTTGGTTACGGGAGAGCAACAAAAAAACAGATGAAGTATATGCTCCAGATGATTCTTGGTGTAAAAGATGAGTTTTTTACTGTCCAGGATGATGGTTGGGACGCAGTTGGGGTTGCGATGTGCCATGCGAGCATGAGCAAATTTAACAACAAAGTCAGTGAACTGCTTAAAAAATGATATGTTGAAAAGCGGGATATAAAAATAGTGATTGCAAGACTTACAGGAAAACTTATAGAAAAACAGCCCGGAGCCATAATACTGGAAACTGGCGGAGTAGGGTTTGAGGTCCTTATATCAAACAGGACATTTGAAAAACTTCCTGAAGTCGGCGATGAAGTAATGCTAAACATACATACGCATGTCAGAGAAGAAGAAATACGGCTCATAGGTTTTTTAAATTTAAGCGAAAAGGAGCTTTTTTTAAAACTTTTCAATGTATCGGGAATCTCAGTCAAGATTGCCCTAAGCTCCCTTTCAATATATTCAGTTGAAGAACTTGAGCGCATCATCGTAACAAAAGAAGTGGATCTTATAAAGAGGATTCCGGGCGTAGGGAAAAAGCTTGCAGAGAGGATGATCCTTGAGCTTAAGGACGGTCTTGAAGAAAGTGAACTTGAAGCCGCTTATGCTGGTGTTTTTGGAGAAAATGAGAAAATTTATGAAGTAAAACAGGCATTAAAGACTCTTGGATACAGCGCGCCTGAAATCAATAATGTATTAAAAAAGATAAATATAAATATTCTACTTGAAAAACGGACAGAAGACATATTAAAGATCGCATTAAAGGAAATGTAGCATAAGATGGATATAAGCAAACAACCTGCAGACAAACATATCAACAAAGGGAGCGATTCTTCCAAAGACACCGAACCGTATAATGACCCAAACCAGCAGAGCAGCAATGAGCAGGAAGAATCAAGCTATATAACGCCAAAATTTAAAAAAGAAGACTCAGACCTGGAAAGAAACTTAAGGCCCGGGTACTTCTCAGATTTTATAGGACAGGAAAAAATCATTGATAACTTAAGTATCTTTATAAACTCTGCAAAAAAAAGAAAAGAACCGCTTGACCATGTCATACTTTCAGGTCCTCCCGGACTTGGAAAGACCTGCCTTGCTGAAATAATAGCAAATGAGCTGGGCGTAAATTTTAAGATAACAAGCGGCCCGGCAATTGAAAGGGCAGGAGATCTTGCTGCCATACTTACAAATCTTGAAAAATTCGATGTATTATTTATTGATGAAATGCACAGGTTAAACAGGGCGATAGAGGAAGTCCTTTATCCTGTAATGGAGGATTTCAAGTTGGACATAATAATAGGGAAGGGCCCGTCTGCACGTTCGATCAGGATAGATATTGCGCCCTTTACAATAATTGGCGCTACCACGCGTATAGGGCTTATAGCAGCTCCTCTGCGCGACAGGTTCGGGGTAAACTTAAGACTTGATTTTTACGGCATCGAAAACATAAAAAACATCATAAGAAGATCTGCGACTATCCTGGATATGAAAATATCAGAAGATGGCGCAGAAGCAATTGCACGAAGGTCAAGAGGCACGCCGAGGATAGCAAACAGGTTATTAAAAAGAGTGAGAGATTATGCAATGATGTACGGTGATGGAGTAATAACAGATAAAATAGCGGATGGAGCACTGACAAAGCTTGATATTGATGTGCTTGGACTTGATGTTATTGATAAGAAGATCCTTAATACGATTGTCACTAAGTTTGACGGCGGCCCCGTGGGTGTGGGCACTATTGCAGTTTCAATAGGTGAAGAAATCGATACCGTCGAGGATGTTTACGAGCCATACCTGATACAGCTCGGCTTTATAAAAAGAACTTCGCAGGGAAGAATGGCTACAGATTTAGCTTTCAAGCATCTTGGAATTGAAAATAAGGTAAAAAAAGATAGTGAAGATTCTAAAAAAAGGCTTTTCTGACAGGAATAGGCACCATGAAGCTTGAAAATTTTTACTATAACCTTCCAAACCGTTTCATAGCCCAGGAACCGCTGCAGCAAAGGGACCATTCAAAACTTTTGCTGCTTGATAAAAAAACCGGCCGCATAAGCCATGACATTTTTTATAATGTTATCAATTACTTAAAAAAAGGGGATATACTTGTAATTAATGAAAGCAGGGTGGATATGTGCAGGCTGGAGGGAAACAGAGAAAAAACTGCCGGTAAGATCGAGTGTTTCCTTTTGAAAAAAATAAAAGATAATAAATATCTTGTACTTTTAAGACCCTCAAAAAGGGTCAGGGATAATGATGTTGTAATCATCGGGGAATTTTTTTACAAAGTTGCAAGAAAGCTTGATTATGGAAAAGCTGAAGTAATTTTCAGTGATGATGTAGAGAAAATAACCGGCAAATATGGCAAGGTCCCTCTTCCGCCCTATATAAAAAATGAAAATATTGAGGCCGGCCGGTACCAGACGATTTATGCAAAGACTCATGGTTCCAGCGCAGCACCTACGGCAGGGTTTCATTTTACTGGTGAACTGATGGAGAAAATAATCGCCAAAGGCATTAGCTTTGCAAAACTCACTCTTAATATAGGGCTTGATACGTTCAGGCCTATAGTGGAAGAAAATGTGGAAGAACATGTAATACATAGCGAAGCTTACAGTCTTTCCGCAGCGCAAGCGCAAAAGATAATGGAAGCCAGGAAGCTTGGCGGCAGGGTCATTGCAGTCGGGACTACATCGACAAGAGTACTTGAAACAGTTATGTCAAAATTCGGCTCCTTAAAACAGGACAGGGGCAACACCTCGCTTTATATTTATCCCGGCTACGAGTTCAAAGCTGTTGACGGGATTATAACAAATTTTCATCTCCCGCACTCAACACTGCTTGTAATGGTAAGCGCTTTTGCAGGCCGGGAAAACATTCTTAACGCTTATGAAGAAGCTAAAAAAAACTTATACAGGTTTTTCAGTTTTGGCGAATGTATTTTTATTTATTAAGTGACTGTATGTTTATTTATTAAGCGGCAGTATTAATATAAAAAGAAATAATATTTAATATAAATATAATCATAGCAGTGATAAGCAAAATTTAACGAAGGGTTTTTAGGTTTTGGGCTTTTTTAATATACTTCACAAAGATAAAAATACATCAGCGCGAAGCGGCCTGATAACAACCTCAAGAGGCGTTATTAAAACTCCTGTATTTATGCCGGTCGGGACGAAAGCGACTGTAAAAGCTATCACACAGCAGCAGCTTTATGATATGGGCTGTGAAATAATCCTTGGAAATCTTTACCACCTTTACCTGGCGCCGGGAATTGACATCATTAAAAAAGCCGGGGGTCTTCATGATTTTATGAGCTGGAATAAAAACATACTGACTGACAGCGGAGGTTTCCAGGTTTTCAGCCTGGACAAAATCAGGAAAATAACTGACGAAGGGGTTGAGTTTAAATCGATAATTGACGGTTCGATGCATTTTTTCACTCCTGGAAATGTAATAAGAATGCAGGCGGACCTTGGATCGGATATTATCATGGTACTTGATGAATGTATACCTTTTACGGATGATCTGAGTTATACAAAAAAAGCTGCAGAGAGGACATTGGACTGGGCAGGGATTTCTATCAGGGAAAGAGACCGGTTAAATGATATAAGGCAGAACACTTCGATTGAGCATGAGCGGGACACTACGGCAGGCTGTCCGGGGCAGGAAATCCCGGCAGGTAATACAGCCGGTTTAAATAAACTGCATGTCTTTGGAATTATCCAGGGAGGTTTTATAAAACAGACAAGGAAATTGTGTGCAGAGTCGATTTCTTCAATGGATTTTGATGGAATTGCTGTTGGCGGATTAAGCGTGGGAGAAAACAGGGAAATCACGATGGACATGCTAGGTTATACTTCTGAGTTTACAGACAGGTCAAAACCTTTTTACTTCATGGGCCTGGGCGATCCCCTGGGAATAATAGATGCAATAAATTATGGTGTGGATATGTTTGACTGTGTCATGCCGACAAGGATATCAAGGATGGGCAGCGCATTCACCAGTACAGGCAAAATTAATATAAAAAATAAGAAATATTCTGATGATTTTACGCCCCTTGATTTAAACTGCGGCTGCTACACATGCAAGAATTTCAGCAAAGCATATTTAAAGCATATTTACAAATCAAAGGAGATATTGTCTGCAATTTTACTTACAATACATAATCTTACGTTTATTTTCGATCTTGTCCAGGACTCCAGGACAGCTATCAGCAAAGACAGGTTTGAACAGTTCAGGCAATCATTTAAAAGCAAATACCTTATGAATAAAATATAAGTAAAAATAAAAAAAACATTGCAAATTTTTTGAAAATGTTAATAATGGTAATGTTTGGTTTGAATTAATCATAATTTATTAAGATGACACGTTGAAAGTGAGTATTTAATGTCAAAAAAAGTAATTTCTATTATTCTGATCAGTATCATCGCAGCGGGGCTTATTATAGGGCTGGCAGGATGTACAGGTTTATTCCCCACAGCAGCCACAGCAGTCACAGCAGCTACAACGGCTGTCGGAGGTACCCCGACTGCTACAACCGAAGCTCCAACGGGATGGCGGGCTATATTGGCAAATTACGGCACCTGGATATGGCTTATTGTACTGGCAGTTGCTTTCTATTTCCTTCTTATAAGGCCACAGAGAACAAGATCCAAAAAAACCAAGGATCTGATGAGCAGCCTGTCAAGAGGAGATGAAATAGTTACGATTGGCGGTTTTTATGGCAGGATAAAGGATGTAAGGGAAGATAACATAATCATTACAATAGCTGGCGGAGTGGATGTAAAGATCTCAAAAAGCGCCATTGCAAGAGTTGTCACATCCCAGGGTACGTCTGACACCCAGAATAAACTTTAATTAATCTTGTATTTGTAAACTTTTAACAGGAACAGATTTTTAAATGAAAAATAAGCTTGGCAATATTATTGTTATTATCATTTTTGTATTAATAGTCGGTGTTTGTGTTTTCTATATTTTCAATGGTGGTGTTCAGAACTCCATAAAGCTCGGGCTTGATTTAAAGGGCGGAACACAGATAATACTTAAACCGGTTGAAAAGGGGACGGTACAGGTAACCGATGAAGCAATAAGCAAGGCCGAACTTATCATCTTAAACAGGATAGATAAGCTTGGAATATCCGAACCTCTTGTTACCAGGGATTTAAACAGGGACATTATAGTCCAGCTTCCAGGAGTATCTGAACCTCAGAGGGCAATCGAAATAATCGGAAAAACGGCACAGCTTGAATTCAAAATCCTGGAATCAACTGACGCAAACAATAATCCTGTTTTGGGCCCCACCCTTATGACAGGCGATAAGCTTGTAAAAAGCCTGGCCGGTTATGATTCTAATGGAAAAATCATTGTCAGCATGTCCTTTACAGCTGAAGGCACGAAAGAATTTGAAAAAATAACTTCAGAAAATGTCGGAAAACAGCTGGCAATAGTTCTTGACGGCGAAGTGAAGTCTGCTCCGAAAATACTTTCGGCAATATCCGGTGATGCGGTAATTGAAAACATTGGATCACTTGAAGAAGCTAAAGATGTTGCTCTTGTGCTTCAAACGGGAGCGTTGCCCGTAAACCTTGAAATACAGGAAAGCCAGACAATTGGTCCTACTCTTGGCCAGGATTCACTCAGGGCAAGTATTCTTGCAGGCATTATCGGCATCATACTTGTGGGATTGTATATGATGGCACTTTACAGAGGCCTTGGCCTTGTATCCCTGATTGGACTTACAGTATATATAATCCTCTTCTGGGGAATTCTTGCAGCATTAAAAACTCCTGTAACACTTCCCGGAATTGCAGGCGTGATACTCACAATCGGTATAGCGGTTGACGCAAATGTCCTTATATACGCGAGGATTAAAGAGGAGATGATTAAAGGTAAAAGCAAGTACATTGCATTCTCTGAAGGATTCAGGCATGCGCTAAAGGCAATCATTGACTCTAACATAACAACTTTAATCACTGCTGCAGCTCTTTACAGGTTCGGGACAGGGCCAATAAGAGGTTTTGCAGTAACTCTTGCAATAGGTATTGTCATAAGCATGCTTACGGCTATTGTCCTTGTAAGGGCAGTATTGTTTCTAATTGTCAATTCCCGCGCAATTACTCCGGGCTTCATTGGCGTAAGGATCCCGAAAAAATCTATTGATATAAAAATCTTGAAGGAGAAATAATTGGCAATCGGTAAAAAGATCCCTAAAAAAGATAATATGGTAATTGAGCAGACTGTACTTGCGGAAAGATCCTATAAATTTGATTTTATCAGGAATAGCAAATGGGGAGTTGTAATATCCCTGACATTTATAATAGTCGGGCTGGTCATGTTTATTACCAGGGGGTTCAATTTTGGTATAGATTTTCTTGGCGGCAGCATGATGGAAATAAAGTTTAAAAATGCTGTAGAAATAACTGAGGTCAGAAAAGTCATGGAAGATATAGGTTATGGAAAATCTATTCTTCAAAACACTGCTGCAGATCAATATATAATAAGGACAGTTCCTTTAACAGATACCCAAAAAACTTTAATAATTGATACCTTGGATAAAAAAATCGGTGTTATAAAACCTTTAGTACAGGACAGGAAGGTAGCTGCCGGCTTTTCAAAAACAATAACCCAAAATATGCTGATAGCAGTAGGCATAAGCATTGCAGGAATTCTTATTTATGTCTGGATAAGGTTTGCAGTAAGATTTGCTCTTGTGGCAATACTTGAGCTTGTCCATGACCTTCTGGTAATTTTAAGTTTTTATGCCATCACTTTCCGGGAATTTAACACAACCACAATTGCCGTAATTTTGACTATCCTTGGTTATTCCCTGAGCGATTCTATCATTATTTTTGACAGGATAAGGGAGGAACTTCGCCTGAGCAGGAAAGACAGCTTTATCGACCTGGCGAACTATTCCATGAACAAGACCCTGGTAAGGTCTATTGGCACTGCGGCAACAACATTATTTCCCATTGTAGTGCTTCTTATAGTCGGCAATGAGACATTGAAAGATTTTGCTTTCGGTCTTTTCATAGGAATTATTTCCGGTAGTTATTCGTCGATCTTTATAGGACCGCCTATACTTGTAGCCTGGAATAACAGGTTTCCAAAATATAAAAAATAAATATTTTTTTACCGGATAATAATGCCAACAGATATTGAACAGCCGCTTTCAAATCCTGGAAATTGGGTAAGCAGGCAGAATACCGGTACATATAAAATCCTTGCAGAAAAGCTACAGACCGGTTTTAATTACAGTAATATCTTAATACAGCTTCTTGCAAACAGGGAGCTTGATTCTAAAGACAAAGTTGAAAGTTTTTTAAACCCCTCACTAAAAGATCTTCATAACCCTGAACTGCTTCCAAATATAATCCCTGCAGTTGAAAGATTAAAACAGGCAATAGACTCCGGCGAAAAAGTGCTTGTATTTGGAGATTATGATGCTGATGGGATCATCAGCACTGCCATCTTATATAATTTCTTAAAAAAAATCGGTGCAAATGTAAGTCATCACATACCAAACAGGTTTGAAGATGGTTATGATATAAATATTGACTTCATAAAAAAAGTGAATCTTGAAAAATCCTACGACCTGATAATTTGCGTTGACTGCGGCACAAACGCTGCAGAGGTCATTGAATACGTAACTTACAGTAAAGATAATAATGTAGATGTCATAGTATGTGACCACCATGAAGCTGTATTTGCGGACCTGTTAAAAAAAACCGAAAAAAATAATTCGTATAAATATATGGGCGATTCCTTAGATGAAGATGGTATTAACAATCCTGGCGCTGCAGACTATGATCCTAATAATAAAAGTAAAAAAAGTTATATTATAATAAACGCAAAGCTTCCGGGCTCGGACTACCCTTTCAAATTTCTAAGCGGTGCAGGTGTGACATTTAAGTTTATTATGGCAATACTTAGAAACATCAATGAATCGTTTAAGTCAGAAATACCGAAAGATTATTTAAATTCAATTCTCGATTTGGTTGCTATTTCAACAGTTGCGGACCTTATGCCGCTGGTTGATGAAAACAGGGTAATTGTAAAAGAAGGCTTAAAAAAAATAAAATTCACCAGCAATCTTGGTTTAAAAGAATTGGTAAGAAATATACTCGGTGACAAGGATGAGTTTAACACTTATGATATCGGATTTATAATATCCCCGCACCTTAATGCATCCGGAAGGATTAAAAATGCAGGAAATAGTCTTAATCTTCTTCTGGAATACCAACATAAAGACGAAGAAATATTTAACATTGAAATATCTTCAATTATTGATGAACTGAAAAAATCCAATTCAGACAGGAAGGAGATACAGCAAAAAACTGTTAGTGAGGTTTTAGAAAATAATGATTTCTCAAGAATTGTCTTGGATGAAAAAATATTTATTGCAAAATCTGCAAATTGGAGTGAGGGGGTGCTCGGGATCGTAGCATCGGAAATAGTAAAAAAATACAACATCCCGGTGATTTTATTTAAAGAAGCAGACGAGATCCTAAAGGGTTCCGGCAGGAGTATAGAAAAATTTAACCTTTATGATAATCTCGTCAGTTTAAGTCATTATTTTAAAAAATACGGCGGGCATAAACAGGCTTGCGGCATAACAATGGAGCTTAAGGATTTTGAAGATTTCAAGTCTTCAATGATTGAGCTGGCAAATGCATGCATGACCGAAAAGGATTTGGAAAAAATATATTATTTTGAAGCAGAAATAAATTTTTCAGAAATAAACACCAGGCTCATATCTGACATACGCAAGCTGGAACCGTTTGGAATAGGAAATACGAAACCTGTGTTTCTAACAAAAGATTGCATGATTATAAGCAAGCCCAGACTTTTAAAAAACGACAGGCATATGATATTAAAATTAAAGAATAATGGAAAAGATTTTGAAGCTATTATATTTAATTGCAGCGATTTATATCCTGATTTTACAAGCTATATTGTCAAAAACCTAAAGGATAAAAATACGGCAGATCTTTCACTGATAGATATTCTATACAACATTGAATTAAAAAAAAGCCCTTATGATGACAATAAAGAAATACAACTTTGCATTAAAAGCCTAAAAGTAAAACCGGATTTAGTAAAATATATGGCTGCTTTACAGTAATAGCTGTATGATTTCTCTAATACGCAAACAAACACACTGACTGCCACTCTGATTCTTATTCTAATATGCATAAAATAATAAATAATATATAATTTAAATGAGTTATTTTGTTTACAAAATCAAGGTTTTTATTTATTTTATAAAAATATATGAATCCACTAAAAGATAAAACTAAAGGAAACCAGGATATAATAAAAGAGGCTGTTTTTAGTACAGAAAATGATATTTCATTGTTGGCTCCTGATGATGAAACAGAACAAATACCTGTAAAAGTTTCCTTTGACGATGCAGCCGAACAAATACCCGTAGCAGAGGAAACTTCCCAAATGCCATCTTCCGGCGATATTGCTGCAGGCCCAATAACAGATATGAAAAATTTTGATGTAGATGAGCTGTATAAGAAGCTTGTTGAAAAAATAAGGACCTACAACCCGCAGCTGGATGAAAAACTTTTGAATAAAGCTTACCTGGTTGCTAAAAAATATCACGAGACACAGTTTAGGAAATCCGGTGAGCCTTTTGTTGCGCATCCGCTTGAAGTAGCAAGAATACTTGCAGATATTGAACTTGACCAGACATCCATAGTATCAGCCTTGCTTCACGACCTGATTGAGGATACCGAGTTTACATATGAAAAAGTAAAAACAGAATTTGGGGAAAAAATTGCAAATATAATCAACGGCCTTACAAAACTTGATAAGATAGTATTTTCCAGCAGGGAAGAAAAGCAGGTTGAGAACTTAAGGAAAATGATAATTGCCATGTCTGAAGATGTCCGCATAATCGTTATAAAACTTGCAGACAGGCTTCACAACATGCGCACGCTTTCATTCCTGGATAAGGAAAAAAGAGTTTTTAAGGCAATTGAGACCCTTGAAGTATATGCCCCTATTGCACACAGGCTTGGAATTTACAAGGTGAAATCCGAACTTGAAGACTTAAGCTTTGAGGCTCTATACCCAAAACGATATGCGAAAATAAAAGAGATGGTTCAGGAGAAAGTCATTGCACGCCAGGTGCAGATAGATGAATCCATCAATATAGTTGCTGAAAAGTTAAAAGAAGTCAAAATTTCTGCAGACATCAGCGGCAGAAGCAAGAGTTATTACAGCATCTATAATAAGATTTCGAAACAAAACAGGGATATAAATGATATTTATGACCTTATCGCAATAAGGGTTATTGTCGAAGACATTAAAAGCTGCTATGCGGTTCTCGGGATCATCCATTCGATATGGAAACCTGTTCCGGGCAGGTTCAAGGACTACATTGCAAATCCAAAATTCAATATGTACCAGGCATTGCATACTACTATAATCGGCCAGCGCGGTGACCCTCTGGAGATTCAAATAAGGACTTTTGAAATGCATAAGTTTGCTGAATACGGAATAGCTGCCCACTATAAGTATAAGGAAGGGATAGTCCAGCAGACAGAATTTGACAAAAGGGTAACATGGATAAGGCAGCTTCTTGACTGGCAGAAGGAGCTGAAAGACCCGCAGGATTACCTTGAATCATTAAAGCTTGACCTGTTTGGAGAAGAGATTTTTGTTTTTACTCCAAAAGGTAAAGTCATAAATCTTCCCAGGGGGGCAACTCCTATAGATTTTGCATATTATATCCATACAGACATAGGGCATAACTGCATTGGCTGTAAAGTCGACGGAGTTATGGTGCCCATAGAATACCAGCTTGAAAATGGAAACATAGTCGAGATCATTGCCTCTAAAACTCCTAAGGGCCCAAGCCGTGACTGGCTTTCAATAATAAAGACTTCAACTGCGAGAAATAAGATAAAGCATTGGTTCAGCAAGGGAGAAAGGCAGGAGTCTTATAGTTCCGGCAGGGAACTTATGCTTAAGACATTGAGGAAAAACAGTCTTTCATTTAAGGATATACCGGCAAAGATTTTTGATGAAGTCGCATCGGAACTTAATTATGAAAATATGGACAACCTTTTCAGGAACATAGGCTCACATAAAATTTCTGTGCATCAGGTGTTTACAAGGATTTTAAAAAAATTAAACCAGTCTGAAGAACCTGAAAAGGAACTGGCAATTGAAGATATAGCGTTCGCCAAAATTCAGAAGCGTTCTACAAGCGGCATTGTTGTAAAGGGAATGGACAATGTTCTGATAACTGTAGCCAAATGCTGCAATCCGGTACCCGGCGACGATATCGTAGGATATATTACTCGTGGTAAGGGCATATCTGTCCACAGGGCTGACTGTAATAATGTGAGCATGCTCATGGAAAGTGATAACCAGCGCTTCATAGAGGTAGGCTGGGATAGTTATGCGCCCCATAAGTTTAATGCTGAAATACAGGTGGAAGCAATAGACAGAACAAAACTGCTTCGGGATATAACAAATGTCATAAGTGAATACGATTTAAATATCGTTAATGCAAGCACTCTGCGGTCAAATAGCACCGGTAATATAAAATTCAGGTTTATCATAGAAATAAGCAACAAGTATATTTTAAAAGACATTATTAATAACTTAAAACAGATAAATTCCATATACGATGTATATAGAGTCTTACCCAGAAAGGAAAATTGAAAGTAAAAAAATTAATCCTGGGTTTTTACAACGTAAATTGTTACGTTGTCACTCTGGAAAAGAAGCCAAATTCCTGTTTTATCATAGATCCCGGAGCAGATTTTAAAAGCATTGCCGCTTATATTGACCAGGAAAACCTGCATCCGGAATTCATACTAAATACCCATGGCCACTTTGATCATCTGGCTGCTGCTCCTGAAATGATTGAAAAGTACAAGATCCCGTTTTATCTTCATAAAGATGAGGAGAGCATCGCGCTTAATCCCGAAAAGAACATGTCTTCTCTTTTAGGGTCAAATGCATTATCATTCAAAACTTATAATCTTATTGATGATGATGTCCTTAACCTGTTAGAAGAGCATGATATATACATTTATGAAATGCCGGGACACACACCCGGAAGCATAATAATAAAAATGCAAAGTTTTCTTTTTACAGGAGATCTGCTATTCAGGGGTGGTGTAGGAAGGACTGACCTGCCGGGCGGGAGTTCAAAAAACCTGGCTTCATCTTTAAGAAAACTAAAAAAATTCAATCCGGAACTGGTGGTGAGCCCGGGACACGGGGCAACATCGACTCTTGAAAATGAATTTTCAAAAAATTATTATTTAAGTGATGATTTCCTGGAAGGCGGCATTAATTGGTTTTAAATTCACCCAGAGGGACAAGCGACATATTCGGTGAAGACATCAAATACCGGGACTTTATAATAAACACCTCAAAGGAACTTTTTGATGTTTTTAACTATAAGGAGATCATAACTCCTGTTTTTGAACATACAGAAGTATTTGACAGGGGGATTGGTGATAGTACAGATATTGTCCGAAAGGAAATGTACACTTTTCCTGACAAAAAGGGCAGGTCTTTAACATTAAGGCCTGAAGGCACCGCGTCTGTTGTAAGGGCTCTTATAGAACATAAGCTGTATGCAGAAAATCTTCCATTAAAATTATTCTATATCGAGAATATGTTTCGCTATGAAAGGCCTCAAAAAGGCAGGATGAGGGAGTTCTGGCAGCTGGGTGTGGAATCGGCAGGTATTTCTGATCCGCAGATAGATGCAGAAGTCATCTGGTTGTTAAACATGATTTTTGAAAAGATAGGGTTTAAAAACCTGAAATTGTTCATAAACAGTGTCGGCTGCAGCCAGTGCAGACAGGATTATATAAAAGCCTTCAGGTCTTACCTTAAACCTTCAGTTGAATCTTTATGCGGCGATTGTATGATAAGATATGAAAAAAACCCTCTAAGGATATTCGACTGCAAGGTTGAGAGCTGCATTAAAATAATTAAAGAAGCCCCGAAGATCTATTCTCATATATGCACGGACTGCAGGCTGCATTTTGACAAGGTCAAAGAGTTTTTGGGACTGCTGAAAATAGATTATGCTGTAAAGGACGACCTTGTCAGGGGCTTTGATTACTACACGCGGACCATATTTGAAATAGTCTCAGAAGACTTAAAAAGTATGCAGAATGCTCTTGGCGGCGGTGGGAGATATGACAGTTTAATATCACAATTTGGCGGCCCGGATATGCCTTCAATAGGATTTGCAGTCGGTATAGACAGGACAATAGTTTTAATGCGGCAGTTAAATATTATGTATCCTTTAAAAAAAGACGCTTCCTCAATTCTAATAATAAATATGGAAAACAGCCATAAGCCATACTGCCTGAAGCTTTTAAAGTTTTTTCGGGACCAGTCGGTTAAAAGTGAGATAAGCTATGAGACAAAAAATATCGGCAGCCAGATAAAATCTGCCCAAAAAAACGGATTTTCCCATATTGCGATAGTCGGGGAAGATGAAGTAAAATCAGATATCATTACCATTAAAGATCTGCAGAAATTCCAGCAGCAAAAAATAAACTGGAAAAGCGAGCCGGAAAAAATTTTAAACATTTTCAGGAGATAAATTAAATGAGTGAAAAATACGGGTACAAACAGAAAATAAAATTCGAGAATTTTACCACAGGCCTAAGGAGCAACCTGTGCGGTCAGCTTGACAGCAGTTTTATCGGTAAAAGGGTAAATATCTGCGGCTGGATCAATAAAAGAAGAGACCACGGAAAATTGATATTTATCGATCTGAGGGATTTTTCAGGAATTGTCCAGATAGTCATTAATTCAAATTACAGCCATGCCGCTTATGATATGGCAAAGGATTTCAGGTCTGAATTTATTGTTTCAGTAGAAGGTGAAGTAAAAGCCAGGTCCGCTGAGACAATAAACAGGGAGATTCCCACAGGAGAAATTGAGATTTGTGCGGGAAATATTACACTGCTCAGTGCTTCAAAGACTCCGCCTTTCATGCTTGACAACCGCAGCAAGGTTGATGAAATGGCAAGATTGAAATACAGGTATATCGACTTAAGGTCTGAGGAGATGCAGAGTAATTTAAGATTAAGAAATGAAGTCACATCCATTACCCGCAATTATCTCGGATGCAATGGTTTTGTAGAAGTTGAGACACCTATACTTGCTAAAAGTACTCCGGAAGGAGCAAGGGACTTCCTGGTTCCTTCTAGGCTGAACCCAGGTTCATTTTACGCTCTTCCGCAATCGCCGCAGCTATTCAAGCAGATTCTAATGTTTTCATGTTTTGACCGCATCTACCAGATTGCGCGATGCTTCAGGGATGAGGACTTGCGGGC
>Ga0182017_10002022_pt1 | contig 15566 bp, 8 predicted proteins | sample 712E3DmetaG_FD_120492 | JGI IMG/M metagenome (GOLD analysis project Ga0182017, IMG submission 120492) | Permafrost microbial communities from Stordalen Mire, Sweden - 712E3D metaG | ecosystem: Environmental > Terrestrial > Soil > Wetlands > Permafrost | place: Sweden: Stordalen | collected... | reverse complement strand
TCGCTGGCGACGTTGTCCACCGACTGGCCGCGAATCGTGAAATTCGTCAGCGCCACCCGCCCGCTCGCGCCGATGCTGTCGTAATCATACAGGCGTCCCCCCACGTCCATCTCCAGCGCCAGCGGTTCGGTGAAGGTGAAATGATCCAGACCGCGCACGGCGTTGCTCGCGGTCAAAAACGGCCGGAGGGCTTCGGGGTCGAACGTGCCGCGAATGTGCCAGCGATAACTCCGGGTGCGATCATCCTCGCCGCCGCTGAGGGCGAGCCGGGTCTTTGCCTTTACCACCGCGAGATCGGGCAGCCGCCAGATCAGGTTCGAGTAGGAAAAATGCGTGTGCGTCCAATCAATCTTCGCGCCGAGCACAGTGGCGTTTTCAAAGGTCAGTTCGCCGTTCAATTTGATGGTCGGCTGCACTTCGGCGCGCCAGTCCGGCTGTTGATTCGTCCAGGCGGACAGAATCAGCGAGCCGCTGGCTTGCAGCGACGGCGGTTGCGTCCAGGAAAATTCCGCGAGGCGTTCACGGGTTTTTTTCGTCAGCAACGCGGTAATCGCATGAACGTCAAAATTCGAGGAATTGGTGAAGGTAAGTTCATGCGTGGCAATGTTCAACCGCGCCGTGGCCTCCAGCCGCCCGCCGCCCAGCCCGGCGGACAATTTGGTGACGGTCAGTTCCGGCGCCTGCCAGAGGCCGCTGCACGCCACCGAGTCGGCGTTCAGTATCTCCGATTTCAACTGCGCAAACTGTGCCGTCCAGGTCAGCCGGTACGGCAGGGCGTTGGTCCACCACGCCAGGGACGCATCGAAATTGGCCGGCCGGTCCATGGGCGCGGTGAGGTTGGCGGTGAATTGGATGGCGCGCGCGCCGCCCCAGGGCGTTTGCGCCGAGGTCGCGTTCAGATTCAACCGGACCACAAACGAGCGAACGTCGCGTGCGTCACCGTCCACGACCAGGCTTAATTGCGGCGCGCCGGTGAAATGAATCCGGTCGAGCGTATCGGAGAAGGTTCGCAACCGTGCCCGCCAGTCGGCGCCGCCGGCGGATTTTCGGCCGCGAAATATTTCCCAGTTGCGAATCTCCGGCGCGTGGATGATGTCGCCGGACAACGAGAGTTTCGCGCCGGCGAAGTCGGCCTGAAAATGGTCGAGCGCCCAGGTTTCGTCCGCCTGGAAGCGCAATTCGGCCTGAATGTTGCCGAGCGTGAGCACATTGGTCGGCGTGAGCGGCCAGACAAATTTGCCCTGGCGCAAAACGAGTCCGTCAATCTGACATTGCCGGTGCCACAAGGCGCGGTAGTTCAATTGCAATTGGATTTCAGCCAGGGAGAGCACCGGGTCGTCGGGCGCTTCCGCGTGGCCGAGGCGGACGTTTTCGATGACCAGTCCATGCGCGAAGTGCAGGCGCATCCGGGTGAAGGCCAGTTCGATGCCGCGCGTTTGCAGCGTTTGCACCAGCCGCCGTTTCAGAAAATCCGGCAGGCCGATGCGATTGAACCAGACGAGGGCAAAAACCAGCGCGAGCACCGCGAACAACACGGTGAGGCGAAGCCAGCGAAAGCCCGTGAGGCACTTTCGCCAGAAGCTGGAATGAAAACGCATTGCGGAACGTTCGCTGAAATGATGATACAACTCAAGAACGCTCAGTCACCCTTAAAAAATGAAAATGAACCGACCGCGTCGCAACCCTACGATCAGAGCGCGGTTATTCGGCCACAAAATACGATGCCAGTCCGGCCAAAAGCCCAAAAACCCTACGACGCCAAATCGGCCTTTTTTATGATGTCAAAAAAGTTCGTAACAAGTAGGGGCGGCCGGGGACGCGACGGCGCGGCCTGTGCTCCCGCGCCCGTAAGATAAGAACACATTGTGCGATCATAAAATGGCCGGCACGGGGTCTCGCGGGGTCCACCGTGCCGGGGCCGCCCGTTGCCTTCTCCAGCGGCCAATTTTATGTCGCACAATGTGACTCTTATCTAAGCGAACCAATTTGATTGCCGTTCCGTGAGCGGTAGGGCGCTTCCCGCACAGGCCGTGACGGCGCGACCCTGGCCGACACCACTCCGCACGTCGTCACTTGCGCGCGCTCGTGTCTTTCCATTTGAGCGCAGCGAACAAACTTTCCAGCACAGCGCAGCGTTCGTGATTCCTGTGCTGCCGGTGACGGCGCTCGGCGCGATGGCCGGGAGAGATATTCAAACTTCATTCGTCACCGTCTCGCCCGGACAGCGCGACGAATGACGCCACGGGCAGACTCACTTTGTCCTGGGGGCAGAGCTGGGGCGTGACGGCATGACGGCTGGCCTTTGCCTTCGCAGCCGCCATGACGACACGCTCCAGCGAAGGGGGAAGTTGCCACACGGTCGCTTGTTTCAATTTTCCAGGGGCCATTTCATGATTGATTTAAGCCCCACGAAAGCCCATGCACCGTGTTTTGCCAATTCGTCTGGACGCCCCGAAATCGTTGTTAGGATTGTCAAGTCTGGCCAAACCGTATAACAAAAAAGCCAGCGATACCCTTTATCATCAACTCCTGACATCGCAGCACAATCGGGACATGAAGGTATTGAGATGTTCTCAATTTTCATGTCAGAGAGATTCTCTTTGGCGAGACGAACTTTGAGCCTATCGTTTGCGGACACTTGTTTGCCTTCGATACGAGCGTAACTGGAAAGTTGGAGTAACACCTCGTTCCCTTGCAGCCAATAGCTCATCACGCGATCATCCTTGTCCTCACAGACGTCGGCGGGGAGCATTATGGTGTAGCTGCCCGTAGGATTCACAGATTTTGATGGTTTCATGTGCCTACTGGTTCGGTTTTTCGTATTTACTCGGATTGTAAGGCGAAACCTCCGTTGTGTGAGGCCGCCCTTTCGCTTGTTCCATTTCCTGTTTATAACCTTGAACTTGTTTTTCCCCTTGCTTAATCGCACGCGGATTGTCTGGTTTAATTTCGCGGATATGCCCTGCTTCCTCATTGTATCTGTCCATTCTCTTGCCAGATGGTGTTGTCACTTCGGGTTTTTCGCCGGGGAGAATGGGTTCTTGTTTGTGCGCCAACTTGCCTCGCGCCAGTTGCGCTGGCTCTTTCGATGCAGTTTTTCCGACATCTTCCACCCCAGCTTTTACAAGCTTCGCCCCCGCTTTCTCTCCTTCTACTTTAGCAAGTTCTTTGACGCCAACTTTAACTCCCTCTTTGATTCCGCCTGTCAAGACTGCCTTACCGCCAAGTGAAGCAACATTGAATCCCGCGTCCGCCACCCCGGCAACAATTCCAATGGTTGCCACCGGAATTTCCCAAGCCTTGTTCCAACCGGTATCGTGCATCGTCATCAACTGCCACCTGCTCTTGATCGTCTCCGTGTTGAAAATCGCATCGTCAATTGCTCCGTGCCCGTCGGGATCTGTGTAACGGAGTGGATTATTGAGGACATAACTGTAACGATTGTAACTCTGCGGATTGCTGAGGTCAAGAATGTCCGTGTCTGGCTGGATAAACCGGCCCAATTCGGGATCGTAATATCTGGCGCTGTAATAATATAGCCCCGTTTCATCATCCTTAATCTGCCCGGTAAACTGGCGGGAAATTTGAAAAGTTCCCGGCTGTGACGCTGTCGTCTGTATCCGCCCAAACGGGTAATAAACATTTGTCTCCTGTAGTGACCCGCCCGGACTGCTTAAAACACAGGAGGAATTCAGATTGTCCTCGTGGTAGTAATACCCCACATTGGTCGTGACACTCCCGCCATTGAGCACCGAGTTCGTTTCAAATGTGCAAACCTGCTGGCCGTTGGCAAACACGTGGAATAATATCTTGCCGCCCTTTTCCTCGTAAATGTTCCCAATCCACACCTGAACGTTGGTCGCGCTTTGGTCTGTCCGCTTCCACAATCGTGCGCCATCGGCCGCATAGCCGTATTCCACCACAATCTTTCCGGCCTGCGAAAATATCTTCAAGCGATTCTCCGCATCATAGACCATCGCCTGCGAGTTGGTGAGGCCGCCGTGCCGCACGATCATGTTGCCGCACAGGTCGTAGAGATTCGTGTAGCCAAAAGCAGTTCTGACCGCCTGTTTGCGGGGGTTTGCATAACTGTAACTGGACCCGCCACCTTCGATGTTGTTGGTGATGTTTCCGACGGCATCATAGCTGTAGCTGCCGGACAAACCGGTGTAAGTTTTGATGCGGTGCAAATTGTCATACGTCACGGTCGTGGCGCTCATGCCAGTGCCACTGAGGGACAGGACATCGTCCCCGGCGCTGTACGTGTAAGTCCGGCTGAAAATGGAACCGCAGGAGATGCTTTGCAGGCGTTTGGACACGGAGTAATAACCACGGGTGGTCGTCAAACCGTTTCCATACGCGAAACTGGTCACATGCCCAAATTCATCGTAGTTGGCGGCACTCACCGAATAGTAAATATTTCCACTGAAGGACGCCTTGTTCGCCACCTGCTTGATGCTCCCGCCGGTAAAATAGGCATTGGTGATGGTCGGCCCGGAGTTCGGATAACCAATGGATGTAACTTTGTCGCCGTCGTTGTAGGTGTAGCTGGTGGTGTAATTATTGCTATTGACATTCAGATGGCGCGTGGTCGTGATCAATCGCCCGCGGGTGTCGTAACCGTTTGTCTCATTCCCCTCGCTGTCGGTGATGTTGTACAGCAATCCCTTGTACACGGTATCGTAGGTGAACGTGTTGGTGAAAACCGGGATGATGACATGGTTGGAATAATTGGTGCCGTACACCGTCTGCACTTGCAGGCGACCCAGCGGGTCCTGGTTTCCGGATGGGTTGATGTAGGAATTGGACACGACATCGCCGCGCGCGTCAGTTTGCACCCGGAGCCGGCCCGCATAATCGCGCACATAAGTCCACTGGCCCAGATAGGGATCGGCCATCGCAACCAGTCCGCCCGCATCGTTATATGCGTAATAGATGTTTTCGGAATTTGCGTTGACGATGTTGGTCAAGTTGTCGGCAAGGTCGTATTTCAGTGTATTGGTATAGGTGCTGCTGCCATCCACTTCTTGAATCTGGTTGGTGCGCCCGAAAGCATCCAACTGGTAACGCCGGACTTTGCCGTCCTCGTCGGTGCAGATAATCCACCAAGGGTCGGTGCCATTGACATAAGTCCAGGTCCTGGCCGCCAAGGGGGAAGTCCCAGCATCACCCCCGCTGTCATTTTTGCTGCTGAAAGCGCCGGTAGTGGAATCGAAAGTGACACTGACCGGACGGTTTGTGGCAATACGACCGGCGGCATCGAATCCGATCCATGAGGCCATTTGGCCGGTGGACGGTTTGCTGAAACTGGCTGAACTTCCAAAAATTGGCCAGGTTGTCAGGAAGGCTTCTCCGCGAGCGTCGTAGGCGGTTGAAACCACCCGAAAATTTCCGTTCTCGCCCTGAATGCTTGTTTGAACTGGCCGGCCAAAACCATCAAAGTAGGTCCTGCTTTCAACTCCTCCAACGCCATCGTTATCCGTCACATCCACGTAGTTGGTGGAAAGGCCGGAGACGACGCCACCCAGGGCATAGCTTAACTTCTTCATCCAGATAGCCGTACCGCTAACAGGTATCTTGTCGCTCTCCGTCAGGCGACAGAAGGTATCGTAAGTGTTCGTCATCGTAACGCCCATTGGGTCGGTCACGCCCGTTGCCAGACCCGAACGCACATCGTAACTGGTCGTTGTGGTCATGGTGCCGCCAACCTGGGTTGTGGCCGGATAAATGTTGTAGGTTGAGTCAAAGGTAATTGCCGTCTGAACACCGACAGGATCGGTCATCAAAGTGGCAAGCCCGTACGAATTGTAATTGCCATAACTGTTCGTGGCAAAGTAGCCGGAAGAAATCCGGACCAGTTTTGTGGCGATTGTGCCACCGGAATTGTAGGTGTATTGGGTTTGCTGAATTACGGTGGTGCCTGCGGAGTCCGCTGTCAGTGAATTTGTGCCGGGGTGGTCGGTAATGTAAAAAGACCCTCCCGGAGTCGAGTAGCCAATGCTTGCGTAACTATATTGATAGTATTGATTATCAGCCGTATTGACATCGGTCGGGGTATTAATTCCGTTAAGGTTGACATTCGTGACTTCGCCCCAGACAGTTTTATTGGTCAGGTTGCCAACCATCGTATCATAAACGAACCGTGTTCCGGTTATTCTCGGCCCGGGATAATCGAATTCAAAGCTCTGGGAAACGAAGGGAAAGAAGCGGGTGCCGTTATTGAAATTGGTCTGGTCAACCTGGTTAACAACGACCTTGTAAAGATTGTTGTCGTTGCCGTAGGTCTCGACCCGGTAGGCCATGCTCCGCTTGGCGAAGTTGCCGGCATCCAGGTATTCGCCCAAAGCCGAATAATTTCTGCCGCCACCGGTGTGAAAATAAGTAACCGTCGTGCGGAGGGTGGCATCGGTATTGGTGACCACGGCGAAACCGGAAAACTCGCGGCGGCCCCCGTCATAGAATCCACCGGCGTAACTGTATGAATTGGTGCGCAGGGGATTGACGCCGTCGGATTCGGTGATGGTCGCCACCGTGTACTGGACAAATGGCAGCGTGCTTCCCGAATTGGAGACTGTCGGATCCTTGCGATTATCCCAAACCGTGGAGGGCTGATACGCCACGGCCATCGTGCCACCGATGCCATTGCTTACGGTGGTCAGCAAATCGGGAAACGGCCCGATGTTTGTCTGAACCAAAAAATAAGTGGAACCGCTGTTGCCGTAAACAGTCATTACCCGGTCCAGCAGCCCGTCACCGTTTATATCCATTAATGTGACCGCGACACTGCCATCGCTATAAGAACTCTGTGGGCCCCACCAGCCAGCATCGGTAGATTGGCCTTGAGATTCGATGTTGGTCACCACAATGGCTGTAGTGTCAAAGCCGTGGCCGTTGTTTAGATAAACGAGCCAGCTTTTGGGAGTCGTACCGTAATTTGTGTCATTCAGCATGACGCGGTCGGGCAATCCATCTCCATTGAGATCATACAAGCCGACGTAGGGCAGATTCTGGATTTCGGCATAGTCGGCATTACCGCTAATCTGCTGTTTTACCCCCGGCCAGACATCGGCAGATCCTCCGATACCGGTGTAAGTATTGGTGGATTCAAAAGAATAGCCATCGTTCCATTCCACAGCAAAATTGGTTCTGGCCGTATTGGCCACTGGATTAATGGGGCTGCTGGGATTGATCGGCAACATGATGTGATCAGGCAAACCGTCGCCGTTCAGGTCAACCATGTGAACATACGGCGTTTCAAGACCGGCCCAATAATAAGAGCTCGTATTGGTGTTCCAGTTCTGACTGTTGTAGGGGCCAAACAGGTTTGTGGTCGTGAAACCAGATCCGGTATTAAACTGCACCCAGAAGTTGGTCATCGGCCCCTGACTGTAATGCCTGGACATCACCCGATCCGGCAATCCGTCGCCGTTGATGTCGAAAAATCCGCTATTGACCCCGCCGGATTCCACGGTTTGGTAATACTGCAAATCACTTCCGGCGGCAGCGGGACCATCCGACACCGGCCACGCCGTGGCAGTTGCCGTGAATCCCGTGCCGGTATTCAGCATGACCATGAAATTGGTGTAAGTATTGGCAGTGCCTGCAATGTAGTTCCACCAATCACACACCCGGTCGGGCAACCCGTCGCCATTGATGTCACGCAGGCGCATATGTTGTGGAGAAGAATTCAAGGCCGCCCAAGTGGGATCACCATCGGGAATGGGATTGGAGGCTGAAGCAATCGCGCCACCACCGGTAGAGGTGGGACCGAAGACATATTGTTGGCCGAATGAACTGGTGCCCGACTTCCCCAGATTTTTTTGCACCAGATATCGGTTAGTTCTGGTGGTTACACTAGAATCCGCATATACAACCCAATCCGGCAATCCGTCCCCGTCAATGTCTATCAAATCGGCAATCGCGGAGCCGCCCGCCTGTTGGGTGATAAATGTCTCCGTAAGAGGTGCAGCCGCGGTAAAGCCGCCCCATTGAACGGTTGGACCGAACGACACTCCATTCGTATTTCCCTGGTAGGTAAATGTCTGAACCGGAAACGGCGTGCTATCATCAGAGCCGTAAACGGTCACGGTTTTCAGTAATGAACGCTTGGTCGCAGTCGAAACCGCGCCGTAACCCAAGGCATAGCGCCAAACCTTCTGCGATCCCAGTTAGCAGACGATGTTGGTCAATCGCCGGTTCTGCTCGGTGCGAAATCCCCAGCGATAGGAAAAGCGCCAGTCAGGCCGGACCTCTGTCCCGAAACTAATGGTGTGCGTGCCCGGAACGCTTATTGAATAGCCATTGTAATTGGTGTGTCCGTTGTAGGTGATTTGAGTAGGGTAGATGGTTCTCTCTTGCTGGCCGGTATAAGGGCTGGCGGAGGTTGTGTAGGCAATGGTGGTCCAGTCTCAAGTGGCCGTGACGATCTGGTCCAGCGCCCACTGGAATGTGGCGTTGTAACCGCTACTCCAACCTGTTTTAGGATTGACCACCCTGGAACTGCCGGTTTGCCCAAAATAATAGACATTGCCGCTCTTGTCGTAGACCTGCCATTTGTTGTTGCTGGTGTCGAGAATGCAGCGGAGGAAGTCGGTGTTCACCTCCGCATCAAATTCGAGGAGAGTTCCATTGGTGGCTGTTGGCAGCAATTTAAGTTCCTTGCCAAACAGATTCAGGATGAAGCCCTTGCTGTCGTCATATTGTTTCAATGGGAAATGAGCCGAATACGGAATTGGAATTCCGTTCTGGGTGTTTCGCTCAATGTAGCCGATGTCCAGCTTCCAACCCACCCCACACCAGCCGTTCTCCCCCTTGGAGGAATAAGTCAAAGCCAGGGCCGGCTCGGAACCATTCCGCGCCGGCGCGCACGCAATGGGAATCGAATAGCCAAAACTTCCGGTGAATTCATCAACTTGTAGTTTCCCGCGCTTGCCTTCCAGATCTTTGGCTTGAACCTGCCCGTCGGAGGCGCCAGGTGAAGCCACCGGGAAGCCGGTGCCTGATTGAGCCAGGCAACTGGCCGCCATCCCTAGCATAATGATTCCAACCGAAAACCGCTTTATGTTTTTAGATTTCATAAAATTATTGTTCGGAGTTGTTTGCACTGAGATTGGTCACTGAATGGGGTTCTTGCTGTAGGCGGGCAACCCCAAAGCGCCCGAGCCAGCCATAACTTGGTAAGCATCCGGCAAACCATCGCCGGTCGTGTCGCTTTTCCAAGAAGGGTTGTTATTCATGAAGTTCAAGCCAAAAAACGGCTCCATGAAATTGGCCAGCCCATCCCCGCTATAATCTTCATACGCGTCGCTGACCCCGTTCCCGTATGAATCCCATAGCGTGGGGTTGTAACCCGCCGAACGCATGTTATATTCCTGTAAATTGCTCAGGCCGTCCCCATCCGGATCGGCGCTGGGATTATTGGAAATGCTTCCAAAGTATTGCCATTCCCATCCATCGCTCATCCCCGAGCCATCGGTGGAAGGCGAATTCGTGCTGGTGTGCGAAACCAGCAATTCAAATGCGTCTGATAAGCCGTCGCCGTCAGCGTCATTGGTCAAACCGAGAATGAAGAAATTGTTCGGGCTGGTGAGGTTCGTCACGGTGAGATTGGTTTGCCCCGGCGCACAGCGCAGCACCCATTGCCATGCGCTTGGCGCAAGATTTGTGGTCGCAAATAAATCATAAACGCCATTGGCCACATTCCATGGCGTATGGATCACCAAATAGGCCGTGATACTTGTGCCAGTATTGGTCGTTCCAGTGATTTGAAGCCATAAATCATTGGTCGTGAATACCTGGGCCTGAAAACCACCCGAACAATCATAACTGTTTGTGCCACTGCCATCGTCTGGCAAGGGGACATCCATGCCCATTGCTTGCATGGTCGCCCGCATTTGCTGGTTTGCCGCCGCTATCTGAACCCGCGTGATCAGGTTTACCACTGCATCCACCTGCAAAGTAACTGCGGAAGCCACGGTGCTGCTCGTGGACTGCGCTTGCAACGTGGACCGGGGCGTGTTCACCACCACCTGACCGTCAGTTTTGTCCACGAGAAATTGTCCGTCGGCAATCTGGTAGATGGCCCCGCTCAAATCCAGCGGCAGGCATGGCGCTGGAACAGCGGCCCCGCCCGGCATGACCCACCAGAATGTTCCGCCCATAATAGGCAAATCCTCTGGTGCCATTTGGGCCAGCCCTTGCGACTCCGCTGCTATCTGGACAATGGAATCCGGCTGTGCTGCGCCAATGGTGAAACCAGACTGAATTGATAACGTCTGAGCAAAACCGCTGCTGACACATGCCACAATGCCCACAACAATGAATACGCGGGCCAGTCTGACGATGATGTTTTGCGAATGATTATTTACCCTTTTGATTGCCTTCATAAGATTTAGTTGTTTTAAAAATCTATTTTGTAAAATTTGTAATCCTGCCGTCTCTCATGTCAAGCAAAACCCTGAAATGCAATCATCCGTTTAGCGGTGTAGAGAAGCGCGGCAAACTCTGCTTTTGTTTCGTGCTGTGCCGTCATCCGATTATCGTGTCGTTCTCGGTGCTGCCATCCGCAAACAGCGGAAGCGGCTTCATTTGAGCCAGGAACGGCTGTCTGAAAAAGCCGATCTTCACCCGAATTATCTCGGCCGGGTCGAAAGAGGAGAAGAACACGTTTCATTGATTTCCCTGCGCCGCCTTGCAAAAGCCCTCGGTGTCCGCGTCCGTACTCTCGTCAAGGACATCTGACAGGCGGGATTCACACCGTATTTGGGCGGGCTTGATACAAGATAAAACCGCGAAACAAAATCCTGCGCGCCGAACGGTTTCTCAATGCAATCCACCGCGCCGAGTTCAAAGCCGTGCTGCACGTCCTCCTCACAAAGTTGGCCCGAAACAAAAACACCCGCCGTATGACGCAAGCGGGGGATTTGTTTATACTCCCAAGTTTTGTCAGGGAACGTTTGCCGGAATGGTCAGATAACTCAAGACGAACTGGTAGAGCACCGGCGGAAAGATCAGCGCCCACCGCTCGCCGTCCAGCGTCACGGCGGCCAGTGCGGTTTGCGAGGCGGGGAGTTCCGTGCCAAAATCCACGGTGTATTTCGCGCCATTCTTGAGTTCGACCACAATCTGCAAATTATTCGTGTTCAAGCCGTATTTTTCCGGTTCGGTCAGGTTGCGGTCAAACCAGGCGTAGGCGGTCAATTCACCCAGCCGGTGCGCGGTTTCCTCAAGGGCGGGCGGGTTGATAATGCCTTGCGAACCGGCGGCGAGCGACCATTTGTTCAATCCATTGCGGACCATTTGCCGCGTCTTGCCATTTTGGCGGAGTGTAATTTGCGCCACGTTGCCCTCGGTAAAATCCCAAATGCGGCGCTCGCGAAATTCCCAGTTCGCTTCGGGCAGCCGGTTGAAGTCTCCCGCCGTCACGGCATAAACGAAATCCTCATCCGCGCGCCGGACGAAGACCTCGTTGTTTTGATTGGTGCCGAAGGACAATTGAACCAGTACACTGTTGGTGTCGCCCGCCGCCGAACGCAAAGTGATTTGCCGTGCCGGCGTCTCCAGCCCGTAAGTGGGCAGGTCGGGCGTGGTCACGACGTCCTTCACGAATTCAGCAACGCGCAAACCGGCGAGGGCCTTGATGAACAACTGCACGTTTTCGGCATCCACGGGGAATTTTTCGCCGACGATCTGCCAGTCGTTCGAGCCGTGCCTTTGCAGGGTGAAATTAGTCTGGCCATGCACTTCAATTTCCGCAACCGGCGCGGTCAATTCCAGCAAATGCGAGTCGCGCCAGTCGTTCACCGAGCCGCGCCAGGGAGACAGCGGTTCCCGAGCCGTCGTCACCACCACGTGCCACCCGTCGCGTTGGACGAAAACCTGCGCGGGATCGTTCGTCGGACCTTTGCCGACGTGAACGGCGGAAACGAAATTGGTGCCGTGACCGAGCCACAAGTCAAGTTCGGCCGGTTGCAAACCGAACCCGGCCAGGTCCGCTTTCGGGTCGTCGGTGATGATTTGTGCGGCCCGCGCGCTTTGCAGGTGCTGCAATGCGTCGGTGATGCGATCGGTGTCAGCGCGCGCCGGAAACGGACGAATCATGCGCCAGAGATGATTCGTCGGGTCCTGGCGAAGTTCGATGGCCTTCGTGCCGTTGGTCAGCACAATCCAATCCAGGCGGCTGTGGCTGGCGTCCACCAGCGCCGTGTCGCGCCAGTCGTTGACCGAACGCGGAATGAATTTGAGCCAGTCGGCATCGGCGACAAAGGCGCCGTCCACGCCGACGACGCGCAGAAAAACCTGGTCGCCGGGCGGGGTTTTGTTGCCGACCAACAACTGCCGGCGCTGGCCGCCGGCCTCGATGACGAGTGAAATGCGGGGTGTTTCAAAGCCGAATTCCGCGTCGGCATTGCGGTGATTGCGGAGTTCGGCGGCGTTGATGCGGTTGGCGGGCGCGAGGTTTTGCAGCGCGTCGAGCAGGGCTTCGATGGCGGCGGACTGGGCGGGATAGGCAACGGGTTTGGTCAGCAGCCACGCATCGTTCGTGCGGTCGGCGCGGATTTCCAGCGCCCCGGACGGGATTACCTGGATGCTGGTGACGGCGGTCGGACGCAATTCCGGCAGAATACAGGACGATTCGGCGGCGGCTGGCCGCAGGAAATGTTCAAAAATAAAAATCAGCGCGAATAGTGCCGCGGCGATCGTGAACCAGATTCCGGTGGTTTTCGAATTCATTATTTTCTCCGGGTCAGCCAGACCAGGCAGCCGAACAGCAGCATCGCGCCAGGCAATGCGCCCAGCAACAGCCAGCGGACTTCGCGTTGTTGGGTTCGGGTCATCAACAGCCGGAACTCCGTGACGGGACGCGGCCCGATGCCTTTGAGCAGTGTGGTGCGATCGAGCAGCCAGTTGACTGCGTAACCGACAAAGTCGCGGTCGGCACCGCCTTCGATGTAATAATTACAAAGGAAGATCGAGTCGCCCGCAACCAGCAGCCGTGTGTTGCCGCGCGCATTCGCAACGCCGGCCACCGGTTTTTGTTCGACGGCGACGATGAGCGGGTATCGGCGTGGCGGTTCGGCGCTGTCGCCCGCGAGCGTGGCGGTTTCACTGGAAAAGGCGATCTCCTCGGCCTGCGGCGCGTTGGCCGGGGGATTCGGCCATTCCACGCGTTCGATGGGGCGCGGCAAAACCATTTGCAACGACAATTGCGTGAGCGGGTTTACGACCGGATGCTGGCTGAAGTTGCGGACCTTGATGTCCTGGCCGGCGTTGACGGAGTTGTCCGGGTCTTTCACCATATCGGCGATCACATTGACGCCCCAGCTTTGCATAATTGGTTCGAGACCGGTCGGCCGCTTGATGGAAGCGTAATTAAACAGCGCCAGCAACCGTCCGCCTTGCTTCAGATATTCTTCAATCTTTTGCAGTTCGGGGTCGGACAACGCAGCGGTCGGCGCGACAATGATCAGCAGGTTGCAGTCCATCGGCACTCCGCTGTCGCCGTTCAATTCCAAGTTCGTAACCGCAATGTAGTTTTGGGCCAGAATGGAACCGAATTTGAAGTAGCCGAAATTGTCTTTGTCTGCGAGCGAGGGTTCGCCGTGGCCTTGCAGGAAATAGGCCTGGAACGGCTTGGCGCTGGTGACGGCGAGCAACGCGGCGGTGAAATTTTCTTCCCCCAGAAACGCGACCGGTTTGCGCCGGAATTCACGCTCCTTGGGATTGGACACCGGCTCGAGTTTGACTTGGGTGAGCGAATCGCCGGGAACGATCTTGACCCTGCCCCCGCAATCAAAGATGACCAGGTTTTTGTCCGTGGGCGCGTTGAGCTTGTATTGCTCCTTGATTTTTTGCGCCTCGCCCGCGTCGCGCACATAGTCCACGACCTTCACTGAAATGCGGGGATTGGCCGAGCGGTACTCGTTTAACAACGCAATGATGGTCGGATAAAAATCGTCCTGCTTGTCGTAATAAAGCGTCACGTCCACGTGATTGGTGAGTGATTTGAGAATGCCCAGCGTTTGCGAAGACAATTCGACGCGCGTTTGTGAACTCAGGAAAAACCGGCCGAAGAAATGCGCGCCAAGGTAATTCACCATCACGACCACGGCCAGCACCAGCACGGTGCGCACGACCACGTCGAGGCCGATTTTCCACCGGCGGCCGGGCGAGAAGCTGGGTTGGGGTTTGGGGTCGGTTGGCATGTTATTTCCAGCGGCGGCTTTCCACCACGCGCAGAGTCAGGAACAAAAAGAGAAACGTCAGGCTGACGTAAAAAGTCACCGCGCGCGTGTCCACCACGCCGCGGGCGAAATCATTCATTTGGTCGAACAGTCCGAAGTAGGATAAAACTTGCGACTGCCACTGCGCGGCCACGGGGATGGCTTTTGCCCACCAGGCCAGCGCAAAGAGGCTCACACCAAACGCAAGAGTCATTATGGCTGACACCATCTGGCTGCGTGTCAGTGCCGACGCCAGACAGCCAAACGATGAAAACAAACAGCCGATTAAAAAAATACCAAGATACATTCCCCCCACCGTGCCGGCGTCCAATGCGCTCGCTTGGTTCGTGAAATGCCGTACGACGAACAGGCACGCGAGCAGCGGCAACCACATTACGACATAAAAAACAATGGCCGCCGTGAATTTCGCCGCGACGACGTGTAAATCGCTTACCGGCGTTGTCATTAACGTTTCAAACGTGCCCGAGGCTTTTTCCAGCGCGAACAGCCGCATTGTGATCACCGGTGCGGCCAACAGCACGATCAGCCAAAAATAGATGGTGCTGAAGAACATTTCTGTTACTGGCATTGGCCAAGGATCATTGCCGAGGCCGTCCATTAACTGGGTGAAACTTTCGCCGATCAAAAACGTTATCGCCGCGATAATTACGTAGCCGGTGACGGAAAGGAAAAATGCCGCCAGTTCCCGGCGCGCGAGCGTCCAGAAAATGCTCATTCGCCCTCCTCCGCCTCGGTCGGCCGGGTCACCTGCACGTAAATGTCCTCGAGCGAATGGCGGCTTCGCGTCAATTCACGCAGCAGCCAGCCGCGCTCCAGCGCCAGGGCGAAAATCGCCGGACGCAGGTCATATCCGTCGCGCGGCGTCAGCGCGCAGCGTTGAAATTCGCCTTCGCAGGCCGACACGTCGAATTGTTCGATGCCCGGCATTTGTGACCAGGCTTCGCGCAGAATCTCCGCCGGCGCGGCGATTTCGGCAATGATCTGGCTGCCGCCCGCCATGAGGCGTTGCAAATTGTCCGGCGTGTCGGCGGCCAGGATTTTGCCGTCGTACATGATCAGCATCCGGTTGCACGTCATTTCCGCCTCGGGCAGGATGTGCGTCGAAATCAGCACCGTGTGCTTCTGGGCAAGGCTTTTGATCAATTGCCGCACCGCGCGAATCTGGTGCGGATCCAGGCCGATGGTCGGCTCGTCCAAAATGATCAATTCCGGTTCATGCACCAGGGCGTCCGCCAGGCCGACGCGTTGTTTGTAACCCTTCGAGAGCTGGCCGATGATGCGGCGGTCCACGTCCGTCAATCCGCATTGCTCCATCACCGTGGT
>Ga0182017_10002020_pt1 | contig 15567 bp, 16 predicted proteins | sample 712E3DmetaG_FD_120492 | JGI IMG/M metagenome (GOLD analysis project Ga0182017, IMG submission 120492) | Permafrost microbial communities from Stordalen Mire, Sweden - 712E3D metaG | ecosystem: Environmental > Terrestrial > Soil > Wetlands > Permafrost | place: Sweden: Stordalen | collected... | reverse complement strand
GCGGGCCGCATCGGAACCCCCTTATGCCCGGCTCGTCCCCCATTTACTCGCCGGCGGCGGTATGCTCGTCCTTTTCGGTTTATATATTTTTTTAATTTTCTATCTTCTCAATGCAATTATAGCACATCTTGACGATCATTCAGGCTGGCTGAGCGATCTTCCTGTCGTCATAGGCCCGCTCGCCTATTTTATTCCGGTCATTTTCGGACTCCTCCTTGCCGGAGCCTTAATAAAACCGTTTTTTCGGCGCTCGTATGCGCAGAGCGCGATCGTTCCCCTTTCCCGTAAGAAGGATCCGGCAATCTATTCCTTTGTGGAAAAAATCTGCAAAGCTCTTCATTTACAAATCCCAAGCATAATCGAAGTCGACTGCGGTACGGATATCCGCGCACAATATCGAAGGGGTATGATAGGATTTCTTGAAGATGAATTGACACTGACAATAGGACTCGGATCGCTTCCCGAATTGACTATTTCCGAACTTGGGGCGCTCATTGCTGTCGATATGGGACACTATACGAATACGTTTGATACGCGCCTTTTTTATTGCATCACCGAGCTCGGCGCATGGCTGAAACGATCCGCGGAAGACCCGGACGCTCTTGATACGAAAATCTCACTTCTTCGAAATACAACCGGCAACATTTTTGTCAAATTTGCTTGTTCTCTGGCCATTGGTTTTGTATCGATTGCTTCCTTTCTTCTCAAGCTTTTCCTGGCTGTCGCACGTTTTATCTGTAAACAGAGCGTACGGTCGTTCGATTTTACGGCTGACAGCCGGGCAATCTCTCTCGTCGGACCGGACATTTTCCGCTCATCTCTTACAAAACAGCAGATTGCTGCTGCAGCTTCGCGGGAGGCACATACGAGCATGCATGTCCAGCGCAGTCCGAACGATAACACGCTGCCCGATAATTTTCCCGGATTTATACAAACAATCATTAGAGCGAAGGATACAAAAGACAGAACCGGCTTGAAGAAAGAATTTGAAAAAGACGGATTTCAACAGCCCCTCCCCCTCGACGAACGGCTTCAGCAGCACGCTCCTTCAAAAAAACAACCGATCCTCCAAACCGATACTCCGGCTGCTGCGGTCTTTTCTTCTTTCGAAGAAATTTCCAAAACCTCGACAAGATCAATGTATAAACAAGTCCTTCATCTCCAGATTTCTCAGGATGATCTAGTACCCGTGGAAGATTTTTTATCCCGGCAAAACACCGGTCCCGATGAAGCCACTGTCAATTCGGACTTTTTTTAAAAGGATTAATCCAATGCCGATGTATGAGTATAGCTGCAAACAATGCGGAGCTCTCTACGATGTACTTCATAAGGGAAGAGAAATTCCGGAGGATGTCAAATGTCCGGCATGCCATTCGAATGAATATGCTCGGTTATTTTCCGCACCCGGCATACTCGTTCATGGTTCGCAGACTATGCAGTGCGGCAAACGCTCCTGTGCCGGTGAAAACGGATGCTGCGGATGCAATGCAGAGGATAAATGATGGAAAGGCTGAGAAGACTATTCGTGCCCCTTTTTCAGGCGTTCCAGTTCTTTGAGAATCATGATATTTAATTCGAGCTTCAGATTGGACTTCTGAATAAATCCGTCCGACGGCGATCGAAGAGTTCGAAGATCCCGAATTTCATTTACTTCATATGCAGAAAAAAGGTACACTGCTGTATTCGGAAATACTTCTTTCACCTGCTTCGCCACTTCCACTCCGCTCCCTTCTGAAAGGCTCAAATCTGTAATGACAATATCGGGATGCAGCTTTTTTATTTTTTGAATTGCCTCCGAGCAGCCCTCTGCTTCTCCCACAACTTCAACTTCCTTATGTCTCTTAAGGAACTGCGTGACAAGCATCCGCATGGACGGGATATCGTCGACAATGAAGATTTTTAGTTTCATATTAGAAAAACACGCTTCATTTTAAATAATAATATTTTGCCTTGATACGTTTTTTATGACAATAAATATGTGATTTATTCTCAGAGTTACAAGGGGGATACTATAATATTAATTTATTCGTTTTCACCCTGCTCCAATGCACATCCCGTATTTCACTTTCTTATTCGATCATGCAAAAGCTGTCAACTTATTCTTTTCTGGAATCTCAGAACACTCATTGAAAGGATAGCTGTGCCCAGCGCCAGAAGCGCTGCCGCCTGCGTCCATAAAACATCCAAACCGACTCCTTTCAGGAAAAGGCCTCTGACAATGACAAAATAATAGCGCAGCGGTATTAAATAAGAAATGCCCTGAATAACCGGGGGCATGTTTTCGATCGGAAAAACAAATCCGGAGAAAAAGATCATAGGCAGCATGAAAAAGAATATCGCCGTCATCATTGCCTGCTGCTGTGTGCGGGAAATAGTCGAGATAAAGAGTCCCAGTCCCAGCGTCGTCATGAGAAAAACGATGCTCAGAGCAATCAGCAGCAGAATTCCGCCTTTTACCGGCAGGGCAAATACCAATAAAGCGACAAGAATGACAAGAACGACATCGATGACGCCTATGACGAAGAACGGCGCAAGCTTTCCGATGATAAGCTGGTAGGGACGGATTGGCGTTACAATTAATTGTTCCAGAGTTCCGAGCTCTTTTTCTTTTACAATCGCCAGCGATGTCAAAATCATTGTCATAACCATCAGCAGCAGACCGAGCACTCCCGGCACCATAAAATTCCGGCTTTTTAAATCCGGATTATACCAGACGCGGATCTGCGGAACGACACGAGCGGGCAGAATAAGAGCGCCGTGCTTTAACATTGTTTCGAGAATAATGTTCTGTGAATATTCCATGACGATCATCGATGCATATGAGAAACCGATACTGGCAGAACTGCTTTCAGTTCCGTCTGCAATGACCTGAAGCGGTGCAGGAGTTCCATTCCCCAGCTTTTTTCCGAATCCTTTCGGAATGAGAAGAGCCACGGCAGCCCGGCCGTTATCAAGCCATCCGTCAACATCTTGAAGACGCTCTGTGTACCCCCGTATAGAAAAAGAACCATTTGCTGTGAAATGATCCGCCATGTTCCTGCTTTCGGCAGAATGGTCCATATCGCAGACGATCAGAGGAATTTCTGACACGTCAAGCGACGCGGCGTAACCCAGGATCAGCAATTGCAATATCGGCGCAAGAAAACTGATACCGAACATTTTCTTATCCTGCCGCAGCTGAATAAATTCTTTCCGGATAATATTGAGAATGATTTTCATAATTTTTGGAGAAGGCTTATGAAATAATTTTCTTTAACCGCGCGGAACTCACCGCCAGCACCGCTGCCGCAAACAGGCCCATAAAGACAAGCTGTTCCCAAAACGCGCCGAGGCCGACCCCTTTGAGAACAATAGCCCGCAGAGCAACCAGAAAATAACGGGCAGGAATCAGATAGGTTACCATTTGAATGAACCACGGCATGTTGCGAATCGGGAATACAAAACCGGAAAGAATGAACGTCGGCAGCATGGTTGTAATAACTGCGATCATGAACGCCACCTGCTGCGTTTCCGCAATCGTTGAGATCAGCAATCCCATGCCCAGTGCGCCGACCAGAAATATGATCGTCACCAGCGCAAGAAGTAATACGCTGCCTTTGATGCTTACGTCGAAAAGAATGTACCCGAGTACGAGAATCATGACTGTTGCTGCGAGTGAAATGACCGTATACGGAATAGTTTTTCCGAGAATGAGCTGGAGCGGCTTTACAGGAGAGACCATAAGCTGCTCGATCGTTCCCATTTCCCGCTCGCGGACAACGGCGAGTGCAGTCGAAATAACGGCCGTCACCATGAGAATAAAGGCAATAAGACCCGGTACGAGAAATTTTGCGCTTTTCAATTCCGGATTGTACCAAACCCTCGGCTGATAATCGATCGGCATTGCAAGCAGGTGATTCCCATGTGCGATAGAGGTTTCCGCAGTGATATTGACCGAATACTGCTGAATAATCATATTGATATACCCCAGCAGCATCGAACCCGTGTTAGAGTTCGACCCGTCGATGATCACCTGCACGGCCGCTTCTTTTCCGTTCTCAAGATGTGCGGAAAAACGCGATGGGATCACTAAAACCACTTTCACCTGCCCGCCGTCCAGAATGCCGTCCATTTCCGATTTACTTTGCAGCCGGAGCGTATAATCGAAGTATTCGTTTCTAAAAAAATGATCGATAAAGTCCCGGCTCGAACGGCTGTTATCTTCATCATACACCGCTGTCGCGGTGTGCTTAATATCGAAGTTTAATGCATATCCGAACAGAAACAGCATCAATGCCGGAATAAACAACATCACAGCAAGAACGCGCTTATCGCGTTTAATCTGGCGAAATTCTTTTCGCACGATAGGAAGAATATTTAAAGACATTTTTTTTAAGTTCTTCGTGCTTGGTTCTTAGTTCTTGGTTCGAAGTGTTACGTCGAAATATCTTTGACTAAGCACCACGCACTAAGAACTGCGAATTATTTTATTTACCATCTTCTGCGTCAATAAGATGCAGAAAAACGTCTTCGAGCGATGGAACAATTTTTTCTATCTGAGTAACGTCAATTTTATTTTGTGCAAGCGTCTGTTTTATCATGAATTGTTCCCGGTCGCTGCTGTCCACACTGATATGAAAAGCGGAACCGAAAATGGAGGTTTCGACTGTCCACGGCTGCTGCCGCAGTATTTCCATCGCCTCGACCGGATCACTGCAATGTACTTCATATACCGTATATCGATCCAGACGATGTTTTAATTCTGTCGGTGATCCGAGTGCTACTAATTTACCGTTATAAATAAAACCGATCGTATTGCAATGTTCCGCTTCATCCATATAATGGGTCGTTACAAATACGGTGGTTCCGTGACTGGATAATTCATAGATCAATTCCCAGAATTTTCTGCGGGAAACCGGATCTACGCCGCCTGTCGGTTCGTCCAGAAATACGATCGGCGGCTCGTGAAGTATGGAGCATCCCAGCGCAAGGCGCTGCTTCCATCCTCCGGAAAGTGCACGTGCAAGCATCTTTTCTTTTCCCTTCAGTCCGGCCATAACGATCGCCCATTCTTTACGTTCTTTCAAACGTGCACCTTCTAATCCATAAATTCCGCCGTAAAAATTTATATTTTGATCGACCGTCAGATCCTCGTACAGGGAAAAACGCTGGGACATATATCCTATGTTTTCTTTTACTGCATCAGGATTGTCCGTTATATCGTATCCGGCGACCGTTGCGCTTCCCGATGTAGGCGAGAGCAGTCCGCACAGCATTCGTATAGTAGTCGATTTTCCCGCGCCATTGGGACCCAAGAATCCGAATACTTCTCCGCGTCTCACAGAAAAAGAAATATTATCAACGGCACGAAAAGAACCGAACATTTTTGTCAATCCTTTTACTTCGACTGCAAATCCATTTTCGCCTGCAGTCTTCGTTTGATCCTTGAGGGTCGCTGCAATCCTCCGACCGCACGCTTTAACTTTGCCGCCGCAACTTTATAATCGACCCTTGCCTGCATGAAAGTCAGTTTCGCCTGCAGCAATGCCGTTTCCGCATCCAGCAGATCGCTATTGCTTGCCATTCCCATTTTAAATTTTTCACGCGTCATGCGGTACGATTCCTGCGCCTGCTCCGCACCTGAATCCGCTACGGCTATTTCTTCCGACGCTGTTTGGGCTGCGTAATATTCCCGGGTTACCTCCAACTTTACTGCATCATACACTTTGCTCAAACCGGCTTCCGATTGCTTCAATGACGCCTCTGCCTGCGCTGTCTGGTGCCGCGTCGTGAACCAGTCCCATATTGTCCACTGAACTGTGATCCCGACATCCCATGTTCCGTTCCATTCATCCGCCGGAGGGAGTATGCGGGGATTTGGACGCGCAAAATTGTAATCCGCCCCCAAGTAAACTTGCGGGTACCAGCCTCCTTTTGCCGCTGCTACACCGGCATCGCTCATTTCAGTCCGTAATTTCATCGACTTTATCTCCGGTCGTTTTTCGACTGCGCGATCCGTCAATATCGATACATCGCTTTTCATCATGCCGTCGACTGCGGCGTCGATCTCCTGCGGATCATCTACAGCGAAAATATTGTCGGATAGGGAATTACCGATTAAAGAATTAAGCGTCATCGAGGCAATTCGAATATTGTTCCGCGCTTGTACATGTTTGACCTTCATACTCGAGAGCTGCACCTGCACCTTCATAACGTCGGCATCAGTCGCCATTCCCTGCTGTGCAGAACTTTGAATGTCTTTCAAATGCTCATTCACTTGTTCCACAGTCTGACCGATCACACGTTCCGACTCCACAGCACTGTAGAGAGTCCAATATGCGACGGTCACCGCAACGACCATATCGAATCGTTCTTTCGAATAATCTTCCCTCGCTGCCTCCGCATTCAGGTCGGACATCTCCTTGCTTTTACTGAGTTTAAACCCGGTAAACACCGGCTGCTGCATCGAAAGCTTCAAAGAATAGTTTTCCGTTATATCTGGAAAAATCGTTTTTGAAAAATTAAACGGCGGCGGAAGAGGAAGAGTCAGCGTATAAGCCGGAACACTGCTTAATTCCATAGCGCCTGCCGCTAAGCGCAATTGCGGCAATAAAGCAGCCCCCGTTTCACGCGCATGTGCTTCAGCGTTTTCCGCCGCCGCCTCACTGATTTTCATCGATGGATTTTGACCAAGGGCTTTTGCAATACATTCGGCAAGCGATACAGGTATGGGATTATTCTGTGCCGCGGCAGCTTGAAACATAAGCAAAGCAATGATCATGAATTTCCGTTTCATACAATGCCTCATGAACCTAATCGTGCAATAAATACGTCTTCTAATGACGGCGGAAGGACACGGTATCCCGTTACTTCGATCTTTGCCTGCGTCAGACAATCAAGTATTTGCTGAACTTCCATCGATGGGTCTTTCATCATCACGTGCAGGCGGTCGCCGAACATTTGAATTCGGTCCTTGCCCAAGACGAGCGAAAGTACGGCGGCGCCGCGCCTGTTGTCGCCGCACAACAGCTCCATAACTTTGAGAGGGAATGAATTGCGGATGGCATCGGGCGTATCGCACTGCATAATTTTACCTTCGTTCATCAGCGCAACCCGATTGCTGCGTTCCGCTTCGTCCAGATACGGAGTACTGACAATGATGGTAATCCCGTTTTTGAGAAGACTGGAAAGAATCTTCCAAAAATCCCGCCGAGAGACGGGATCGACCCCCGTCGTCGGTTCATCGAGTAAAAGAATATCAGGAGTATGAATAAGCGTGCAAGCAAGCGCCAGTTTTTGCTTCATCCCTCCCGACAATCTTCCGGCAAGCCGCTCCCGGAATTTTGTGAGGCGCGTAAATTCCAGCAGTTCGTCTTTTCGGGTTTTAAAATTATGAACAGCATGAATTTCAGCAAAGAAATCTAAATTTTCGTCAATCGTGAGATCTTGGTAAAGGCTGAACCGCTGCGAGAGATACCCGATATGTTTCTTTATTTCAGCTTTTTCCGTTTTCATGTCATATCCGAGCACATCTATCGTGCCCCGGGTCGCAGGCAATACGCCGCACATCATACGTATGGCGGTCGTTTTTCCTGCTCCATCAGGTCCGACAAGGCTGAATATTTCCCCTCGCCGGATATTCAACGAAATATCATCAACAGCGGTAACGGACTCTTGATTGCCGCTCCCGTACACTTTAACGACATTTTTCAGTTCTACTGCATCGGGCATAATCATCTCCGCCTATGATTGAACGATGCGTAAAGTTACATCGGCCGGAATTCCAGCTTTGAGCGTCCCGTCTGCGTTCGGAACTTTTATTTTCACTGCGAAAACAAGTTTTGTCCGTTCGTCATTGGTTTGGATGTTTTTCGGCGTAAATTCCGCTATCGGCGAGATAAATATGACATGCCCTTCGAATGTTCTATTTTGAAATGCATCAATCCGGACAGATGCACTTTGGCCGAGAGCGATCTTCGGTAAGTCCACTTCCGAGACATAGATAGTAATATCCAGCGAAGAGAGATCGTCAAGCCGGACGAGCGATGTGCCCGATCCCACAAGCTCTCCCGCTTCGACGAAACGTTTTGTAACAATTCCGTTGTTCGGTGCCCGGACAATGCAGTCTTCCAGCCTTTTCCGGAGCGAAGCCATTTGGGCTTTTGCCTGATCCAGCCGTCCGCGTGCAAATTCGATTTCTTCCGGCCGGGAACCGCGCTTCGTTTTTTCCCAGGTTTGCCGGGCAACCGTGGAACGTGTGCGGGCATCGTCCAATTGTTTTTCTGTAATGCTTTTTGTCTGCCATAATCCTTCCATACGTTTAAGGTCGGATTCAGCATTTTGATAATTCGCTTCCGATTGTACTATGTCTTCCATACGCGAACCTTTGACAGCTAACCGGTATTGGGATTCTGCCATGATGAATCCTGCGGCGGCCTGATCGTACTGAAACCTCCAGTCTACATCATCGATTGTTAAAAGCGTGTCGCCGGCACGCACCACTGACCCCTCATCGACAAAGAGACGCTGCACGATACCGCCTGCTTGCGCACTTATGTTGATATCGGTTGCTTCGACAGTGCCGGTCGATGTTACGACACCATTGTTATTCTTCCCGCATCCGAAAAATATCGTAACGGCGCCAACCGCAATGAAAGACAAATATTTCATATCATCCTCTGAGACAGTTGTTGTTCGAATTGGGCATCGAAAAGATGCACGTGTTTTTTCCCTTCTTCCGTCAAAGCGCCTGTAAAGAGCACCTTGATAATTTCCTGATAGGCCTCAACGGCGGAGAACGACCGATCGGCCAGAGTCTGAGGGTTCACAATCCCCTGCGCAGCATTCACTAAAACAAGCTGAAATATTTCCACATTAAGATCTTCCCGGAAGAATCCTTCCTTCTGCGCTTGCAGAAACAAATTTTTCAACTGACCAATGACGACTTCGCGCCGGAATGTATCGATTTCATCCCAGACATGGGGAGAAAAGCGCCTCATATCCGATTGGAATTGCGGACTGATACGGCGAATTTGTCTCCCGATAACGGATAAAAGAACAGCGATTTTTTTTTCGAACGGTTCCTTGGAATTGATAATGCCGGAGACTTCTTTGCCGACTCGTTCAATGTTTACACGAACAGCTGCAAGCAGCAAATCATCTTTACTTGGAAAATATTTGTAAATGGTTTTTTTGCTCATACCAAGATCTGCAGCCACTTCATCGATAGTTACTTTGGACATTCCAAATCCAAAGAATCGCTTTGACGCTGCCTCCAATATTCTTTGCTTTTCTTCTTGATGTGCCATTTTTTTATTACCCTGGAAACTATTATTGTTTCTTCAGTTTCCTGATTTTAAAAAATATAGCCGACTTAATAATTATCGGCATTTTACGCGTCTATTATGGAAACTATTATCGTTTCCTTAGTGTATAAGATAAGCGTATTTTCATTATCTGTCAAGTGTTTTTTTGCGACCTTAAAACATCGAACAAATTTTTTTCAAATAATATTTATCGACTTCATCGAAACATTCTTTAAGATTACTGTCGATATCGAGAACCGCAATGAGGGCCTTTTCAGCGTCGAAAATAGGAACGACTATTTCGGACATCGTTTCGCTTGAACATGCGACGTGATAAGGAATTTTTTGCACGTCTTGAACGATTTGAGTTCTTCCCTCTGAGGCGCATTTCCCGCAAACTCCCCTGTCGAGTGATATATCGATGCAGCCATGAGAGCCTTGATAAGGTCCGACCTTAAGAAGTCCCGGCTTGACGACCCTATAGAATCCAACCCATGAAAACGTATCGAATGAATGCTTCAATTCGCACGAAATGGTCGCCATCATTGCAATTGCATCTTCTTCATCACTGAGAAGATTTTTAAGGGTTTGCACTGCTTCTGCATATTGCCGGCGTTTATCCATCACTCAAAATTCATTTCCGGTGAAATACTATCGACATATAAAAAAGACTGCCCATCCCGCACAACGGTAATACCGTATATTGGCAAAACCGAACAATTCGAGCTGCTCATAAATCGATAAGCGATTAAAACAGTGTATGCTTTCATTGTATTCATAAAGCCTCGCACTTTTTCAAAAGACTCTTATCAGACTTATGACTTTTTATTTTTTTAACTTCCTTGAAACGCAGACGAAAATTCACGAGTTGCAGATAGAAGTTTCAGATCTTCGCAGAATGAGATCCGAATTTCGTGAACCCTGCCTTTCGTCTGCGTTTTTTACGGCTCCGGCAGAATACATTTCAAGAACGACTAATGAACCACCCTATAACTGATAAAAGTCAGATTTTTGCTGTCCGGCGCCCATGGATTGACATCAAATGTTCCCTGTCCGCCTAAAAGTTTTGAAACTACTTCAATGTCGCCGCCGGCGGCCGGTAAAATTCTCAGCATAACATCCTGATTCGCCGGATGTCCCTTGACATCCCTATTGTACGACAGGAAAACGATCCATTTGCCGTCCGGTGAAACATGCGGAAACCAATTGTTATATTCATCGAAAGTAATTTGTTCCTGAGAACTTCCGTCCGGTTTCATGCGCCAGATTTGACTTGAACCTGACCGGTCTGAATTGAAATAAATATATTTGCCGTCCGGCGAGAATTCCGGGCCGTCGTCAATTCCCGGTTGTACGGTTAGTCTTGTTTCCTTGCCGCCCTGGACAGGAATACTATAAATATCCAGGTTGTTTTTTCGCATGCCGGAATAGAGAATCACGGCGCCATCCGGAGACCAGCCATGCCACCATGATGAAACATCGGGAGTCAGCAGTTTTGGTTCGCCTCCTTCTGCCGGCACTAAATAAATCAGGGACTGATGTTCGCCTGCATAATTACTAAGAGCCAGCTGTTTTCGATCCGGAGAAAAGCCGTTGCAACTGCCGATATTTTTTAACGACCCTGAGTTGAACAATTCCGGTTTTCCGCCTCCTTTCGGCAATTTATATAATTGACCCCTATCGCTGAAGAATATTTGTTCCTCATCCCCCGACCAGAATGCGCCCTCGATAAAGTTTTCGGCCGTATAAATTGCTTTTCTGTCTTTCGATTCAATGGACACTGTTTCCAGCGTACTTTCCACCAATTCTTCACCCGTAACGTCTTTTAAGCCGCTCGAAATTTCTACATTTGAAAACACGGCTTTTTCCGACACATTGTTATTGTGAGAGCAAACACCAAGTCCGATGAAAAACGGTTCTTCAAATTTAATTTTGAATGACCCGCCGGCGGGACGGAGTTTTTCATTTGCAGGAGCAACGGACATGAAAACATAGCTGCCCTGTTTTTCCAGTTTGATTCTGCTCGGGCATTTGATATTGGCTTGAACCTCGCGCGTAAGCCCGCCTTTGACTTCACGGTATTGCATGGAGGTAAGGCCGTCTCCATGGAGAACAGCATCGACATACGGTGCATCGGGATCGAGACTCTGACGGATGATAAGCCCGGCTTTTCGATGTTCATTACCGCCTGTATCAGGAAAACTGATATCCGCAGAGATGGAAAGATCGCCCGATGCTTTTTTCCAGACATACTGGAAAGCATCCTTGGCATACCACATATTCTCTCCTCCTCCGACGATGGTGTAGCTCTTTTTGACGGCATCGAAGACTGCAGAACCTTTTTTAAGGACATCACCGATATCGCCGCTTCCTTCGAATATCCCGACTGATTGCTTCTGTGAAAAGAGAAAACCAGTTTGAAGCAGTCCAAGAACAGAAATGAACAGAAATTTTTTCCCAAATATATGATTCATAATCAACATCCTTCCATTTTTTTTATTCTCAAATTAATGTAAGACAGATCTTTTGAAGAAGCAAAGCCTGCAATTGTTTTATAAGCTGCATCACAGACGGCTGCTCGTAAGGTTCTCAAAAATAAATTGAACTGCATTCATCCGCAAGGCTTCGAGTGTTTTAAACCTACTCTTCCTGATACGGTATTTTCTAATTCAGAATTTTTCCGGACTCCCGGCCTTCATAGATCAGCCGGAGACCCCAATCTGCGTCACATGGAAAATCGGGCAGGCTTACGATGCCTATCTTGTTTGATGTGAGTCTGCCGTTTCCAACATCCTGCCATGAACCGTTGCGCGGATTAAACCATTGCGCACAATAGATACTATTGAGTCGTGCGCCGCGGATTTGGGATGGCGGGCATCCTTTTTCAAAATAGGCAAGGAATACCTGCTTATCATCTGTGCGCGCACAATAAGCCCAGCCCTCGTAACTAAGCGTTTCGTGCGTTTTATTAGGTGACACAAGATCTGCCAGCGGTACTAATTCCTGATAACGATTCCCTATGGAAAAAGCGAATATTCTTAAATACTGCATCTCGGCTCCCGACCGCCATTGGAATGCATCCCACATGTGCACCGGCGCAGTCGGCTCGATATCGGCGCCCCAAATTCCCTCAGCGCCATAGACGTGTCCGGCTAATCCGCCGGAAAGAAAACTTCCGTACATACCGGAACGGACAAATGCATTGTCACGCTCGGATCCGCCCGCTGCGCCGCGTGTATAGTTGGCCGACCCCGGTCCGCGTGCATCCCTGTAACCTGCATAATACGGCTCGCCATTGAGCGCCGGTTTCGGATTTTTTAGATTAAAAATCTCAGTAAGATACCAGTAATTATTATGCTCGCGCATGTTACCGATCTGGTGAAGTGTAACCCATGAATCTTCGCCCCAGTTTTCAAGCGTAGACGGGTTCGCGTTTGCAGAAAGCAGCGTTCCGAACGGCGGCGTCCCGAATTTTTTTTCCAGGGAATGAATTGCAGCAGTATAATCGTCGGGACTTACCGTCTCGTCGATAATATCGAGATGGATCGGACTCAGGACGGTATTATTAGCCTGATACCGTGAAAAGATGTACTGTATAAATCGCACATATGAACCCGGCCAGCCGTAATATTTATACCAGCATAAGCCGGCATCGCGCCTCGAAACTTCGATAAACGGAACGAATCCATTGGCATTGAGATAATCGATTTTCCTGTCAAGATACTTGAAGTATTCGGGGTTGATCCTATCCATGTCGGGGAATTCATTTTCGTAACCGGGTACTTTGCCGGGAAAGAAGAAAGGCCGTCCCCCTTCATTGTCCATGTTCTTAGCACTGCCCGTTCCGAATTCGAGCCAGGCAGAACGCACAGTGGTCTTTGCCGAATCGTCCATAACGAGATGCCAGGATTTTCCATCCGTTATCCAATTCGGAAATGCTGCAATGACATTAACCCAATTATAACCTTGTGCTCTGCGATAGCGTACATAATCTTTAAATCCTGCGTCAGGACCGATGGGATGTTCCTTATCGTCATCATACCAGCGAAAGCGGTTGGTCCCAAGCGAGTACCATGTATCGCCGATGATGAAGAACGGCGTACCGTCGGCAAACTCCAATGCATGCTGGTTGGCGCTTGCACGCAAAAAGCCTCTCCGCAGTTGATTTTCGGTTTTTTCCGAATCAGTCCAATCGACGGCTGTAAAGGAACCTGACTTTCCCGTCAACCCGGGATCCTCTGGAATCGATCCGCTTTTCCAGTACCATGTGCCGGGCTGTATTGCAACAAGGCGAAGATGAAAAGTCCGGCCCCCGTCCCAGAATCCATAGATCCGCTTATTGAACCCGGGCCCGGTAAGATTCACCCAGATAATGACATCCAAATATGCGTTCTTATATGCATTCGCAGCGTTGAATGTCAGTTCCTGCTTCTCCCATACGTGTACCGCTTTTGGAGCGGCCATAATATAGGAAGCAGCAGAAATTATAAAGATAAGCGGTACTTGCTTCAGGAATCTCATACTCAACTCTCCCGTGAGCAAACACATTAATGTCTAAACATTTATCCGGTCATTATGACTTGGAGGACATGAGATAACCAGAAAATTCAAATCTGTGTTTGAGTTATTAAAAATTTGATGAACTGCACCCGGGGAGATTTCGAGTCCTTGTTCCGGGTGAAGAACTTGACTTTCACTATCAATTTTAATTGTCGCTTCGCCGGACAGAACGAAAAAAAACTGCCGTGATTTGATATGCTTATGGCATATCTCACATGTATGCGGAGGCATTAACTCCCTTATAACGCTTATCGCATCTGTCCTGACAAAATGCCAGCCGTCGCAGTTCTGACCCCATGTATAATGTTCCGCAATGGTTTTATCGATTATTTTCATCTTTGACCTCGTTACCAGTTCATCCGCTTGCGGTGTTCGCTTATTTGTGCGGTATGGTGCTGCGCATGCCATACATATTGTTGAAGCAAGAAATCGATTGTCAAAAGGCCGTACCGGTTATGCCGCCATTGCCTGCTAAAATCTTCGGGCTTTAACCCTTCGAATGCATCTGCCCATCGATTGCGGATTGCCTCGAAAAGAGTCAGTGACGATTTGATATTGGGAGATTGCGCATCGGCCAGTTCAGCCCAAAGACTCTGTTGTGCTACCATGACATCCGGCACATTCTCTGTAAGGGCGTACTTTAATCTTGGGTAAGCATTAATATCCGACTCTACTAAATGATGTACAACCTGAGCAAGAGTCCAGCCGCCGGGCCGGTATGTTGTGAGAAGCTGATTCTCCTTGAGACCCTTGACGGCCTCATACAGAGCATTCGGTGCAGATCTGAACTGGCCAATACATTGAGTCCGGAGTTCAGGTGTCGGCTGGATTGGTTGAAATTTTCCGATGGGATATTTTAATTCTTCTTCTGTCGGCATGAGAAGGTTCCTTTCAATATTTCAAAATACAATGTTTTTTCGGTAAGTAATCCTTCAGAGAGACGTGTGCAAATAGTCGGCTTTGTCCGGACGTATATCTCATCTCGAAACAGATTCGATCTTTCGTTTTTCAACTGAAAAATTTTTATCAATGTCTCTCATTCGGGTATAGAAAAAAGAGAACAACACCTATTGTTCGTGCCATATAATTCGAATACTCCGGATAACGAAGCATAATAATTTTTTCTTCCGCATAAATTGGATGACAGATAAATCTGTACGGACCTGTGGTCGTCAAACCGCCTTCTTCGGCCAAGTATTATTCGCACCCAGAATATAAGCGAGAAAGTTAATATTTGCGCTGAAACCAATGCGCAGCCTTCAGCGAACAGAGAATGCTCAATCATCAAAACACAGATCGCGAGCACCAGGGTTAGATAACCTGCTGATGAAAATTTTAGATCCAATCAATGATCTCCTTTTTTAATTCAGAATATTCATATTCGTTCAAGAGGATCGAGTTTATTCGAGCGATACTGCAGCCGACTGTCGTAGCAGGATCATCAGTTTCCGATTCAAGAGGAAACTGCAGCATCCTGTAAGATATTTATGATCGTTTCTTGAATCGGCAGCCCCGGAACAATGACCTCTTTTTCTTTGGAGATATAAACGTCGATTTCGCTTCGGACGCCGAAGCGATCCCGGAAATAAATTCCCGGCTCTATGGAAAAACAAGTCTCCGGGATGAGAATACGCTCGTCGTGTGTTTCCAGGTTGTCCATATTCGCGCCGGTTCCATGCACTTCTTCGCCGATCGAATGACCTGTCCTGTGCACAAAATATTC
>Ga0182017_10002015_pt1 | contig 15588 bp, 16 predicted proteins | sample 712E3DmetaG_FD_120492 | JGI IMG/M metagenome (GOLD analysis project Ga0182017, IMG submission 120492) | Permafrost microbial communities from Stordalen Mire, Sweden - 712E3D metaG | ecosystem: Environmental > Terrestrial > Soil > Wetlands > Permafrost | place: Sweden: Stordalen | collected... | reverse complement strand
GCCCTGGCGAAGGACTGCACCTGTCGCCACTGCGATGCAGCCCCTGACCCGGCCCAAGCCAGCGCCCATTCTTCCGGCCGCGCCCGCAGCCGGACTGACTGGGACTGCGGCTTCTGTTTCTGCCGAAAAAACCGCAGTGAGCCCAGGCAGCGCGTCCGGAAACGCGCCGCCTGTCCGTACGCCCTCCCCTGCCGTCGGGAGGGCGAAGCGACGCGCGAGCACGACTGGGACCAGTGCTGCTCCACAGGCGACGGCAACGCCGACCGTCGCCCTCGCCGCGCAGCCGTCACCTTCCCACACGCCCGAGCCCGCGCCCACACCGCCGCCAGCAACGCCCAGGACACCGGAACAGCCCAACCCGGGTGTGGTCCAGCTCTTTGCCACAGGCGCTATCTGCTACCCCAGCTTGGACGCTGAGCCCCCTTCCATCTTCATGCCTCGCTATGAAGGCGTGGCGCCCGGCCGGCACAAGGTTTTCTGCACGCGCAACAAGGGAGGGGCCAAGGAACTGGTGGGCGAGATTGACCTGCCAGCAGGCGCCAGGGTCCAACGCACCGTAACGCAGAAGGATGGCAAGCTCCTTCTCGCGCGACCCCAGTGATCCAGGGCACAAGAGTTGACAACGCGAGGGCCCGGGCAGAGCCGCCCGAACCGCGACACCTGGATCCGGCTTGTCTCACAAAACACTCATCTCTGGTTCGGTAATCCCACCATCACCGAGCCGGGGTGTTGGCCTGTTCGTTGCAGGTACAAGACTGTGATAGCGTTGGGCCGTGGCTAGGCACTGGACCAGCTTGCTTTTGCTGACCCTCCTGGCAGGCGGCTCGACGAACTGCCTCCTCGACACCGGTCCCATCAACATGCCGCCCACGGTCCAAGTCGATAACCTCGCCGAGTCACTCTACCGTGGCAAGGATGTGACCTTCACGGCAACGATCCACGATCCCGACCAGAGCACTGACTCGCTCGATGTCACCTGGTACGTGGGCACGGACACAAACTGCGACACGGCAGCGATCAGTGCCCTGGGGAGCTGCAAGAGCCAGCCGAGCAACGACCAGTGTCTCTACACCCCCCAGGTGCTTGCCTCGGTCTGCGTGGTCGTGCAGGTGAAGGATCAATACGGCGCCTCTGCTGAGGCTCGGCGCGCGTTCAATGTGCAAGACCAGCCACCCACTGCCGTCATCGAAAGGAAAAGCCCTGCATCGACGGACGCCACCCTGCCTCTGTCCAGCAACCTTGTCTTCTCCGCGTCCAGCTCCACCGACCCCGACCCCGGCGACAAGGAGAGTTTGACCTATGCCTGGACCGTCACCCAGCCCGACGGGACCAAGCTTTCGGAAAACACAGTCCTCTGCTCGTTCATCGCCGCGAGCCCCGGGACCTACCACGTCCAGCTAATCGTCACCGACTCGAGCATGGTGGACAGCGCCCCGGCGGCCGTCGATGTCGTAATCGACCAGGACCAACCGCCGTGTATCGTGGGGTTTGCCCCTCAAGATCCGAACACCATCCTCTTTCCGGAGCAGAGCAACTCCTTTGTTGTTACCAGCGTGGCCGACGACGTCGATCCCTACCCTGGATCGACCTCGGGGACTTTCACTTGGTCTTGGCGGAGGGGCACCAGCGGAGACTTCACGCGCGTGTCGAATCCCCAGCCCCCGAACCGGTTGGACTTCGGCCCCGACTTGTTTGTCACCGGTGACGTCATCCAAGTTCGCGTCAAGTACCAGGACCGCATCAGCCGCAACTTCAGCACCTGCGACCAGAATGCCGATCGCTGCGAGCTGAAGGCTGGCTCTGGCTGCGCCCAGTGGGTGACATGGACGGGTTCATTCCTATGACTCGCCGCTGGTCTATCGTTGTCGGCTGGGTGCTCGTGGCAGCGACCGGATGCGCCGCTAGTTCATCGCCCGCCAATAGCTCCGCGGGAACGGGTGGCCAAAGTGGACTATCGTCCGGTGGCTCCTCAGGAACGACCATCAATTTCGATGCAGGGACCTCGTCGACGGATGTGCGCGCCAGCGGCACTGGCGGTACTACCGGTCTGCTTGGCTATGGTGGGACGGTTTCGTCAGGCGGCACTTCTTCTGCCGCGGGCGGTGCTTCTGGTACCGGCGGGCGTACGGGCATCACGGATGCGGGACCGGCTTTCGATGGCAGCACGGCGCCCCATGATGTCTATGTGGCCTGCACCGTGAACATCACTCCCTGGTCTTCGTCCAGCCTCCTCAACCTGCCATCGGGCGCCTCCGCTGCCCTGGCGGTGGAGGGCACCATTGCGTGGGGCTCGTCGACGCCGACTCAGCCGACCTGGCAGTGGACGGTGAAGGGCCCCGACAGCACGCCTCTGGCACTCACCCCTATCACAACCACCTACAAGAACACGGCTATTGTCCAGTTCCCCCTCCTGATTCCCGGCAACTACGACATCAGCGTCTCCGCCACCCCAGCCTGCAAGGGTCACGCCTCAGCGACCGCGGTGAAGCCGCAAGACGTGTCGCCGCAGCCCTACTTCATTCGCGTCTTGCCGCCGCCCGCCGCCTCGGCTGGCTCGGGCCAGATCTGCGACAACGGGGCGGCTCGCTGGTGCCCGTCGCAAGACGCCGTGCCCTACGAGAACACCAACTTCGTACTCCAGCCTGGTCAACCCCGCCAAGGCGACATCCAATTCCTGCGTGGGTACGCGGTGTCCATCGATCCGGTGCAGGCTGCGCAGCCGACGGCGTTCCCTAGCGTAGCGATCCCTTCCTATGTCCGCGTCTCTCCCCATCGTTCAACCTGGACCTTCGACGGCGCAAGCAGCAGCGAACAACCCCTGCGTGCCCTGCTCGATCCGCTGCTCACCTACGACGTGCTGGTGGTTCCCCAGACTGACACTTCGACCCAGGTATTTCCCCCCTTCCTGGTCGCATCCAAGGTGGCGCAAGAATTCCGCCCCGCTGACTTCGACGTAGCTGGGGGCGTGACCATCCGAGGCACCCTGCGCGGCCCTGGCGGGCCCGCCGTCGGCGCGCGCCTGCTCCTGCGTGCCGACGCCACCGATTCGGTGACACTCCCCCTGCCCTCCACGGTTGGCGGTGCCGGCGCCACCGGGGCCTATTCCCTGAGCGTCAGCGTAGGCACCCTGTTTTCGGCGGTGGTGGTACCACCCTCGGGCACGTCGCTGCCTCAGGTCACCATCGCCGATTGCATCGATCTGCAGGCGATCGCCAACGGAACCAGCCTCAATCCCGTCGATTTCACCTGGAACACCATCAGCACCACCACCATGACCCTTCGTGTTCTCTTGAGCGACAACAGCACGCCTGCGGCAAGCACCGCCGTGCGCCTGCAATCGCAGGACGGGGCTCTGCCCGACCCCGGCGTCCTTACCGTGGCCGGCGCCGACTGGACCGGCGCCGCCTCGGGCAGCGTGCGGCAGGAAGGCACGACCGACACGAACGGCTCGATCGTGTTCGCCAACCTTCCCAAGGTCGTCTACGACCTGACCTTCACACCGCCGAGTAGTCTGGCTGGGGCTGCCCTCACCAGCAGAAGCATCGACCTAGGCACAGCAACGGCCAGCATTTCGCGCACCGTGAGCCTGGGGCAAAAAGTCAAGCTGAGCGGCCGACTTCTGCCGGCCGACTCGATAGACGGAGCCAAGCTTGTGGCAACCGACACAGGCACTGATGTACTCGCCAGCACCATCTCAACCCCGGTGGCCAGCGACGGAAGCTACGTCTTCTACGCCGACCCTGGCAGAACCTATCGCCTTTCGGTAGAGCCCGCTGCCGGGAAAAACCTACCCACCCGCATTCCGCTCTACGGTGTCACCACCACCGACCAGGACGCCCAGCTAGCCGACCGCACCCTGCCTTCTGGCCTAAGGGTGAGCGGAATCGTCAGCTTCAGCGGGAATCCGGTGGGCGGCGCTATCGTGCAGGCCTATTGCGAGCAGTCCACCATCACGGGTTGCGTGGATCCCAACAGTTTCAGCGCCACCCTGCCCCCACCCCTGGTCGAGTTCGCCACCTTGCCCGACGGAAGCTATAGCTTCTATCTGCTCGATCCAGCGACCGGGGGATGAAGAGACACATGATTCCAGTTCGTCTCTTCGCACCCATTGCCACTCTGCTGGTTGTCGGGGCTGCGCCCGGCTTGGTCCGCGCCGAAGAAACGCCTGCGGCGGTGAACGGAAACAATGCGAACGAGGCTCCCCCCACCGCCTTCGCTGCCCTGGTCCGGGCCGCGGCCGCCTATGAATACGGCGACATGGCCCAAGTCGTGGATGCGGCCCGGCCGGTGGCGGAAGGCACCCTCCCGTCGAGTGCTGAGCAGCGCGCGCGGGCCCTGCGTTTTCTCGGCATCGGACTCTTCCTGACCAATCGGGCACTCGGGGCGGACAATGCCTTTGCCGAATTGCTGCGCATCGATCCCTCGGCGCGCCTCGACCCCACCACGACCCGGCCCGAGGTGGTCGCCTTCTTCGAGAACATCCGACACCAGCACGTGGCGCGGGAACGGGCGAGCCGGCACTTCATCTGGAATCTCCTGCCGCCGGTGGGCCAGTTTCGCAACGGCGACACGACCAAGGGATGGATCGTCGGGGGCGTCGAAGTCGTCGCGCTCGCCGCCTGTGTCGCCAGCAGGTTAGTCAGCTACTCCTGGCACCACACCGACAACACCTACGGGCCTAGCGGAACGCGCGCCAGCGACGAACGCGCGCTGCGGGTCGTGGAATGGACCAGCGCGGGCGTCCTGGCCGCTGCCTACATCTACGGCGTCATCGACGGCATCGTCCACTACTACCGACCGGCTGACGACTCCAGCAGCTCCCTGACCCTGCTGGTTTTTCCGGGCGGTGGCGGGCTTCGACTTACCTTCTGACGAGGCTCCGTATAGACTGTGCTGGCCCAGGCGGGTAGCTCAGTGGCAGAGCAGGCGCCTTACACGCGTTGCCGTGGTGCGGCTGATAATTCCGCGTTGTCAAACACACTCAAAACACGGGGTTCTCAATGAACTGCACAACACGGCAAGCGGCGCCGCCCGTCGAAAAGTACGAAAATCGGTACAGTTGGGCACAGAATGGGAACGCAATTGGGCAATTGAGAAACTGCACTTAGCCCGCCTACACTGAGAACTCAAACCAGGCGCCCCACCGGACGCAATAGGCTCGCGCTGGTGGGGCGTTCGTTCTGTTCGTGGGCAACTCTTTTCCTCCCCCCGCCGAAACGCGGCCCCGCTTCCGCGGCCCCGTGTCCGTGACACTAGTGCGCAAATCTTGCGGATGGGGTACCATCCCCGTGGAGCCCGGCGCAGCCACCGGACCAACGGAGGGAAACAGGTCATGCTTTGGATCTTACTTCTCGCTCAAGCGGGTGTTCCAGGTTCGCAGGTGATCGCAGCGGATGGCTTCGCGTTCACCCAAGATGAGGCGACGCGGTGCTCGCTTTTCTTGCAGAGCTACCGCCAGATAGAGGACAGCTGGAACAGCTCGTCCGCAGATCTCTCGTACCGGCGTAACCAATTCGAGTCGTGCGTGAGAAGGACCCGCGCGGCCAAGATCTCGGCAGCCAAACAAGTGGATGAGATCAGGCGACGTTCGGCTGCCGAGGCCGCTGCCGAGAAGGAAGAACAGCGTAAACGACAGCAAAGCCTTGACCACGAAGCGTGGATTGATGCCGAGGCCGACAAGGTCGCTACCGACCCCACGAGCAGGCGTCTTGTAGTGTCCGCCCTGCTGTGCGATCAACTCAGCACGCGAGAGGCTCTGCTAGCCAAGCTGGCCAAGGACAAGAAGTATGCGAAGATCGGTGGAGCAGTGGATCTGGGTCGCCGCTCCGAGATACAGGATGATCTGGCGGCGGCCGACGACGAGATCCGTCGTCTACGATCCCTGCTGAAAGCCGACAAGACGACAGCGCTCGGGTGCAGCGAGAAACGTGTGGCGATGGCGATCGCGTGCATGTCCGATGCCCGCCCGCCGGAATGCCCCGACGACGCAGCGAACATCTTGGTTCTGGCGGCCCGGAAGCTGAGCGACGAGTAGGATTCGACTGAGACGCCTGCGGTTCTCAGACCCGCGTGTTCGGTTGCCTTCGGCGAGGTGACTGGAATTGCCCGGCGTGGCGACGCGCACTATTCACGAGATCCGAGGTGATGCTTGACCCCTGACGTGAAAGGCGCAACGGTAGAGATGCTGGGCAGTTGTGCGGAGTAGCTACCGCGCAACGGGACCGGCCCCTTCACGGTCCCTGCCCGGCGAACCTTCGCGAAGGGTGCAAGAAGGGGTGCAACGTGGCATCGACAAGCGCAAATGTCCGCCCGCAAAGCGAGCGGCCCACACAGTCGAAGCCAGCCAACGCCGGACGGGCGATTGGTGGGCAGGTAGGCAAGGATGCCCAGGGGGGCGCGAGCGCCACGCCAGCGCAAGGGGCGGTGAGACGCAGGCGAAAGAACACCGCGGACAACAAGCGGCTCGCCGACAGGGATCCCTTCTGGCCAGCGTTCGAGGCTGCGGCCGATCTGATTATGACGGCAATCGCTTCCGCACGCGTGCGTGGGGCGATCTCGGCATCGCAGGGGGCACCCCCCACACGCACATCGGGCTTTGAGAACCAAGTGGTGAGTCGCCTGGACAGCGTGCGGACGGTCGAACAGTTTAGGGCGGCCTTCTCGCCCACGGACCTTCAGGCGCTGGTAGTTTCGCTGGAAAATGCCCTTGGCGAGAAGTCGCGCGCAATCCTAGACGGCATCGGCAACCACGCCTACAACCATGCCTTGCGTGAACGGTATCGAATGCTGGCCATCGAGTTGGCAGGCCAGAGACTGCTTCCGTGCCCAGAAGAAGAGCTGGACGCGAGGCTGGAAGCGAAGAGCGCGGAACTAGGACGCCCTGCATTGCTAGACGACCTTGGCCCGTGTGAACTCGTGTATCCGTCCAAGAAGAAGTGGCGCGCGGCGATCGCCGCGAAACTTGGAGTAGACGAACGAAGCGTGCGGCGTTTCGAGCGCGAGAAAGACTGGTACGACGAACGCATCTTCAAGTCTCGCGCCGACGCAGCGGCAGAGCGGCTCGCGATCTATCGCAAGAAATACGGCTAGCCGCGCACGCAGTAGGGGGGTGGCAAAAGTGGCAGAAGTTTGCCGTCTCCCGCAGGTTCGATTTTTCGGGTCCACTTGAGGACGTGAAACTTGCAACACGCTCTCCGGAACGAACGCCACGCCGCCCCGGTGGCTCGCCACTGGACCCCACAACCCGCATACAACTGGCCGCTTTCGTGCGGACTGCGCACTGGCGCCGCGCCTGCGCTGACCTTCGCCTAGCACCTGTGACGCTTCGCCGCGCCTTGGGGGGAGGCGTCATCCGATACGCGACAGCGGTTGGAATCCGCAGCGCCCTGGCCATAGTCGCCCCGTCGGAGCCGGAGTCATGAGCCGCCCACGCCAGACCCTGGCCGAAACGCGCGCCATCGCCCGAGCGGTGGCCCTGCTCGCGCAGAAGATTGAGGCACAGACCATTGCGATCGAACAACTCCGCGCCGGGCAGCCGTCACAGCTTGGCCGCATCGAAGACGTTTGCCGCGTGCTGAACATCTCGCCGGCAACCGCGCACCGTCGCGTTCGAGACGGCTCAATCCAAGTCATCCGCCGGGGCAGGGCGCTGCGGTTCGACCTGGCCGCGCTGACCACTGCCAGCGAGGCGCGCGGGCTATGACTCCCGGGCAGTCGCTCATCCTGCAGAGACTCCAGCCCTACAAGCTGAAGAAGGCCGGCCCCAACAAGTGGACCTTCACCTCACCATTGCGCGAGGAAAAGAAGCCGTCGTGCACCCTCACCTTTGACGGTGACACCGTTTTGCTTTACGACTTCGGAGACGAGACCGACGGCGCGGCCGATCGGATACTCGAAGCGTTGGGGCTGACCTGGGCTGGCGTGCTCCCATCCCGGGACAGTCCGATCCCGAAGGCCGCCCACCACGACGAGAAAGAGGCCCGGAAGCGCGCCGAGGCTGCGGCGAAAGCGGGGCAACTCTGGACGGCGGGAACGAAGCCCGAAACGGATCAACCCTACTTGCGACCGAAGGGGCTTGCCCCGGTCGAAACCCTCCGCGAAGTCGACCAACCCTTGGCGGTTTCCATCCTGGGATATGCGCCGAAGTCGAATGGTGAGCCACTGACGGGCCGCTTGTTGGTCGCCCCGATCAAGGTCGGCGACAAGTTGAGCACCGCAGAGTTGATAGACGGCACGGGCCGCAAACACGCCATTGCAGGCGGTAGGAAAACTGGCGGCTATTGGGCATCGGGAGAATTACCGCCGGGAGACGGAAACGGCTTGACCATCTTGATCGGCGAAGGCGTGGCCACCTGCTTGTCAGGCGCCGCTGCGACCGGATATCTAGCGATCGCGGCCCTCTCATGCGGGAACCTGCTGAACGTCGGCAAGTGCATTCGAGGGCGCTACCCGAAAGCGAAGATCATCTTTCTCGCTGACCTCGGTAACGGCCAGGCCAAGGCAATCGAAGCCGCGCGGGCCGTTGACGGCTTCGTCTCAGTTCCCGACTTTGCCGAGAACCCGCCCGAGGGCGCGAAAGACTTCAATGATCTTCACCAGGCCAGCGGGCTCGAAGCCGTCAAGACGTGCATCGAGAACGCCGCGAAGCCAGCACCAGCCGAACCCGTCGCGATCGACGCCGAGCTATTGCCAGCGCGCGAATACGGGTTCAGCGAATCCGCGGCGGCCCGCCGATTCGGCGATCAAATCCGGGACCGCGCACGCTTCGCCGCGGATGAAGGCGGCTGGTACTACTACGACGGCACGCGATGGGTGAAGGACCATGGCGGCGTGTGGATGCTCGAACAGTCGCTCAAGGTTTCGCTGGCATACGCGCAGGACGGAATCCGCCGTGGCTCAGCCGATCCCCAATTCCAGTTCTATATGGCGACGGCCAAGACCTTCAATGGCCTGGCAGGCCGCAAGAGATTGATCGAACTGGTGCGAGCTGAACCGGGACTAGCGATCCTGTCTTCACAATTCGACGCTGACCCGTGGTCCTTCAATGTCGAGAACGGCACGATCGACTTGCACACCGGCAAGCTGCGGCCCCACAATGCGGCGGACCTAATCACTAAGATCGCCGCCGTCAAGTACGACCCGAAGGCAACGGCGCCACTGTGGGAAAGATGCTTGCCCCAATGGCTGGCTGACGAGGAAACGATCGCGTTCCTGGGGCGCTTTGTCGGCTATTGCCTGACTGGCTCCGTCGAGGAACACGCCTTGCTCTTCTGCCTCGGCGTCGGCGCAAACGGAAAGAGCGTGGTAATTGAAACGCTGCTTGCTCTGTGGGGCGATTACGGAACCTTGGCGCCGATCTCACTGCTGATGAGCAAGCACAATGAGCCGCACCCCTGCGACAAGCAAACATTGAAGAGCCGGCGCTTGGCTGCATTCACCGAGACACCATCGGGGCAACGGTGGGACGAGTCGACAGTCAAAGCCCTCACAGGTGGCGACACAATTACAGCGCGCGGAATGCGTGAGAACTACTCGACGTTCCCGCCCACGCACAAGATCGTGATCTGCGGAAATCACATGCTGTCCGCGCATGACTCCGGCGAAGCCTTCCATCGTCGTGTTCGGCTCGTTCCGTTTGAGCAAGTGATACCCGAGGGCAAGCGAGATCCCAAGCTTGCGGAGAAGCTGCGCCGGGAACTGTCCGGCATCCTGAATTGGGCGATCGCGGGGTGCCTCACATGGCAACGTGACGGCCTTGGAATGTCCGACCGGGTGCGAGCGGCCAGCGCTCGATACCGCGAGGAATCCGATCGCCTGGCCGGGTTCTTTGCGGACGCCTGCATCGTCGTTCCCCTGGCCCGCGTCTCCCGGCCCAGCCTCAAGGCCGCCTATGAATCGTGGTGCGAACGCGAGCACGAGCGCCCCATGGGACCGAAGGAATTTGCTGAACAGCTCCGGCAACGGGGCATCACCGAGATCAAGATGAAGGTGGCCGGCGTGTCAACCCGCGGCTGGCAAGGCATCGGACTTCTTTCCGGTGGTCAGGTGGTCACGAGTGGTCAGCATTTGCCGGTAAACCGCCTAGAAGAAGTCTCACGAGGAGTTAACCGGCAAACCACCCCCGTTCCTGACCACCTGACCACCCCGGACGATAACGCGCAGGCGGAAGGCCCCTCCGCTGCTGGCGTGCTCGGGAACTGCACCAGGGTGCGGCCTGACAGCACGGTCACGCCCGCGGACGTGGAAGTCCTGCAAGCGCACCTTGCCGGCCTGAATGGCACGGCCCAAGCGACGGTGGACAAGTTGTGGACCTACTGGAAGGGCGCGCCTGCCCCGTCCGTGTCCGAATTCCTTGAGCGCGAGACGCGCGAACTGCAAGGGGGTGCGCGATGACCACCGGTCCAATGGGCGCAGTATGGGCCATCTCGACGCGCGCCGAGTGCACCGCCAGCGACGGCCAACCGCACACCACAGCATGCGCCTTCAAAACGCCCCACCGCCGGGCCTACGTCCTGACTGCGTTCGAGTCCGCGCACCGGCGGATCGAGGCTACCTACCCGGCGGGCATGGACAGCGCTCGCGCAGAACTCGAGATCTTGTTCCCGGCTCTGCTAGCGAACCTCGACCGGGCCGAACGCCACGCACAGCAGGCGGCCACTGCCTACGCGGACGGCGCCACGGCCAGCCCGGACACCCTCACCAGCGCCCTGGCCGAGTGGGAGCGGGCGGTATTCGACGCCCTGACGGCGCTGGACAACGCACGGTCAAGTCAGCTCTGCATCGACTGCGCTTGTGAATCGGTCGACACGGTTGTCAGCGGACTCGGGCAGCGAATCTGCAAGACGTGTCTTCGGGAGACGGCGCCATGAGCGAGCGTGAACCCTGCCACGTTTGCGGTTCCGTCGAGTGGCGCGAAGGCATCTTCGCCAACGGTGTGATCACGTGCGCCGCGTGTGCGCGTGAGATTCGGGCCGCGTGTGAGGCGAGCAAGCCCGCAGCGGCACCGCCCAAGCAAACCACGCTCGCCGATTGGCTGGCGCCGAGAGGTGCGCGGCCATGAGTTTCGCAAAGATTTCCGCTCCCGCTGCTGCTCCCGTCGGTTGTCGCCCCCGGCGCCGGGTTCTCCTTTCCCCGAGGCTGGCCGGCGTTTCGTGGCGTCGGCTGGCCGGCGTGGTGGATGCGGAGCGGATCTATTCTCCCGTACCTCGGCCGGACGGCGCGTCTCCTGCGTGCTGGCTCATGGCCAGGCCGCGGCCTGTTCGTCCCATCCACTGCAAGGCCGCAGTTCCGCCCCGCCGAGGCGCGGGATCTACTTCGAGGTGTGAAGCATGAGTAAGCGATGCAAGCCCACGCCGCCAGCGCCACCCGCCCCGCTGACGCTGGTCCCGCCAGTGGCCAATTCCGGCCAGCCCGGTCTTGAGCCCGAGGACCAGGTTGACCCGACGGTGGCAGATGCCGCCAGCGACGCCGACGCCGGGCTGTCAGCCCGCGAAATGAAGTTCTGCGACCTGTTGGCGACCGGCACCCCACCGGCAGAGGCGGCCCGCATCGTGGGCATTGCCGAGCGCAGCGGCCGGCGCTGGCGGCAGAAGCCCCGCATTCAGGCCGCGATCCGCGCACGCCTAAACGATGCCGTCGCCGTGGGCCGCAGCATCCTGGCCAGTGGGATGGCGCGGGCCGCGCGTGCACTCGTCGAGATGTCAGACGGCACGGAACAGGCGGAAGCCGCGCGCGTAAGCGCGGCCCGTGCCGTCGTCGAAAACACCGCGCGGCTGACCGACCTTGCCGAGATCGAGTGCCAGATAGCCGAGCTGGCGGCGCAATTGGGCGACACGGGATTCACGAACAAAGGAAAGGGATTTTAGATGCGTTCATTCACAGGATTGAAAGCGAAACTCGCCGACCTAAAAGCCCGCGCGTTGGCTAGACCGACAGGGCCGCTCGTTCCGATCTTCCCACCTGATGGGCTCCCGTTGCCGAAGTGGGCAAGAGGCATGACCAGCGAGGAAGCCATAGCCGAAGTCGGGCGGCTAGCACGTGGCGAGCCTTCACCCCATGTGTTCACGCCGGCACAGCAGGCGGAACTGGACGCGCGTTTTGAGGCGGCCGGCGGCGTCGCGCGAGTCGCGCGGCTGCAAGGTGAACTCCTCGCCGCGGAAGGGAACCGAACATGAGATCACTGTCAGGACTCAAAGCCCGCATCGCCGACCTACTCGCCGCCCGTCGTGAGCTGGCCGCACGGCCCCGCATGCTCTGCTTTCTGCCGCGGAACGGACGCGAGCCAGCCGACGCGCCCGACGGCACGTTCACCACAGGCACGCCCTTCGCGTCAGTCGTGCACTACCAGGTTGATGCCCCACCGCCCGAGCTGGTAGCAGCGCGCGAACAGGACGCGCGCGAGGCGCAAGTTGTTCCGAGAACCGAAACCACCAACAAAGGAAACCGACCATGACTAGCCGACACACCGTTCACGACATCATCGAACCCACCACCGCCGCCGAGCTATTGCACGCCCGAGCCAACCTTTCCGCGTATCGCGCCGAGCGTGCCGCAGATGCCACCGCGAAAACCACTGCCACGGCGGCGACCACCGACCCCAACACAGCCAACCAGGTTTCAACCGAAAGCCTCGAACACGCCGCGCGTGAGCTTGAGTCCGCAGGGCAAACAAACGCCGCCGTGTCCGCGTGGCTACAAGCCGCCTGTTCTCATTCCAGACTGGGCAATCATACCGGCGTCGTCCAGAGCGTCACTCACGCCGCGCACCTCAGCGGCAATCGAACGTTCGCGCCGTTCGTCAGCAAGAAGGGAACGGGCGACGCCGCGCCCCCCGACGGCGAGACCTTCGGCGATGACGACCAAGACCAGGCCCTGCCGCAGGCCGCAGTCAACGCGCCCGATCCGGCGGACGGGGAAGTTTTCGGCAACGAGCCAGGCGACGGCGCCAGCGACGAAGTCTGATAGCAGCCCAACGAATGAACAAAAGGAAAGACAATGGCAACCAAAGCAGAAATCGACGCACAAGAACTCTTGCGGCAGGCGGTCCCGGTCGGACACTGGCGCTACATTCTCGACAATGAACATCCCGCCGCGGTGGAGGCACTTCGCGCAGTGGTTGGGAAAGGGGAGTCCAAGTCACCAGCTATGCAACGCCGTCTTGCCGTCACGGCGGACGGCTCGCAGTTCCTGCTGGTGATTGATAATTGCCTTCAGAAAGACCCGAGTTGCATCAACTGGGATGACCGCATGCCAGAGGCTTGCAAGGCAATCCCCGCAGCATTGCCAATTGAGGCAGCGGTGCAGTTGCTCAACTCGGACCAATCGCCGGAAAAGGAATTGCAGCGGCGTCGCGCCCTGGCAGCAGAACGTGAAGCCGAGGAAGCCGCGAGGGTGCGCATTGCCAGTGAGAAGGCTCACGCCGAGGCAGTGGCTCTGAACAAGGCGCGACAAGAGCGCGTCGACTTCCGCGCGGACGCTTGGGAGAAGATTCCACCGCTGCAACAAGCGCTTGCGCGGCTGGCCCTGGCAGTCGCAGAGCGCGATCCGAAACTGGCGGCAGATGTTCGCGCCGCTGCGGACGCGGACGCGAGCGACTTCCCGCGCGGCAAGTGGTGGGAGGGGTTGCCCAGATTCATGGAAGCCCTTCGCGTGGCCGATGTCCTGGCTTCCATCCCCGAACAGACGCGGGTTTTGCTGAAACTTCAGCACGGCCCCAACCCGGCGGCGATTGTCGCCGGTTGGGAAGCGCTGCAGGCACAGCGAAAACCGAAGGCCGCGTGATGCCATGATGCTCGAACTGCATTACTACGACCAGGCGGCCGGCTTCGACGATGACGGCGCGCCCGTCAAAATCAACCACACCACGAGTCTCGACTTGCCGCCAGCAACGCCGGGCCGGTTCGCGCATTTGAGCACCGAGGAGCGTTGCCAGATGTTCGCTGACCTGCTGGCCAGCCTGGCGGACGAAGGGGCGGAATCGTGAGGCGCTATGGGCCCGCCTGCACCCACCTGGCAGCGCCCGCACCAGCACCAACAAAGATGCGGGCGTTGCTTGAGTCGAGAAAGGCAACGCTCGAAGCGATGATCCGCGAACGATTCCGAGCGGCCAGGGAGAACGGCACCACGCCGAATGTGACGATGCTGTCCGCGGCGCTCCGTGCGCTCAAGCGGCAGACTGCGAGCCTGGATAGGTGGGCAGGGTCTGCGACGCACGAGGGGCCAGCATGAACTGGCAGGCAGTGGCAGCGGCCCGGCTGGCGTTCGTCGTGCGGGAGTGCCTGCCCGCCGTGGCACCACGGGCGATAGATAGGCGCCTGCACTGCCCGCACAGCCAGCGACGGGAAGGGCCAGGAAAGGCGCGGTGCTTCGTGGCCAAAGTCCGCCCGATGGTACGGGAAACGGGGCAAAGACGAGAAGCCTCGGCGCCCCGGCCCCTAGTCGTCAAGGATCGCTGTCACTGGGTAGTGGGTCAGTTTGAATGGAAAACGGAGAGGCACAAGATCGCCGCGCGGTCAACGCCCAGGTTGCAGCGCGGCATTTTGCTATTCACGGGAGCGAGAAACGGCGGTAGGGTCCGCGCATGCAGGACCAGCAGCCATCCGGATCAGAAGAACCCAAACCGACCGGGGCAATCGGAGCAGTCCTTGGAGGATTCGCCTCTGGAATTTCCGCCACAACGGCAGCTTGGCAGAAAGCGCCTATTGCCGTGAAGATCCTGGCATTTATTGTTATCGGCAGCGGGGCTCTTGCTGCCTCATTCGTGACTATCTGGAAGACGGTAGCTCCAGAGAAGAAAGGTGTGATCGTTAGCGGTCCGGTCGTTGGGCAACAGATAGGCGACAACAACAAACAGGATCTCACCCTGGTTAACAATCGGAGTGGGTATCTAGCTCCGCTAGTAGCATCAACCGAGCATGTCAACGACAAGTGGATTACAGAAATCGCATTTCCTCGCTCCCCTGGAATATGGGATCAGACGATGACGACAGAGCTAAAGCTCCATCTCAGCGGACCATACGAGAAGAGCACGATTGTAGGGTGGGCAGGATTCATGGCAAGTGTCACTGTTCGCAACGAAGCGAACAAGGAGGAAGCCTCTTCAAGAGGTCTTTACTTCTTCACGACAACCACGGCGCCATCCAACGACGTCTCTATCCTGTTTCTAAGCAGTGAACCACTGAGAATTCTCGGATCAGAATTCCATCCGCCCGGTCAGCCTAGTAGGCTCTTCCCCTAGGATTAGAGCAAATCCACGATCTCCCCAGTCTCCCACACGTAATCCGTGACTCCCGCCGCGATGGCCGGGGTCACGCGTGACGGCTGGCTAGTCCGATGCCGCACCCAGAAGCCCGCCCGACGATTGCATTTGACTAAATATCTAACGCTTGCTTAAATACAGAAATGCTCACCATGGAAAACTCGCATCGCCATCTAAAATCGACGAAACTTCCCGACGTGGGACGACCGCGAACCCGCCCGCCCGGCGAAGACACCATCTTGAGTTTCAAGGTATCGGACGCCACCGTCAAAGCCTTGGACGCCGAAGCCGCGCGTATGACCGTCGAACGCGGTCCCGGCGCTTCCAAGGTG
>Ga0182017_10002010_pt1 | contig 15611 bp, 18 predicted proteins | sample 712E3DmetaG_FD_120492 | JGI IMG/M metagenome (GOLD analysis project Ga0182017, IMG submission 120492) | Permafrost microbial communities from Stordalen Mire, Sweden - 712E3D metaG | ecosystem: Environmental > Terrestrial > Soil > Wetlands > Permafrost | place: Sweden: Stordalen | collected... | reverse complement strand
CAATGTATCCCGGATCGAGAGCGGGGGATGCAGCAGGGCGTTGTCGTTCTCCAATCCCGACAGTTACGTTGCAATCCCCTTCAGGGTCCTGAACCACCCGTCTCAGGAGATTACCGTTTCCACTTGGTTTTATATCGACAATTTTACGCCGGCATCACTCGTCTCGGCTTACCATAACGGGGGCTACCGGCTCGGGTTTGATGACGGGGATGACCTGTGGTGGACCCTGAACCTTGAGAACACCGGGGATGTATCCATACCGGTGCAGCATGAGAATATCGCCCTCCACCAATGGCACCAGGTCACAGGAACCTACGACGGGAATACCATGAAAATTTACCTGGACGGGATCCTCAGGAACCAGGCAAACGCAACAGGTGCAATCCACTATGAGGACGACAATTACATAATCCTTGGTGCAGAAGCCGGCGCGTTTGATATGCCGTCGCAATGTCCCGCCTCGTTTACCGGAGGTCTTGACGAAGTCAGGATCTATCCGGTGGCCCTGAGCTACAACCAGGTAATGGATGATCGTTTCCGGTGTCTGGAAGGGGCGAGGTCCCCGTCAGCTGTTGTCCCTGCACAAACCGCACCAGGCACCTGTCAACCCGTTTCCGGTTCTGTCGGGCTGGGGATGAATGAGACCGCTGTCCGGGTCCTCTCATTTCCGGACAAGACTGTTAACGGGACATGGCAGGTCAGCCTGATACCGGGATCGCTCCTCAGCGTACACGCATATGATTCCTATATGGAGGCCTATCCGGATGCATGGTACCTGGAGATTGCCGATGAACAGGGGACACTGGCAAGCATAGGAGCACCGGCACGTACGATCGCCTTCCCCAACAGGAACAATTCACCGGCCGAAGCAATGGTGCCGTCAGGCAATGCAACCGTCACCGTGAGATACTTCAGCGGGAGCGAACGGTTCCCGGCCACGGTCCTCCTCCGGCTGGAAAGCCTGCCCCCTCTGCCTCCCCGGCCGGCTGAACCTAAAAATATCCTGGAAAACCCGATCATTGTCATCTACTCTGCCTCGTGGGCAACGCTGGTTGCCATCCTTCTGGTCATTATCTGGCTGCACCGGCGTAAAAAAGCAAAAGCCCCAAAGAATGAGGCCGGAGAGACAGAACCCCAAAAGGAAGATAAAAAATTATAAAGTAATTTCCCGAAACTGCTTTCCGAAAACACCGCATACCGGGCACTTGTCCGGGGCCTTTCCCATCTCGATGTTCCCGCATACCGGGCAGAGGAAGACCTTCTCCCTGCCAAGATCAGTACCGGCTTTTATTGCAGCCAGCGCCTTCCTGTAGAGACCGGCATGCACCTCTTCGGCCTTCATCGCATGGGTGAATGCCAGCACCGCATCGCTGCGTTTCTCCGCGTCAGCTGCCTTGATGAATTCCGGGTACATCGTGGTGTACTCGTGGGTCTCCCCGGCAATACTCACCTCGAGGTTCTTCGCGGTTGATTCGACAGCGGTCAGCACTTTTAAGAGCTTCTTTGCGTGGATCGCTTCCGCTTCCGAGGCTGCCTTGTACAGGACTGCCACGTTCTTGAACCCTTCTTCTGCAGCTTTATCCGAGAATGCCTGGTATTTCCGGTTTGCCTGGGACTCCCCTGCAAAGGCTTCCTTTGCATTTTCCGTTGTTGCCATGTGGGAATAGTAGGGAGAGGTTTATCTTAAAGATTCTTCATGGGGCAGGGGGAATTTTTCCGGGATACAAGTGATATATTATAAGGGGGATACTGCGATGCGAATAAAAAAAGAAACATTTTTGCCGCGACACACACACACATATCTGGGAACAGTACCCCGCAGGGATTGTCCATCAGCATGATACCGGAGCTGCCATGAAAAAAATGAAGGATGTGCCGCAAAAGGACCGGCCACGGGAAAAAATTGCCAGCAAAGGGGCATCTGCGCTGACGGATACAGAACTGATCGAGGCAATTATCGGCAGGGGCACCAGGAGCCGGGGTGTCCGTGAGATCGCAAAAGATATCAACCGCCTCGTACTCGAGCGGGGAAATGCGATCGGTTATAACGACCTGCAGTCGATAGAAGGGATCGGCCCCACCAAGGCTTCCCAGATCATGTCCTGCTTCGAGCTGGGCAGGCGTTATTTCCAGTCAAAAGATCCGGGAGCGAGAGTGACGAGACCGGAAGACATCCTCCCTCTTGTTGCACACCTGCGTGACAAGAGGCAGGAGCATTTTGTCTGTATCGCGCTGAACGGGGCCGGGGAAGTGCTCGGGAACCGGGTCATCACGGTCGGCCTCTTAAACCACAGCCTCGTGCACCCCCGGGAGGTCTTTGCCGACGCGATCACGGACCGGGCTGCATCGGTCATCTGCGTGCATAACCACCCCTCGGGTTCCCTTGAGCCCAGCAGCCAGGACATTGCTATCACCACCCAGTTGAAGGAGGCCGGCGCCATTCTCGGCATCCAGCTGATCGATCATATCATTGTGACGCGGACCGGCCATGTGAGTATGAAAGAGCGGGGGCTGGTATGAGCGGGTTTTTTTAAACGGACCTGTAAAAATGTTGTTTTTCGAATGAAAACGAGGATTTCTCCGGAACCATTTTTTTGATATATCATCTGAAAGAATGCGATAACCGAAGTGTATTTTCACCTATTGTTTATGATTTTGTAGAGAGTAAAATGGGCAAAAAACGGATGCAGAAAATATCCAACAGGCATTTATTATTCCCCGTCTTTATTACATCGTATGAAATGTAGTAAAAAATTATACTATCTTTTTTTTGTCGGCATGGTCATTCTTGTTTCCGGGTGCATTTCATATGCACCATCCACACCGGCTGTTACTACCTCATCACTTCCACCAACGTCCGATATCGCATCCCATTCAGGACATCCTGGTGTCAATTATGCGCAACCTCTGACGGTTATCACATACCAGTATCCACCTGATCCATCCCACTGGATAGAACTTCATCATATCCAGAATTTCCAGATAGACCCCAGCTCAGATTCTCCCAGATTATTATTCAATATTGCCGGGGATACGAACCTTCCTGCTAATTCACTCCTCTTAATTCAAACATATCGAAAGGATTTTAGTTCGGGAACTGAGGAACCGGTGTTAATCTGGAATGTTGTAGTACCGGTACGGAATTCAAGCGGCCCGGCAAACACCTTTTCCTATACCGTAAATGTTTCAAACGATTATAACGGCTTTCCCATAAAGCCAGGAGAGTACAGAGCTGTTGTCAGTCGCCAGGGAGTTAACGATAGTACGGTTTTTGAGGTCCTGGGAAAAGATCCCCTTCCGTGGTTGTGGATTCGCATGGATCCGATCGGGCAACATCATTTTGGTGAAAGTTTCACCATAACGGGGACAACGAATCTCCCGGCAGGTTCGAACATTTTGGTGAGTGGAGGAACAGACGTTCATCCATGCCCCTTTATTCCTCCTGAAGAACAATCATCCTATCCAGATTCAATTTGCGGTGGTTGCTTTTTGGTACGATTTTCTGATAGTATTCCGGTCATCCGTTCTGCTGGGAATAACACGTGGAATTTTCCCATAAATACAAAAGGCTGGTGTATGAATGAAAGTTACAGCATTCGAGTATCAAAAGATGAATGGGATAATGTCAGTTCTGCAGGTGTACAACTTGCCGGCTCCACAAATGAACCGCTTCAAATCCAGACCGTATAACAAGAGAAGTGATATAATTAAACTTAGGCCCTGCAGAAAAAGTTCGGGGAAGCTCTGAAAGCACGGTACTTCCAAGCACGGGTCAAAGAACTCAAAATCAAATCGATCATTTACACCCCCTCGAAAATTATTCTCGCGATCTTTATTCGGATCTAGTATCGTGGATTTCTACAGAGCCTTTTACACCTGCTCATCAGGCACCGGCAGCGTTCACTTCGTGAGCGCTTCTCCCAGTACCCGTCCTCGGGCATAGGCCGCATCGAGAAAATCCTGCCGGGTCCGGACATCGCGGATAGTATCCATGTCGCTGATCAAAAGCTCGTCCCTGTACGGGCAGTCGATAATATCAAAGAACGTCTTTGCCGTCAGTTTCGCCCCGACAAAAACTTCGGGGACCTTCATGCCGGAGATGCAGATGAAGAGCCCGCGTCGCACCTTTTTCTTTTCCGGGGTAACAAGCGGCTGGTTCCGCATGTACTTGGCCATGAAGAAAACCTGGAACCGGTCCATGAACGACTTGAGCCTGCCGGGGATTCCCATGGTCATGACGGGGGTCGCAATGATGATGCTGTCAGCGTCGCGGATCTTTACGAACATCTGCTGCATGTCGTCATCCATGATGCAGGTCTCGTGCTCCCGGCAGAACATCATCTCCATGCATGCCTGGAAATCCAGATTATTGACAATGATCTTCTCGACCGTGCAGCCGGCATCCGCGGCTCCCCTGAGAGCATGGTCCAGCAGGATCGCCGTGTTCCCTTCAGGAAGGGGGCTGCCCAGAAGACCGATCACCTTGCTGGTCATACTACACCATTTGAAAAAAGACGCAATATAGTTTTGGAGTGCAGACTGGATAGACAATGCCACCCCGTTGCCGTGAGTCCCGGGAGTGGCACGAACACAACCCATATATATCTTTCACGTGAATGAGAGTTTTGGTGTTACGAATGCCCGAACAGAAAACCTACAGTGCAGGACAGAAAGTCGGCCCCGGCAAATACGTGTGCCTTGACTGCGGGAAGGAACTGACGCTCGACAAGAGCGAACAGGACCTCCGGAAATGCCCCTCATGTTCCTGTGAAGAATACCAGTGTTTCCCGATGACGCACATCCGGCCGGATATCAAAACGCCGGCTGATGCCAAGAATCCGCCAAAACGCGGCAAAAGCAACATGTAATTCTCCATTTTTCCTGACGCGAGCGTACCGCCAGATGAACACTGGTGCCGAACGCCATCAGATATTCCTGTAACACAGGCATCAGGGCGTTCACAGCCAGGATTTTCCGGCACCCCGGGAGGGTATGAAATGGTGAATGTATTAAAAGAAGGGCAGATCTTCAAATGCGAGATCTGCGGTAACGTTGTTGTGGTAAAAGAGGCCGGCGGCGGAGAACTGATCTGCTGCGGCGAACCCATGGTATTGGAGAAGTGAAAGTATGGCAGTTAAAAAACCAGTAACCAAAAAAGCACCGGCAAAGAAGCCGGCTGTTAAAACAGGTGCAGCAAGACAGATTAAGAGCCTTGAGAAGAAGATCGGCAAAGTGCCGAAGTTCTTCAGGGAGCTTACCACGAAGGAACCCGAGATGTTCAGCCTCGTGATGAGGTTCGAGGAGCATATCTGGGACGATGGCAAGATCTCGAAGAAGACCAAGAAACTGATCGCGATTGCGATAGCAGCCGCCCTGCGTGACCAGCACGCGGTCCGGGCACAGCTGGCCGGTGCAAAAAACCTCGGGATCACCAAGGGAGAGGTCGAAGAGGCGCTCCGCGTCACGTTCCTGCTCTCCGGGATGCCGGCATATGTGTACGGCAAGGCCCAGCTCGATGAAGTGATGAAGTAAACGTATGGGGGAGAATATCCCATGACAGAAGAAATATGTACAGGTTTTCCGGCGCTGGGAGAGCCTGCGCCGGACTTTGAAGCGGAGACCACGCAGGGTCCGATGAAACTCTCTGACCAGAAGGGAAAATGGGTGGTGCTGTTTTCCCACCCTGCTGATTTCACGCCGGTCTGCACGACAGAATTTATGGCGTTTGCCGCCATTCACGACGAACTTTCGGCACTGAACGTGAAACTGATCGGGCTTTCCGTTGACAGTATATCAGCACACCTTGCCTGGATCCGGAACATCAGGGAAAAGATGGGGGTCACCATCCCGTTCCCGGTCATTGCCGACCTGAACATGAAAGTGGCAGCGAAGTACGGCATGATCCACCCGGCACAGAGTTCAACCGCGGCGGTCAGGTGCGTGTTCTTTATCGATGACAAGGGAATCATGCGGGCGATGATCTACTACCCGCTGCAGAACGGGCGGTTCATGCCCGAGATCATCCGGCTTGTAAAAGCGCTCCAGACAACAGACAGGAACAAGATATCAACACCTGCAAACTGGCAGCCGGGAGACAAGGTTGTCATCCCGCCGCCGAAGACCGCTGTCGAGATGGAGAAGCGCTTAAGCGAAGGGTACGAGTGCAAGGACTGGTACCTTTGCTTCAAAAAGGTTTGAGAAACCCAGGTGTATATACCGGGTAATTCTTTTTTTTTTTTGGAGTTATTCCATTAACAGCAGGGTTGCAAGACCGGCTGGTTGTTAGAAATAGCAATGCCACAGGATCGACATGTATCACGGCATAGTTCTGCAGAGTCGACGATATAAAAAAAGGAGTCAGGCAATACCCGGCTCAGATTATACCGGCCAGAGGCTCATCGCCCGCCGGCTGGTTGAGATAGTCCGGGTGGATCTCTTCCCGTGTTACCATAGCAAGCGATATAGAAAAGATCAGGAGGCCAAAGCCCGCCTGCTTATTTCCGGTGCCGGAAGAATTCATCCATGGATATTGCGAACCGTTATTCCATAAGAGTTGCGGATTTTGTCATTGGGAGAGGGGGAGATCTCGATCGACGGGGGGGGGGTTCGCCCGGGAGGCAGGGGATACGGGCATCCGCAACGAATGTACATCGTCCATGGGCAGGATATGATGCTCCCCACCAGGTGCTGGGGTATGAACAAATCCTTTTTCATGAGGCATAACAAAGATCCCGGTCATGCCAATCAAGGTCCTCGCGTTTGCCGGCAGCCCGCGGCGGAACGGGAATTCGGAGACGCTGCTTGACTGGGTGCTTGCAGCCATGGCAAAGGATCCTGATGTTCTTATTGAAAAGATCCCCCTGACCGAGGCAAACATCAATCCCTGCAAAGGTTGTAATGCCTGCCAGAAACTCAACAAGTGCGTGCAGCGGGACGGCATGGATAGTGTCCATGACAAGATCATCGAAGCAGATATCATTGTCCTTGCAGCCCCGATCTTCTGTATGGGTATTGCGGCACAGGCAAAGATGCTGATCGACCGGGCGCAGGTCTTCACCTCCCGGAAGTACGTGCTGAAGCTCCCGGTCGTACCCGTGGAGCGGAAGGGCAAACGGCTGGGCGTTTTCCTCTCGACGGCCGGGCAGAACTGGAGTTATGTCTTTGATGCTGCGATCCCCTCGGTAAAATGTTTCTATAACGTGATCGAAGTAAAGGACAAGGATATCAGTTACCTGATGGTCAACCACGTAGATGAGAAGGGTGCAATCCTGAACCACCCGACTGCGAAAGCGGAAGCAGAGGAACTCGGGGCGGCCGTCATCGCCGAGATCAAAAAAAGGCTGGCAGCCTGAGGGAGCATGACTATCAGCGTTCTTGGGATATCGGGGAGTCCGCACCGGCACGGGAACACAGAAACTTTGCTGGACAGTTTCCTTGACGGTGCGAAAGCGGCCGGTGCTGAAGTCGAGAAGGTTATTCTTAAGGATCTTGATTATTCACCCTGCCGGGGCTGCAATGCCTGCCACAAGACCGGTGAGTGCGTAGTGAAAGACGATGCGATCGCTCTTTTCGAAAAGGTCCTGAAGTGCGACTGCCTTGCCATTGCTTCTCCCATATACACAATGGGGATCACTGCGGAACTCAAGGGATTTATTGACCGCGGGCAGTATCTCTGGGCGCGGAAATTTATCTTCAAAACCCTCTATTTCACCGATGACCACATCAAACGCCACAAAGGGCTCTTCGTCTCGACCGCCGGGCAGAACCGGGACAATGTCTTTGACGGCGCCTTCCCGGCGATCACGGCCATCTTCAACGGCACCGGTTTTGAATATTATGACAATATCATCGCCAACAACATGGACGAATACAAGGGCATCAAAAACCACCCGACAGCGCTGAAGGATGCCAATGACAAGGGGCAGAAAGTTGTCAGGGTTATTGAAAAACTGAATATACCGGGATAAAAATTACCCCACGCAGAGTAAAAAATCAGATGAGATAAAAGGACGCCACAAGGGTCCCGAATGCTGCCAGGATCAGGACGAGAAATACCGGGATATTCCAGGAAAAGACCTTGTTACCGTCAAGGATGCTGATGGGCAGCATGTTGAACGCGGCGATCATGGCATTGATCTGGATACCGGCAAGACCGATCTGTGCCAGGATATTCCCGGAGGTTAAACCGCCGGCAATCACCAGCAGCGCGGCAAAGGGAATGCACAACAGGAGGTTCGTGACCGGCCCCGCGGCAGAGATCCTGCCATTCTGCTCCCGACTCAGACCGCGCCCGTCAGCTGCATTGGTATAGATGACGGTTGCGCCCGGTGCAGCGAAAACGAAGCCGACAAGCGCGGCAAGGGCGACCGCAACGAGAAGCATACTATTGTCTTTCCGGAACTCCGCCCAGTAGCCGTACCGGATCGCGGTAAACTTATGGGCCATTTCATGGAGAATGAATCCGATACCAACGGTAAGCAGGGCGATACCAAGATAAATCAGGGCACTGATCAGGCTGACTTTTCCAACAGGGCCCAGAATACCGTAGGGGGCAATTTTTATGATCGCAAATGAGAGCGAGATTGCGATCCAGGCAATAAAAAGATCTGCTTCCTCGCGTCGGGTAATCCGTTCAAACATACTAATACCGTACCAGATAGGGCGGTTCCCTGTTATCAGGTTTCGTGTCGGACCATATGGGTATGTTTATGAGAATTCCCGGGGATGTACATGATATGTCCCTCGACATGGTACGGGCGGAGATCTCAAAAGTGGATACCGAAATAATCCGGCTCATCGCACAGCGGCAGAAACTGGCGGGAAAGATCGCTCAGATCAAGGTTGCACACGGCCTTCCCATTCACGACAGGGAACGGGCCGCTGATGTGCTGGAATCGGTTTTCGAACAGGCGGTCGAGAGCCGCATTGACCCTGTATCTGTCCAGAAGATCTTCGAGGTTCTCATTGCCATGAGCGAAGAGCGGCAGCGCGAATATTCGGGCGACGGGAATCTTCCCTGAAAAAAGAGCTTTTTTGATTTATCCAAACCATCCGAGAAGGATGACCAGCCCGAGGGCGACCAGGATTACGCCGATTATAACGCGGACCTTGCGCTTGTGCTCGGTTCTCCAGCGCTCTGCCCGATCCGGGGAAATACCAAAGGCGAAAAGGAGCGTGACCAGGAGCAATGGCAGGATAAACACGAGGTTGTAAAGGACAAGGTATGGGAGTCCTGACATGACCGTCATGTCCCGGCCCATAAGCGCGAGTATGCTGATATAGATGCCCCCGGTGCAGGAAAAACCCAGGATACCAGCGAGAATTCCCAGTATAAACGCTGCAGGCACCGTGGCCTTCCGGATATACTTCCCGAGCAGGCCTTTGTGAGATTCCGGGATCGAGAGAAGGAATGTTTCCTTGTTCCTGAGCACATCGGCAAGCGTGACAATACCCAGGATCAGGGCGATTACCCCCCCGATGATGGAGAAGGGTTTTGCAAGGCCGGAAAGGGTGAAGGCCGAAAAGAGCCCGATACCGACAAGGAAGTGGAACAGGAACATGGCGGCGATATAGACGCCCCCGACCAGCAGGGTGCGTTTCCGGCTACCTGCGGCAGACATGGAGATCAAGAGGAAGACCAGAACAGACAGACCGCACGGGTTGGTGCTGTCTACGAGCGCAGCAAAGACGACCATGTACGGGCTGAGTGCAGATGTTGCGGGCAGGGAACCGGGATCGCCGGGGGTCAGATTTACCGGAGTTGAATTGGTGCCGGAGGAGATTCGCTGTTTTTCGGCAAGGATTTTCTCCTCAAAATGATCCTCTATCTCATTTTCCCCAACCAAAACGTTATCGCCGATGAAGATGGTCGGGACGCCCGCCCCGGCACCAAGCTTGTGCTGGAGGAGCATTGCCGAGAATTTTTCACGGTTCGTTTGATTATCATTGATCTCCAGCATCTCGATATGAAGCTCCGGATACTTGGTCTGAAGATCGGCAACGATGGGTTTTACAATTTCACAATGGCTGCACCCGTTCCCATAAAAAAAGGTGGCATTGAGAGGAGAGTTCGCAGCAGCGGGAGAGTCTGATAAGATCAGAGAAGCAGCCAGCCGTGACGACCCGGTCAGGTTTCTTGTTTGATTGAGGATGACACCTTCAAGATTTGCAGGTATTTCTTTATCCCCGGCCAGCACGACATCGCCAATGATAGCCTCGGGAACACCCACTTGTGTCTGGTTGATATTACTGAACAATACCTTGGCAAGTGCGCTGTTATTGTCATTATGCCAGACTTCAAGAATCTGAAAATTGACATCCGGGTATTTCTGAGCCAGGGACTGGACGTACGGCGTCACGTTATGGCAGTGCGGGCACTCTGCGCCGTAAAAGTAATAGACGGTTACGGGATTGGATACCGTTCCCTGTGCGGGAGCGGACTTGGATATATTCAAAAAATGGATCCCAAAAAATATGGCGCATCCCAGAACCACGATAGCAAGCACGACGACAGCAATGCGTATTTTTTTATCTGGTCGGTTACCCGGCGGGGTATCCGGCCGTTTTTCCGGTTTTTTATCCTTTTTTCTCTCCATGGTAAAATGTCACTCCCGGTTACCTGTGTCCTGTACCTAAGTACCCGCATCGGTAATAAAACCGTTATTTGAGGGAGAGCATCGTTCCTACGCCATCCCTCGTGAAGAGTTCGAGGATAAGGTTATGCTCGACATTCCCGTTGATGATGTGGGCAAACGAGACACCGTTCTCCACCGCTCTCATGACCGAACGCACCTTCGGGATCATCCCCTCACTAATTGCACCGGACTTCAGCAGATTGTTTGCTTCATCGATCGTGAGTTTCCGGAACACCTTCGTCCTTCCCTTGTCCATAACACCGTCAACATCGGTCATATTGACCAGCTTGTAAGCCCTGACGGCTATTGCAATATCCCCCGCTGCAGTATCGGCATTGATATTCAGGCTCCCGCCATATCGATCGATCGCAATAGGTGATATTACCGGTACGTAGTCCTTATCAAGGAGTGTGTTCAGGATCGTGGGATCGATCCATTCAATCTCGCCGACATGCCCGAGGTCGACCTCTTTCTGCACGCCGCCCACGTCTACTTTCTGGAGCTCCATCTTCTTTGCGATGATCAGGTTCCCATCGCTGCCGGAGAGACCGACCCCCCGTGCCCCGCATTTTGCAATCAGAGAGACGATGCCCTTGTTGATCTTCCCGACAAGCACCATCTGGGCGATCTCAAGAGTCTCCTGATCGGTAACACGGAGCCCCCCTACAAAGACCGATTCCTTGCCCATCTGTTTCATCTTCTCGGAAATCTCGGGACCGCCCCCGTGGACAAGCACGACCCGGATCCCAACATAGTGGAGGAGCACTGCGTCCCGGATGGCATTTTCGAGAACAACGGGGTCCACCATCGCGTGGCCGCCAAGCTTGATCACGATCGTCTTGCCATGGAACTGCTGGATATACGGCAGTGCCTCCATCAGGACATCTTCGCGCTTCATTATGTGGTGTACCTCCCGTTGATCTCCACGTACCGCTCGGTAAGGTCGCAGCCCCATGCGGTCGCGTCGGCTTTCCCGGTGGCAAGGTCGAGGACGAAGATCACCTTTTTCCCGTGCATTGCCTTCTTGGCCGCATCGAGATTGGCGATGATCTCGCCGGATTTTACCAGCGGGAACTTGTTGCTGCCGTCACTGATCCAGAGCGAGACCGTATCCGGGTCGAACTTCACGCCGGCGCGCCCGGCTGCTGCCACAACGCGGCCCCAGTTCGGGTCCTCACCGTACACGGCGGTCTTCACGAGCGGGGACTCGACGACGGTCCGGGCCACCTTCTCCGCATCGTTCTCCTTCCTTGCGCCCGTAACAGTGACCTGAAGCAGCTTTGTTGCCCCTTCGCCGTCTTTTGCAATCTGCTCTGCAAGAGAGCGGCAGCACTCTTCGAGTGCCAGGGAAAATTCTGCGGTTTTGACTTTTCCGGCCTCGCCGGTGGCGGTGCAGAGTGCGATATCGTTCGTGCTGGTATCCCCGTCAACCACCACACGGTTGAACGATCGCCGGGCTGCCTGCTTCAGAGCATCTGAGAGCGGTTTTGCGCTGATCTCCGCATCGGTGTAGATGAATGCGAGCATCGTCCCCATATTTGGGGCAATCATGCCACTGCCCTTGGTGATTCCCCCGACAGAAAACCCTTCTCTCTGCACGAGCGCGTGCTTGGGGATGGTGTCCGTGGTCATGATGGCCTTTGCTGCATGCTCCTCTGCTTCCGGGGTGTAGGTGAGTTTTGGCGCAATGGCCTCGCACTGCCTTTTTATAAGGGGGAGATCGAGATACCGGCCGATGACGCCGGTGCTTGCAACACCCACATTCAGGGGTTTTACACCAAGCGCCGATCCGGCATACTCCGTCATGGCAACCGCATCGGCATATCCCCGCTTACCCGTATATGCGTTCGCGCACCCGCTGTTGACGATGACGGCTTCCAGTTTTCCGCCTTTGATCTGTTTTCGCATCAGCTCAATCGGTGCGGCCTTCACAAGGTTCTCCGTGAATACCCCGGCTGCCGTACCGTGGGCTTCGATGAGCGCAAGGCCGAACTTTCCCTCCTTCATCCCCCATGCTTTGACACCAGGGACTGCACAGATACTTTTGAATGACATTTATTCACCAGCTTCCGCGTTGCCCGAATATGCTGAACCGATAGCACTGATGATATCCGCACGCGTAATGATCCCCACGATCCTCTTTCCCCGCATTACCGGCAGGCGTGCGATGCCTTCCTTCAGCATAAGGGCCGCAGCCGCTTCAACGTCCATCTCTTCCGTTGCCGTGACCACCCGGTGGGTCATCACCTTTTTTGCCGGCATATCACCAATGTTGGTCAGGGCGTGCTTGGTCTTCTCCCAGTTGATGTACTCCCGTATAGGCACCTCGATAATCTCGAAGGGTGACGGGAGCCAGAGGTCGTCCGAGATCCGCTCGGTCTCGAGAAGGGAGATGAGATCGGATTCCGTGATGATGCCGACAAGCTCCTTTCCTTCCATGACCGGAAGCCCGCCAATATGGTGCTTCCGGAACAAGGTCACAACCTGCCGGAGGGAGGTTTCCGCAGTGCAGACTACCGGATCTTTTGTCATCGCTTCCTGTACAAGCATATTTCCTCCCTGCATCCTATGGCAGCATACCTGCACCGGTAAGCCCGTCGTTCTCTTTCAATCCGCACATCAGGTTCATGTTCTGGATGGCCTGACCGCTGGCACCCTTGACAAGGTTGTCTATGGCGGAGATGGCGACTACCCGGTATCCTTCGCTCTCCACCATAAGGTCGCAGAAGTTGCTCCCGCGAACCGCGGCAAGGATCGGCTTCTGGTACCGGACGAAATACTCGCCCTTGTAGAAGTCGCGGTAGATCTTCTCTACCACCTCCTGCTCCATGGGCTCGTTCAGCAGGATGTGTGCCGTGGTCAGGATGCCCCGGTTGACGGGGACAAGGTGGGGAGTGAAGTAGACCTTTGCCTTAGACCCGAGGGTTGCGAGCTCCTGCTTCATCTCGGCAAGGTGGCGGTGAGTCGTCCACTTGTAAGGCCCTACATTGTCCCCCACATTCGGGTAATGGGTGGTTGCCGAAGGGTTGTCGCCCGCTCCGCTGACGCCGGTCTTGGAGTCGAATATCACCGTATGGGCATATTTGGCGAGGGGGGCTGCCGCAAGGGTGGCTCCGGTCGGGAAACAGCCGGGGTTTGATACGAACTTCGCGCCGATGCACTCCTTACGGTGGAGTTCGACAAGGCCGTAGGGAGCAGGGAAATAATCCGAATGGGTAACGCCATACACTTTTTCGTACACATCCTTAGGAAGCCGGTAATCGGCGCTGAGATCCACAACCTTGATCCCGCGGGACAGCAGTTTGCCAGCGTAGGTCATTGCCGCCGTATGCGGGACCGCAAGAAATGCCACATCCGCATCAATGGCATCAGTTGCGGGATTCTCGAATTTGAGATCCGTGAAACCTTTCAGGTGCGGATGGATCTGGTCAAGGGGGGTACCTGCAAGTTTCCGTGACGTAGCACAGACAACTTCTGCAGAGGAGTGGCAAGCAAGAAGGCGAATCAGCTCACCACCGGCATAGCCGGAGGCCCCGATAATCGCAATTTTCATGAGAAGAATATCCGGTTGTTGAAAATTTAATGCTTCTGTGAGTGACTTTTTTTTAAAAGAACGAAAATCAATCAAAAAAAGTGAGCGGAATCGAATAAATCGTATAATAGCATCACTCTGCAGATAGCAAAAGATTCAATATTTTAATGAAAACTGATAATAGGTTACTACTGTCGGTTAAGTGAAGTTGAGATCTATGCATAGTAAACCACTGAAAGTTGTAATTCTGGCAGGTGGCCTGGGTACCAGGCTTCGGGAAGAAACAGAATATCGTCCCAAGCCCATGGTTCAGATTGGAACGAAACCCATATTGTGGCATATCATGAAGATCTATGACCATTACGGGTTTCATGATTTTGTAATCTGTCTGGGGTATAAGGGTTCGATGATCAAGGATTATTTTTTAAATTACGAGATCATGAACAGCGATTTTACCGTGAGCCTCGGCAACCGTCACAATATCACACTCCATAACGATCATACCGAGCGTGACTGGAATGTCACTCTCGCGGAGACCGGTGAAAAATCACAGACCGGTGCGCGGGTCAAAAGGATTGAAAAATATATCGATGGCGAAACGTTCCTGCTGACGTACGGGGATGCCGTTGCAGATATTGATATCGCCAGACTTCTTGCATTTCACGAGTCCCATGGAAAGATCGGAACCGTCACCGGAGTACATCCAGCATCCCGGTTTGGCGAACTGTGTACTGATTCCCGGTGTGTAAAACAATTCAGTGAGAAGCCTCAGACCCTGAAGGGTTTTGTCAGCGGAGGTTTCTTTGTTTTCAGGAAGGAATTTTTTTCCTATCTGGATGACCGCGATACCTGTATACTGGAGAAAGAACCCATCGAACGGCTGGCAGCGGATAATGAACTCATGATGTATCCGCATGAAGGGTTCTGGCAGTGCTGTGACACGTTCCGTGAGCTGGAACTTCTCAATAATTTATGGGTTCAGCACAATCCTCCATGGAAGGTATGGTAAAATTTCCTTTTAAGGAAAATCCGGGTTGAAATTGTGAAGATCCCCCAGATATTTGTAACCACATGGGAGCATATTTATCATTTTTTTGATCGATACGCATTCATTCACCAGTTTTCCAAATTTACGATCGTAGGAATATTGAATACAATTGTCGGGTATGGTCTGTTTTTTGTTTTTGTAGGATACATCAATTATCTCCTTGCAACGATCCTTTCGCACATAATTGCGGTAACCCATAGTTACATCTGGAACCGGTACTGGGTTTTTCCCTCTCGTAATCCGGTACTCTGGGAATTTCTGAAATTTAACTCGGTGTACCTGGTCGTATTGCTGGAGAATCTCGTTCTGATGTATTGCTTTGTGGGTTATTTTGCAATCAATCCGAAAATTGCCGGTTTACTGATTTTACCGATAACGACACTTATCAGTTATTTTG